>Ga0207116_10259_pt1 | contig 14009 bp, 7 predicted proteins | sample Alteio_BWMinHeat_44_FD_153550 | JGI IMG/M metagenome (GOLD analysis project Ga0207116, IMG submission 153550) | Enriched cells from forest soil in Barre Woods Harvard Forest LTER site, Petersham, Massachusetts, United States -... | ecosystem: Environmental > Terrestrial > Soil > Temperate forest >... | reverse complement strand
AGCGAAGTTGGTCGTGCCATCCAGGGGATCGACGTACCAGCGATAGTCGCTGCCGGTATCCACTAGTCCCTGTTCTTCGCCGAGGACATCGTGTGTGGGCCACTGCTGGCGAATGCGTTCCCGGATCAGGGCCTCCGATTTGCGATCAGCGATGGTCACCAGGTCAGCGTCGCCCTTGTATTCAACCTTGACATTTTGTTGGAAGTAAGTCATCAGCAGGGCGCCGGCTTCGCGCGCGATCTCCGTCATCGCGGGGACGAAGTCGCTTTTCTGGTTGGAAGATGTCATGTGGCAAATGGCGTTCTGGAACGGCCTAGGGGCGGGAGCTTGTAAGCACCGGTCAGCAGCTACTTCCGCTTCCCGCCGTCTTCAGCGATGTACATGATCTCGTGTTTGAAGATGAAGAGATTTGGCTGATCTTCGCGCGTGAGTCGCACCATGTTCCTGTCGTAATATTCAATCCAGCCGCGCACTACTTCACCGTCGGCCAGCTTGATGATGACCGGCTTCTGCTTTTCACCCAACGACTTCAAGTAGCTCGCTTCCTCTGATGTCTCCTCAGGAGGAGCCGGTCGTCCTCTTCGAGGTGGGCCGGGTAATCCTTGTCCGTGAAAGGGCATAGGTGGCATTTTACACGGTGCGCACAGCCGCCTCGGAGTAGCAAATATCGAGGGCCGTTTCGAGCCCGCTAGAAAATAACTTTCAAGCCGAATTCCATTTGACGCGGAGCGCCCAACGTGAAGATGCCGGATCCCACCCCGGTTCGGTTGGCGGCCCTTCCCGTTTGGACTCCATTGAGGACGGTCCCCTGTCGGCTCGTGCCGTTGACCTGTCCGGGCTGACCACCCAAGATTCCCACCAGCAAATTGTTGGGGGCGTCGAAGTTCGCAAAGTTGAAAACGTTGAACACCGACACCCTAGGTTCGATGGTTAACCCTTCTCTGATTTTGAGTGGCCATGCCAGTGCTGCATCGAGGGTCCGCAGCCAGGACAAGCCCTCGTTGCCGGGCGGCGGAGTCTGGAGAAGCGGAGTCACCGCGCCCAGCCTTTGCAACTGGTCGCCTCGAAGCAAATTCGCGGTCACCAGGGCCTGGCCGGCGGGGGTGAGGCGGCCGCCAGAGTTAGCGTTGTAATTCTGGATGGCGTTGTTGAGATTGCTGGCGGTAATAGTTCGTCCGAACGAGCCTATGTTGGTTCCGGGCACAATATCACCATAAGAACTGTTCCCGGTTACGCCTTGACCCCCGAACGATCCGTCGCCGGTAACATCGGTGCGGAAGATTTCACCGGGCACGCCACCACTCGCCGGCAAGAATAGAGTTTGAGGCAAAGGGGAATCAAAGTGTCCGACGAAACTCAAGCGGCTGCTATACGGGAGTTCCAGAATCGTTGCGATGGAAACCTGATGTTTACGGTCCTGTGAAGCCTGTCCGAAAAACTTTGTTGGACTGTTGAAGTCGGCGGCCCGTGGGGTTATGTCCTGGTCGCCAATGCCTCCGGCAACGTTGCTCTTGAAAACCGAATGGTTGTAGGACAACAGCAAGTTCATGCTTTGGACTCTACGCACCGGGTTGCTGATTTGGCTTCGTAGCGATACTTGCACGCCGCTGTAGACCGAACGGCCCTGGGGGAAGAACATAGTGTTGCGTCCCACCAAGGGGTTGACTCCAGGGAAAGCCGCACCGGAAGCTGACGCACCATTGCTCGGATTCAGACCAAACAAAGCCGCCGGAAAACCGGCAAGATACTGGCCACCGGAATCGAGCCCGTTTCTGGCAAAGTCGGCGATGCTGGCGCCGGGAACTTTTCCCAAATAGCAAGTAACAGCCGCCTGTGAGCTTGCGCCCGCACTGGTGGCAGCCGGACAGCTGATGGGAGCCGGAGTCACCGTTAGATTGATGGCATTCAAAACCGCGTTTGTATTCAAGAAGCTGGCATCGCCAACATGATTAGTGTCCTGACCGAGCAGATAGTGCGTGCTCACGTTACGCACATAGTCCACACTAAACACAGATCCTTGACGCACTTGGTGCTCGAGACCAATATTCATTTGCACCGTGCGCGGAGTTTGAAAGTTGGGCGCGAGGACTCCCTGCTGGCTGCTCAGCAATTGGCCGAGAAAATTAGGATTCGGAGAAGTCGAAGTGAGCGCTGCGTTTGCCGCCTGGAATTGTGTCTGCAGGTTCGCAACCGCGTTTGCTACGCTTCCCACGGGCCGTCCGCAGATGCCTGTCGCGGGTTGCAGCACATTGCCTGGAAAAACCACCGTTCCGTGGCTAGCGCAAGGATCGTTCGCCTGCGCATTGAACTGACCTGTCGCGGAGCGCACCGCGCGGTCCGAGAGCACATTCTGCAGTTCCGAATTGTCGTAATACATTCCGATTGCGGCTCGGACGACCGTCCTTCCACTCTTGCCGGGGTCCCAGGCAACTCCAAAACGCGGTGCGAAGTTCAAGTTTGCTTGCCGTACGCGATTTCCAATGCCAGGCAGGAAGCCAAACTGACTCAACAGACTGGTATTGCCACTGCACGGGGCAAACGTGCCGAAAGAGACAGCCACGGCAGAACACGGGATCGCCGGTAAACCCGAATCTGTACGTCCAGTATCACGAACATAACTCACGCCATAGCTGATCGTCAGATTCGGACGGAGCTTCCACTGATCAGATCCATACAACTGGATGCGAGTGTCGCCCCAACCGCCGCAAGGAGAACCGAACGCCGATTTCCCGCTGGAGCATCCAACGCCATTCCCTAGCGCTATGCTATCCACCGGATAATTTAGGGGATTGTTCACGCCGCCGGGGAACGGCCCTACTGCCGCTAGAGCAGTTGATGCCGCACCAGTGTCCGCGCCTACTTGCGGCGCTAAGTCGAACAAATTGGCGAAAACAAGACTGTCAATCCGATTCACTTCAAACCCAAAGTGAAACGTATGTTCCTGCAAGCTTCTGCCGCCATCGTATGAAATCTCTTTGCTGGATTGGATCGTCCTCCGCGGCGCCAGTGGAGTTGTACCGCTAGCGAATCCGGATCCGCCGTCGAACTTGAGACTGACCCGCGGGGCAAGATCGAAAACGCTAACGGCGTTCGCGATGCTGTCGGAGAAGCGGTTGTAGGCAAAGCGGAGACTATGTGTGGAAGCGCCGCGATTGAAGTCGAGGCCGACGGCGTGACTCGGGGTATTGGCGTGATTCTTGAACAGCTGAAAGTTGCTTCCGTCGGAAGAATTCACCCCACTATTGTTGTCGTAGAGGAAGCGGTAGAAGAGGCGTGCTGCCGGGGTTAATTGGTAATCCAGACGGCCATCGAGTTCGGTCTCACGAAAGGGAGAGCTGTATTTCCCGTCGAGCGCAGTGAAGGGCGCGTTGAATACGACCGGCGCCATCCAATCCTGTTTGAAGTATTCGCCCGCAACGAAGAGAAAGAGCTTGTCTTTCTCCACCGCACCTCCGACTTCCCCGCCGAAGACTTCACGCGAATAAGAGTTGTCCTGTCCGCCGGGGAAGTTTGCGATTCCCAAAGTCTTGTTGCGAAAATTGCCTAAAGCTTGTCCGTGAAGATCATTGGCGCCGGCCTTCGTCACCACGTTCACCGCGCCTGCAGACGTGAGTGCGTTAAGTCCTCCCAGGTTCGATTGTCCAATTCGCAATTCCTGGATCGCATTCACGGCGACATTTTGTGTAGTCGCACCGACAGTATCATCAGTAACGTCCGCTCCATCCACTCTCATCCGCGTGGTGCGCCCGGTACGTCCACTAATCGAGGCGGAGGGAAACCCACTCTTGGAGGCGGCCAGCGCCAGCCCATCGATTACCTGGATGTCCGGCTCCGAATTTGCCAGTTCAAGGAAGTTCCTGCCGGTAGGAAGTTGCTCAAGCTGGGTGGAAGTGACGGTGCTCTCGATTGCGGCGCTCTGAGTGTTTACCAGTGCAGCTCCTGGCGGCGGCAGGCGCTGTAGCTTCACGTCGCCGGTCACCGTGGCCCCGGTCTGGATTCTGAGCAGAAGCTCGGCGTTGCTGAAGCCTTTGGCTTCGATGTGCAGCACATAATCCGCGGGGATCAGGTCGCGAAAGGTGTAGGTACCCGCCGGACTGCTGGTGGTATGGAATGCTTCCCCCGTCAGTTTGTTGGTGAGGGTTACGGCTGCGCCATTGACGGAGGTGCCCCGCGGACCAGTCACGGTCCCCGCGACATTTCCGGTGGACCCGGTTTGGGCACCGAGCGTCAACGAGCCGACCAAAAACACAGCAGCCGCCGCTGTTGTCAAGCTCAACCGAGTTAGGGCAGAGCAGGCAGAATCAGGATTGCGCGACATCGTTGACCTTTTACCTTCCTTACGATTCGATTTTTTCCGCGCGCTGAAGCACCCGAAAATTACCAAACTAGCCACTGCGCGGCCTCGAGAAGCCGGAAGAACGGCAGTTTGGAGGATCCCGCCGGCCAAGGACTGATGCCGGCAGCACAGAGAAGCCCGCTCGGGGTGAAGCATTCCCGGGAGGTGAAGCATGATACTGCAACAAAGAGTCTGCGATTCCCAATCCCATAGACTTTCACACGGGAATTTGTCTCGTCAACCACCTATAGCTTCGCAACTTTGCCTAGACTCGAAAACCTTTTTTAGTTACCGGTCCAAAGATGGTCTTTTACGATTTCTGATTAATGAGATTTGGAAGTGTAGTATCCGGTCCGATGACGCACCTTGAAGCCCGAATCCGGCGGCAGGCCGCTAACCGTAATCTGAATGCGCCTGAAATCGGAATCGGAAAATCGTTGCGAGGGATAGTACGCCAGTAGATATTGTGTACGCAGTTCGTCGCTGATCTGGCGGAAAGCATCGTCCAATTGGGACGCGGAAGTGGCATAGAAATACTTGCCGCCCGTGTCGATGGAAAGCTGGATGAGCGCGTGCTCCCCACCGGTATCGCGTCCCGCGCTGGCTTCAATGGGCACGACAATGATGCTATAGACGATGGCCTCGGCTTGCTGTGCTGCGCGCACGGCATCTTTGTAGTCCACCTTGCTCATGGTGTCGCCCCCATCCGTAATGACTACGAATACCTTTCTGCCCTGGCGCGGTTCGAGTGCCTGCGAACCCAGAAACAAGGCGTCATATAGCGCCGTGGCTGAGCCAAGGCGAAGGCGGTTAATAGCGCGGTCGATGCGGTTGAGATCGGGTGTAAACGGCGTCAATTCGCTTACTATTTCACTGAACTCATAAAGCGACAGCGCATCGACCGGCCGCAGGATGGCGTGGGCAAAGCGGCGTGCCGAACCCAGTTCGAGTGGCAGGTCCTTGCGGGTACTCAGGCTGGTGTCAATGGCAAGGACAATGGATAGCGGCAGTGCCGATTCCTTGTCGAATACGGCGATTCGCTGCTCCTTGCCATCTTCTTGCAGCGCAAAATTCTCTTTCTTCAAGCTGGCAATGGGTGCGCCGCGGTCGTCCGTGACGGTGACGAAGACGTTGACCAGTTTGACGTCAACTTTGAAAGTAGTGTCGGGTTCCTGAGGGTCGGTGTTGCGGGACTTGGGTTTTTCAGTGCCCGACGGGCTTGTCGCCCACGGCGGCTTTGGCACCTGGGCAGGCGCAATCGCCCCAGCCAATGCAAGGCAAACAAGCAAGGATTTCATGGAGGAACCGTTCAATTAGATGCAGGCCCTCCCGAATGGCTGCCTTCGGCGCGACTGACTTCAGGTGGGAAAGGTTCACCGTCCGCCCAGACAGCGCCATCCTCAAAATATTCTTTTTTCCAGATAGGAACGGTGCGCTTGAGAGTATCGATGAGCCAGCGGGAGGCGTCAAAGGCCGCCGCCCGATGCGCTGATGCCACCACAATCAACACGCTGGTCTCGCCTATCTCAAGCCGTCCCAGGCGGTGGATGATAGCAACGTCACGAACTTTGAACTGGGAAAGCGCTCGCCCAGCGAGTTCCTCCATCTGTTTGAGAGCCATCTCTTCGTAGGCTTCGTAGTCAAGGTAGAGAGTGCGCCTCCCGCGGCTATTGTCCCGTACGATGCCTTCGAACACCACCGCCGCTCCGTCCTCAGGTTGCTTAATCCCATCGAGAATCGCCTCAGTATCGATCTTTTCCCGAACGATGGCAGTATGTTTGAAAGTGCGCAGCCCTGGCGCCTCTCCTGATCCACCGCTTACAGGTGGCAGGAGTGCCACTTCGTCGTCTTGCTTCAGCTTCGCTTGCGGGTCGGCATATTCCCGGTTGACGGACATAGCAATCGAAGCCATTAAATCCTTCCAGCGCGGATTGGTCTTCTCGTAGTGGCGCAGAACGTCAACCAAGGTGGCATGCTCGGGCAGATCCAGAAATTCGTCGGCCCGGCCGGTGAGGTCCTTCAAAATGCCGAAAAACAGGATGCGTATCCGCATGAAGGTCGGTTGCCAGATAACAGTTCCCAGTTCTCGGTAGTCTATCGTGGGCTGGGCGATTTAACAGAATCTACGGCCCCGGGCGCCAGCAGAAAAAAGCCAGTGCCCTCGCGAGAACTGGCTTACTCCGCATGCGACGGATTCAGGCTTATTTTTTCCTCTCGTCCTTAGGTGGCTGCTGCCTCTCTGAAGGCCGCGGAGCCGGCGCGGGCCGAGAGGCAGGTGCTGGCTGGGGACGCTGCTGCTGCCACTGACGGAACTTCTGTTCTTCGTTCTGCTGATGCTCAGGTCTCTCTTGAACCGGAGGAGCCTGCCTAACCAGCGGATGCGCTGGCGCATTATTGGAAGGCCGCGGTACCGCTCGCTCTGCGGGGGCGGGGGCTTCTTGCGGACGGGACGGCTGTTGCTGCCCACGGGCTTGCTCCTGCGGGCGAGGCTCTTGTTGCTGCGAACGCGACGGCTGCGGCGCTTCCTCGGCGCGCCCTGGTGCTGGCGGACGCGGAACCGGTCGTGACGCTTCCGGACGCGGTGTTCCAGTTCCGGCTTCAGGTCGGCCGGGTGGAGCTTGCGCCTGCGGTCGAGCCGCTTCATTCTGTCCACGAACCGCCGGCTGCGGCTGGCCCGGTGTTTCTGTACGTACGTTCACTTTCGCCTGCCGCTGCTCGAACGGCTCTCTCGGTGGCGTCGGCATTCTGGTGGCGACCACTTGCCGATTTACTACCGCCGCGGCGGGCTTGACCCTCGCTGGTCCCCCGGCGCCCAATACACTAGCTCTGACCGGCTGCGCCTGAACTTCATGAGTAACCGGAGCTGCGGCGAGTTGCCTTTCATCCACGTGAGCAATATTTCTGGCTACAGGACGAGCGTTTACAAATGTGTCATGTGAAACCACCGTTACGCTGTTTGACACGTGCTGGTTAACGTAGGTGATGTTCGTGACTTTATTGACGGTGTAGTTGTTGTACACGTTGGTGACCTGCGTAACGTTCACGCGTGTGTTGGTCACATTCACATTAGTCACATAGTTGCGGCTGCCGCGATACCAAGGTACGAAGACTTCGCGAGGACCCAGCGGGAACCAACCCACACCTACGCCACCGCCGACCACGAGCGCACCGCCGCCGACAAATGCCACAAGAGCCGGTGCATAGACCGGCCGCACGACGACCGGGCCAGGAACCCAGCACCATGAGCTTTGGACGAAGGCCCAGCGTCCGTAGTGGAATGGAGCAAAGCCCCAAGGCTCATCCTCCACCCATGTCCAGCCCCAGGGTTCGACCCACACCCAATGCCCATAACGGTATGGAGCCCATCCGACAGCTACAGCCGTCGGGGTCCAGACCGGACCGTAATCCGCAACGTAATGCCAGTGGCCATGGTCGTCGAGATCCTCGTAACCGGTCACCTCGGGCGAGATGTAATTGGCGGACTCGGAGTGGTCTTCACGTTGATCGCGCGCGAAAGCGAAATTGTCGAAATCATCGGAGCGGGGAATCTGCTCGATTTGATGATCAAGCTGATCGGTCCCTGTGAAACGCGCGTTCTGGCCGGCAACCACGGTGTAAGTGGCGCCTCCGCCCGTCACTTCGCCTCGACCGTGCCAGACTCGCGTATCGGTCTCGGTGCCATCGGCGTTCACGTCAACCCGATACTCGCCCGCCTGTTGCAGAGAAAATGCCAGGTTCGGCGTATCTACTTCAACGACGTCCCCATCATCAAGGTGGCGCAGTCGCACAATGACCGAACCCTGCGACAACTTCAATTGCAGAGTGTGGTCATCAAGATCGAGAAACGTAATGCTGGTTTCCGAATCGATACGGATCGCGGTCGAGCCTACATGCAACTCCGCTCGCGAGTCTTTGTCGGCCCACAAATTGTCCCCCGTGGTGAGCGGTCGGTTGGGAACGGCCTGCACCCAGTCGCCTTCGCCCCCGGGCTGAAACGAAACTGAGCCATCCGAGAAATTGAGGCGCGCCACCCGGCTTGGCGGATCCTGACCCTGTTCTTGATCTTGATCTTGCGCCATGAGCATCAGCGGCGATTGCAACATCAGCAAGAGTCCCGCCAGCAAGGTCGCAACCGCCAGGATCTTATGTGTCTTCATTGGCTTCCCTTTCGCTTTCCTTTAGCACCGCAAACGTATCGACAATTGCTCATTGTCTTTAAACACCACTACAGCTCGAAAGTTCCCCACCTAAACTCTGTAGTGTAAGACTTTAGCCCAAAAGAAATTGCCAGCTCCCTACGGGGAAGCTGGCAAGTTAACGTCGGGGCGACAGCGGGGGCGATTATGTGACTGCCTGCTCTGCGAGAAATTTTTCTCGCTCCACCTCATCGCGTCTTTCTTCTCCGGGAGTGGACGGCAGGGCCAGGTCCAGGACTTCAGCAATCGTCTTGACGTAGTGGATGTTCAGATGTTCGAGCTGCTCGGGCGTAAGGTCCTCGTCCACGTTCATCTTGTTCTCCGCCGGAAGAATTACATCACGCACGCCAGCGCGCTTGGCTGCCAGGACCTTCTCCTTGACTCCGCCGATGGGCAGGACGTTCCCGCTCAGGGTGATCTCCCCCGTCATCGCAGTCAGCGGACGTACAGGCCGGCCAGTGAGCAAAGAGACCAGCGCTGTTGCCATGGTCACTCCCGCGGATGGACCGTCCTTAGGGATAGCGCCCGCCGGCACGTGAATGTGGATGTCATGCTCGGCAAAGAAATTCTCCTCAATCCCAAGTTGGGTCGCATTGGAGCGCACCCACGTCAAGGCCGCCTGCATTGACTCCTGCATGACCTGGCCAATCTGGCCCGTCATGGTGAAGCCGCCTTTCCCCTTCATGGTGTTGGCTTCAACGAACAGAATGTCACCGCCGGAGGGCGTCCAAGCCAGGCCGACCACCACGCCGGCACGCCGGGTGCGCTCCGCAATTTCGCCTTCACTGCGCACCTTGATGCCGCCCAGAAACTCCTGGACCACTTCCCTGGTCACTATTAACTTTTCCGTCTTGCCTTCTGCCAACCGGCGTGCTTGTTTGCGACAGATAGTGCCAATATTGCGCTCCAGGTTACGCACGCCAGCCTCACGCGTGTAGTGGCGGATGATATAGCTGACGCCTTCCTCCGGGAATTCAATCTGTTCCTTGGTTACGCCGTTCTCTTCAATCTGTCGCGGGATGAGGTATTGGAAAGCGATATGTACTTTCTCTTCCTCCGTGTATCCCTGGAGTTCGATGATCTCCATGCGGTCGCGCAATGGCTCCGCAACCGGATCCAACATGTTCGCCGTTGTGATAAACAAGACCTTCGACAGATCGAATGTGACGTCGAGGTAATTGTCACGAAAAGTCGAATTCTGCTCCGGATCGAGAGCTTCGAGCAGTGCCGACGCCGGGTCGCCGCGGAAATCACGGCCGACTTTATCGATTTCATCGAGCATGAATACTGGGTCCTTGGTTTCGGCACGGCGGATGCCCTGAATAATTTGTCCCGGTAAGGCACCGATATAAGTCCGCCGATGACCACGAATCTCGGCTTCGTCATGAACGCCGCCGAGCGAGATACGGACGAATTTGCGCCCCAAGGCACGAGCAATGGACTTTCCCAGCGAAGTCTTGCCCACTCCTGGAGGGCCAACGAAGCACAGAATCGGGCCTTTCATCCCAGGCTTTAGACGACGGACCGACAGGTAGTCCAGAATGCGATCTTTCACCTTCTGTAGGTCATAGTGGTCGGTGTCGAGGATCTCCTTGGCTTTGAGAATGTCCACCTCGCCACCAGAAGTTTTCGCCCAAGGCAGAATCGCAAGCCACTCGATGTAATTGCGGGTAACGGAATAATCCGCAGCCATGGGTGACATGCGGGAGAGCCGTCCCAGCTCCTTCAACGCCTCCTTCTTCACGTCATCCGGCATCCCCGCAGCTTCGATTTTTTGCCGTAGGTCTTCCGTGTCGCGCGCGCCTTCGTCCTGCTCCCCTAATTCTTTCTGGATAGCCTTCATCTGCTCGCGCAGATAGTATTCGCGCTGGGTCTGCTGTACCCGGTCCTGCACTTCAGACTGGATCTTGTTACGCAGTTGCTGGACTTCCAGCTCCTTGGCCAAATGTTGATTGATCTTTTCCAGGCGAACCCGCACATCTGTGGTTTCCAGCGTGTCCTGTTTGTCCGACGTGGAGAGCGAAGGCAGCGAGGAGGCGATGAAGTCCACCAGGCGTCCCGGCTCCTCAATATTCATGGCCACGGTGGAGAGCTCGTCCGACAAGGTCGGGGAACCAGCCACAATCTGTTGAAACAGGGTTAGAACGTTGCGTTGCAGAGCTTCCACCTCGGAACTCTTGGGTGGAATGGCTTCCGGTACCGATTCAACCCGGCCTCGCATGAATGGCGTCAGCTGGACGAACTCCGTCAACCGCACCCGCTCCAGGCCTTCCGCGAAAACGAACAGGCTCTGGTTCGGCATCTTGACCACTTTGTGCACTACAGCCAAGGTGCCTACGGTGTAGAGGTCCGTCGCTTGGGGCGCATCAACACGCGCTTCCCGCTGCGCCACAACTACAATGGTCTTGTCCTCGCCGAGCGAATTGATCAACTGGACAGAACTTTCCCGGCCCACCGTCAGGGGCAACACGGCATGCGGGAACAGAACCGTGTCGCGAACAGGCAGGATAGGCAGGGCCTGTGGTTCCTGTTTTTGCTCTTCCTTGGGTTTAGGAGGGCGCTCGGTGCGCGTCTTTTCGGTCATGTTTCTCCTTGAGTCAGTTGTACTCAACTTTGATGAGGCTGACCAGCAGAAAGATGCACCCAGTGCAAACCTCGCGGGTGAACAGGATTCTAAACCCGCTGAGGAATTTGTGTTTAATCAGAGGTACAGGGTTGAGATCGTTCCGAAGTGTCGGTAATTGAGCTAAAGGCGATTGGCCCGCGCTAAGGGATCGCAGGGCCTATCCCAAGTACCTTAAGAATTTCCCCGGCTGATTGTCGAACCCCGGAAACACTTGATCCAGCGATCTGTTTCCGAGGTGATGAAAGACCGCTTCGCCGATCACACGGCGGAAGTCGGTGGTTAAGGCCAGATCGCGGCCCTCATAAAGCTGCGATTGGTCAATCCCCGGCCAGCGTCCGTATACTTTGCCGCCCTTCACCGGACCACCCATGAGGAACATCACGTTGGCGTGGCCGTGGTCGGTGCCGCGATTGCCGTTCTCGCGCGCGGTGCGGCCGAACTCGGACATTGTGAGCACCACGGTATCTTCCGTGAGATCGCCAAGGTCCGTCCAGAATGCAGCCAGCGACTGCGAAAATTCGCGCAAGACATTTGCAATCTGGCCCTGGGTACTGCCTTCGTTGACGTGATGGTCCCAACCCCCAATATCAGCGAAAGCCACCTGCACCCCAAGATTTGCCTTGATCAACTGAGCGAGCTGTTTGAGGCTGTCGCCGAAGCGCCCCTTGGGATAGTCGGCATTTGCGGACGGCGTGTATTTCGAGGGATCGGCTGACTTCAACATCTTTACCGCTTCGAATGTCTCCCGACCGGTGCCGTGCAACACGGAATCCACTGACTGGTCGTACATGGCTTCAAAGGTTTTCGAGATCGGCACCGCGTTGGGATTACGGCCTCCCACGCCGAATTCATTAATGTTGTTCACGGCTACCGCAGGTTCACTGCCCGAAAGAATTCTGGGTAAGGACGGCCCCAGAGCAATGGCCCGGAAAGCCGATTTACCCCCCGGCTCGGGCAACGAATGCAGGGTGCGGCTCAACCATCCGTCTTCGGTGGCCTTTACCCCCGGTGTTCCCGACTCCATGAAGTCTTGCGCGTCGAAGTGAGAGCGGCTGGGATCGGGCGAGCCCGCAGCGTGCACAATCGCAAGATGGCGCTGCTTCCACAGTGGTTGGAAAGCAGACAGGGAGGGATGAAGACCGAAGAAACCATCTAGATCAAACACCGCGTTGCGTGGGATGTTGATGGACGGCCGCATCGTATAGTAGGCCTGCTCACCATGGGGGACCACGATATTGAGACCATCGGCCGCGCCGCGCTGGAAAATCACCACCAGCCGTTTGTGCTTGCCGCCCAGTGACTCCGCACCGTAAGCGGCACGCGTCAGAAACGATGGAATCGCCGCCGTGCCCACGACGGCCATGCCGCTATTTCTCAAGAAAACGCGCCGCGTGATCGACATAAAGAGCTCCTGGCTCCTGGCTGCTAGCTTTTAGGTTCTGACTTCACGTTATCTTCTCTGAAACTCGGGCGAACCCAACAACAGGCCTGCAATCCCACCCACGTTTGGAGGTCGCGCCGGGTCATCCAGGCGGCGCGGGCTAATTTTCGGATCATTGATTTGTGCAGCGATCGTATCGTGGGTTTGCTTGGACACGTCGCCGGCGAGCAAATCATTTTCCAGTACCACCAAAGTCTGGTGCGAGTCAGTGGGCGCAGCGCTACCTCCCATCACCCGCAGAGAGTCTAGCTGAACACCTTTCATCTTTCCCGCCGTCAATGCTAGAGCGAAATTCATGCGCCCCAGAAGAGCCGAAGAATTCACCCACGCGTCAGCCTTCATTGAATAACCGGTTGGCGGCTGCATTCCGTAAAGGGGCATTCCCAGATTTTGAAGCTGCCTAGCCAGTGGCATGGCATCGCTGATATCAGCTCCGCTCACACGTACGGCCGAGACCACGAACTCCAGCGGAGTCTTCACCTTCGCCCGATATGCGTTGGGCGACCAGAATTCCGGCGAATGCAGCATCGTCTTCAGCACTTCGCGGATATCGCCGTCCTTCTTCAAGAAGGTTTGCGACATGCGGTTTACCAGCGCCGGCGGCGGATCATCGGAGACGAAGCGCATGGCCAGCTTGGTACAGACGAACTTAGCAGTCGACGGCTGATGCGCCAGGATGTGCAGGACCTCGAGGCCTTCCTTCTCGCCCTTGGGTTTAATGCGACGACCCAGCACCATTTTGTCTCCGGGCTCATGCATGCGCTCGTCAAACGTGAACCCTCCGCCTTCCTTGGGCTTTTTTAGCGTCCAGCCGGAAAGGACCCGCGCGACTTCGGTTACATCTCTCTGCGTGTAGCCTCCATTGACGCCCAAAGTGTGCAGTTCCATGAGCTCGCGGCCGTAATTTTCATTCAGCCCGCTACGCTTGCCCTTGGCTTGTCTTACTGGACCGGCGCTTCTTGCTCTTCTTCTCCAATCGTTGTGATTCCGAATGCCGTTCGCGACATCTGAATTCGGGCCGACGCTCATCCAGTTATCCAGATAGAACATCATCGCCGGGCTCTGCGCAGTTGCCACCAGCAAATCCTCGAACTTGCCCAGGGCATGAGGACGGATGACATCCCGCTCGTAGCTGGTGAGCAGATAACGATCGGCATCCTTGCCGATAAACACATTGAAATGGTTAAACCAGAAATCGGACATCACTTCCAGCAACTGGCGTTCACTGTAGGTTGCACGCAGTAGCTTGCTCTGGACCAGTTCGTCGACCACAACCTGTTGCGGATTGTTGAGAGCCATCAAAGTTTCGCGCTGCTGTGGACTCATGTCTGCGATGAATTGGTCACGCTTATCGCCTTTAAGCGAGGCGCTGAGCACCCGCTCTTCGTCGGGAGACATCTTGAGGATTGT
>Ga0207116_10258_pt1 | contig 14043 bp, 8 predicted proteins | sample Alteio_BWMinHeat_44_FD_153550 | JGI IMG/M metagenome (GOLD analysis project Ga0207116, IMG submission 153550) | Enriched cells from forest soil in Barre Woods Harvard Forest LTER site, Petersham, Massachusetts, United States -... | ecosystem: Environmental > Terrestrial > Soil > Temperate forest >... | reverse complement strand
CCTGCGAAGAAAGCGGCAGCCGTGATTTACCATTTTATATTGAAGCGTTAGAAGATCGCATCGGCAATCCTGATTTAATTATTTGTCTTGATTCGGGTTGTGGTAACTACAATCAACTTTGGGTATCTACTTCATTACGTGGTTTAATCGGTGGAGAATTATCCATAGAAGTATTAAAACAAGGCGTACATTCAGGTTATGGTAGCGGCATTGTGCCGAGTTGTTTTCTTATATTACGTCAATTACTCAATCGAATTGAAAATGAAAAAACCGGTGATATTTTATTAAATGATTTACATGTATCCATTCCAGATGAACGTCTACAACAAGCTGCAGCAACAGCCCATGTATTAGGGGATGAAATATATGCATCACTACCTTTTGTCAGCGGTGTAACACCATTAACTCATGATACTGAAAATCAAATTCTCAATCGCACATGGCGTCCAACCTTATCCGTTATTGGTTGTGATGGATTACCCTTATCTGCCAATGCAGGTAATGTCACACTACCCAAATTAACCGTGAAATTATCACTGCGTTTACCGCCGACCTGCCAAGCACAAGCTGCATCGATTGCATTAAAAAATACGTTAGAAAATAATCCACCCTTTAATGCAAAGATTCATTTTGCAATACACGAATGCGCTACCGGTTGGAATGCACCGATTGAAAGCCCATGGTTACGTTCCGCAGCAGAACTTGCCTCAGAACATTATTTTGGCGCTAAAGCCATGTACATGGGCGAAGGTGGGTCAATTCCATTTATGGGAATGTTAGGTAAAAAATTTCCGCAAGCACAATTTCTTATTACGGGTGTACTCGGACCTGGATCCAACGCGCATGGTCCCAATGAATTTTTACATATACCCACCGGAAAAAAATTAACCTGCTGTGTCGCGGAAGTGATTGCGAAACATTTTAGGGGCCATTTTGCAACGGATCCCTAATTGACGTTCCATGTCGCACCTACACTCACACCTGTTCCTAAAAATATAGACAAACATATATCTTTAGATATTCGCTCTCGGATTGACTCTCTTAATGTTCTTTTAAGAATCTCTTAAGGATAACTTAAGGATAACTTTATTTTGTCTTAAGGATGTTGCTGTACAATATATCGTCCAATCAACCAAGGGTGTTATAAGTATATGCAAAGAACTGTTGGCTCAAAAAGTAGTAAACATAGAGATGACGACGCTGCTCAAAATTTATCAAAAGCCATGAAACGATATCGTGCTCACGAAGAGGACAAGGATATAGCGATGTGTAATATTGCGCTATGTCATCAATTTGGACGAGGAACTTCAATTGACCTCTCTACTGCAGCATATTGGTATCTTGAATCAGCAAGTTGTAAAACAAGAAATTCTAATGGTACTCTTCGTGCAATCCGTGAACTAGAAGCACTAGCAAAAAATGTTCCTCCAAATAGTTCTGTATTAAATAATCTTGGTGTTTGTTATGAATATGGATATGGTGTTACTCAAAATTTATTAAAAACAATAGAGCTATGTCGTCGCGCTGCTGACCTTGGGAATGATGTAGCAATGTGTAATCTCGGGTTATGCTATCAATTTGGAAAAGGAACTTCAATTGACCTCTCTACTGCAGCATATTGGTATCTTCAATCAGCAAAATATAGAACAACAAATTCTAATGGTACTCTTCGTGCAATCTGTGAACTAGAAGCACTAGCAGAAAATGTTCCTCCAAATACTGATGTATTAAATAATCTTGGTATTTGTTATGAATATGGATATGTTGTTACAAAAAACTCTCAGAAAGCCTTAGAGCTTTTTACTAAAGCTGGTATATGTAATTTAACCCAAAATAATATCAAAAAAAAATTAGCCTGTTTTTTAAGAAATAACAACAGAGATCCAAAGGTTATAACAATATTTGAAGAGAACGGACATTGCTTAGGTTTTACTTTTCTTCACTTGTACTCAATATATCTAGAGAAACAACCCATTCACTTAGCGGAGAACCGTAAACCTATTCCAAGAGATGATCATGTTTGGTTATCAGATACCTTAATGAAGGTTAATAAATGGGACGGGAGATCATCTTTAAGTAAAGAAGATGAAAATAATTTTGAGCGGTTAACGTCGTTACTAATGTTTTATCAAGGAGGAGAATGGTATAACTTACCTATTAAACAAGGAGAACTTCATGATTACTTTAATGATACACATGGAAGAAAGCTCACTCGAGAGTATTCTATTGCATCTAGGTTTACTCAACAAGAATTAGCAAAATGCATGCCATTAATTATTCATGAAGGAAAAATCGTATTATTACTTTCAGATAATCATTACGTAGGGTTCATTAAACTGGGGGAATTATTTTATTTTATTGATAGCGAAAGTCCAAAAGGATTAACTTCTATTTCTAATTTAGATGAACTTTGCAAGCATATTTTTTCTGCTTGTTCTTATGCTGCATCTATACCATCTCCATTCGCTTTAACTGTATTTGGACTAAAAGCTGGTAAATTGGACAGCAAGGAAGCAGTTACAGTTTATCCATCACAAGCCAGGATATTAAAAAAGTTACATGTTTTTGATCCAGGATATAGATCTCCTGCGTCCAACAATTATGCTTTAGGCTGCACTGATCTTCATAGAGCATCTTGGATTGGTTGCATGCCATCTATTCAATTTATTTTAGATAATAAAAAAAATGATTTGGAATACTTAAATAAAAAAAGAACTAGAGGAGAGACAGCATTGATGATGGCTGCTAGAAATGGACAAATTGAGGTTGTTCAAAAATTACTAGAAGTCGATGTAAATATGAACTCGATTGATAATAATCGATATTCTGCGATTATATATGCCGCAGAACAAGGTTATACAAATGTCGTTCAAGCATTACTTAAAAAAGGCGCAGATCAAAAAGATTTAGCCTTAGTAATTTCAGCTCGCGAAGGACATGTCGATACAGTATTAACATTAATAGAATATAAAGCAAAGATAAACTATGCTGCATCTGATAAATGGACTGCTCTTACATTGGCAGCAAAATACAATCATGTTAATGTAGTAAGGCTATTGTTAGCCAACAAAGCTGATATAGATTTGAGAGGTCCTGATGACCTAACTGCATTAACAATAGCTACTCAGAACAATAATGTATTATTGATTAAAATTTTAAAATGTCATCCACGCATTAATGTTTTTCTCAAAGATTCAAAAGGACAATCAGCCAGGAAGTATGCTAAACATTAACCAGATATAGCAAAGCACTTAATGTTAGCAGAGAGAGAAAACTTATTAACGCTTGTTGAGCATTGACAGAGGCCTAATAATCGACCGCGAGTTTATAGCAGTAAGATCTGATACGACGTTACCTAACTTCTAGACACACTTACTTTAATTTTAGAAGCCATTTTTTTCGCCCCGTCATCCAAAGCACTAAATGATTTTTTGATGGGTTGAGTACTATCAAAAAACCCTTGCTTGATCACTCTCCATGATTCTTTCAACTTATCGGGCTTTGTGTCCAAATGTTTTGACATGAGTAATGTTAAACGATACATCTCTACTGCCCAATCCAGAAAAGAACTCAGAGCAATTAACTTTGCTATTTCAGTTGTTGGATTCACAGCGTCAACCATGAGGGTAGAAAAAACATTTTGCTTTTTTTTAACATTGAAATATTTATTATAAAGTATAAGATCCTGTTTCTTTATCTCATCTTCTATTAAACATTGCAGCGCAGGTTGATAATCTCGACAAATTTCAGGTATTAAACTAAAAGAACCATCTCTTTCTATCACCTTTCGATAGATTAACACACATTGCATATAAATAATTTGCGGGTCTTCAATCAAGACAAACCTGGTATCTGATAGTGCTATTTTTTCAGGACTTTCAGTTAATAATGCTTTATCAGTCGATAAAAACCGCGGTAAGTTTTTTGCTTCTTTTAATAGAGAATCTTCGGCAGCCGCTTGCTCAGCCAATAATTCCTTAACCGTTTTCTCCACTTTATCTTCATTTTTTTTATCAGCACCATCCTCGTCTTTCCAAGGCATTTTACCTATCTTAGCTCTTACTGCCATCATTATTGTCATAATTGAATATGAAAGCGCAGACGACGAATCTTCTAATCCAACAATATCTGAAATGGTAGTGAGACATTTTAAAACCGTATCAAGCTCTTCCGTTGTCAACTCTGGAATAGTCAGCATGATTACCGGTATTAAATAATCTGCTGAAATCGCAGGCCACTTAGCAACAACGCTCTTAAGCACAGCATTAATTAAAATAATGCATTCGTTTGTCGGATCCGCTGTTAAAATTTTATTTCTAACGATCCCCTTCATTCCAGCTAAGAACAAAAATGCTGTACGTACATCATCACGACCTTTATCTTCTCTACTCACCGTCAATTTCAAACGAGCAAAACGCAACCAATTTTCAAACGTATCTGGCGGAGCTTTTAATATGCTATTCACTAACCGTTGCATGTGTGCTCTCCTTTAGTTGTATATCTAAGACAGATGATTTTTAGGTGTTATAGCGCCCAGATATGGGTCAGATTGCCAGCTAAAAAATGCGCGCATAGTTATTCATATGCAAGCATTTTTTAGCTGGCAAGATGACCCGTAGAGGGAATGCTATAACACCTAAAAATCATCCGTCTTAGGTATAGATCCGTATGCTCCTATTCTTCTCCACTAATAAAATAATCCGTCGATTGCATTTCTAATAATCGCGAATTTGTTCGTTCATATTCTAATATCTTATAACCACGGCTATATAATTCAGGCACCGGTTCTGCTGCAGAAATAACTAACCTAATTTTAGCATCATAAAAAACGTCGACTAAATTAATAAATAAAGTAATTTGATCTCTATCATCTGGTGCAATCACTGGAATATCACTGATAAAAACCGTTTTGAATTGTTTAGCAATCGCTAAATAATCATTTTGACTACGAGGGATATGGCAAATATCAACAAATTCAAACCAAATCGTATCCTGTGTTTTTTTTCTAATGGGAATAGATCGACCATAAATTTGAATTGGCAATTCATCCACGACCTTACCTGTCGTTAATACGGCAAATGTTTTTTCCATATTCTCAGCTGCCGCTTGATCTAACGGCGAATAAAAAACGCCAGCTTCACGTAAATGCCGCAAACGATAATCAACAGCACTGGGAATATGCATCACTACGGTATTATCCTTAATCATTTCAATGGCAGATAAAAACTGTAATCGTTGCACACCATTTTTATATAAATCATCCGGCGCAATATTTGACGTCGTTACCAAACACACTCCCTGAATAAATAATGCTTTCAATAAACGTCCAAGTAACATTGCATCGGTAATATCTGCAACAAAACATTCATCAAAACATAACACCATGGTTTCCTTAGCGATTTCTTTTGCAATGACTTGCAACGGATCCGCTTCACCTTGATGTACAGTCAAATCATGGTGAATTCGCTGTAAAAACTGATGAAAGTGCATGCGTAACTTTTGTTTAAACGGCAAGGTAGAGTAAAAGCAATCCATTAGAAATGTTTTGCCGACACCAACCCCGCCCCATAGATAAATACCTTTGATCAGTCGATGATGACGTAATAGTGACGTCCAGCTCGTTCGTTTAGCATGTTCCGCCACTAACTCAACATAAACATGCTCTAATGCAGCAATGACTTTGAGTTGCTCAGCATCTTCAGTAATTTTACCGGCTGCACATTGCTCTTGATAATAATTTCTCGGTGTCATTATCAATAATCATTATCACCCGTTGCCGTATCAGCACTACTGTCACTGCTATTATTAGAAGAACCCGACATTCCATTACCACTCATATTATTAGTTGAACCGCTCATGCCGTTACCACTCATGCTGTTAGTCCCGCTCATGCCGCCAACATTACCGCTCATATTGTTGGTTCCACTCATCGCGCCAGATGACAAAGGCATGGTATCATCAACCAATTTAGTAGACGTCGCTGCATATGCGAAGGATGCAAGTAAGACACTAGAAACAGCCGCAGCAACGATCATTTTTACATTCATTTTATTTCTCCTTTAGAGGGTATATAAGTTCGTTTATAATTTAATACTAAATCAACGTTTGTGCTATCATTTTTATTATTTTTATTTCAATTTCACTTGTTTCTTATTAAAAAAACTGTTATAAATCACTCCCACAAATCAATCATATACCCCACTGCCGCTTATAAATTCCCTTAAATATAATGAAGTTAAATGATATTAGTTAACATGGATATTAACCTTTATAGGAAAAATATATGAATAATCAAAGAACACACAGTGTTTTCAGCCAGCTCATTCAACCTTGGGTCATTTGCACCATAGGCATGTTATTTTACTGTTACAATTACTTTTTACGTGTATCACCCAGTGTTATGCAACAAGATTTAATGCAAGGGCTGCATATTAATGCTTATCAATTTGGAACGCTCGCTGCATTTTATTACTATGCTTATACTCCTATGCAAATACCTGTCGGTATGCTCTATGATCGTTTCGGTACCAGAATAGTCCAATTTTTTGCATGCTCTATCGCAACGATAGGCGTGGGTCTATTCATCTCTGCAGATAATTATTTTACTGCGGGAGCCGGTCGATTTCTCATTGGTTTAGGGACTGCTTTTGCCTATATTGGTGTGTTAAAGCTTGCTTCAGTCTGGTTACCCGCAAATCGTTTTGCTATGGTTGCAGGCTTAACAACTGCGTTTGGTATGATGTCAGCCATTTTTTCTGATAAATACCTAACGCAATTTGTGCAAGCGGTCGGGTATAAAAATGCGTTGCACACTGCATTTATTATTGGTATCGCGTTATCCTTTATTATTCTGCTCTTTTCTCGCAGCAGACCTAAAATACAACTGGCACATCAAACTAGCAATGCACATACACCCATGACTTTTTTGCAGCTTTTAAATTCATTACGACTCGTCATAACGAATCCACAAATGTTGTTAATCGGTTTAATAGGCTGCTTATTTTATCTTCCTGCATCCGTATTCCTTGATTTATGGGGCATCCCCTATTTAAAAACTGTTTATCATTTAACACCTGAACAAGCTGAATTTTCTATTCGCTGGGTATTCATTGGTTGGATTATCTCCGGGCCGACAATTGGCATCATCTCTGAAAAAATCAAACGCCGTCGTACACCGTTGCTGATTTCAGCATTGATGTCAGCGTTACTTCTTTCCATTATATTTTATATTCCAGGAATTCCATCATTGGTTTTATACGTACTCTTTTTCTTTATTGGAGTGTTTTGCGGTGCTCACCCATTATGCTTTGCTTTAGGTAAAGAAAATTGCCCTATTGAAATATCAGGTACTGCGGTTGCTGTAACAAACACATTAATTATGTTAGGTGGTATGGTTTTTCAACCGGTTGTTGGTAAGTTATTAGATAATCACGCTGTTAATGTTGTTATGCAGAATGGCATGCCTCTTTATTCAGCTAGTGATTACACTTACGCTCTTAGCGTTGTTCCACTTGGGTTATGTGTATCGATTTTGCTTACATTTTTCTTAAAAGAAACGTATTGCAAAACACAGTCAACATTGAAAGGCAGTCAATTTGCGCCGAGAAAACTTATACTAGAAACGGAGGCTTAGCGCTGAGACTTGTAAATATTCGGTGATGTCATGCCAATCCTGCCCCCCCTTCCCTCCTCTATGTTTTTTATAAAGGAGGGAAGGGCTAGGGTTGGGAAGCCGAAGATTTTTCCAACACTTCACAAATTTTCGGCAAACACTTAAATAATGCTTGCACCACTTTAGGATCAAACTTTCTCCCTGTTTGTTCTTTAATAAATTCTAATGTCTTATTTAAACCCCAACCTTCTTTATAAACACGCTTACTCATTAAAGCATCAAACACATCAGCAACCGATACAATACGAGCTTCAAGCGGAATATCATCACCCTGAAGCCCATACGGATACCCAGAGCCATCAAAATTTTCATGATGACCCAGAGCAACATCTCTAGCAACTTTTAATAATTCATTTTCAGGGTGTTCTAAAACCTTAGCTCCATAGATAGTGTGTTTCTTCATTTCTTCAAACTCTTCATCATTCAGTTTACGTCTCAACAATAAAATATTATCAGGGACACCCACTTTCCCAATATCATGTAATAAACTTGCGAAACGTATAATTTCAGATCGCTCTATAGGCACTCCCATTGCTTCTGCAATCAATTTAGAATACTCACTCATTCGTTTTAAATGACCCGCCAAATCATTCCGGTCACGTAATTGAGTAACCATAGCTAATCGAGTAATTGTTTCATATTCCGATTTACGAATATTTTCATAAAGCTCTGCATTTTCTACTGCCGCTGCTGCGATGGAAGATAATAAATGTAGTAATCCTTCATCCTCTAAACTAAATATCCCCTGCTTTTTATTCAATACTTGAAATACACCGAGAATTTGACCCCCTGCATTTTTCATAGGCATCGCTAAAATCGTTTTGGTTTTATAACCCGTTCTACGATCACTATCCATATTAAAATACGGATCATTATATGCATCAACAATATTTGCTGTTCGTCCTGTCGAAGCAACATATCCAATAACACCTTGTGTAATTGGAAAATGTAAGATACGTCCATTAATTTCATGAGCGACTTTAGACCATAATTCTTTTTTATTTTTATTCATAATAAAAACACTGCAACGGTCCGCATGTAATAAAATACGAACTTGCTCTGCCAACAGTTCTATCAGCTTATCTAAATGCTTCTCATGAGCAATTTGATAGCCAAATTTTGCGATCATCGCAATTTTATTTTGGAATTCTTTAGCCTTCATAAAGATCCTCATTGTCACTCAAAATCTCCCGTCATAGCAGGGCGAGAAAGCTTTCTCGTTGCGATCCCGCTTTTTTTATGTTTGCAAAAAAGCAGCATTCGTAAATCGCCACAGACAAGCACTTCGCAGCCTTGCCATGCAAAATCCAGGGAGTTACTCCTCGTTACTCTATTAAGCATAGCTTAGTTTTTGAATTTTGCATGAAATAAGAAACAGCCGATCATTATAATATATTACTTTACAATCAATAGATTATGAGAATAAACAGGGGTAAGCATTCGGAGATGTCATGCCAGCATGCTTAAAGCTTCCATCCAGTATCGGAGTTCTTGTCACTAGATGGAAGCTTTAAGCATGCTGGCATGACATCTCCGAATACTTATGCAACACATGTAAAAAAAACCAATTTTTCTCCTGCAATGCTCACTGAAGTGTATAATATATATGTCAGTGATAAGACTTAGGAACTCTAGTATCTCATCAGCAAGAGATACACAAGAAGCGACTCGCGCATAGTTACAAAGCAATGAGCATTCAATTTAGATTAGACGTTGGTAAATCTACTTTAAGTAAGGATACTTATAATGATACCACGCCATGCATATGTTGAATTAGACCTGCTTTATCGGCACACCTGCATACTTTTAGATAGTTTTTTATATGTCCTCGATGACAAAAAAAGTCATTCTGATGAAAAAAATATTGGAACTATTTTAAAAAAATACGCGACTAAATATTACCACCAATACAATCCATGCGGTCTTTTACAAAAAACAAAGCCGGGACAGTATGTTTTGTATATTTATCAAAAACCAGATCGCAACCAATATCTATTAACACTACATACATTAAATCTTACCGTACAAGAAAATGGTATGATTACAACAAAAAATATGGATGGTATCAAAGTCCCCTTGTCTACAATGGGTTTAGATGGATTAGTGCTATTACAAAAATCAAAAAATACAAAAATGAATCCTATTAAATTTATACACTCTTTACAAACTAAGACCATCGTACCATTCAAAATGAAAAACCCGTTTCCACAACAACATTTTATATCATTTGTTTTTGGTAATAGACCCTATGCAATTGAGACCAGTCAATTCATTCTGAGTGAAATCCCAAAAATAAAGCAACACTTTAAGCAGCTTGATCCGCCAACGTTAATAAATATAAATATGACAATGAAACCTAATGAGCTACCCCATACAACTCACTTAATTAGCAAGCACACCATGAATCTATTACAAACGGGTTCCATTTACATATTTTTACATGGACATTCTTTTTCAGGAAGCAATTACATTACCGATGATGGTTCAATAAAATGGAATGTTGATGATATCGTTCGTTTATTTAAGCATATTGCTATACCTAAAAATGCCAAAATAGACATTGATACATATGCCTGTTTTACCGGAAATTCTATCGTCGGCAAAAGCCCTTCTTTCGTTCGTTGCTTATTTGCCAAAATGAAACAAGAGAAATATATTAATTGTGGAATAAAAGGAAATATATTTGAAGTCTATCACACATGCTCATCGATAGAAAATCATCATTTCTCTCTGATACAACAATCAAAAAATGTAGCAACTGCCGGCGTACTACATCGATCATTATCAGGTATAATCAATTTAAAAAATACTGACGTATATCAAAGTATATCTGAACTATCTCATTATATCCCACAAAATGCAAAAATCTCTGAGATCATTATCGAAACAAAACAGCGCGCAAAAGAAATTTGCGACACAAGCAAAGATACGCTTGATTTCAATAATGCTTATCTCCATTTAGCGCAACTTTTTACTAAATTTAAACGTTCTTATTTACCCTTTGAAAAACTAGAAAATATTTGTTATGACATCACTGTTTATGCAGATGAAAACAAAATATATGCAGGAACCCCGCGTGGAAAAGCTATGATCGCATTACAACAATATAGCAATCAACTTTATTCTGAATCTAAACATTTCATTAATGCTTACACTAATTTACATGACAAATTCACTGCGTTTAAAAAACTAGATCATCTTATTCAAACACTGCTTGAAGAATTACAAAATGATCGTTACTCAGATCGAATAAATACGATCAAAGCGATACTTTGTATCAGCAATAATGCTTATCATGACTCCGCTCAATCATTGGACTTTGAACAGGAGCATAATAAATTAATACCGCTGTATCAAAATTTTCTTGCATTTACACCGATAATCACTATAAAAAAAACCATTAAACAAACACGTTGGAATATACGATTTTGGCAAAAATGCGAAAGGGTAAGTGATCCAAGCAGTGAATTAGACGATCATTCAGGTTATATGATACCGATTAGATTTCTACCTATTTGGGACACCATCCTAAATGCCGAAAGAAATCGAATAACAGCAGTACAAGCAAAACAACAAATTCGTAATATCGCCATAAAAGCTGCAACAGAATTACTGGTCCCTGTAGAACAAGCAGAACTTTTGCAAAAAATAGCTAGAATTGCGACTTTTAAGAGATAACCACGAATAAGTCACTAACCCCTAAGAATCATCCATCTTAGGTATATTATGCCAATTTTTTAATTTCGCACCCGCGACAGATCACACCCACTCCCGCCTCACTAAAAATTCTTTATATAATTTTTCTTCTGCGCTGCCGGCTTCAGGCATCCAATTATATTTCCACTCAACGTGTGGAGGTAAAGACATTAAAATCGATTCAGTACGCCCTCCCGACTGAATACCAAATAACGTTCCGCGATCATACAATAAATTAAATTCAACATAACGCCCGCGGCGATAACATTGAAAATGACGTTCGCGCTCGCCATATTTTAGATTTTTACGTCTAGCCATAATCGGTTGATAGGCTTTGATAAAATACTCAGCTACATTTTGTATAAAAGCAAATGATCGATCTAAACCCCATTCATTTAAATCATCAAAAAATAATCCGCCAATCCCTCGTGGTTCATGACGATGTTTTAAATAAAAATAATCATCACACCATTTTTTATAACGCGAATAGACTGTATTACCAAATGGTTCACAAGCGTCTTTTGCCATACGATGCCAATGCTCGCAATCTTCTGCGAAACCATAATAAGGCGTTAAATCAAAACCGCCTCCAAACCACCAGTGTAGTGTACCATCCGGTTTTTCTACTACAACACAACGTACATTGGCATGCGTCGTTGGAACATAAGGATTTTGTGGGTGAACCACGACAGATACACCCAATGCTTGAAATCGCGCATCTGCTAACTCAGGACGTTTAAGCGTCGCGGCAGACGGCAAAGAGCCGCCTGTGACATGCGAAAAATTGACTCCTGCTTTTTCTATGACAGCGCCATCCGCCATGACTCTTGTTATCCCGCCGCCACCTTCCTCATGTGTCCATAAATCCTCGTTAAATCGTGCTTGACCATCCTCTTTTTCAAAAAGATGGCATAAGCGATTTTGTAAATCGAGGAGATACTGCTTAATCTCTGGAATTTTTAGCCTAATTGTTGTCATGACTTTCACTCTCTTGCTTAAGTAGCGTATAATATGCAGCATTTGACTCGGAGTATATCATGACTTCTATTGATACATTAAAAACACGCCGTACTCTTACGGTTAACAACGTCAATTACATTTATTATAGCTTACCTGCTGTAGAAACTGCCGGCATACCGAATATCGCGCAACTACCCTGTTCACTTAAAATTCTATTAGAAAATTTACTCCGCAATGAGGATGGTAGTACAGTAACAATCGATGATATAAAAGCACTGAATCATTGGCTAAAAAATAAATCTTCTGATCGTGAAGTCGCTTTTCGTCCCGCTCGTGTGTTAATGCAAGATTTTACTGGCGTGCCTGCTGTTGTCGATCTCGCTGCCATGCGTGATGCGATTAAAAAAATGGGCGGCAATCCTGATCGAATTAATCCACTCTCTCCTGTTGATCTTGTCATTGATCATTCTGTTCAAGTCGATTCTTTTGGCAATTCAAATTCATTAAAAATCAATGATGATTTAGAAATGAAACGCAATCTTGAACGTTACGAATTCTTACGTTGGGGACAAAAAGCATTTGAAAATTTTCGTGTTGTGCCGCCAGACACAGGTATTTGTCACCAAGTCAATTTAGAGTTTTTAGCAACAACGATTTATTCACAAGAAGTCAATGGTACACAAACTGCTTTTCCAGATACCTTAGTGGGTACTGACAGCCATACCACGATGATTAACGGTTTAGGTGTATTAGGCTGGGGTGTTGGCGGAATTGAAGCAGAAGCCGCTATGCTCGGCCAACCGATTTCTATGCTGATACCGGAAGTCATTGGTGTTAAATTAACTGGCAAATTATGTGAAGGCATCACAGCAACCGATTTAGTTTTGACGATTACTAATCAATTACGTAAAAAAGGCGTCGTAGGTAAATTTGTTGAATTCTATGGTTCAGGATTACAAGATTTACCCCTTGCTGATCGCGCAACCATTGCAAATATGGCGCCTGAATACGGCGCAACCTGTGGATTCTTCCCGATCGATCATGCAACCATCCATTATTTAGGTTTAACAGGACGTGATGAACAAACCATTGCACTTGTTGAAGCATATGCTAAAGCACAAGGTATGTGGCATGATGAAAATACACACGACCCTATTTTTACTGATACTCTAGAAATCAATTTATCTTCTATTGTACCCAGCATAGCCGGACCTAAACGTCCCCAAGATCGTGTCACGCTATCAGAAGTCACATCGGCATTTCAAAAATTATTAGCAGAAAATATTGGAGTGCAAGCAGAAAAAAAATTCACGCAGCATGACTCTGTTACCGCATCCTCAGTTGTAGAAAAACAATCCGTTCAACACAGTCATGACACACTCAATACAACGATAGATAAAAAAAATATCGCGCATCTCGCAAATCAATCCACCCCACATCCAATGCAACACGGAGATGTCGTCATTGCCGCCATTACGAGCTGCACCAACACATCAAATCCCAGTGTATTAATGGCTGCCGGTTTAGTCGCCAAAAAAGCCGTAGAAAAAGGCTTAACATCTAAACCCTGGGTTAAAACATCTCTTGCTCCAGGATCACAAGTCGTTACTTATTATTTACAAGAAGCAGGCTTACAACCCTATTTAGATAAAATAGGGTTTAACTTAGTGGGTTATGGTTGCACGACTTGTATCGGTAATTCTGGCCCTTTAATT
>Ga0207116_10245_pt1 | contig 14085 bp, 10 predicted proteins | sample Alteio_BWMinHeat_44_FD_153550 | JGI IMG/M metagenome (GOLD analysis project Ga0207116, IMG submission 153550) | Enriched cells from forest soil in Barre Woods Harvard Forest LTER site, Petersham, Massachusetts, United States -... | ecosystem: Environmental > Terrestrial > Soil > Temperate forest >... | reverse complement strand
ATGCATACAAACATTGCTAAATGGGGTAATAGCTTAGGGGTAAGAATCCCTATTCATGTTGCCGAAAAAGTAGGTTTAACCGCAGGCGAATCAGTGGAGTTAATTGTGAAAAATGGCCATATCCTAATTCAAAAGGATTATTGCTTAAAATCATTTTTAGATAATATCACCACAGATAATATCCATTCTGAAATTGATGCGGGAACTCCCCTTGGTAAGGAAGTATGGTAAATAAGAACAAAAAAATTTATATTCCAGATAGAGGTGATATTGTTTGGCTGGAATTTAATCCACAAGCAGGTCATGAACAAGCTGGTTTAAGGCCAGCTCTAGTTATTTCTCCCGCAGCATATAATAGTCTTGTTGGTTTAGCTTTAATGTGTCCTATTACTAGTAAAATAAAAGGTTATCCTTTTGAAGTTCTTATTCCAAAAAAATTTAAGATTAATGGAGCTATTTTGGCGGATCAGATAAAAAGCCTAGATTGGCGGACGCGAAGTTAATACATAAAGTACCTGTTGAAATTATCACGGAAACAATCTCAAAAATTGAAATTATTTTAAAAAGTTGATTTACGTTTAAAGTCGATGTCATGACAGCCTGGCAAGTTATCAACAGTTTTTATTCGAAAATATTTTTAAACCACAATGGCAGCGTAGACGAGGTATTTTATTCATGGTTGAGTATAAATTTTTGACCTTTGGTCACAATGATATAAGGAGGTAATTTTTTGATAAACTTTCGCGTTCCATCAGGAAAGATTTCTACTAAGTCGTCATCATAGCGTTCAAGCACGCTGCTGCCAGAAGATAGTGCTGACCAATAGGCTTCTTTGATAGCTGCTTCTGCAAGCTCGGGGATCTGTTCTTCTAAAAATCGCATGCTTTTTTCGGTGAGTGCCATTCATTTGCCACCATTTTAATCAGAATGGAGTTAAGTATAGCGCTAAATCCAGGAGAATGTCATTAGGGGTGTATCATGATAATAAATTGATCATCTTATATGTGCATAGCTCATAGAATATGCTGCGTTTGCAATCGCAGCAACCGAAAAAACGAGAATATCAGGTGAAAAATCTAAAGTAATTTATGTTATTATTAAGATATCAGAGGCTAATTTGATTAATATAAGTACACACAGAGGAGTTAGTATTTATGACTTACAAGCAATCTTACCCCGATGGTACTTTCGGTGCTTATACTTTCACAGCAAATAAGAAAAAACTCGATTTGCAATATATTTATAATCTACTTTGCACCCCTTCTAAATATTCTAGCGGTTTACCTGCTGAACGTTTTCCATTTATTATCAAAAATTCAGTCTGTTTTGGGGTGTTCTATCAAGGTAAGCAAGTGGGTTTTTCTCGTGTGATTACTGATTATTCTGAATTTGCTTCGATTTGGGACGTATTCATTGACGATGAGCATCGTGCGCAAGGGGTGGGGAAAGCGATGATGAGTTATTTATTCGCGCATCCTAATTTACAAGGCATATTCCGTTGGTTCTTGATGACAGAAGATGCACATGGTTTATATCAAAAATATGGGTTCAAGACAGAAGCATATAATCCATATGTCATGATGAAAGTGAGTTCGGGTTAAAGGCTGTTGACTGTTGTTCTAATCCCTTCATTAGTCATTTCGTTAAGAGCCTGTTCAAAGTCTCGCAGCTTGCTTTAGACACAGACGTTGCAAAATATTTTTTGGTGCGCAGCAATATCAAAATTTATGAAGTTGTGTTATATGAAATCATTTTTCAATTTTAGAGGTATTTAATGCAAAGCTCTAGAAAGTTTAGAAAACGAAAAAGAAACAATAAGCAGGTGCAAGAGGAACCGGAGCTTTCTGAGTTAACTGTAACAGAAGCGTCAACTGTAAAAGAACCATCAACTGTAGCAGAGCCGTCTAAAAAATTAAAAACCCAGATGACTGGTTCTGATGAGAAATCGAGTCTCTCTGTGGCGCTACTTTCATCTAATCCATTATTAAATATGATAAATAATGGAAAATGGAAAAAGATTAACAATGCTATCGAAGCAGGTAAAGTGACCCACGCAGCATTAACTCAACCCGCGTATCAGAATGTATTCTGGTTGTTGGCAAAGTATAAACGATGGGACTCTATTCAAGCCCTTATGTCAAAAGGGTTAGTGACCAAAAAACTATTAAGAATTGCACCTGCAGAGGAAGAAGAAGATGCTGGCAAAAATGCGCTGTGGTTTATTGCAGAGGACTTTCAAGATAATTTGTTTTACAGATTGCTGGAAGCAAATGTTGTAACCAGTGAAGCTCTGAGTGCTCGGGCAAAAGATACAGGAGCAAGTGCATTTTGGCTTTTGGCATCAGGAGCGGGTACTACGTCACTTGCTTGTCTGAATGAACTTCTGGATCGTCATTTAGTGACCCCTGAGGCTTTAGCAGCACCTGGAAGTCGAGTTAACGCACCGCATAAGAATGGAAATGCGTTATATTATTTGGGGTTTTATCAATATCAACGTGAGTCTTTGCTTAATAAGATTGTGGCACAGGGATTAATCACTCGTGTTGCACTGGAGTTACGAGAAAAACATTCGGGAATTACCACGCTTTGGATATTATTGAATCGAAATAAATGGTTAATGACTGATTCGACTCTGTTGCTAGATTCTTTTATTCAGAGAGGGTTATTCACCAAAGAATTACTAGACTCAGCGCCGCCGCTCGATGATCAGAATGGTGGAGAAAATGTCCTGTATCAAATAGTACGTTTTGACTCTGTATATGACGTACATATGAAACAATTAATGGCACAAGGGTTAATTACGCCTGGTATGCTGGCTAGAGAAACGTCTATCTCTGCAGATGAGTCTCAGAATGCATGTCCAGGGACAAATCCTCTCTGGTGGATGGTGTGGGATGCACAAGAGAATGAGTGGGAATTGATTTCATTACTTATCGACAAGAAATTGGTCACCACAAGCGCATTATTGGCGACTGCTTTAAAAAATTTTGGTGGTGCTAATTTTGCGAATCAAAGTGTTCTGTCTATCATCTTAGCAAGTGGACGATGGGGGAGTGTAATTAAAAAATTGCTGTTTTTAATCAATACTCAATTGTTACTGGAGGAAGCAGTGCCCGGGAGAAGCTTATTACATCGACTTTTGAGATCTCCCATGCCAAGGCAAATTTCTTTTTTTGAGGAGTTACTTCGATCACCGCTTAAGCCATTAGAAGAGGTACCCTGGGAATTTTTTCAGGAAAAAACGAAACCATTTTTATCTAATATAAAAAAGACGAATCCATATCTTTATAAGCAAATAGAAGAATTGATAAAACTAGAGCAGGATAGATCTTCATTGAATCCTCCTGAAGCGATATCTGAACCGCTTGAGCCTATATCTGAGCTGCCAGTGATGCGATTTACTCCAGAACAGGGGCTTACAGGATTATCCTCGGCAGTGATTGAGCTCCTGTCTGATACTCGTCCACACAATCTTGATCGCCTTAGGAGAGAATTGAACTGTTCTCATCAAGCGGGTAGTTCTTATTCGGGGAAATTATTGGAAAAAATATCTTGGAAGGAGCTTAATTTAGATCAATTACTTGTGTCCCTGGCTGAACATGAGGATTTTGAAACGTTTGAGTCTTTAATCAAACGTGGCGTTGCGTTACCCGGGCCTCAGGAAATGTTTAAGTTGATGCGTATTATGTCAATCAATAAAAATGCTGCTTTGTGGGATTTGGCTGCTATTTACAAAAAATATTCGAAACAACAATCGCCCCCTATCAATCCATTAATTCCCTTGAAAACAAATTTTAGGCCAGGGGCACAAACTATTTATTGGCATTATCGGGCCCTTCTTGAGCTTATTCAGACAATGTTAGTAGATCTGGCTCGTTCACGTTTAAATTTATTGCCTATTGAGCGTGCGGAGAAGATTGTCAGAAACGCGTTGAGTGTTCACCATGGCATTGATTATAGCGATCTCATAGACAACATAATAGAAGCAGGAAGAGCGGTAGAAAGACGAGTGGATGCAGGAAGAAAAATTGAAGAAAGTAGACGAGGAGGGGTATCCAGCCAAGCGATTAGCGTTGCAACAGCAGCGTCGGGTTTCTTTTCTTCTCGAGGTGCATTAGCTTCAGTCGGAGAAGCGGGACAACCTGCTGTTGCTGCAACAGCAGTATTATCTGGTTTCCTTTCTTCTCAAAGCGCATTAGCTTCAGTCGGAGAAGCGAGTCAAACCAGGTTGGGTTTGGCATGACATCACCGAATACTTAGTGCGCAGGAACAGGTAAAGCAAATCAAGGTAAAAGTTTTTTGCTAGAAATCTTATGGGTCGCATTATGCGCTCATCTTTAACTGTTCCCAATATTTTTCAATCGTTGCAAATGCTTCCTCACCAATGTCACGTTGCACTTCGCCGCGTTTTAAGATGTCGGGTGATGGATATAATACCGGATTACTTTTTAATTCCGGCGGCATTAAATTTTTAGCGGCAGCATTTGCAGTAGAATAACTAATCGCAATGCTCGCATCACGTGCAATATCAGGCCGCATCATGAAATTTAAAAATTGATAAGCATTTGCTTTATGCGGTGCTGTTTTTAATAAAGCAAAATTATCTATCCAAATCAAAAAACCCTCTTTAGGATACACAAAGTGTAATTTAGCATTTTCACTTTGTGCATTATAAAAATCACCACTCATCGTCTGTCCAATAAAAACATCTTCATCAATTAAAATAGAAATCACTGCATCGATGTTAAACAAGCGCACATTCGGTAATAATTCTTTTAGTTTAAAATACGCTTGTCGAATATGTTCTGGATTTTTATCATTAACGGAATAACCTAACATTAATAACGCCGCCGTAAATACTTCACGTGAATCATCTTGCATTAATAATTGATTGATAAATTTTTTGTTTAATAAATCAGTCCAGCTTGTTACATCGTGTGCTGAGAAAAGTTCTTGATTGTAAAATAATCCTGTTGTGCCCCAGACAAATGGAATGCTGTAATCGCCATGAGGATCATAAGGTTGATTTGCAAAAAACGGATCGATGTTTTTGTAGTTAGATAATTTACTTTTATCTAATTTTTCTAGCATCCCTAAATGTATCATGCGTTCAATGTAATAATTGGATGGTTCAATAATGTCATAGCCAATATCATTGTTAGTGCGTAATTTGGTATACATGATTTCATTGCTATCATAGGTTGAATAATTGACTTTGATGCCTGTTTCTTTTTCGAATTGAGCGATGGTTTCTGCAGGGATTTCTTCTGCCCAGGTGTAGACATTAACGATATTTTCTTCGGCAGATGCAGTTGTTAGTGAAAAGAAGAAAACTAGCAGTAAGGCTATCAAAATTTTCATGGTTTTTTCCTGGCGACACATTGCGAAATGATGACTAAGACTAAGGTAATCGCAAACGTAATCGCACATAATGCATTGATTTCAGGTTTGACTCCCAGACGCACCATCGAGTAAATTTTTAAAGGTAGAATTTCAAAATCAGGACCTGCAACAAAATAACTAATAATCACATCATCAATCGATAACGTAAAACTCAGTAGCCAACTAGCAAATAACGCTGGCCATAGTAAAGGCAAAATAATGCGTTTTAAAATAATGGTGTCTTTAGCCCCTAAATCTCGTGCTGCTTCAAAAATGTATTCATCAAAGCTCGCCATGCGGCTATAAACAGTGACGACAACATACGGGATACAAAATGTGATATGAGCTAATAATAAGCTCCAATACCCCAGCTTAATTTTGCCAAAAGTAAAAAGAATCAACAAAGAAATGCCCATCACAATATCAGGCGATAAAATTAAAATAAAAATTAAACCATACAGTAATTGCCGGCCAAAAAATTGATAACGATATAAACTAATCGCAGCCAATGCCCCTAAACACATCGCAATCGTTGCAGCCGATATGCCTAAAATAAAAGTATTGCCAGCAGCAACCCATAATTCAGTATCAGCGAATAGTTCCTGATACCAGCGTAATGAAAACCCATGCCATAGTAATGAATACTGCGCATTATTAAACGAATAAATAATTAAGATAATAATAGGAATATAAAAAAATAAATAAATACTCGTAAGATACGATGAAGTAGATAAATTTTTCATAATAATTTTCGGTGTTCCCGACCGCGTGTACTTTGCCAATAGACTAATAATAAAACGATTAAAATAAATGTAAAGACAACATTAATCGCTGAGCCCAACGGCCAATTTTGCACGGTTAAAAATTGATTTTGAATAACGTTCCCTAATAAAATTGATTTTGATCCACCCAGTAAGTCAGGAATATAAAATATTGTCATGGCAGGTAAAAAAACTAAAATACATCCTGACCAAATCCCAGGCATAGTCAGAGGTAAAATAACTTTACGAAAGGTCGTAATACGATTGGCACCCAAATCACGTGCCGCATCGATTAAGCGGCTATCCAAGCGTTCAATATTGGTCAGTAACGGAATGATCATATAGGGCAATAAGTTATAAACTAAACCAATCATCACTGCCGTATCAGTAAATAATAATTGTAATGGCTTATCAATGATCCCTAACCACATGAGTGCTGAGCTAATAATACCTTTGGGTTTTAAAATAGTAATCATAGAGTATGTGCGAATCAAAGAACTCGTCCAAAAAGGAATGATCAATAACAAAATCAATAATCCTTTCAGCCGTCCTTCGATGCGAGCAATGATATAAGCAAAAGGATAACCTAGAATTAAGCAGATCACAGTGCAAATCGCTGCTAGATACAAGGATTCTTTGAACACCTTGAGATAAATAGAATTATTTAATTGAACATAGTTAAGTAAAGTAAAAGGTAGTTCTAACAAATGATCATCACTATGACTCAGAAAACTAGCCAGCCCCACCAAACAAAATGGCAGTAACGCAAAAACCATTAACCAAGTCCAGGTGATGCCCAGTGAAAGTATTTTAAAACCATCATTATGTCGCATGCGGTAATAAAACCTCCCACCCTGAAAGCCAGCTAGCCCATACTTGTTCACCAATAGTATAGTCAACCCGCTCATCATCTTCGTTAAAAAATTTGGTTGCGGCGACAAGTTGGTTGTTGCTTAGGCGCACCATGAAATCCACGGTTGTGCCTTTGTAGATGACTTCTTCCACCGTGCCAGGATACATATCGGTGGTATCATCCACTTCAGCGGGTCCCCAAACACGTAAATCTTCGGGTCTAACCAGTACATGGAGTTTTTGTCCGACTTGATACGGATACGTTCCTTTGACAATACGTTGTTTTCCTTCAATCTCCATAGAGACGGATTTTTCATCGATTGCGGTGACGGTGCTGTTAAAAATATTCACTTCACCGATAAACTTAGCCACATTTAAACTGCGGGGTTCTTCATATACTTGACGTGGTGTGCCAATTTGCTCAATGCTGCCTTCATCCATGACGACGACGCGATCAGACATGGATAATGCTTCTTCTTGGTCATGGGTCACAAATAAAAAAGCAATGCCTAACTTACGTTGCAATTGTTTTAATTCTAATTGCATGGTTTTACGTAATCGATAATCCAATGAGCTTAAGGGTTCATCTAATAGTAATACTAAAGGACGATTGACAATGGCGCGCGCAATGGCGACTCGCTGTTGTTGGCCGCCAGATAATTGTTCGGGGCGGCGGTTGGCGTATTTTTCTAATTTCACTATTTTTAAGACATTATTAACGCGTTCTTGAATTTCTTTAGCGGGGCGTTTTTGACAACGTAATCCAAACGCTACATTTTCAAAAGCAGTCATATGCGGGAATAATGCATAGCTTTGAAATACGGTATGCACATGACGTAAGTGTGGCGGCAAACCGCTAACGTCTTTACCATTAATAAAGACTTTGCCTTTAGTGGGTTCTTCAAATCCGGAGATGAGGCGCAGCAAAGTTGTTTTGCCGCATCCAGAGGGGCCAAGCAAAGTTAGGAATTCACCATTCCTTACTTCAAGGTTCACGTCATATAAAATGTCGTGACCATGAATCGACTTCGAAACGCTGCGAAGTTCAATTACATTTGATGTCATTTTCTCTCAGGTGCTCCATGTGGAGAGGGGAAAAAATGAGATTATGGTGTTAATCATTCATATTGTCTACAGTAACATTTGGGGGAGTTAAAGTTTTTTTGTTTTTGCGTCTATTTTGTAAATATATGCTTGTTGTGTTGCCTTTTCCTTCTTTTATCGCGATTTTTACCCATCAGCACGATTCAAAAATTAAATTTGTTTTAAATGGACTTTCTTAAGGGGTTGAGTCAGTTTAGCGAGTTCGGCATACATTTTTTGATAGGGGGCTTGTGCAGCGCGTGCATCCATGAGGGTTTCTCCTGATTGGTGCAGACATTAATAGAATCAATGGGCTAGGTAGCCATTAAGTGATAATCATGTTTTTCGTGTGGCGTTTGTTTTAACGGCAGTACTAAGTGCTGCTTTTATAGGTTCTCCTTTTTCATTAATACGATTAGCTTGTTTCAAAATAGACTCGAGATACTGCGTACAAGCATCTAAGGGTTCATTTTTATTATTAGCTCTACTTTGAGCTTTTCTAGTGTTATATCGGTCTGTCAATATGTTATAAAAATGGTTTTCGTCTACAATGCTCTCTACGTCATGCAATAGAAGTGCATATGAAGATACAAGATACCTTTTCCTGTCAGGAGCTTCCTCATCAAATTTTTTTAATTGTTCTTTTATATTTTTTATAGACTGAGCTGATGCTGGAGGAGTGAGTGGTGACGAGGTTGGCGATGCGGAAGAGGGTGATGGTGGAGAAAAAATACTGAGCTGAATAAGATTTGTTGATATGGGAGTTAAGGTGGAATCTGGATTAGCGGTTGTTTCAGTATGAACGGTTGTAGCTGTTTGGTCTTCTGGACTACCTTCCTCAGAAGAGGGTGTCGTAAATGCTGCAGAAGAAGATTTAGTAAATGATGGTGAAGCAGGTTCAGAAGATAAAGATATGCCGGCTTCAATTTTTTCATATGCAGCATATTCATTAGGTAGTATTGCTTTTAAAATGTGAGGGAATATCCCAGATGCTAGTGCTATTTTAATATGTGCATAATTATTAGTAGTGTCTCGATCTATATAAGTTTGAATATCCTGTTTTGTCATAGAAGAATATTCATCAGATGGTAGTTTTATTTCTTCTGCCAGTAATTTTTCTCTAATAATATTAATAAAAGGTATCAATATATGTGAATTTTCTCTTTCGCTGTGTTCGCGTTGTTCCTCTATAGTACCGCAGAGTTTCTTAGTTAGGTTATGGAAAAAATCTAAATAGTATGCGTCTGGACTTGAGGAAAGAGGGTCGGCTTGATGTCTTTCTTCTATATATTTTTGAAAAACTTTCAAGTAGAAATCTTTAGAGATACTTTTGTTATATTTTTTATGAAAATAATATAACATTCGGAATGTTGGTTTATCTATTTTATTAGTTAATAATGTTTCTTTGACGCTTTCTTGGCTTAATATATCATTGATAAAATACTTTAAAACAGATGAGTTGACTTCTTTTTGGCCGGGGAGAGTTTCTTGTATATATTGTTTGAAGCAATCATTCATTTGCTCGATACTATATTTTTCTTTACAAATGGGATATAAATTTATAAATGCTTCTGGATTATATTGTTTAAGTGCATTAATTAAAGGATCAGATTCTAAAGGATCAAATGTTAAGGAACTAGGTTTATTGCCGCATAAATCTCGTATTGTTTGTTTAAAGGATGGATTTTCTTTTAACTGCTCCCAATTGATTTTATTAATCATAATCTTATAAGCATTCTGGTAATATTTACTGTCCTTACTTTGAAATAATGCAATACAAAAATCTAAATATTCAGGATAATAATAATGATGTTTTCTTAATAGCGAATAAATAGGATTTACTATTGCAGGTATCATTGCTTTAAATGCAGGTGTTAATAATTTCGCTAAACTTTTTGCATCGACAGGTGCAACTGGATTTTTTATAAAAAGATGGCTAATTACTTGTGTAATTATTTCTTTATTAGGTTTTTTAGCTTCTTTAGTTTTTTCATCAGTTGTTTCGTAAGTGGTACCCATGGATATCAAAAGAGATTGTATTCTACTTAATAGAGTATTACGTTCTGTTTCGCTAATCGGCAGTAACATTTTTATTAATGCCATTGCATTTGTAGTATTTTGATCTTCTGAAATAAAAAATGTTTCAAATAATTTATTTATGATCTTTTCTTTTATTTCAGAAGTTATTGATTCAGGGGAAAACTTTTTTATAGCTAACACGCTATTCTGTAGATACTTTAGATGTTTTTCGGAAGATAAGTTATCTGTACTATCTAGTGCTGATTTTAAAGAAACGGTAAGGGATTGTTCAAACCCAGGGATAGTTTTGCCAATACAAAATACACTGCATATCAGTTCATCTGAACCTGAGGATGACGTTTCATCTGGATCTGGGGATGATGTTTCATCTGGATCTGGGGGTGACGGTTCATCTGGATCTGAGTATAACGTTTCATATAGATCTGAATATGATGTTTTATCTGAACCTGGGTATGGCATTTTATCTGAATCTGAGGATGGCATTCTTGTAATAGCTGCATTGAAAATTTGTTGACAAAAATCTTTATCAATCGTATTTGTTTTAGCGTAACCGGTTATTAACTCAATGAGTCGCTTATCACTATATTTTTGAGATTCTATAGTGTTTAATATGATTTTTTTAATATTCGAGATATGAATAGAAAAATACTCGATAAATTCTAATTTTTCATGTGAAATGGCGGTATTAAAACAATCTTGTAGTATTTGTTCATCCTCATCTTTGCTATCGTCAGGAGGATCTTTCTTGTAAATTTCATATAATATTTTGAAATCTTCTACATGACCGATCGAAGCTGCCAGCAATAATAGATTTTTCTCACTGTTTATTTTACATCGCTCTTTGATAAATGCTATATCCTCAAGAGAAAATTGTGCTTTGTGTCTTTTAATAATATCGAATACACAGGTTATATTTTTTTTGAGGGTATCAGAATCAATGTCGGTATCTTCGATATTCTTTAATAAATAAGTAGCAAGAGTTATGTATTCAGGAAGAAATATTGAGTCTTGTTTCTTTGCATCTTCTTCATAAAGTGCAACAAGGGTATGACTACCATTGAGTTCTAATAATGGCATAAATAGTTTGACGAGTGAAAAAAACTCTCCTTTTGCATCTTTAATGTTGCTTCTTAAAAATATTTCTTGAATAAATTCGTTGACGTTTGGAATATTATTTTGAATAGCTTTTATGGTTATTTTTGAGATGTGATCGGCTTCTGGCGCATCATTAATTGTCACCAGGTTGGTTTTTAAAAAATTCATTTCATCATCTAAATAATAACTATCATGAGAAGAATCAGATAACAGATCTTTTAAATAATTAATTGCATGGGTTCTGATCTCTGGGGTTATGAAAGTTGGATGACTGAAACTAATAATATCTCTAGCCCAATTCCTTGGGTACATAGTGATTGGTAGTGTTGAGTTACCTGCAGTAGACAATTTATAAGGTGATGAATAAGACAACTGATTATCATTCTTAGCATCACTTAATGCTATATTTATGAATGTATCAAGCTCAGCTTTTGTTAATACAGATTTATTAGTTTGATATATGTTTTTCATCAAGGAAAAATTTGTTTCTTCAAATGCTTTCTCAAAAGCTTCTCGAAGAAATTTTTGTGCCATTGGTTTTTTTTCTTCGGGGGAGCCAGAAAATATTAAATTTAAATACTCAGTACATGTGGCCGAATCTAATGATCGTAATTTTTCAAAATCTATAAGAGGAGGGAGCTCATCTGGAAATTGCCTGACATAATTACGTATTAATTCAATGAACATCTTATCATTCAATATTTGAGTATTTAAGGTGTTTAACATTATTTTTTTACTATTTGGACGGGATAAAAAATATTTTATAAATTCTAATTTATTATTTAAAGTAGCAGTATTAAAACAAATTTGCAGTATTTCCTCATCCATATCTTTGCTATCGACAGGAAGATCTTTTTTATGAATTTCATATAATATTTTGAAGGCCTCTAAATTACCGATCGCAGCTGCTTGTATTAACGGATTTTTATTATCTAATGTTTTACATAGAGCTTTGATAGATTTTAGATGTTCATCTGAAAATTGTTTTTTATGTGTTGTCATAATATCGATCGCAGAACTCATATTTTTTTGAACGGTAGCCTCAGGAAGTATAGAGGCGGCAGTCCGTAATAAATGAATAGCAAGATCTCCGTATGCAGGACAAAATCTTGAGCTTTTTCCTTGGGTTTCTGCTTTATAAAGCGCAATAATGGTATCGCTATAGTCATAATCGAGTGTTAATAATGGCATGAATAATGTAACAGATGAAAAAAAACCTTTTTCATCTTTGATGTTGTTTTTTAAAAATAGATGTTGAATAAAATGATCAATGGATGGGATCTTCTTGTTTTTAGCAGCTTCTATGATGATGCTTGATATTTTAAATGCCTCTGATTTGTCGTTAATTGGCGCTAGTATGGTTTCTAAGAAGGATATTTCCCTATAAAAATCATCAGATGAATTAGAGGTAGAGAATGTAGTTTTTCTTAATAGAGCGCCTAAATCATTAATTGCCAGAGCTCTTCTGTCAGGGGTTATTAAAGGTAGACTTTTTGTGAAGCTAAAAATAGCTCTAATTCGTTTCCTCATTGATTCGGTTACTGATGATGGTTCTGGGTCAATAACAGAAGATAATGTAGATAACTTAGGATAACCATCATCACTATCAGGAATATTACTCAATGCTTTAATCATAAGCGCATCTAGCTCATCTTTTGTTAATAAAGAGTTATTAACTTCAAGGATATTTTGCATTACAAGCAAATTATTTTGTTCAAAGGCTTTTTCAAAAGTTTGGCGAAGAAATGTTTGTAACTCAGATTTTTTTTCTTCGTAGCAGGAAGATATTAAACTTAAATAGATTTTAAGCGTGTCCGCATTTAATGACTGTAATGTTTCATAGTCTATGAGGGGAGGAGATTCAGCTTGTGAGGGGGGTGTTTTTTTAGCAGCATTAAATAATACAAAGTGGTACGCCATTGTCCATCTATCGTTAGTTGCAATGGCTTCTAGCCAGGACAGCTTACTCGATTCTATTTGGTTTTTTGCATATTCTTGTATGTCACTTTCGGTGATGTGCTCAAATTTTAATTCAAGATTCTGATCGGTAACACCAGAAATATCTAGTTTTTTTTGCATCATTCGATATGCCAAATAATCAAATAAGCATTTGTCATCCGTATTTTTCCTGGTTGCTAGTGCTTTCCAGCTTGTTTTATATTCTTCTGCTGTGGATATTTTCATTTCATGTAGGTTAGTATTAATGCATTTTTGAATATCAGGAAGAAGTCCCTGTGTAGTGATATCATCGATTTTACTCTGTTTGTGGCTTGTGGAATAAAACTCCCCCCAACTTCTATTATAAAAGCCTAGGAAATCAAGATTGCATGCCTGAAGTAACGTATCTATTAGCTTCTCATTTTTTTTGGGTGGCTTATCATAAATCTCTTTCCATTCGTCGTCATAAGTAATCCTTGGAGATTCTTCGTCTTCGGGAGGAGGTCGGGGTCGGGCTTTGCGTTGAGCCGGTTGACCTTTACTATCAAGCTTATGAGGCAATCCATCCTTTGGGTCAAAAAAAAGTGCGGTGATTTGGTCGAGCATAATACCTGGTAATGATCGCATAAAGAAAAAGCGTACAGATTTTTGAAAGTCGGGATTCCATGTCTTAGACGTATTGTCAAAAGTATATATTAATTCAGCCTCTCTTGGTCTCACAATCGCAATATTATTTAACTGTCCTGAATTACCTTTAACCCGATCTAAAAGATACGGTGAATCTTCTTTAGGCAAAAAAATGCCGCCTCCATAAGATTGTCCCCGGAGTTCTTTTATAGCGTTGGAAGATTTTATTTTCCCCATTCTGTTGAGTGTTATCAAACATTCTTGACCGATGTTATGAATCCTTCCAGTATTTCCGCTAAGCTTTTGA
>Ga0207116_10255_pt1 | contig 14184 bp, 7 predicted proteins | sample Alteio_BWMinHeat_44_FD_153550 | JGI IMG/M metagenome (GOLD analysis project Ga0207116, IMG submission 153550) | Enriched cells from forest soil in Barre Woods Harvard Forest LTER site, Petersham, Massachusetts, United States -... | ecosystem: Environmental > Terrestrial > Soil > Temperate forest >... | reverse complement strand
AGGGCGATAAGCTCAATCCTGAAATCCTTAAAAGGCTCTAACGTTCCTTTAAGGCGAAGGTCCTCGTTCAAGGTGCGCACATACAACTGGTTTTGCAGCGTATCAGTTGTAAGCCAGCCATGTGTAGCGGCCTTTTGCCTGATGTCGGCCTGGCTGCCCAATAAAAATCCGATACCAGGCGCGTTATAGTTAAAATCTTCGCCAAAATAATTTGTGTTAGGCAGGTAACCAGGCAAAAACGTGCCATCGGTACGGCTATAAGCTGCGCTCAGGTTTTTTACGCTCGTCAGCAAGCCGATAAGCACCTTCCCGATTCCTGATGGCTGCGCCTCATTGTCCTTTGGCTTGGTGGTGGCCGTCGCCCGCTTTATAAAGGGGAATTTATTATATAAAGTCACCAGGTTAAACGTGGGATTCAATTGTATGGTCCGCTGGTTTTGTATGCTGTTACCTACGTTGTACGCGGGATCGTTTATAGCAAAAAGCGGCTGCGCCTGCCAGGTAAAATGAGTACTATAGCTTGCTATCAGGCTCGTCCAATCCATATAGGGTATTTTGCCTATTGGCACCGTGTAGTCAAACCGCAGGGTATGATTATAATTGGTGGTTCGCCCAAGTCTCAAAATATTATCCCATAACGTATCGCGTTTCAAGCCGTTTAACCTGCCTGCGGGCTCATCCACGGTAGCCAGGTTAGTAGCATCAATACTCATCGTTAGCGATTTGGTCAGGTTCCAGCCCAAACCGTAGATCGTGGTGATATTAAAAGTCTTATTAAAAGTGGTTGGTATGTCGATAATATTCGTCGGGTCGTTATTCCGCAAGGTATTTTCAGAATAAAAACGGTCAAAATTGATGCTGTAATTCAATCGCGATGGCACCAGGTCAATGTTGATATCCCGTATCAGCGCCAGCATGTTGGTCTTTATTATTTTGTCGAAAGGGCTATAATATTTTGGTGTGATCGTAAAAGTATAGGCGAATGAAGCATGGTATGTCTTCTCAAAATCGTTCAGCGTTGTAAAATCGTGATGATCATATTCGACGTAAGAGTAAGAAGCGGCAAAGTTTTCGATATCCCACAAATGCGCCGGCACCGTGGTATTTGTCCTGGCCTTATGCACATTGGTAAGGTTGAAGCTCTTGCGCAAAGTATAGTCTTCCGCCGCGTTTTGTATCGAATCTTTTTGTTTAGTACTTGTCGCGTTCTGAAGGCTTTGCTTTAAGGTGACGTCTGGTTGCGACGGATCATATTGGGGCGTACTCACCTGGTGCGAAACATTGACATAAAGTGGTATATGGACGCCGCTTTTATCCGGGAAAAATTTACCTAACTCTACATTTCCCGATACACTATAGGTTTTCGTATCGTTCAGACTGCGGTCAGCCAGCCTCGAATCAAGCGCTCCAAATCCCACCGTTGTTTTTGTGCCTGAGACGGTCATCGTAGCAAAATCGGCCAGTTTTGCATCCAGCCTTCCGGTAGCGGCCCACCCTCCCTGGTTATCAAAATCGGTCAAACGTAACTCGTCAAACCATAAAATACCTGATTTATCGAGTCCGTCATCCGAGCCTGTTGCCGAATTTCCTTTCAACGGGTTTCGTACACCCACCATCACCGTTTCAACGCGGCTCAAATCGGGTTGGCCTTTTATGGTAATCTTATTGTGCCCGTCGCTCAGCGTAAAAGGCACGGTTAAAGGCCAGGGCTGCCCGTTAAGTTTGGCTGCATCACGTGCGAGTTTAGCATTAACCAGCAGTGAAAGCTGCAGATCAAGTTCATTTGACGCTGGCCAGATCGCGTTCGGGTCGGCAGTGCCCGGCAGCGTCAATTTCATCGGAATTTCGTATTCGTAATAGTTATCTATGTAGTCAACACCAAGGCGGATAAACGCACTTACATCGTTATCCTTCAGCGTCGACCCCTCGGCGTGTATAAACATCTGCATGCGCTTATACTTCCGCAGGTCATTGTTAAAATCTTTAAATGCCGCCCGCGAATACCCATCGCGCAGGTTGGCAAAGTTTAATGACAGTGACTGTTCATTCAACTGCGTGTTGGTTTGCAGGTTGTTGTAGTTACGCTGACGAACAATACCCGGCGGCACCACGTAAGGTATTGGAGTACGGTTACCGTTTTCTTCAATATTTACCGTTTCAACGTCCAGCGCCGAATTATCCAACGGCGGATTAGTAATTGCCGGATCGGCAATCACATTGGTCGGGTTGTTCTCGGAATTAAATGCCCGCCAATCGCCCCTTACCAGTTGCAAGGTAGCAAAGCGCATGATAGAAGTGTCGGCAAAACCGGTCATGAACATGCGGATAAACCGTATCGATTTAAAATCCTGTATCCCGCCTACTGCAACTTTTTTTTCGCTGTTGATAGGTATCCTAAATTGGTACCAGGTAACGCTTTGCGTTGTCCCGTTAGGCAACTTCACCTGCGATGTCACTTTATCATTGATATAGTTTTGCCCAACCACCATACTCTGCGGGGTTATCGGCACCTGGTACTCAAAATACTCATCATCGGTATTCATGTTATTGTCGCGATCCACATCCTCCGCATCCGGCAATGATGTCGACGCAGAGGTGGCTATACCAAGCGCTGCCTGGGATTGCGCTGATGTCTTGGAGTTACTTTCCGTCCCGTTGTACATGCTGTAGCGCTGTAATATACCCGCTTGCTGCTGGTCGAGCAAAGGGCCCTGGTAATACTGGTAATCATCGGATGAAGGGTCGCTGGCAAATGCAGCAGCCGCCTGGGCATTTACTGCTCCCTTAACCGCGGTTACAACTGGTGCAAATTTCGACCGCTCATCAGCGTCATTCAATCCATCCAGGCCAACGTCCTGTATCACGCGCGCGGTAGGATTACTGTCAAATGCATTAACAACAGGCTGCCTTTTGGCTACCCTGCCCCATACCGTAGTATCCACCTGGCTCAAATCACCGTTAACCGGGATGCCGTTTTCCAAACTTTTGCGCCCGTCCAGCAATATATCTTCGGATATATTACCCAGGTCAAAATACAGCAAACCACCTTTGGAATTTGGCTTGCCTATGAAGGGGTCCATTACCCAAAATTCGATATACTGAACATTCAGCGCCTGGAAATCATTGGTGGATATACCGCGGAATATACCACCCCATCGGCTTGTGGGGTTGGCTAAGGTTCCGTCATTATTCAGACCGGTAGTAGTATAGTTGTACGGACCGCGCACCATTGGGTAAAATGCCAGGTCAAAGGTAGGCAATGTTAAAGGCTGCCCTGTTACTGATTGCTTGAATGGGAACACTTCCGTTTCCAAAACTTCCCGTACATAAGGTTTGGAGAGCTCTGTACGTGAAACCGGGATGGTTCCGCCACTATAAAATACAGGGTCGATATTGTAAAACGCAAGCCTGGCCCGGTGATAACCATAAGCAAGGTTATTGAACAAATTGTAATCAGTCGTTATCAGTTGCGGGGTACCTGATATCTGCCATGTCGAAGCGCTTTTGAGGTCGATGATCGATTGGCTGCTTTCGAAATCATCGAGATAAGAAGTACCATTTTTTGAACCGGCAAAATTTAAAGCGGCCGGGTTACCGGGTAAAAGCTGTGCAAACTCGCCGCTGAAACTTATAGATGAAGGCACTTTAGTGGTGATCAGCGGTATCTTATCAACCAGCCGCGTAAGGAATCTTGAGGGCGAATTATAATTCACATCAAAACCATACATGGTATTGGATATCGATTCCTGTCCAGCAACTTCATTTTGCGTGATAGGCTGTTCAGTCAAATGCATGATTGTACCGCCTAAAGCTAGCTTATCATTCACCTGGTAGTCAAATCGCGTACCGAACAATGATTTTTGCTGTACGCCGAATAGCTCATTGTTCTCCAGGTTAACGGTTATCGGTTGCCCGGATGATAGCAGCGACTGGTTGATTATCCTGATTTTCCCCGCGCTATAATCCACGGTATAATCGGTTCCTTCAATTAGTTTTACTGAACCGGAAGAAGCGATCACTGATCCTTGCGGGATATTTGTGGCGTTCAATTGATATTCCGAACCACCCTGCGAGGTATAGTTACCCTTGATAACATACCGGTTCAACTGCGGGAAAAACTGCTGTGCGACGGCCTTTGTCGAGTCGTAGATCGGCTGGTAAACATACCTGCTTATCAGGTCTTGCTCGCCAGGGTCAAACTGCTTCGCCAAATCCGCTCCAAAAGGTTCCAGTACCGGGAACATGATGCGCCCGTTTTGCGAGTCTATGGTAATTCCTTCCAGATAGTCAAAATAGCCATCCGGCTGTTTATTGTTTTGCGCGTCCAGGTTATCCACGCCGGTCAACCGCAGCCACAGTTTGCTTTTGGTATGAATCCCCTCGTCCATAATAGGCTTTGCAATACCAGATTTTTCATCAAGCCTTGATATCGTCATCCTGAAATTCGTCGGGCTGATCTGGAAAGCGCCTAACGAATAGATGTTCTTCATCATCAGCTTCCATGTAGGCAGGCTTGTTTTCAGCAATGAATTCTTAAGCAATTTTACATACAATACTTTCGGGGTGACCGGGTCAACAGGCATATCCGTAGAAAATTCACCCACCTGGAAAACCTGCCCGTTTACCGTGTACTGAAAAGCAACAGCCAGCACCTCGTCATTATTTAAGGGATAATTGAGGGATACATAGCCCAGCTGCGGATGCAATACAAATTCCTTGTCTGTCAGCTTGCGGGCATAAGTTAATTTTGCATAGTTGTCACTTCCACCGGTACCCTGGAAATAATTGGTAATTGCGTTTGAGTTAGTTTGCCTGGCAGCAGCCGGTATATTCGCTAGTAGTGAATTTGACTGTTGCAGAAATCCCGGACCCGAAAAAGCTGCCGGCAGACCACTGAAACCCGGGCCTCCCTGTATCAAAGTTTTATTAAAGGGTTTATTTTCGCCCAAATCCATGAACGCTAATATATCCCTGGATCCCGTGGTATTGTTGGTACGGTTGGTAACCCAAACTTCGATGCGTGTAACATTTACGTTCGAACTTATAATGGGGATATTGGCCAGCGCCTTGTTATAGTTGTCCCTGAAATATTGGGATAAAAAATAGTGCCTGTTGGCTTCATAATCGGCAGGGGTCAAACTAAAATTACCCTGCTGTGCGCCATTGGTTATCGTTATGCTTTTGGATTGCGAACGCTGCTGCGAGAAAACGCTGGTCACATTAAGTTTACCGAATTTAAGTTTGGTTTTGATACCGAACAGCGCCTGGGTCCCGGTAATCAGTGTGGTATTCAGCGGAAAGCTCACTGTTCCCACCTCTATCTTCTGGATTATCTCATCCGGCCTCCCTGTATAATCAAGTTTTATCTGGTTCTCAAACTGGTACTGCGCGTCGGTGTTGTAATTGGTTGATATTTTCAGCTTATCGCCAATCGAACCTGTTACATTCATCTGTATGCGCTGGTTAAAATTAAAGTTGAACTGGCTGCGCTGATTGGTATTGAATAAAGGGTTTTGATTGCTGTTAATTTGACCCGCCAAAATCATTTCCGCCGAACCCTGTGGCCTTATGGTAATCTCCGAACTGCCAAATATTTGTGCAAAAGTTTGGCTCCTGATCTTTATCGGGGGAATAAACCCTTCCTGCTGAGATTGATAAGCGTAATCATCCGCCATTTTTTTAAAATTAACACGGATGTCCTCGCGTTGCTTCAGGGCCAGGTACTCGGTAAAAGTAAGGTACTGCGGCGGTCGGTACAGGTAGTTACCTACCTTTTCGTACAAAATATATTGATTGGTCGCCGGGTCATATTCAATGGTTTTAACCAGGTTAGGCGGATCGGGAAGCAAAAAGCCCTGTTTTAGTTGATTGTTTCTTGATTCGGTAGTTTTGAAAGGCGCCTTGATCGTCAGGGTATCCGTTTTCCCCGGCTGTTGCGCATAAACATTTCTGAACCCGCAAAACGCAGAAATGATTACTACAAATAGTACAACTTTAGAGGTAAAAGTCCGGCTCAAGTGTTGAAGTAAAAATATACGTAATTATAAACTTTTTAGTGCGAATTTAATTAGTTGTTCTACAGTTAAATCACTGCCATTTTTATTTAATTCCTGGTCAAGCACCTTCTCAACCGCATTTCGCGCAAATCCCAGCATAACCAGCGCCGAAAGTGCTTCGTCTTTAACGGTTTTGCTTACCGGAACCATCGTCAGCGTATCGGGGCCCTCTTTTTTGAGTTTATCCTGTAGTTCCAGGATAAGACGCTGCGCCGATTTTGGACCAATGCCTTTTATCCTTTGTATTAACGGAACATCTCCTTTTACAATAGCAGCCTGTATTTCGTCGGGCGTAATAGACGACAATATCATGCGGCCGGTATTAGGACCAATTCCCGAAACCGAAATCAAATGCAAAAACAAACGGCGCTCGCCTTCGTCAACAAAACCATACAGCGTATGGCCGTCTTCCTTAACATGCAGCCAGGTAAATAACTTACACCTTTCGGCGTTCCCTAACCTCGAATAAGTGTTTAGCGATATATTGATATGGTAGCCTATGCCACCTGCTTCAATCACCACATACGAAGGGCTTTTGAAAGCCAGTTTACCATCAATATATGCGTACATATTTCAATTCGCGATTATTAGTTACGTGTACGTGAAATAGCCCCTGGGGTTTCGTTTTCGGCCTTTTCCTGGGCATCTACGACAGCAATTGTCACCATATTTACAATTTCCCTCACCGAACTGCCCAATTGCAAAACATGGACGGATTTTTTCAGTCCGAGGAGTATCGGGCCAACGGCCTCTGCATCCCCAATTTCCTGTAATAATTTATAGGCAATATTGGCCGATTCAAGGTTCGGAAAAACAAGCGTATTGGCTGGGGCGCCGTTCAAAGTCGAGAACGGAAAATTATCCGCAAGCAAAGTTGGGTTTAGCGCAAAATTGGCCTGCATATCACCGTCAACCACCATATCGGGGTATTTCTCATGCAAAATGCGAACGGTTTCCCTGGTTTTTACAGGGATATCTCCTTCGTTGGAACCAAAATTTGAGTAGGAAAGAATGGCAATACGCGGCTTTATATTAAACTGCCTTACCGAGTGGTCAATCAGCGCAGTGATGTCCACCAGTTCCTGCACCGTGGGATTTACGTTTATCGTCGCATCGCCCAAAAATACCGGCCCTTTTTTTGTCAGCATCATATACATGCCGGCCACGCGGTTAACACCGTCAGCGGTTCCAATAATTTGCAAGGCAGGTTTCACGGTTGTGACGTAATCTTTGGTTAAACCCGATATTAATGCATCCGCTTCACCGAATTGCACCATACAGGCGCCAAAATGATTTCGCTGGGTGAGCATTTTACGGGCTTCAGTAAGTGTAACACCGCGGCGCTGCCGCTTATTGTATAAATACTCGGCATATTCCTGAAAACGGCCCGGTTCATCGCGCGGGTCGATAATTTCCACATCATCCAATTCAAGGTCGCTGTGCTTAATAATTTGTTTTATCCTTGATGCATTACCCAGTAATATCGGCGTGGCTATGCATTCTTCCCGTACTATCTGCGCGGCCTTCAGTATTTTATAATTATCTGCTTCGGCAAAGACCACACGTTTAGGATTCTGTTTTGCTTTGTTGGCTATGTTGCGCAACAGGCGGTCATCGGCCCCTACCCTCAATCTCAGGTTTTCAATGTAAGCGTCCCAATCTGTAATTGTTTTACGCGCCACACCCGAATCTATGGCCGCTTTTGCAACGGCAGAGGACACTTCACATATTAGCCGCTGGTCCATCGGTTTGGGTATGATATAATCCCTCCCAAATTTCAAATTACGGGTATTATAAGCGAGGTTTACTTCTTCAGGAACAGGCTTCTTGGCCAATCCGGCGATTGCCTTAACCGCCGCCAGCTTCATTTCTTCGTTAATGGCTGTTGCCCTCACATCAAGCGCGCCCCTGAAAATATACGGGAAGCCCAATACATTATTCACCTGGTTAGGGAAATCGGCGCGACCGGTTGCCATCAGGATATCTTTACGTGCCTTGGTAGCTACATCATAGTCAATTTCGGGAACCGGGTTGGCCATGGCAAAAACGATTGGGTTTTTAGCCATCTTTTTCAGCATGTCCGGGGTGACCACATGTCCAGCCGAAAGTCCTATAAAAACATCGGCGCCATTCATTGCATCGGAAAGGGTCCTGATATCGGTACGCTCAGTAGCAAAATGGAGTCTTATTTCATCGAGGTCTGTACGGTCGGGGGTTATCAGGCCGTTGATGTCAAACATCACCAGGTTTTCTTTTTTCACGCCAAGTGAAAGATATATCCTGGAGCAGGAAACCGCCGCAGCGCCCGCGCCATTAACCACCATCTTGATCTTGTCGAGTTTTTTACCCTGTATCTCGCAGGCGTTTATCAGTGCCGCACCCGAAATGATGGCCGTGCCGTGCTGGTCATCGTGCATCACAGGTATTTTCATTTCAGCCTTCAGGCGACGTTCTATTTCAAAGCAGCTTGGCGCTGAAATATCTTCCAAATTGATCCCACCAAAAGTCGGTTCAAGTGCCTTTACAATAGCGACAAACTCATCTGGTGTTTTAGCATTTACCTCGAGGTCAAATACGTCAATATCCGCATAAATCTTAAATAGCAGGCCCTTACCTTCCATTACCGGCTTGCTGGCCTCTGGCCCTATATTGCCCAGGCCCAAAACGGCCGTCCCGTTAGTGATAACCGCCACCAGGTTGCCCTTTGCCGTATATTTGTATACGTCCTCCACATTATCGGCAATACGCAAACAGGGCTCAGCTACGCCGGGAGAATAGGCCAGGGTAAGGTCTCGTTGGGTATTGGTGGATTTTGTTGGGACTACCTGTATTTTGCCGGGACGGCCGTTTGCATGGTAATCAAGCGCGTCCTGCTTTCGGTTGGGTTTATTCATGGTTTGGAAAATTCTGTACCAAAATTACGATTCTTTTCGGGCAGATATAAAAAAAGCCCGGCTCTTATTAATTTAAGAACCGGGCCCTGTATTTTGATCGGTGGTATCAATCTATAATGATGCTCCCGATTTTGAATGGATTTTACCAACTGATGCCAGCGATTCGTATTTTCTCGGTTTGTGATGCACGGGAATGCGCTTTTCTATCGGTTGAACTTTGTCATATAACCCTGTTTCAGGTATATCGGCGCTGCCGAGTTCACTGTTCAGGTTGCCGTATAGCATTTTGTATTTTTCTCTGAAGGCCACCGGTATCACCAGCATTTTTGGCGCGGAAACCGAACCATTTATGATAGCTTGTGTATATGAAGGATTGAGCATTGATAATTGTGTTAAGCTGATTCCCAAAACACGCGAAACGCTGTTCAATGAAATAAATTTATCTACCGATACGGTATCTGTTTTCATAGCCAGGTTACATTCCCCTGCTATGATATTATATTTCTTATGATAATGCATCACGTAGGTAATGGCGATATAGGCAGGCACGTAGCCCCGGGTTTCCACCGGTAAATACTGGCGTATCGACCAATAATCAGTTGCGCCACCAGCTTTCTCTATCGCATCCATCACATTACTTTTACCGCAATTGTACGACGCTATGGCCACAAGCCAGTCGCCAAATTGCTGGTAAGCATCTTTCAAATAAGCTGCTGCTGCATTGCTTGATAACACCGGGTCGCGGCGCTCGTCAATATAGTTATCCATGTTGAGGCCGTACATTTTGGCGGTAGTACCCATAAATTGCCATGGACCCGTTGCGCCAACCCGCGAAACCGCATTAGGGTTGAGCTGCGACTCTACGATCGACAGGTATTTAATTTCGTCAGGTATGCCCGCATCGCGGAAAGCTTTCTCATATATCGGGAAGTAATATTTGGCCAGGCCAAGCTCGCGGCTAATTTCTTCACGCTGTGCAAGATATCCATCTATATAGCTTTGAACATCTTCATTAAAATCAAGCGGAACATCCAACTGAATAGAATCAAGGCGCTTTTTATAAATATTGTTACGGTAAATACCGGTTGATACCGGCTTCGGAAGAAACGAAGCGGCCGTATCGTGGCTGCCACGCATCATAACACCCGACTCGCCTTGCTGACGGGGGTGATGTCCATCGGCTTTCGCCATTTGAACCAATAAAAGGGGAAGAATAAACACAAACAATCTCTTCATTTCTACCTGTTTAATCAGCGGGTACCCAGCCCACTTTGTTACCAATTTACTAAATTTTTTATAGTTCTAAGAAATATTTAGAAAAATCTAATAGTTCCTGCTCGGCAAAACGTTTGGTTAGTAACTGCAAACCCAGGGGTAAACCTTTGTTTGTAGTGCCTGCCGGTAAGGAAATAGCCGGTACTCCGGCTAATGATGCTTGTACGGTAAAAATGTCATAAAGATACATTACAACAGGGTCTTTTTCAGTTCGTCCTATTGTAAATGCGGGTTCGGGTGCTGTAGGGGTTAAAATAAAGTCGTATTCTTCTAATAAACTGTCGGTTTTTTCTTTTATCAGCCTGCGTACTTTTTGTGCTTTGGCATAATAAGCGTCATAATAGCCTGCGCTTAAAACAAAAGTGCCCAGCATAATACGGCGTTTAACTTCTTTACCAAAACCTTCGGAGCGCGAGCGTTTATAGGTGGTGACGAGGTCGGTTGCAGCCGGGCTGCGGTAACCATAATGCACGCCGTCATAACGGGCCAGGTTGGACGAAGCTTCAGCCATTGCCAGGATATAATATGCGGGCACTATGTAGTCAAGATATTCAAAGGAAATGGGCTTTACGGTATGCCCGTCAGCACGTAATTTATCAATGTAGTTGACAAGGGTACCCTTTACTTCGTCATCAACGCCGGGGCTCGACAAGGCTTCCTGCAAATAAGCTATTTTCTTTTTCCCAGTCGATGGTGAAAGTTTATCGCTGTAAGATGGTACAGCCGAACGGCTTACGGTACTATCATATTCATCGGCACCGGACATCACTTCCATCAAAAGTGCCGCATCTTCAATCGATCGTGTAAAAGGTCCCACCTGGTCAAATGACGATGCGTAAGCAATAATGCCGTGACGCGAGATACGGCCATAAGTTGGCTTTAAGCCAACCAAGCCGCAAAAGGACGCGGGCTGCCTTACCGAGCCGCCCGTATCTGTACCAATAGCTGCGTGGCACATATTAGCCTGTACCGCGACGGCCGAACCACCCGACGAACCACCGGGAACACGGGTATCATCGGCATAGTTTCTTACAGGGCCGTAGTATGAATTTTCGTTGGATGCCCCCATGGCAAATTCATCACAATTAGCGCGACCGATGATGATAGCATCTTCGGCCAGCAGCCTCTCTACAATGGTTGATGAATAGATGGATGTAAAACCATCCAACATTTTTGATGATGCGGTTACTTTATGCCCCTTGTAGCAAATATTATCCTTTATTGCGATAACCATCCCCGCAAGCCTGCCCGCGGTTTTGGCTTTAATGCGCGCATCAACTTCTTTTGACCGGGATAAGGCTTCCTCCTCAAAAACTTCATTAAAAGCATTTAAGTGTTTGTGGAGCCTGGTTTGCGCCAGGTAATTCTTCACCAATCCCTCGACAGTGATGCTGCCGCTTTGCAATTCCCTCTTTATTTCATTCAAAGAGGAATAGAATTTAGTCATGGGGGCTAAAATAAAAAACTTATCCGTTGAAATCGGAATTTCAGCAGATAAGTTTTAGTAAAAAGCTGTAAGCAGAAATGTTGCCTCAAATATTAACCCTTACAGGTTAGTTTTTGGGTTTTTCTTCTGTGTTTGAAGTTGTGTTGGTCGGATTGCTACTACTGCTGCTTTCCCCGTTCTGAGCATCCTTAAATTCTTTCATGCCTTTGCCTAAACCTTTCATTAGTTCAGGAATTTTTTTACCTCCAAAAAAGAGCAAAAGCACTGCTACAATTATAATAATATGCCAAGGTTCTAAGAGTCCCATGATTTATTTGTTTAGTGTTATATTAATTTATTCGTGTGTTGTTTTAACTGGTTCGGTATTTGTTTCCTTTAGTTCCCCGGGGGAGTTTAATGGGGTTTCATGCAAATGGTCACCCTGTGTATTATTTTCGGCAAAGGGCATCGTATTAGCTACCCCACCATAAGCTGCCTCAATTGGATTGGGGCTATCCTGGTGTTGAGTTTCTTCTGTATTAGCTGGAGTTGCAGTAGTATGCTCATCGGTCGGAGGCAATGCCGCTGGTGTTGCCTGAGTAGCGTTTACAGCGGTTTCTTCAGCTTTTTTCTCTTCGTAGCTGTTAATCTGGTTGTTAATTTCGCGCTTGACACCTTCTGAGGCATCCTTAAAATCGCGTATCCCCTTGCCTAAACCACGTGCAAGTTCCGGAAGTTTTTCGCCACCAAAAAGCAATAACGCGATAAACATGATCACCATTAGATCAGACCCACTCAAAAATAATAACACCGTGCTATACATATCCCCTGAAATAATTTACAAATATAAGTATTTATGTCGCATAAAAATTCAAAAAAATCTATTGGGGCTCCAGCCATATTTTAGGATTAACCGGGTTGGTACCCTTATATAGGGAGAATTGCACTATAGAATCCCCATTAGTTGGGTCGGTTGCTACAGTACCAACCATTTGTTTGGTATTTAGTTTTTGCCCGGTGGATACACTTACCGATTTCAGGTTTGAGTATGCTGTAAAGTATTCGCCGTGTATTACGATAACGGTATAAGTACCATACACATTGTTGATGGAGGCCACTTTACCCTCAAACACTGCCCGCACAGGCGCCCCGCCATTGGTTTTTATTTCTACCCCATCACACTCTGTTCGTATGCCCTCAATGGTATAAACGCCCATCCACCTGATAGGAATACCATTGGCTACCGGCCAGGGCAAATGCCCTCTGTTATCCAGGAAATCGCTTGATAATTTGGCGTTTTCGGGCAGCGCATTCAGCACCTCGCTTGTGGTTGATGCACTCGTAATCGTCTTTTCCCTGGTAGGTTTAGCTGTTTTGTTTCCTGCCGGGTTTGCAGCATTTGCGGTGCTTGCAGCCAGCCGCGCAGCTTCCTCAGCCTTTCGGCGCTGTTCGGCAACCTCGCGGCGTATTGCATCGCGTATTTCCTGATTGGTTTTGGCAATTTTGCGTTGTATATCGCGCTGTTGTTCTTTTAGCTGACCCTGTTGTTTTGAAAGGTCGGCAACAACCCTTACTTCGTCCTTTTTCTGCTTACCCAGGGTCACCTTTTCTTTGATCTGGTCGACAAGGATATCATTCTTTACCTTTTTGGTATTGTCAAGCTCATTTATTTTTACGTGCAGATCCTTCTCGGTCCCTTCAATATAATGCGCCTGCTGCTCACGGTATCCGGCAAATTCCTGCAGGTATTTCAGGCGTTTGTACGATTGGTTAAAGTCCTTGGCCGCAAAAATAAACATCAGTTTATTGTAGGAGTTGCGGTTATGGTATGCAAACAATATCATCGCCGCATATTGTTTTTTCAGTTGATCGAGCTGGCTTTGCAGGTTGTGCACAGTGCTGGTATTTTCTGAGATTTGATTGTCCAGCAACCTTACTTCGGAGTTAATTGAATTGATTTTATCCTCGCGGATATTTATCTGGGCCTTCAGCAGGCTCAATTGCTTTAACGAGCTTTTTTTGTTATTTGCCGTTTCTTCGTATTCCCGGTTCAGCTCTTCAAGCTCCTGGTTATACCTGTCCCGGCGCTTTTTCAGTTCGTCGCTGCTTTGGGCATGTACCCGGACTGCAAAAAATACCGCAAACACCAGGAAAACAATTTTTAGAAACTTCATCATTCAAAAATATAAATTTTAATGGCCTTCGTCGTAATTTTCGGGTATACTGAAAGGGTATTCGAGCGGCAGGTCAAAATCCACTTTCATGTAATGCATGCTCATTTTTACTTTTTTGTTATTCGCAGCCGAGCTGATATCAATTTGCGACGGAATAATTCTATTTCCAGATGGGATAAAAGCGGCATTATTTACCTGTGCCGACTGCCCCGCAGCCTGGTTTGTCAGGGTGCTTGCTTTTACCTTCAGATCAGGACCAACAACCATTTTATAGATCATATCACCCATACTCCCCGTAAGGGCAACATTGCCGCTATCGGGCTCCATATGAGCGTTTTCGCTTAACAACTGTGGTATAG
>Ga0207116_10208_pt3 | contig 14207 bp, 17 predicted proteins | sample Alteio_BWMinHeat_44_FD_153550 | JGI IMG/M metagenome (GOLD analysis project Ga0207116, IMG submission 153550) | Enriched cells from forest soil in Barre Woods Harvard Forest LTER site, Petersham, Massachusetts, United States -... | ecosystem: Environmental > Terrestrial > Soil > Temperate forest >... | reverse complement strand
TGCCGACCATGTGCGACTACCCCAAAGATGCCATGCTTCACTGCCGTCATCAGTGTGCGAGCCAGCATCAGGGCCACCAGCGTATCCAGAAATGGCGTGGGAACCAATCCTAGTGTGAGACCGAGGCGCTCGTACAAACCCTCTGGGACTGACGCAAGCTTCATTGGATATTCCCCGTCTCCAGATACTCTACGGTCGTACTCAAATTCATTACTAATAACTGCCCAGGGGAACATTTATTCCCACCTTCGACGCTCGAACGGATGATGCAGAACAAAACAACAACGACAGAGGAGTGAGCAGCGGGACAATGCACCCTCCTGCGTGCTAGGCCAACCTTCGACCGCTCCGGGGTGCCGCAGCTCGAACTGAATTGTGCCCGGCGCAATAGAGCACTCTGCCTGGTAGTGTAATCAATGACACAATGCCGCAGACAATCTGGCAGGGAGATGTGTTGAAATGGTACAAGTTACGGTGAAGTTAGGCTGGGAGAGTTTGGTTGCGGGTCATATTGATTTTGAATCGTGAGACCTCCACAGTCGGTGAGGCAAGAGGTACGTGAAGCCTAGAAACCCTTCCCATTGCGTCGAGGAAGAGGTGAGGCCATGATCGAAGCCGGCATCCAGTACAAGATTGTCCCTGACCGGATACGAGATGGCCCACAAATTTCCGACGGCATTTTTGCTGGTGAGTGGCTGGGTGAAATGCCAGAGTTCGCCTGCGACCATCAGCCGTGCCAGGGGTGTGAAATCGAGAGGGTCTGGCCGAATTCTCCTCGGCGTATTATGCCTTTAGTCTGTTCGGAGAAAATGCTGTTGATGTCGAAGTGGAAACCTGCGAGGTCGTCACTCAGCAGGATCAATGCACTATTCCTGAACGTGCCGATGTCGATTTTCGGCGCGGGACTCGCGTAGAGACGGCGAATGTAGCTGAGGCTTACGGTAGGTTTGTGCCCCTCCCCGGGCAATACGACTGCCTGAAATCCGGCGAAGACCTCGCCGGGGCGACTGCCTGAGAGAGCATCGCCGGTAGCGCCACTTGCATGAGCAAGTGGGGCCGATAGGGCCAGCAACTGAAGGCGGGATGCAACAGTGAGCTTGGTGACCTGGTTAATGCTAAATAGCGTTGCGAACTCAGGCGAGGTCTCGGCATAGAGTCCGCCGTTTTCAAATTGCAGATAGCCCACCGGGTCAATGTCGCGGGAGTTGAGACCGTGGGACGACCGGGATTCGCCTCCGGTGTTTCCACGGTAGACGACTGCGCACCAATCGGTGCGACAAATAACCGTGCACGCCGCCCCCACAAAACCGCCAAGAAGTAGTCTTTTCAAAATAGGCTCCAGGAGGAAGTGAGATCGCACCGAAGCGTTTCTTTTGCTGTTCCGTTTTGGGCCACGCACGTGGAGTCAGTAATGATGCCGAATAAAAAGGCTCCGATAACGGTCGCGCTGCAACGAGTCCTTACTCACTTCATCACGACCTGGTCGGTCATTTTCGGATGGACCGAGGAGTAGTAGGAATACGTTCCTGCCTTGGTGAACGTGTAAGAGAATTTTTCGTCCGTGTCCATCACCTTGGACTTGAACACGCCGCCTGTGCTCACGGCCGTATGAGGAATCATCACTATTAGTCCAGGTAACTGTTGTTCCGACCGGTACCGTGATCGCCTGCGGCCCAAAAACGAAATTATCGATTTTCACCGCCACGTTTGCAGCGGAGCGCTGGTCGGTTGCTGTGACGCGCGATGATCCCGCGAACAGCAGCAGCAGCGCAATCGTCACCGGCATTATCACAACTGCTATCCACGCATTTTTCTTCGTCAATTGTCGGTCACGTTTTTGTCGACTGCGCCAGCCGTCTCTATAGGCTTGCGCCGCGTCAATTAGCTGCTGGTATCTGACTGGGTCGGTCAATCTGCTTAACTTCTTTGGGGTATCGTCGCATGCTACACAAGCTGATGCCCCGTCCAGATCTTTCGCCGACACATTACGTAAGCCGCAGTGAGCTGCTTTTATTCCCAGCGAAGACATTGCGTGCTGCGTGTCGTGTTGGGGTGGTCCGAGTTCGCAATCTTGGACTTGTCGACTCGGTTGAGCGTGACCTGCGAGCAACCGCAAACAGCACACGCACCGAGGCTCTCGCTCACTCCTCTACAACCAGTGTTCCTTTCATATTTCGATGGCCTAAGCCACAGACATTCGAGCAGCGAAATTGGAAAGTGCCGGCCTTGTCAGCGGTGAATTTGACGACAACCGTCGTTCCCTTTGGGACTTTCTGATTGATGTCAAAGTCGTCCAGCTTGAATCCGTGATCGTGGTCCACGGCGGTCATGACTAGCCTGACCTGTTCGCCTTTCCTGACGCGGAGCGAACCAGGGCTAAATTCGTACTTCCTGAGCGTTGCCTGAATTTCATGTACCCCTTGCATCGAGGTTCCCGCATCTTCAGCTGCTTGCGCGACTGTCCTTGCCGATGCTGCAGACAAAATCGTGAGTCCTATTAACATCATCTTCAGCTGGTTCACGTTGAATTCCTTTGCTTGAAAAATTAGGTTGCCGCTCACTGGAGATAACCAAAGTATTGATCTTTTATTCCATACCGCGCGGGAGTGCGGTTTCATCAGGCACGCTGCAGTTGTTCGGGAGTTCTCATCTCAGGTTCTTGCCAGCGCCTTGATTAGGGCTGTCTGTCTTGACACGCGTGATTGTTTTCTGGAGAAAGATCGGCGTAGTAATTCAGGTTGTTGGCAGTTAGAGGCAGTCGAGGCCGGTCAGAATTCCTTCGGAAGCAGGTTTTGCGGGGCGGAAGACGGCGTTCTCGATGCACCCTGGGTGCCAGCGTCAGAGCCGGCGATTCCGGCGCTAGTATGTCGGCTTCGCAGCGAATAGCTGCTCCGATGGTGCTCTATTTTGCAAGAATCACGGCCATGTGAGGGGATATCGGGAATATTTTCTTCGGTCCCGCGTTCTTAGTAACAGTGGAAGGACGCAACATAGAGCAAGCCCCCATGCTAGATGACTGGGATGAGCGCGATGAGGTGGTTGTGGCGGGGTCGATTTGCCCAATTCCCGACTGCGGTGCATTAGTGATTTCCTACAGACCGCCAGACTGCACGGAACGCGTCAATGCCAAATCGTGGTGTGAGTTCACGTGTTCGCGCTGCGGAATCGACTTCACTGTCCCTGAAGATGAACTGATTTTTCAGTCAGTACCGAAGGAATGGCTGCGGGCGAGAGTCCATGCCGTATAGCCCGAGACATCATCTCTTATCGTCCCCTTAACGTCCCCAGACTTGAACACAAACGTGGGCTATGGAATTTCATGTGCAGTCGCTACACTCATGTTTACGTCGAACCCGCCGAACAGCAAGTTTTGGTAACGGCACAAGGAACGCAGATCTCACCCGGGTAGGCCAATGCGGTGCACCAGGTTTTGAAAACGCGGATCGGAGCGCAGAGGGTCGAAGGCTGGCCGCACGAGGATCGAGGGATTAACGCGTTCGTCATATGCTTTTTCCAGCCACTTCATTGCCTCATCCTTGCGGAAGAGTTTCTATCCCGCGGTCCAGTTCGCGTCGGGTGGCTCCGATCTTGCCTTCCTAGTGAACCTGGCCGCTCGCATCCTTGACGCAAAAGCTGATCGTCTTCTTGTGCACATCCTGCCCGATGTAATACATAATGTCCATTGAGCAGCCTCCGTGGTTGTTCTCTGAATCAACGTTTCCGTTGAGTTCAGCCTTTTGTACACCATGCGCTCCTCACTAGACCGACTGCGCTTTGTTGAGGTTTTCTCATTGAATGCGAAGATTCAATCGCGACCGGATCTATTGCTACTCCTGTCTCTGTTGCCGGCCATTCTGTTAACCCCGGCCTTAAACCGGGTTAATTGGAGCCGACTGATCCTCGCGGCGGTGACGTTTATACCGATTGTCTTATCCATTGTCCGGTTGTCGCAGATCAAGAGGTGGGTGTGGCCGTCGGTTCTGTTGGCATTGGGCAATGCGGTTTTTGTGGTGGCGGGCAACACGTTCCCAAGCCCAACACTGACCGGAATTCGGTGGGCATTTCTCGCTGCCTTTTTCGGACTCACGGCCGCAGGTCTTTTCTCATATCTCAGAAATTCCGGTTCAGTCGCTCAGGCGGAGCTTTATACCGCTGTCAACATCTATCTGTTGCTAGGGTTGCTATGGGCGACGATCTATTTAGCGATGGACGCTCTCTCTCCAGGTTCAATCCGGATGGGAGGTGACCCGGCCGATCGTCAAACCGAGCTGCTTTACTTCAGCCTGATAACACTCTCGACTCTCGGTTACGGCGACATCGTGCCGCTAAGCGGAACGGCGCGCATAGTAACGGCACTGGAAGAGTGACGGGGGTCCTCTACATAGCGGCTACCGTGGCGTTCTTGGTAGGCAGGTTTAGGAACGAGTTTTCGGAGTAACGCCGAATCCAGAACTCCGAAATGCTATGACAACGACAACCAAGCGTCTTCAGATGCGTCGATGACCAGTCAAACGGCAGGCCAAGAACGTCTTGTCATTGTGGGCGCGACGGGAATGGTCGGCGGATATGCTCTTCGCTACGCGCTCGACAATCCTGCGGCGAAAAGCGTGACGTCGATCGGTCGCAAGAGGCTTGGTATCAAACATCCCAAGCTGAAAGAAGTTGTACACTAAAACTTCGCTGACTGTTCCTCGCTAGCAGGTACGCTCTTGGAGCAAGACGCGGCCATCTATTGCCTTGGGACCTACACTGGGTCAGTTTCTGACGCGCAACTTCGCACAATAACTGCGGACTACGCGCGTGTTCTACGCGCTAGCAGTCCTAACGCGGCGTTTTCGTTTTTGAATGGCTATGGCGCCGACCCAACTGGCAAGAGTCGACTTGCCTTCGCACGGTACAAGGGAGAAGCCGAGAAAGCATTAGAAGCGGCCGGGATTCCACGCGTTTACCTTTTCCGGCCCTCGTATATCTACTCCGTGGAACCGCGGAAGGAACCAAACTTTAGCTACCGGCTAATGCGCGCAATCTATCCGGTGTTTCAGGTGCTGTTTCCGAACCAAGTTATTCGCGCAGACGATTTGGCTTGGTCAATGGTGAACGTCGTAACGACGGATCGCCAAGGTTTGGTGTTAGGAAGCTTGGTATTGGAGAACCGGGACATCAGAGATATGGTCAAATCGCACATGCCGCCATCGAATCGCGTTGCGTGATGACTAGGATTTAAATCCGGGGTGCGGCGAGGAACTACGAAGTGAGGTAATGAATGAAAAAGATCGTGATCATTTGAGTGGAACTGAACCTAATCTTTCAAATGGAATGATAACGTTGCCGCTGCGCAGTACGTGATTTTGGTAACCTCCCTTCGCACCACTACGAGGCGTTGCAAAGCCTGCTTTTGTGAGCTTATTTTGATCCTTGGCGTTCAAGAAAGACCACGCCTCGGTAGGCGTTTTGTCATGAAAGCCTTGATGGCCCGCAATTCGTCGACAACCCTGATCGCCGCAAACGTTAGGCAAATCATCAGGCATCAAATCGTCCTTGCTAAAGCCTTTTCAACATGAGAGGTAGGAAGCTGCCCAGAAATAAGTAGCGGCAACAAAGCGTTTCTGATCTCCCTCAATCGCCTGTTTTGCTTTTGGAGATTGACAATCTCACTAGCAGACAATACCGATTGTTCCAGGCTGCTGGCGAGAGCAATGACCAGTTGTACCGCTGCCATAGCTTTCAGAATTTCGTCCTGCTCTTCTAATGTAGGAACTGCAATTTGAAACTCAAACAAATCATTCTTGTAGAGTTCAGGATATGTAGACCCGTTTGCAACCAAATCGAGGTATGGTTTATTGGCCGCTAACCAGAATGCGAGATACATTGGCCTCAATCTTGGCCCACACTGAAAATTTAGAAATCCTTGATTGGTGGCCATAGGTACAACGTTAATCGCAACAGCACCTACTGGGGCCCGTTTAGTTAACAGCACCGTGCCAACTGGCAAGAGCTTGGCCGCGCTGGTTTCGAGGCCCAATTTGCTGATATTCCGTTCTGTACGGGACACAAATATGTTGTTCTCTAGTCCGGTTATTTCTTTTGGAGTGAGCCAAGGAATGTCGCCATCCCAAAGATCGGGGTCTACTGTTGCCGGCGTTCCTCCGCTATCAGCCTTGTCTATAAAGCCCAGATCGGGTCGCGACTCCAAAGTCGTCTGCGTCCATCGGGCCGGAGATGTCAAATAAGGCTCAGCCATTAAGTATTTCTCGAATTATGCTTAGGGCTTCTCGCGCCGCTGATTCGGTGGCGGAGACTTGAGCTTCAATGTGGTGAAGCTCATCCCTCAATCGGGGCAGGATCTCACCAGCACTGGGCTGTTTCGCAAATCCGACGTACCTTCCGGGAACAAGCGCGTAATTGTGTGAATCAATTTCTTTGAGCGTAGCGGACTTGCAGAACCCCGGCACGTCCTCATATTGTTCCCCATCAATTTCGCTCCTCCAGAGATGATATGTTCGGGCGATAGTCGCGAGCTCACTCTCCTCCAGGTCACGATGTATTCGGTCCACCAAAAATCCCATTTGTCTCCCATCGATAAACAGCGTTGTGCCGCTCCCCTTCCGCAGGTTCCTTGCTTTCGTTTTGGCCAAGAACCACAGACAAGCGGGGATCTGTGTGTTGTAAAAAAGCTGGGGTGGTAATGCGACAATGCAATCGACTAAGTCCGCCTGAATTATCTTCCTTCTAATCTCGCCCTCACCCGCCTGGTTGGAAGACAAAGAGCCGTTGGCAAGTACAAAACCGGCTATTCCTGCGGGTGCTAAGTGATGAACGAAATGTTGAACCCAAGCGAAATTGGCATTGCTGCTAGGAGGCACACCGTATTTCCAACGAACGTCATCTTTCAAGTTTTCGCCGCCCCAGTCACTCATGTTGAACGGTGGATTCGCCAAGATGAAGTCTGCGCGTAGGTCTTTGTGCAGATCATTTCTGAAGCTGTCGCCGTTATTCATCCCCAAATTTGCTTCGATGCGTCTGATGGCCAAATTCATCTTGGCTAGTTTCCAAGTGGTGGGGTTTGACTCTTGGCCATAGACAGAGATGTCGCCAATCCGACCGCCATGATTTTCGATAAATCTTTCACTCTGGATGAACATCCCTCCGGAACCACAGCAAGGATCATAGACCCGCCCTTTGTAAGGCTCGATCATTTCCACTAGCAGGCGAACAACTGCTCGGGGGGTCCAGAACTCACCGCCTTTCTTGCCTTCAGCGTTGGCGAACTGGCCGAGAAAGTATTCATAGACGCGACCCAAGATGTCCCTGGACCGATTGTGCTTGTCCCCTAACCCGATAGTGCCAATCAGATCGATCAGCTCCCCCAGACGCTGCTTATCCAGTGCGGGCCGGGCGTAGTCCTTGGAAAGGACGCCCCTGAGCTGCGGGTTTTCTTTCTCGATTGCCAGCATCGCCTCATCAATGATATTGCCAATTTCAGGGAGCTTAGCGTTGATCTGAAGATGCTGCCAGCGCGCCTTTTTCGGGACCCAAAAGATGTTGACTCCAATATATTCGTCACGGTCCTCGGGATTCGCGTGTGTCTCTTTTAGCAATTCCCTGTGGCGCTCTTCAAAAGCGTCGGAAATGTACTTGAGAAAGATCAACCCGAGGACGACGTTCTTGTACTCTGCGGCATCCATGTGGCCGCGCAGCTTGTCTGCAGCCTGCCACAGCTTTTGCTCAAAACCGAGGTTCGCCCCGTTTGAGGGCTTGCTGCCAATCGTGCGTTGTTTGGCCATAACGATGCGGAAAATAGTTTACTACTGGTTTGGGGGCGGGTAGGCTGCCGACTCTGCTGCGAACGAGGGTCGTTGAGGCTGGAGATGTCGAATCCAAATAGCGAGGGTATCTGATTGCGACCTATACCCCGAGAGGCGCTGCGACGAACCGAGGCAACGCATAGAATACCTAGCATGAAACGGCTATCGCTTCATGAGCTCACTGGACCAGTAAGCTTGTTGCTACGGTTGCCTTTGACGGGTGAGCCTATCGCCAAGATCGCTGCAGAACACGAGCAGGTCATTCAGGCATCGCGAAAGGTCTGGCTCGGAGTGTTCGGTTCGAAGTTGTCGTCACAAACGCTTGAGGTTCTGAACAGCCGTGGAGAATATCTCTACATGATGCAGATGGGCAGACGCGGTGTAATCGCCTACAGAGGCCTCATTGCGGGTGTCGCGGAATTTCCGGCGGCTTCCGATCTACGGTTAGTTCCGCGCTACTATGAAGAGAAAGGTCTCACCCCTCTTGCCAAGTTCTGGGTTCAGCTCTCTTCATTGGATCCCGTCGCCGTTGATGAGCTAGATGAACTACGAGTTGCTCGAACCGGCACAATGGTGTTAGACCTCTTCAGGAGCATGACCTCGGTCGCGATCATAGTGAAAAAACACTCTTGAGAAGTTAAATCGCAGGTCCCAGAGGGGGTGGGGGAGGGAAAAGCTCAAAATCCTACCGATGAACCCCATACATCGCGAGAATCCTGTCATTTTGAGTTCCACTGAGAGAGGAGATCATCCAGACAATTTCGTGCGAGGTCTCGAACAAATTTCCATTCCGCTTTTCCCTCAGCAGAATAGAGCCCGTGTGTCCACCACGCACTGATACCACAGTGAAAGGATCACCATGAACCGCGAAGTCAATGTCACCAAGCGAGTCCAGACCGCACAGGGGCTGCGCTATTGCCCTGTAGTGCTCTCTACGAACGGCCGCATCAAGCCAGATGCGGTCCTGATCAACGGCCGGGAAGAGAGACGCCCAGGGGGCGCATATTACTTGGAGTGGAGAGAAGGCAGCAAGCGTAAGCGTATCCGTCTGTCTGTCGGCAAAAATGCAGCCGATGCCGGCGCGCGTCGGCAGCGCAAAGAGGCCGAACTAAACGCTCTGAACAATGGCGTGACCGTGGTACCACAGGACGGCCACCGATCAATTGCAGCTGCCGTAACCGAGTTCCTAGAGGAAACCAAGCTCTCCAAAAAGCCCAAGACCTACGCTGCCTACAACACCTCACTGAGCTACTTCACGGAGTCCTGCCCCAAGCTCTATGTGGAAGACATTGAGCGCAGCGATCTGCCCAAGTTTTCCGCGTTCTTGCGCGACGAGAAGGAGCTGCACCCACGGACGTGCTGGAACAAATTCTCAAACGTAATGTCGTTCCTCAAAGCCCAAGGCATTCGTGGCCTGGTGGGCAAGAACGACTGGCCGCGATTCGTAGAGGAAGAACCGGAAGTGTATGAGAAAGAAGAACTCGAAACTCTGTTCGCAAAGTGCCATGCAGATGAGCGCCTGTGGTTCGAGTTCTTCCTCATGAGCGGAATGCGAGAACAGGAGGTAATCCACTGCTCTTGGGCAGACATCAATCTTTCGCGTGGCACGGTTACCGTCCGATACAAGCCCGAATATGGGTTCAGCCCGAAGAACTATCGGGAGCGTGAGATTCCCATCCCCGCAAGACTCGTCGCCAGCCTAAAGGCCGAGAAAGAAAAACGCGATAAAACCTGTGGGCTAGTCTTCCCAACCGCTGGTTGCCGACCCAAACTCGATTTCCTAGACGCTCTGAAGGCTGGTGCTGAGCGGGCCAAACTCGACAAACAGAACTTTTGGCTTCACAAATTCCGTGCAACATTTGCGACGTGGTCTCTATGGGCTGGTGTAGATCTGCGCACCGTACAGCAATGGCTCGGTCATTCTGACATGGAGTCCACTATGAGGTGTCTGAAGCCATCGCGGAGTCAGCAGGTACGGGAGAAGGTGAACGAGATCTTCGCGTAGGCAGTGTCTGGTGCTTCGGCGGGCATAACTTCCGAGTAGCCCGTCACTCGAGGATGCTCCCGAACAATTGTTGAGCTTGCGAGGATACCCATGACCTCTGATTTACCGATAAGCATTGCTCCGGTAATTTTCATCATCTTCCTTGTGCCAGCGCATCGAACCGCTTTCTGTTTCTAGCCCGAAGCCCTGCGGTCGCAAGTATCTCGTAAGTAGAGGATCGGGATTGTAGTGATCATCGAACGGCTGTAGGGTTACCAGAAACGTTCTGGCGCTTCCAAACCATGTAGGCTTCTTTCGTCGCCTCATTTGGTGGGTATGTCCCAGTCAAGGGAGCACCTTCCTCGATGAGTTTAAAAATGAATTCCTCCAAGCCTTCCTGTTCGGCAGCGTCTACAGCAATTTCTTCCGCCAAATGGTGAGGGATCACCACGACGCCGTCTATGTCGCCAACGATGACGTCGTTGGGGAAGACTGCTACACCGCCACAGCCAATGGGCAGATTCATGTCCACCGAATGATGCTTGATCAGATTGGTTGGTGCACTTGCGCCTGCACAGAACACAGGCATACCGCAGGTGGCGATCACCCCACTGTCGCGAACTGGCCCATCCGATACCATGCCGGCGACGCCGCGCATCTTCAACCGGGTTGCCAAGATGGAGCCAAACGATGCCGCCGTCTTGTCTCCGCGGCAGTCCTGCACGAGGACATAGCCTGGAGGCACTGTTTCGACGCCCTTCCGTTGCGGATTCTCAGGGTCCAGAAAAATTTCTAGGACATCGATATCCTCACGAGCCGGGATATTGCGGAGAGTGAAGGCGGGCCCGACTAGGTTGCCATTTTCAAGGGTGCCAAGAGAAGCGACTCCCTGCATGAACACATTGCGAAAACCGCGCCGGAACAGTTGAGTGGTAAGTGTCGCTGTGCTCACATGCTTCAATAGATTGCGCGTTTTGTCACTGAGTTGGGTCACTTTGTACTCCTTGGATAATTAAGATGACGTCTAATGAATTTCAGGGTCGGTGAAGCTTGTGTTTCGCGCTTGCAGAGGCTCCTGTAAGAAGTCGAAATCGCAGCCCGTGTCAGCTTGCATTACATGAAGTTGGTTGAGCATTCCGTACCCGCGTGCGAACTTTGGCTTGGGTGGGATCCATCCGGCCTTCCGCCGCGCCATCTCTTCGCCCGAGATCAGAAGGTTCAGTTTGCGTGCTGGCACATCCAGTTGAATAAGATCACCATCCCGCACCATGGCCAGCGGACCGCCAATAAACGATTCGGGCGTTACATGCAGAACGCAGGCTCCATAGCTTGTACCGCTCATACGCGCATCCGAGACGCGAACCATATCGCGTATCCCGGCCCTCAACAGCTTCTCAGGAATCGGAAGTTGCCCCCATTCAGGCATTCCCGGGGCTCCAACTGGCCCGGCCCTTTGCAGAACTAGCACGGAATTGGCGGTCACATCCAACGACGGGTCGTCAATCCGTGCAGCCATATCGTTGTAGTCAAGAAATACGATGGCGGGCCCGGTGTGCCGCAGAAGGCGAGGCTCCATTGCAGGGGGCTTGATTACGGCTCCTCCGGGCGCAAGGTCTCCATGCAACACTGCGAGTCCGTCTCTCTCAATGAGCGGATTGGAACGGCCCCGGATGACATTGTCGTTGTAGTTCTTCGCTCCCCGAATATTTTCTCCCAGAGTTAACCCATTCACCGTCATTTGCGTTCCATCTATTAATTCAGCCAGTTCAGCAAGCATGGCAGAGAGTCCGCCAGCATAAAAGAAATCCTCCATGAGGAATTCGCCGGCTGGGCGAATGTTTGCTAAAACGGGTGTGTGCCGTGCAAGTTCATCAAACCGATCAAGCCTGAGATCGATCCCTGCGCGACGCGCCACTGCGATTAAATGAACTATAGCGTTAGTCGAGCCCCCAAGTGCCAGCACGGTCGTGATCGCGTTATCAAATGACTTCGCCGTGATCAGGTCGGAAGGCTTCATATCTTCCCAAACCATCTCAACGATCCGTCTGCCGGTGAGCGACGCATGCTGCGCATGGCGCGAATCAACGGCAGGAATTGAGGAGAAGCCCGGCAGAGTCAGCCCCAAGGCTTCGGTTGCGCTCGTCATTGTCGAAGCGGTGCCCATGGTCATGCAGGTCCCCGCCGATCGTGCGATGCCTGCCTCCAAGCCCCTCCACTCGAGTTGAGTTATCTGGCCTGCCTTGAGTTCGGCTGAGTATTTCCACGTATCCGTTCCGCTGCCTAACACCACCCCGTTCCAGTTGCCGCGAAGCATCGGACCTGCGGGCATGTAAATGGCAGGGAGGTTCATGCTGAATGCACCCATCAAGAGTGCCGGAGTGGTCTTGTCGCAACCGCCCATAAGCACACAGCCATCAAACGGATAAGAGCGCAACAGCTCTTCGACTTCCATAGCGAGGAAATTTCTGTAGAGCATAGTTGTAGGTTTCTGAAAGTTCTCAGAGAGAGTCATCACTGGCATTTCGACGGGGAATCCACCGGCCTGCCAGATCCCACGCTTAATTTCCTCAGCTCTTTCCTTAAAGTGTGTGTGGCAGGGATTGATTTCGCTCCATGTATTCACAACGGCGATGACTGGCTTGCCCGCGTAGTCCGAAGGCGTGTACCCCATTTGTGCGGTTCGCGATCGATGTCCGAAGGAGCGGAGGTCGTTGACTCCGTACCAGCGATGACTTCGCAATTCCTCGGGAGATTTACGGTTTTTAGAGCGCTCTCGCATTTAGGTATCGGACGATGAGGAAGGTAGGCGAATCCCTGGCGGATTTTGCCTCGACACAACGCTCAGGACCGTTCTGCGCTGTCGTCGAGCGCCCTGTTCCGAGGCGTTCGACCTCGAATTGCGTGAATTCTTCCACCACAATTGCACAATGACCGGTTCATCGGACCAATGAGCGAAACGAACCAAGTTTCCTTCGCTCACTGTGACTCGTTCCGGCCGTAAATGTTCATGACCGCTTTGCCGGTGCCTCCCATTGTTCGCATTCTCTGAAGATCGCTTTGGCAGTGTCGGTTTATCGATAACACTCCTCTCCAGCGTTTATATGCAACGGCCAAATTTGTGTCAAGACATGTCAGACAAATTACTCGCCGCGAGGTGGTAGCAAAAACGTTTGTATCAGTCGACATAAGAGCTACGGTGCCCTGTGGCTAGGGCCATAAAACCTGTAGGTTAAGGAGCGTGAGGCACCCGATGACCCCCTTTTACGCAAACAGCACGCCGACAGCACTGCAATAACATGTCCGTCAGGTCGGGCGATAAGTGCTTGACAGGAATTTATAGCCTGGGCTACTATCTGCCCCTGTAATCTTAACCTGTTCTACTTCTTAGCGGAAGAAGGGGTTATTTGGCCAAGCTTAGGTTGAGAAAGCGGGATCTAGTTTCTATGGCAATTCGCTAAGCAGCCTCCACTGGGTAAATCAAAAGTTCAACGGCTTCATTGCGGATTTCAACACTTCTCGCGTCCCATCTACACGCACGATTTGGGAACTTCCCCATATGTCCGGCGGCTGAAACAATGCCGAATTTGGTTGATTAGGGTGGCGTTCGGAGAAATGGCTCGTGCAGACACATCCGGTCCTTGCCGAACCCATGGCTGGCACTGGCCGATGTCCGACGAACGAACGCCGAATCTGCGGCTCAAGCGTCTAGATCAGGAGGGAGTTCGATGAACCCGACAATGTCACGGCGAAGTTTTCTTGGCCTTGTTGGTGCCGCGCCTCTGCTTGCTCATTGCAATCTGCTAGCGGAGCCAATAAAGCACCGGTACAAGATAAGCGATATTCAGTGCATGGTTCTGTCCGGCGAACGAACGTACACGCTAGTTAAGGTTGTCGCAGATGGTGGGATGTATGGGATCGCGGAGGCGTATGGCAGCCCATCAATTGGGACTAAAGAACAAATATTAAAGTTGAAACCCCTCCTGATCGGAAAGGATCCGCTAGGCATAGATGCGATCTATACCTATTTAGGCAGAGGGGGAGATAGCCTGAGTGGTACCCGAACGGACGGTTCGGCACACAACCTGATGCGGGCGGCGAGCGGCATTGAGATGGCACTGTGGGATCTGACGGGGAAGATTTTGGGCGTCCCAACGACAACCCTCTTGGGCGGAGAGTTCCGGGAAAAAGTTCGTGTCTACGACCATGCAGCTCCTCGAGACATGCTGGACAAAGGGTCGTGCCGGGAATGGGCGCACAAAGTAAAGTCAGACCCAAACGGCTTTACGGCGCACAAGATCGGAGTGAATAACACCGACCCCGCTACAGACAGAGCGCGAGACCTCGGTAATCGTGTGCTCACGACCAGGGAGTTGAGTGAGGTCAGGCAGGGTTTCGAAAATTGCCGCGAAGCGATTGGC
>Ga0207116_10254_pt1 | contig 14242 bp, 12 predicted proteins | sample Alteio_BWMinHeat_44_FD_153550 | JGI IMG/M metagenome (GOLD analysis project Ga0207116, IMG submission 153550) | Enriched cells from forest soil in Barre Woods Harvard Forest LTER site, Petersham, Massachusetts, United States -... | ecosystem: Environmental > Terrestrial > Soil > Temperate forest >... | reverse complement strand
CGACAGTATTTATAAAATGTTTGGCCCCGAAATGGTGAGCGCGCTTACCCGCGACAATTTCACAGCCACTACCACTCAACTCAGAAGTCAGCTCGGCAACCTGGCACAAACTACCTTTACCAGCTATGCTTCGCCAATTGCATATTATAAAGCTACTTTTCAAAATGCGGCACTCGCTTTAAGTATCTCACTGAATAAACAAAACCAAATCATCGGGTTGCGTTTTAACCCCTTACAGGCTCCAGCACCTGCTTCAACCGGCGTTAGCACGATGGATCCGTCTTTAGTCGAATCGCCAATCGTTTTAAAAACGCTATCCGGTTCTATCCATGGCACGGTTACAATGCCTAAAAATCCCACGGGCAAAATCCCGGTAGTGCTTATTATCGCGGGATCAGGGCCAACTGATCGCAATGGCAATAGCCCCAAACTGGAACTGGAAACCAATGCTTATAAGGATATAGCTGAGGCCCTGGGTAAAAATGGCATCGCATCCGTACGTTATGACAAACGGATGGTAGGCGAAAGCGAAACCAGCAACAAGGAGGCTGACCTGCGTTTTGAAGACTATGTCGATGATGCGGTTGGCCTGGTTGAAATGCTGGGTCAGGATGATCGCTTTTCGAAAGTGATCGTGCTTGGCCATAGCGAAGGTTCATTGGTTGGCATGCTTGCCTGCCGCGATCAGCCGGTAAAAGCGTATATATCTATTGCCGGCGCTGGAGATTCGGCAGATAAGATACTGACTGAGCAAATGAAATCGAAACCCCAGTTTATCCAGGACGGTTTCAAAACCCTGCTTGATAGCATGCGTAAAGGCAAAACCATTGACAAAATCGACCCGGCCTTGTACTTTATCGGCAGGCCAAGCATACAGCGTTATTTAATGTCATGGTGCAAATACAACCCACCACGCGTGCTCAAAACATTAAAAATTCCTGTACTAATAATACAGGGAACCACCGACCTGCAGGTGACCGTAGGTGATGCCGAAAAACTAAAAAAGGGCAAATCAGATGCCACATTGGTTATCATTGCCGGGATGAACCACGTTTTAAAAGATGCACCGGCAGACCGCGACCAAAACCTGGCTACTTATAATAAACCCGACCTACCACTTAAAGCAGAACTAATGCCAGGTATTATTAGTTTTATCAATGGTATAAATTAGAAGTCGAAAGTCTTGAGTTCAAAGTCAAAAGTTTGATTTTATAACCATTTCATGCCCCTTCAGGGGGTTAGGAGGCTTTCCACGCCCCAAGTAGTCTTCTAATAACAATAATCTCCGCCACGTGATAGGCGTTATGATCGGCTATTTGCAACGCCTCGCGTAATATGCTTTGCCCCTCGCCATGCGGGATAGGCTGATAAATATCTTCGTTTTTTATAAGCCTGATAAATTCTTCCCGGTCGTCATTAATTTGCCGGATCGACTTTTCCCACGCTGCTTCATTAGCCGGGGCAGTTTCCTTTACCCAGTATTCTTCGGGCCATTGGGGCGACTCATGTTTCTCATGCTTGCTGAACTCCAGCATATCCCATTGGGCGATGCGGATATGCTCCACCAACTGCCATATACTGTAGGGTAACTTATCCGGTTTGGCGCCTCTCAGTTCTTTTGGCAAGTCTTTTAACGCCTCGTCGATACCGGCATGGGCACCACCTCCCTTTAGCAATTTTACCAGTTCGGAGGTTAGTATTACATGCTCGTTTAGTATTGTATGTTCGCTAGTCATAACAGTAGTTTTTCTATACAACATTGAAACTGAAAATTAGTTGGCCCGAGTCAGTGTATTAAATAATTTAAACCGCCGGATACTTTGGCTTTGAATAAAATGTTTTTAAGTTTAGCAAACCAAGTTAAAATCTTCGCCCGTGATTAAAAGAGTATTAATATCATTTACCCTGTTTGCTTCATTTTTGATAGCCTGCAAAAAAGACAGTTCGGTTGCCCCTATGGCCGGCAGTGTGGACGACCTCGCATTCAATACCTACGAACAACATTTTTTAGACGAATTCTGGAAGCTGAACCCCGACTGGGCCACAAGCGTAGGTTATCACAAATATGACAGTTTGCTGCTGATCCCTAATAAATCGACGCGCGATAAGCAGCTTAACTTTGCCAAAGTACAACTCGACTCACTGGGTAAGTATAACCCGTCCGGTTTTTTAGCAGCCAATAAAATGGATTACGCCATTATGCAGAACCAGATGTCGTACCTCCAATGGCAAATACAACAGCAAAAAGCCTATGAGTGGGACCCATCATCCTATAACGTCATTGGTACGTTTGCATACATCCTGAATGAGCATTATGCTCCGCTTTCTAAACGCCTAACCAGCTTCTATCAGAAAATGGCCCTCATCCCGGCGTATTACAAAGAGGCTGAAAAAGAACTCAAAAATCCGGCGATAGAGTTGACCAACCTGGCGATAGAGCAGCATCTTGGAGGTGTTGGCGTTATAGAAACCGATTTTGCTGATTCGCTTAAAAAAACAAATATCCCTGAAGCAACAAAAAAGCTGATGCTCGACAGGGCCAAATTAGCTGCGGATGCTATTAAGGGGTATGCGGATTTTCTGAAAAATATGAAGAATGACAAGCCGCGGAGCTTCAGGCTGGGTAAGGATTTATATGAGGACAAGTTTAAATACGAGATACAAGCGACCGGGACTGCCCAGCAGGTGTTCAATGCAGCCGTTGACCGTAAAGTATACATGCATCATGAAATGGCCAAAATAAGCGTCAAGCTTTGGCCCAAATACTTTGGCAATAAACCGATGCCTGCAGATACGCTGGATGTCATCGCCCAGGTAATAGATACCATATCCACAAAACATGTCAGGCCGGATGAATTTCAGAGTGCGATAGAGCAGATATTACCCAAGCTAACCGCTTTTGTAAAGGAAAAGAACCTGGTTGCGCTTGACCCCACAAAACCCTTGGTGGTGCGTAAGGAGCCGGGTTATATGGCGGGGGTTGCCGGCGCTTCCATGAGCTCGCCCGGGCCTTATGATGCTGGACAAAACTCTTATTTCAATGTGGGCAGCCTGTCCGGATGGGCACCAGAAAGGGCGGAAAGCTACCTGCGGGAATACAACCAATATATACTGCAGATATTGTGCATACATGAGGCTATCCCGGGTCATTACGTGCAACTCGTGTATGCAAATAAGGCCCCCAGCATGATTAAATCCATTTTTAGCAATGACGCCATGGTAGAGGGATGGGCGGTTTACGGCGAACAAATGATGATGGATAACGGCTACGACAATTTTGAACCCGAGATGCTGTTGATGTGGTATAAATGGAACTTGCGTTCATCCTGCAACACCATACTGGACTATAGTGTGCACTGCCTCAATATGCCGAAACAGCAGGCCATTACGCTGCTTACCCATGAGGCTTTCCAGCAACCAGCGGAAGCTGAAAGCAAATGGAAACGCGTGAGTGTAACCAGCGTTCAAATGGACAGCTATTACACTGGTTTTAAAGAAATAATGGAGCTGCGCGAAGAGTGGAAAACCAAACTGGGCGAAAAATATAACCTGAAAGAGTTTAACGAGAAGTTCTTAAGCTTTGGTAACGCGCCGGTTAAACTAATACGTGACGCTATGCTGGCAAAGGAACCAGTGAAGAAAAACTGACAATAATCTAAATAATCACACCCAAGAGCGATAAGGTTAAAAAGTTATCGCTCTTGTATTTTACATCAGTTATAAAACCAATAACTATCTCTGCTATAACAATTTATTGATTTTTATTAAAGCTGCTCCAGCTATGCTTTTCTAATTGTTATTTAACACTATTTTTCTCTAAGCAATATCATTTTTAACCCCCATGTAAATTGCGTAAAAATACGCGAAACTTTTTTGCCATTAACGATGTTGTTAGACTAAATACCAACACAACTATTATGGACAGCGCCCGTATAAATAATATAGGAAATACCGGTTTAATTGTTCTTTCTATGAAAAATAATACTTATGAAAAAGCTACTAACATTTACCATACTATTCCTCATTTACACAACCTCATTCGCACAGAAGACAACCCTTGCGCTTAATCTGACAAAGGGCAATACCTACTACATGGTTACAAATACCAATATGACCATCAGCCAGACTATTAGCGGGCAATTACAGAACGTTAATTCGAGCCTGACAGCTAAAATGGCATTTACCGTAACATCTGTTATGGATACGTCCTACGCTATGAATGTACAATATGATCGCATCGGTATTCAAATGGCTTTGCCAACAGGCACCATGAATTTTGAATCGGATAAGAAGGACCACCCCGATGTGTTTTCGACTATTATGGATAATATGACCAACAAGCCATTTTCCATCGTGATGAGTAAAACTGGTAAAATATTATCGGTTAGTAATACCGAGAACCTTTCAAAAGGCCTATTTGAGGGCGTAACACAACTAACTGAGGAACAAAAGAATCAGTTCAGGGAACAACTGATGAAATCTTTTGGCCCTGAGGCATTTAAGGCTAATATTGAGATAGGCACGGCAGTATTCCCGGATGTAAAAGTGGCCCAGAATGATAAATGGTCGGTTAGTTCCGCTGTAGAATCTTCTATGCAGACCAAATCAACCACTACGTTTACCTTAAACAGCATCACCGCCAGCGCCTATATGGTGCATGGGGAATCAGTTATATCGCCGGGCGACAACAACGACTTTACCGAAATGAATGGCATGCCGATGAAATATACTATAAATGGCATATCAGAATATGACCTGAAAATTGATAAGGAAAGCGGCTGGATAGCCGAAGCCCGCATCAACCAGGTAATTAAAGGGAATGTTGAGATCAAAGACAATCCCAAATTACCGGGTGGTATGATTATCCCGATGACTATTATGGATGACCAAACTATCAGCGATAATTAAATCATAATATTAAACCAAACAAAGAGAGCCCCGATAAATCGGCGCTCTCTTTGTTTGGTTTAATATTGTGGCAGGTTTATGCTGTATCGTCCCGAAAAGTTCACACCTGGTCTTGTCCGGATTTGAGCTAATGGGAGATTTTTAGAGCTACTCCGATGAAATGCCTGAATCAATATTTACAATTGTTGTATTAAGTACAGCGTTGTTTTTTTGATAGTAGCTTGTGACGCGCACATACATGATAACATCAATTATAACTTTTAGAACCAGGAAAACTATAAGGTTGCTTAAACGTAAAAATGCCGGTATCAAAATGCACAGGTGCACAGGTACCACACGCAAATAAGGAAGGGTCGCCATCCTGGTAACATTGGCGGGGATATTTCGATTTTGTATCTTATGCTGTATAAAACTTATCACCTGAAAGATGAAAAAGATCAACAAATACTTTTCATAAAATGCCCAGTCAAAAGCGCTCATTTTGGTCATGGTAAGCAGGAATATTCCCATTACAAAGTGAAAGAACCCAAAAAGGAAGAGAAACCCCCAGGCCATATCGGACGCGATTTGGTTATCACTCTTAATCGGTTTCTTCCGGGTTGCGCCGTCATTTGAAGTGGTGTTTTTGTTTGATGTGTTGAAGACAGAGGCACCATCGGCTACATCCACTTTTTTTGAGGTGAGTATATCCACGAAATTTGAAAAGCCATACAATACGTTTTGTGACCAATACAACCATATCAGCGTAGTGAAAATGGCGGGGGTTTGTTCGTATTTATAAACCAGGAAAATATTTACTCCCAGCAATATCCAGAAAGAAGGATCAAGAAAAACTTTTTTCCATTTCATGTCCAAAGGCCCGGCAGGCAGGTACGGTCATTTCATTTGCCCGCTTTAGCAAATTTGGATATTTAAAATCAATACTGCTCATGTTCGTACCGATTTATAATTATTAACTTATTAAATTACATATCCGATGGTCGCAGGGCAACGCCCAACAAAAAACCACTCGCAATTCACCATTCACAATTCACTAATTTACTATCTTCGCTCTATGTCACCCGCAGAAGCAAAAAAACGTATTGAGGCGCTTTCGGCCGAGTTAAAGAAGCATAGTTATGAATACTATGTGCTGGCTATGCCATCCATTTCGGATTTTGAATTTGATAAATTGTTAGAGGAACTTATCGCACTCGAAACGCAGTTCCCCGAATTGATCGACCCGGATTCGCCGACGCAGAATGTGGGGGGATTTATTACCAAAGAGTTCCAAACGGTGAAGCACCGCTGGCCCATGCTCTCGCTGGGGAATACTTATAACGAGCAGGAACTGCTTGATTTTGATCAGCGCATTAAAAAAGCCATCGGTGACAATTTCGAATATGTGTGCGAGCTAAAGTTCGATGGCTTGTCCATGAGCCTGACCTATGAGAACGGCCACCTGGCGCGCGCCGTTACCCGCGGCGACGGCACACAGGGCGACGAAGTGACCACCAACGTAAAAACCATACGCAGCATACCTAAAAGGCTTCATGAAGGTAATTACCCTAATGATTTCGAGATACGCGGTGAAGTATTTATGCACCTGAAGGCGTTTGACAAACTGAACGAAGAACGTATCGAAAACGGGGAACCGCCCTATGCCAATCCGCGCAACTTTGCTTCTGGCACCATCAAATTGCAGGACTCGGCAGAGGTGGCTAAACGCCCGCTGGATAGTTTCATGTATTTCCTGTACACCGAAAAGCGCCTGTTTGCTACCCATTGGGAAAGTTTGCAGGCGGTAAAAAGCTGGGGCTTCCCGGTGAACACCGAGAGCCGGCTATGCAGCAATATTGAGGACGTATTAAAGTTCATCGGCGAATGGGAAAGCAAACGCTTTAACCTGAGTTATGATATAGACGGTATTGTGATCAAGGTAAACAGCCTTGCCCAACAGGATGAATTGGGCTTTACGGCTAAGTCGCCACGCTGGGCCATTGCTTATAAATACAAGGCACAGCAGGTAGAAACAGAACTGCAAAGCGTAAGCTACCAGGTGGGGCGCACCGGCGCAGTTACTCCGGTTGCTAACCTGAAACCTATACTTTTAGCCGGAACCACTGTAAAACGCGCCACCCTGCACAATGCCAACGAAATTGTACGACTTGATTTGCACGAGGGCGATTCGGTTTATGTAGAAAAGGGCGGCGAAATTATCCCGAAGATCATAAGCGTAAACCTGGACAAACGGAAGCCCGGCGCGGCGCCGATACATTACATTACCAACTGCCCGGTATGCGGCACTACACTGGAGCGGAAAGAAGGGGAAGCTGCTTTTTACTGCCCGAACGATGAAGGTTGCGCGCCGCAAATAGTTGGCAAGATGCAGCATTTCACGGGCCGCAACGTAATGGATATTGATGGTTTGGGTGATGAAACTATCGAGACGCTTTACGAAAAAGGCTTTATACGCCATATTAGCGATATATACGACCTGCATACCAAAGCCGACCAGCTAAAAACAATGGAGCGCTTCGGCGAAAAATCCATCAATAACATGCTGGATGGGATTGAGAAGTCGAAGCAAATGCCCTTTGAAAAAGTACTGTTTGGATTGGGCATCCGATATGTTGGTGCAACCGTAGCTAAAAAACTGGTCATGTACTTTAAGTCGATCGATAAACTGATGGCAGCCTCATTCGAGGAACTGAATGCTGTTGAAGAGATCGGCGACCGCATAGCCCGTAGTGTGATGGAATACTTTGAAGACGAAAAACACCGCGAGGAAATTGAAAAACTAAAGGAACGCGGTTTGCAATTTGTCGCCGAGGAAAAAGAAGTGATCCTTGCGAGCGAAAAACTATCAGGCAAAAGCTTCATTATATCAGGAACTTTCTCGCGTTCACGCGATGAGTTGAAGGATATCATCGAGCAAAACGGCGGGAAAATTCTCAGTAGCATATCTGCCAAGCTGGACTACCTGGTCGCCGGCGATAATATGGGTCCTGCTAAATTAGAGAAAGCTACCAAGCTGAATATTCCGATCATTAGCGATGAGGAATTGATGGGGATGTTATGACACGATTAAGACACGATTATAAGATTTTAAAGATTTGTCAGGATACTACCCAACAGCTTTTTAATCTTATATAATCCTTCAAATCTCGTAATCGTGTTTTAACACTAATTAACAACTCACCCATCGTAACTATTGTGGAATAAGCTCATCTTAGCATAAATAGCCTTACTTATGCGGTTCGCCTTTACATTTATCCTTTTTACATTATTTTACTGGAGTGCATCGGCGCAAAGTACCACCCTTAGCGGCAAGGTAACCGACCAAAGCGGCAAGCCGGTTCCGTTTGTCAGCGTCTACATCAAAAACACCACAAAAGGTGCTTCGGCTAACAGCGAAGGCGACTATTCCCTCCAATTACAACCCGGCAACTACGACGTCCGATATAAAGCCGTTGGATATAAACAGGAAAGCCGAAGTGTGAATCTTAGAAGCAGTACAGTATTGAATGTTACCTTAACTGCCGAGATTTACGAACTAAATGCCGTCACCATCAATGCCAAAGGCGAGGACCCTGCTTACGCGATCATCCGCAAAGCGATACGAAAACGTAAGGCGCATTTAAGCGAGACCAAATCCTATACCTGCGAAGTATATATCAAAGGCTTGCAAAAACTTTTGTCTGCACCTAAGAAATTTATGGGTGCCGATATTAACCAGATTGGTCGCGAGCTGGGCCTCGATTCCAACCGCAGGGGCATCATTTATTTGTCTGAGTCTGAGTCCAAACTAAGCTATAAATATCCCGGCCAGTTACACGAGGAAATGATATCCTCTAAATTTTCGGGAAGCAATAAGATGTTCAGCTTTAACCGGGCAAGCGATGCCAGGGTGAATTTTTACGATAACTTTCAAAATTGGCAAGGTTTGAGCAATCGCCCGCTGGTATCGCCTATTTCGGATAATGCCATCTTCTATTATAAGTACAAATTGCTAGGCACCTCGACTGAGAATGGGGTGCTCATCAATAAAATACGCATTACACCAAGGCGCGGTTACGACCCATGTTTTGAAGGATACATTTACATCATCGATGGCAGCTGGCGCATTTACGCCGTGGACGTTTACATCACCAAACGGGCCAATATCAACTTTGTGGATACCGTGCGGATAAACCAGCAGTTTTTACCTATCGATTCTAACCGATGGATGCAGGCTTCCAACCGTTATGATTTTACGGGCGGGTTGTTTGGTTTCAGGCTCAAAGGATATTTTATATCAGTTTACAAGGATTATGATCTGAACCCGACTTTTAAAAAGAACGAGTTCAACGAAATATTGCATATCCCGCAAAAAGTAACCAAAAACGATACTGATTTCTGGAACCAGCTACGACCGGTCCCGCTTACGGAAGAGGAACGAACGGATTACAAGAAAAAAGAAATACTCGCTATTAAACGTGATTCAAAAGCCTACGAGGATTCGCTGGATAAAGTGACCAACAAGGTAAAACCTCTTAACCTGGTATTAAGCGGGGTCAATATTATCAACCGCTATAAACGGGAGTTTTATCATCTCGATCCGCTAATAGGTGCCCTATCATACAACACGGTTGAGGGCCCTGTACTAAATTACGGCGCCAGTTTCCGCAAACGATATGATAGCGTCACCAATAAGTTTTTGGCTTTCGGCGCTAACCTTCGCTACGGCTTTTCGGACCATTTATTTGATGCCAATGCTAATGCAACTTTGCCGGTCGGAAGTTTCTACCTCAATCTTGCTGGGGGCTCCAATGTTGTCGACTTGAATAACCATGAGCCGATATCATCCTTCGTAAACTCCATCTACACCTTATTTGAGCGCGAGAATTACGAAAAGCTATACCAGAAAAAATTTGCATCCGCCTCCCTTTCCGGCAGGATAACAGGCGGATGGCAGGCAGCTGCTACTGTAGAATGGGCCGATCACCAATGGCTGCCCAACTCAACCAATTACAGCCTTTTCAGTCCGGACAACCACCAGTTTACATCCAACAACCCTTTTGTTCCCGAGTTAAATGATGTGCCTTTATTCCAGGAATACCAATCGCTCAAAGTCGTCCTGCGTACCACTTATGACTTCAGCAATAAGTATGAGACTTATCCATTTGGCCGGCGATATTTGCCATCAGATTATCCCACCATCGGCCTAACCTTTACCAAAGGCATTAAGGATGTGTTTGGCTCGGACGTAGATTACGATCTGCTTAGCGCCGACATCAGCAAGCAGGATATCAGCCTGGGTATGTACGGCAAAACGTCGTTCTTTTTGGCTGCCGGAAAATTTTTGACAGCCAATAGTTTATATTATCCTGATTACAAACAGTTCAGCGGCAACGAGATATTATTCTACAAAAGCGGTATCAATAGTTTCCTGTTATTAGATTACTACAAATTCAGCACCCGTACCGAATACGTTGAAGGGCATTTGGAGCATAATTTCTCCAGCTTCATCACCAATAAAATACCACTCATTCGCAAATTGAAACTGCAGGAGATCGTCGATTTTAATTATTTATCCACTCCCGAACTCAGGAATTACATGGAATTCGGTTTCGGTTTACAATACCTCAATTTCAGGGTGATGTACGGCGAATCGTTTAATAGCGGCAGCAATATCCGTAATGGAGTGAGGATTGGGGTGAGTTTTTAGGCAGACACTTGATGGTAAGATATTTATTATTTATTGTAAATGTCTTTCCTGTGGCCAATCCTTCTTATTTCGACTATCCTTATCGTATCGTCAATGAAGTATAAAATACGATAATTTCCGACTCGAATACGCCAAATATCATCGGATTCACCTTTCAGTTTTTTACAGCCGGTTGGTCTTGGATTCTCTTTAAGATTATCAATAGCTTCGACAATTTGTACGTTGACTTTTACAGGTAATGCGGCTAATTCTTTAAATGCTTTCTTAGCAATGGCTATTTTATAGCTCATAATTTGCCGGCAGATTTTAAATCCTGCTTAGCTTTATCCCAATCAATCAACTCATCGTTTTTGCGGCTCTCGGCTATTAAAGCATCAATAAAATCATGGACATCATCCTCATGTTCCTCAATGGTCTTTAAATCAATCACTACTGCTGTTTTGCGATTGTGATTATCAGTTATATAACTTATACCTTCCATGATTTACTTTTTTATAAAATTAGGCAATACTTGAATTATAAGCAAAATTTATGACGAAAGAGCATCCCTGACGATTGATTATTACCCCAGCAACCCATGAATATAACTCGCGCTATCCTTATAAGTATCAAAATTCATTTCTACAAAGAAGTTCTTCACACCGGTCATTTTTGCGATGTCGAAGAATTCTTTCCAATCGATAACACCTTGCCCTATCGGCACTTGCTTTCCATCAGCTGTCCAATCAGACAAATGCGATGAAATGAACCTGCCCGGGTATATCCTAAAATAATCCGACGCTTTATAGCCCAGCTTGATCACCTCTGTCTGGAACTGCATTTTTACCAGCTTGCCGTCTAATGCGTCTAAAATGGCATCATAGATCAGGGTTCCGTCTATCTTTTTAAATTCACCTTCGTGATTGTGTAAACCCGTTACCATCCCTTCTGCTTTGATCTGCGCGGCTATCTTGTTCAGATCGCCACAAGCTTGCTGGAAATCAGCAATGGTTTTTCCCGGCGTTTCAAGGCCGGGTGTCACGATCTGCGTTAAGCCTAACCCATGTGCATATTCCATACACTCACCAAAATTGTTTTTAAGGTTGCCCATCCCAAAATGGCAGCTCGGGCAGGTCATCCCGGCATCTTCGATCATTTTACGCAAGTCAACAGCCTTCACGTCAACCAATGGTGCAAAACCGGCGCCCGCATAGCCTTTTGGATAGCACATTTCAGTGTACTGGTAACCCAGGCCCGCCATCGTTTTCATCGTACCCGCAAAATCTTTGGCAACCATATCCCTTATCGGGAAGGTCTGGAAACCAATAGGGTGCTTGATTTTCGCGGCGCCATTGGCCTTCAGCAGATCAGGCAATAACAGCATGGCCCCCACGCCCATCGTGGTTTGGCCGATAAATTTCCTTCTGTCCATGTTGTACGATTTATATAGTCGCCGGATCCCAGCCCGTCCTGTAATCGCGTTTCAAATATTTATTGGCATCTGGTATGTTGGTTATCTGCCTGCTTGTCGCATCATATTTCAGCAAATGGCCGGCCCTTAATGAAGTAGCATAAAAGTTAACGGCTTCTGTCAGGCCTTCAGCTTCAGGGAAACTGCCGGGGTATTGCGTACCGCTTTTGCAGTTGGTGGCAAACATCGTTAAAGCATCTATCATCTTGGTTTGGGCATACGAGTTTATCGCTGTTGTGGGTGCAGATACAGGTTTCTTTTTCTTCGAGAACAGGCGCGGGTTCTGTACATTAAATCCGCACAATATTTTACCTTTTTCGCCCACAAACATCATCCCTTCAGCGGGCAGCTCTTCGTTATTAGCAATTAATTCGTCAGGTAATGCAGGCTTGATGCCGCCATCATACCAGATCACATCCATGGCCGGCCTGTCGCCGTTTGCCGGGTATTTGAGCCGTACCGAACTGCCCATCGGGAACGAAAAATTGTTGCGCACCTGGCCGGGAACCACCCCATTCATGGTCACAAAATGTGTCAGGTTGGGTTCGATAACCTCGGGCGAAGTCAGCTGCAAAGCATTATATGGCGTCCACAGGCTATAATGACCCATATCCGCCATTGATCCGCCGCCGAAGTCATACCAACCACGGAATACCATATTGGTATATTCCGATGAATATGGCCTGTCTGCTTCCGGGCCCAGCCACAGGTCCCAGTTGAGCCCATCGGGCACTGTTTCGTTGCCGGCAGGCAAGGTCGGATACTGTGGCCATACCGGGCGGTTCGTCCAGTTATGCAATTCTTTCAATTTGCCAATTTTACCGTGATTGATCCATTCCATTACCTGGTCCATCGATCCATTAGAATCCCAGGGAATCAAATGTGTTACGATATTAGGTTTAGAACGTGCCAATTCGATCACTGCCTTACCCTCAAGCAAACGGTTAGAAACCGGCTTGTGCATCAGCACGTGTTTATTTCTTTTCAAAGCGGCTATAGCGAACAAACCGTGCAGATGGTCGGGGGTCATGATCTTAACCGCATCCAGGTCATTTTCCTTTGCAAGCAATTCGCGGTAGTCCGCGTAAGCGTTACAGCTCTTATAGTTATCCCCGCCACGTTTATTACTATAATAGGAGTCAACAATATCCTTTACGTTATCGCGTCCGCCGGGTATGGTATTGTCGCCGCCCGGGTTCCAATCTGGCTTGCCAATAGCATTCCTGATCTCGCCCTTAAGGCCGTTTGGCGACCAGTCCTTATACCCAACTGCATATTGATTCGGGTCGCATACTGCTATCACCTGCACTTGTGGTACGGCCAAAAGCGGCAATAGTTCCCTGAATCCCTGTGTGCCGCAGCCTACATAGGCCATCGTAAGTTTATCGCTTGGCGCGACATAGCCTGTTCCACCAAGTACAAATCGCGGAACAATGCTAAAAGCTAAAGCGCCGGCGCCGGCTACTTTTATAAATTTCCTGCGATCAATTTGTGAAGTGTCTTCAGAGTTTGTTTCGGGTTTCACATCGTTGGGGATTGATGGGTTGCCACCTTTTTCAGTAATATCTTTTTTCATGGCTGTTTGGTTTATAATTGGCGATACAAATTAGTGATATTAAACTTTAAAGAAAACAATAATCTTTTTTGCATCGCAAATTTTACACTGATTATTAGACTTTTCCATATTTAGACTTTGTCTTGTCCTGAAATGAGTTTACACAAAAGTAAACATCATGGAAAAGATAATTATTGAAGAACGGCATCGCTACCCACTTGGATTTAAGCATTCGGTCATTAAGGAATATTTAGCAGGCGGTATAGGTTACCGGGCGTTATTGAGGAAGTATAACATTAGGAGTAAGGGGAGTATTGTTAATTGGATGCGGCAATTAGGCTATTCGGAAGTTGCTGTAAAAGACAGATATTTACCAGCAGTAAAACCGCTACAATTGGCCTCAGCAAAAACAAACAAAGCCACTATTCCTCCTGGTGAATCTCAGGAACAGCGCATCAAAGATCTTGAGCGATTGCTGGAAGATGAACAACTACGTTCGGAAGCGTATCAGAGAATGATAGACATTGCCGAGAAAGAATTCAATATCCCCATCCGAAAAAAACCCAATACCAAGTAATCCATGAGATGAAAGACATGTACGCCAGGATAGGTCTTGTGCGTTTATGTCGGTTACTTGGTA
>Ga0207116_10253_pt1 | contig 14266 bp, 9 predicted proteins | sample Alteio_BWMinHeat_44_FD_153550 | JGI IMG/M metagenome (GOLD analysis project Ga0207116, IMG submission 153550) | Enriched cells from forest soil in Barre Woods Harvard Forest LTER site, Petersham, Massachusetts, United States -... | ecosystem: Environmental > Terrestrial > Soil > Temperate forest >... | reverse complement strand
GCTCGTTTCGGTTCTTCAGTATCCGCTGCGCAGCCTGGCAACGATCGCTTGCCTTCTGGCAATCCTCGTCCCCTATATCGCCGGGATCGCTTTATCTCAGGGCGTGCAGCAACAGGCCGAAGAGGCCGTCCGATTTGGCGCGGACATTTACGTGACCGGACAGCAGTTGGGCAGAGAAGTCCCGCTACCGGAAAAGCTGGTATCCCGACTCAAGGAGATAGAGGGGGTCCGGGAGGTCGTCCCGAGGATTGTCGCGCGGGTTGTGCTCGGCAAGAACCACGAAGACGCCGTCCTGGTGGGACTGCCGCCGGAGCATTTCCCAAACGAGGTAAGCTGCGTGGCGGGGCGTTTGCCGCAGAATACGGAGCAGGATGAAGTCGTCGTCGGCACGACTCTGGCACGGCGGCTCGGCCTGAAAGTGGGTAGCTCGATCGTACCGTTTTATCACAATCCCGATGGGGAACGGGTCTCCCGTGTGGTCGGCATTTTTGATTCCGAGGCGTCTTTGTGGCAATCGAATCTGATCTTCACGACATTGGCAACCGCGTCGCGAATTGCCAACCAGAAGGGATTGGCGACGGACTTGCTGGTTTATTGCCGGCCCGGATACCAGTCTGCGGCTTTGGAATCCATCTTGCGAGCGCGCCCTTTCGCAGGAGCGAAAGGCGACGCTATGGGACTTAAAGTCGCGACTCAAGAAGACCTGAGGGCGTTATTACCGAGGGGGCTGCTTCACCGTGAGGGCATCTTCAATCTTCATTTCTTGCTGCTTTTCGTCGCCGGCATCCTTACGATCCTGGTTACCTCCGGCTTCGGCACATCCGAGCGCCGGCGGGAGATCGGCATATTGAAGGCAACCGGTTGGCAGACGGATGAGATTCTTATGCGCAGTCTGGTCGAGAGTTTGTTGCTGGCCGTCACCGCAAGCGCCCTTGCCGTAATTCTGGCATTCGTCTGGCTTCGCGCTTTCAACGGCTTTTGGCTTGCCGGGCTGTTACTGGCCGGTTCCGACCTCTGGCCGGATTTTCGCGTGCCGTTGCGGCTGACTCCTGTGCCTGTACTCTTGTCGTTTCTGATTGCTTCGGTGCTTGTCATGAGCGGCACCCTTTACACGACCTGGCGGGCCGCGATTGTGCCTCCGCGTGAGGTTATGCGATGATCCCTCACGACGTTCTTTTTGAAGTAAGCAACGTCTGCAAACGCTTTTTGCAGGGCAGCGGACGCGAGGTGCGTGCTCTTGACGACATCTCGCTACACATTCCTCGCGGCAGTTTCACCACCCTAGTCGGCCCTTCCGGATCCGGCAAGACGACGCTGCTGGCCATCCTGGGCGCGCTGGAAAGGCCCAGCGCCGGGGCGGTGATGTTCCAGGGTCAAGATCTCGCTCGCTTCTCGGATGTAGCGCTCGCCCGTGCCCGACGGCGGATGGGCTTTGTCTTTCAGGATTTCTCACTGATTCCGGGCTTGCCCGTTTGGGAAAACATCACCTATCCCTTGATACCGCGCGGCGTCGGCAGTCAGTCTCGTCGTGATCGGGCACGAAACTTACTGTCGCGGTTCGGTCTCGAAAAAAGGATGTGGGCAAAACCTGGAGAACTGAGCGGCGGCGAGCAGCAGCGCGTCGCGCTAGCCCGAGCGCTGGTGGGTGATCCCGAAGTGATTCTGGCCGATGAGCCGACGTCCAATCTCGACCCCGATGCCGGACGGCTGGTGTTCTCGCTATTGAAGGAACTCCATGCCCAAGGTCGGACCATCATCCTGGCTTCCCATGAGCCACAGGCCAGGGAGCTTGCAACGCACATTCTTCAGATGAAGGCCGGCACGTTAAGCGCTCCCGTAATCAAGAGTCCGTGAAGGGCTTGTGCTCTTCGTAGAGCCGCAAGCGATTCTGCATGGCGGCCGAGGACTCAACTTGCCTTGAGGCGGCAGCCCGGTCCAGGGCTTGCCGCTCCGTTTTCGCCGCGTCATCGAATTTCTTGAGACCGGCGAGAGCGGCGGCCAATGCCTCCAAAGTTGAAGCCTGTGGCTCCTCAATTCCCTGCATGGCCTGTGTTGCCAGCTCGTATGCGAGTTGCGGATCACGGGCTTTTGCGTCGGCAGCCGTTGCCAACCCCCAGGCGCTGCGGGTGAATTCCTGCGGCCAGTCCGCGTGCCTCGCCGAGGCGGCCCGGTATTCTTCGAGCGCCGCCTGAGTGTATCCCCCAGCGTGCAGTGCGTAGCCCAGGTGGCAATGAAGCTCCGCAAGGTCGCGCGCCGGAAGCTTCACGCCTTTTTCCGCTGCAAGTTGCCGGCTCCGCTCGGCCACTTGCACGGCCCGCTGATGTGCCGCCGCCGCCTCCTGCCACATCCCTTGCCGGGCGAGCGCGATACCCATGCCATCATAAGCAGCCGCGAAGCCGGGGCGCTTTCGAAGGGCGGCCTGAAAGCAGCGGACCGCCTCCTTGGTCCGGCTGTCCGCCAACAGAACCAAACCAATGCCGGTCAAGGCCGCGGGATCCTGCGGCACCTCACGAATAGCCGCTTGAAAACTTGCAAAGGCCTCCTGCCGTCGGCCGTTTCTCAAGAGAGCAGTTCCCAGCGCGTTTGCCGTGTCGGCTGCGCCCGGTTCCAATTCCCGCGCCCGCCCAAGACAACGGATCGCCTGATCGTTGTCTCCGGTATGCAAACGGACCATTCCCAGGTTGTGCCAGGCCCTGGCGTCCTCGGGCGTAAGCTTCAATGTCTCCGTCAGTTCTTTCGCGGCTTCACCAAACTTGCCGAGGGTGAGACACGTGACGCCCAGCGAGTGATGATAACGAGCGTCGTTCGGAAAAAGCTCGATGGCGCGGGTCAGGTGCGGCTCGGCCAAGATCTGCTGACCCTGGTCCTGGTGGTACCTGCCCAGATGAAAATGCGCGACGTGGTTGGGCCCGGTGACATGTAAGGCGTGCTCCCAGAGTGTTCGCGGATCGTGCCAGTATCTCGCTTGCCTCCAGGTTAACCCGCCCAGTCCCAGACAGACCAAAAGAGAGCCGGCAACAGCAACGCGCAAGGAGACGCCGACACGCGGCACGAGCTCGGCGACACTCCAGGCAAGGGCGATGAACAGGCCGATGTGCGGCCAGTAAGTGAATCGATCGGCGCGGGCCTGCTCTCCTCCTTGAGCCAGGCCGATCACCGGCAGCAGCGCGATGACAAACCACAGCCAGCCGACCAGCAGCCACGGCCGCAGCCTCGCCTGCCGAACTGCAAGGCCAGTGAAGCCCAACAACACAAGCCCGCCGGCAAACACCGGTCCAACAGACCAGTTGTCGCGCGGGTGCGGATAAAGCACGGCCAGGTCGAACGGCCAAATGGTGCTGAACACGTACTGGCCGTAACTGGCGACCGCGTTCGCGATTCGGGCCGGAAGTGGGATCTCATCCAGGGACACGATCCTGCCCTCCACGTGTCTTGCAATTATCGTGAGCGCCCCGATCGCGGCTGCCACGGCGAACAGCGGCCACTTTTCTCCCAGCAGTCTCCGCAGGGAAACTCGCGGAATCTTTTCATCCCTTTCTGATTTCGCGCCTGCGATCGGCCATCTCCCCAGCGGCCAGTAATCCACAAGCAAAAGGACAATCGGAAGCGTGATCAGCATCGGCTTTGCGAGCAGGCTTAGAAGAAAGCTGACGAGAACGAGGGAATATCGCCCGCCCCCTGGCAACTCCACGTAACGGACGTACGCCCAAAGCATCAAAACCCCAAAAAACACGCTGAGCACGTCTTTCCGCTCCGTGGCCCATGCCACGGACTCGACGTGCATCGGATGCAGGGCAAACAGAGCGGCCACCAGAAAGCTCGGCCATTCTTTCCCGGTCAGCCTTCGCATCACGCCGAACAGGAAGAGCACGCTGCCCGCATGCCAAAGTAAATTCTCGGCATGGAAAGCGGTGGGATTGAGCACCGGCTCTCCGGCAGCGGAGGTCGAAGAGAAAAGCTGCGCGTCCAGTTGCAAGGACATCCAGGTGAGAGGGTGCCAGTAATGACCGCGAAAACTTGTCCACGCCCAGCCCAGTCCCGAGCCACTCAGGCCATGCGCCACCTCAGGGTTGTAGACGATGAGCGCATAGTCATCGAGGTCCACAAAGTCGTTGTTCCAAACAGGAAAGTATGCCGCAAGCGTAAACAGCAGCAGGCAGAGGGAACCGCCCCTCGCCATCCGACTCTTGATCCCTGACTCCCGAGCTGTGGTTCCCGAAGCCCCACTGGTCACGGCCTGCTCCCATTTACCTCGCTGACATGTTGCTGCAAAGCACTGGTCCGGACTGGACCCGATGCGCAACCTCCGTGGGGGCGGGCAATGGCACGGGTGCGACAGCCCGCCCTGGCGCATCAACCGCGATCGAACCGCCCGGAGAGTTGAGGCTGGCACTGAAAAGCTCCCGCATCAAAGCAGGACCTGGCAGTTGCAACACTAGACGAGACAGGCTCCAGCCCGTCTTCATCAGGAAAGTGAATGACAGAGGAGCGCTTCCCGAAGTAACCAGGGGATAGGCCAGCGCGGCGAGTGCGTTCTTGCCCAGTCGCTCCAGGATGGCTATCTGAGTGGGATCCAGCTCGCGGCGAAAGACACCCACCCGGTCGGCGGTGATTCTCTCCAGAGCGCGCCATTTCCAGCCGTACTCACGCACCGGGATGCCTTCGCGATTGCCATATCCCTCGGCAACGGCCGCTTCGTCGGGCAGCTCAAGAAAATCGAGAATTCTTCGGAATTCATTTGCGGGAGCCGCGACGATGTCTTCATAGCGGGCAAAGTAAACATTCGGCACTCCGCCGCCCCGTGCCCTGGTCAAGACCCGGTAGTAATACAGCCAGACAAGAAAATTCACGTACAGATTGCCGGACATCCAGGGAACCCGCGTCAAGCTCAAAGCAACATCTCTGCCGTCCCGATAGACAAAGATAATTTTCGAGTCAGGAAAAAGCGACAGGATCCGGCCGAGCTGACCGGTGTGCTCCGGTGTCTTGTCTCCGAAATATCGGGCATGGGACTTGCCCAGGCGCTCGAGGTACAACCGGGCCATTTCATCGTAGGCGCGGCGTGCATCCTCTGCCGATCGAATTCGCTTTCCCGGATCGTCGAGAGGGATTCCAAGGTCGGAGCGAAGGCGCTGAAGATGCCGCAACTGTTGGCGGCGGGACTGCCCCAGGTAAGAGAAGAAGAACTTCGTCTCGGGAGGAATCGTTATCGATGAGTGCCGGTTCAGTGCTTGCTGCACCATCGTGGTCCCGGAACGTGGGCAGCCAACGATGAACAATTTCCGCATCGCCTCTCCTCTGACCGCGCACATTTGAAGGCGGCTCCTGCGGGGAAACTTGAAGTCTGTTGACAAATGGTAGGAGACTGCCAATTAGAGCGCGGTGAATCTATCATGAGAAAAGTGCATCTTTTGCTTGCTTTCCCGCAAGCCTTGGAAGAGATGCAGGCTCACCGAGGGCCAATTCTAATTCATTAATTAAGATTCTTAAGATTGTGATGTGCTTCTTCGAGATGATGGGCGTCGTCAATCCATCTTGTGGCCCTGTCCTTTTCGCACCTCAATTCGTTGATCCACCGGGCAGCCCGAAAAGCGTTCCCGCGAGCCGTCCGGCCAGCGGACATCGATGTGATCGATCTTCTCTGTTTTTCCCAGCCCGAAATGTGCGCGCGGTTCACTGCTGGATAGGTAACTCTCTGCCGGATGAAGCCACTGCACCCATGAGCGCTTGCCGGCCCAGACGCGCACTTCGGACCCCAGCGCGTCCCGCTTCAGGGCCGGATCGAAGGCCCGGACGATCAGCCAGTGTCCGCGCTCCGAAGCGACGTTGTAGAAAAGCCGGGCCGGGCCTTCGATGGTCGTTACGAGCAGGTCGGGAGCGCCGTCGTTGTTGAAGTCGCCGCGAATCAGGCCGCGGCTCACCTCATGCCGCCTGGAGAAATCCGGGTTATCGAGAGAAATGTCCCGAAACTGGCCTGTGCCGTCGTTCGCAAAAAGCTGGTTCCGCTCCGCATAATTGCCCCAGAAGCCCAGTGATTGATCCACATTCTTCGGCCCTGATGTAACCCGGCCATTGACCACCGCCAGATCGGGGCTCCCGTCCAGATCGAAGTCGGCGAACAGAGTGCCGAAGCCCGTCCCGCGCCAGTGCGATTGCAACAGGCCGCTGGCAGCCGTACGATCCGCGAACACGCCCCGCGGTCCCGGCGACCACAGGGCGTGTGTTTCCACACCCAGATGCGTGACGAATATGTCCAGCAGACCGTCGCCGTTGACATCGCCATAAGCAATGCCCATTCCGGCCTGGGCCTGTGCCTGACCGTTGTAGGCAATCCCGCGCATGACCGCTTCTTCCTTGAAGGTGCCGTCATGCCGGTTGATCCATAAGTGGTTGGGAGCGCCGTCATTGGAGATGAAAATGTCAGGCCAGCCATCGCCATCGAAATCGGCACAGAGGACTCCCAGCCCAGGCCCCGCGACGCCGCCGAGCCCGCTCGTCACCGTCACATCCTCAAAGCGAACCGCCGTTGGAGTTCCGGCTTTAGCGGGGCTCTTCCCCGAGACATTGTGGAACAGGCGGCTGACCCGGCCTGGAAACGAGTGCGGGGCACAGAAGTCCTCGTTGCCCAGCGCGTTCTTGCAATGCACCGTCGGATCGTAAGCCAGATAGCAAACGATCACCAGGTCCAGCCAGCCGTCGCGATCGTAATCAAAAAACGCCGCCGACACTCCCCAGGAAGGATTGCTCAGGCCGGCTTCCACGGTCACATCTTTGAATTTTCCATTACCCTGGTTCAGGAAGAGCTTCACGCCGTTGTATTGGGTGACCAGCACGTCGAGTAAACCGTCATTGTTGACATCGGCGATGGCGACGCCCATGTTGTAGCCGTTGATGTCCAGCCCGGAGCCCGCGCTGACATCTTTGAAGGTGCCGTCCTCGAGCTGTCGAAAGAGAGCGTTCTTGGCCCCAGAATCAGGGCCGCCGTTCTGCAGAAGGTAGATATCCAGGCGTCCGTCATTATCGAAATCGAAGCAAGCGCCGCCGGAACCGTTTATCCGGGGCATGAAGTGCTCTCTGCCGCCCGCCTTGTGGACGAAATTCAGCCCGAGTTCCTTGGTTACCTCCCGAAACCATGGCTTGCCGGCGGGCGCGACCGCGGTATCGGCGCCGGGAGTGTCCACACCTGCCGGTCCAAACAACCACCAGGCTGCACCGCCGGTCGCCGCCAATACTGCCAACAACGCCAAGATCCACTTCATAACACTCACCACTCAGCTACTTCACATCCGGCAGCTTCTTCAACTCGTCCCCGATCCGTGGATTGTCCGGCGACAATCGGTTCGCCTGTTCCAGATGAAAGCGGGCCTCACGGACCTGGTCATGTTCTAAGAAGGCCGTTCCCAGGCGCAGGTGTGGCTCCCATTGTTCGGGATTGCAGTGTACGGCCTCATTGAGAGAAGAAAGGGCGGCTTGCCATTGGCCCAGGTATTTCAGGGATACACCCAGGTACATGTGTGCGAGCCCCGCCGCGGGATTAATGGCTATTGCCCGCCGAGCGGAATCCGCGGCCAGCGCAAACAGCTCTCGTGCCTTCGCCTGCGCATCGGGCGTGGACCATTGCTTCTCCCCTTCATTCACCAAGCACATGGCGAGGGAAAAATGCGGCTCGAAATCGTCCGCCGCCAGCTCGGTGGCTTTCTTGAGCAGCTTCCTGCCGGAGTCAAAATCGTCCATACGGCAGAGACTCTTGCCCTGGATGACATTCACATGAGCATCGTCGGGATACTGGTCGAGCAAAGGCGAAAGGATTTGCACCGCCTCACGCGCCCGGCCCATGGCGTAAAGCCTCTGGGCCTGACTGATCTGGGCTTGCTTCGTGACAGTCACATCCCGCTGGGAGCTGATGGGGGAGAACGGATCGTTCATGGCAAGATCGGGCGGCAGTTGCGCTGCCAATTTTTCATATTTTGCAGCCGCAGGAGCGTCATCAAGGCGCAGACAGACCGGCGGCAGCTGGGTCGCGGCGAGCTTTCGGCAGTGCGGATCATTGTAGGCGGCCTCGAAATGATGCCGGCATGAAAGCCAGTCCTCCCGCTCATAGGCGAGTTGAGCGAGTCCGATGTGGGCCATGCCCTTTACCCCTGACTCCTGACCCCTGACTCCTGGCCTGTCGCCCCTCACCGCCAGGACTCGGCGAAATTGACCATCTGCCTCGTCCGCAAAATGACCATCCATGAGCGCTTTGCCCAGCCGCAGCCGGGCCGTCGGCGCGTCCTCACCGGCGCTCTCCCACAGCCGGACAGCTTCGCGGAGCTTGTCAATGGACTCCTCTAGCCGGCCCAGCGAGTAGAGCGCGATGCCCTCGTAGTACAGCCAGAGCGGCTTTTTAGCCAGCCGCTCGGCCTTGAGAAAACAAACTCGGCTGTCTTCCCAGAGCTTGTTGGCGATCAAGATCTTGCCGAGTGCGCCCCAGGTTTCATCGGAGCGTGGCCGGCGCAGCACCGCTTCGCGGGCCTTGTCGATAGCTTCTACGATGGCCGGATCGAGGTTCCCCGAGGCAATCACCGGCGGATTAATAGCCGCTGGCCGCAGCAACCACCATCCCAGGACCAGGGCCGCAGTTACCACGGCCGCTGCCAGGCCCCAAACCATGGCACGTTTGCGGACAGTTACAACTTGCGCTGCCTTGCCTGGCGTTTTTGTCTGCATGGAGGGCACTTGGCTGATCTTTCCTCTTCTGGAAATGAATGGATTTTATCGCACGGGGAAGACAGGAACAAGTAAGGCGCCAACGAGCCGCGAGCGTGAGCGAGCGGTGAGCCGTTGCAGGATGATGTTCATGGGCCGCATGCACCGCCTTGCGGAATTCATTCTTGCGAGAATCGGGACATCCACGGCTGCGCGTAATAGCGATCCCAGGAGTCGGCGAGCACCACGACCACCGGACCGTTCTTCAGCTTCTGGGCCACGCGCACAGCCGCGACCACGGCCGTCCCCGACGTGCCGCCCACAAGTAATCCTTCCTCACGCAACAATCGCCGGACCATGGCAAAGCTCTCATCGTCCGAGACGCGTTCAACCACATCGACGATAGTTGGATCGAAGATCGCCGGAATCATGCTGCCGCCGATGCCCTCGACGAGATAGGACGCGTCGAGATCCGACTGATCAGGCGAAACCAGGTGAGCGAGTCGCGAGCCGACCGGATCGGCCAGGACGATGCGAATTCCCGGAACATGCCGTTTCAGGAAGCGCCCTGCCCCGGTGAGCGTGCCGCCGGTCCCGACGCCGGCGACCAGGGCAGCGATCTTGCCGCCGGTCTGTTCCAGGATCTCCGGTCCCGTGGTCTGTTCGTGAACGCGGACATTGGCAGGATTGGCGAATTGATCCGTGAGGAACCAACCGTTGTCGTGGGCAAGCCGCCGAGCGACGTTCTGGAAGTTCCTCGGATCGCTAGGCGGGGCATTGGGAGTGATGATGATCTTGGCCCCCAGGGCCGCCAGCGCCGCGCGCTTGTCTTTGGACATTTTCTCCGGCATCACGCAGACGAGCGAATAGCCGCGCACCGCCGCGACCAGCGCCAGGCCAACCCCCGTATTGCCGGCGGTCGCCTCGATCAAGGTAGCGCCGGGTGCAAGCAGGCCTCGCTCCTCCGCGTCATTTACAATGGCCAGCGCGATCCTGTCCTTGACGCTGCCGCCGGGATTGAGGTACTCACACTTGGCGAGCACCGACGCCAGGCCCGCCGCAAGCCGTGCCAGCGGCACCAGGGGTGTGTGGCCAATGTGGTCCAGAATGCTTGGAGATGAAGCTGTCATGTCTTCACCCCAGGCCGCTGTCGCGGTCCAATACTGTGATTGATTTCACACGCGGGCAGGGCTTTTCGCAAGGCGTTGATGCCGGACTTGGTGACCTGGGAGTTCCACAAATAGAGATACTGGAGGTGCTTGAACTTGCTGATCCACGCGACCGCCGCGTCTGTCACCTGCGTTTTGCTGAGAACAATCCTGCAGAGATTTCTGAGCTTCAGGAGCTGTTTCACCCCGGCATCCGTGATGACGGTTCCGTCAAGAACCAGGTTCTGCAAGTTCATAAGTCTGGCGATTGATTTCAGTCCTGCATCGGTAACCCGCGTCCAACCGAGATCGATTGACTTCAGGTTTTCAAGTTTCGCGACGTGTTTCAGGCCCGAGTCAGTAACTTGAGTGCCGCTGAGATTGAGATAATCGAGATTTGTATGCGCCGCAGTTTCCCTCAACCCCGCGTCAGTCACCTTTGTGCAGGCCACATTGAGAAACACGAGGTTTTCTAGCGGCGCGATAACTCTCAAGCCCGCATCCGTGAGGTTCGTGTTCTCCACGTCAAGGACGGTCAGACGCCGTAATTTGGCAAGGTACGCCAATCCGGTGTCTGATATAGGCGTTCCACCGGCGCAGAATCGCGACAAGCGAGATAATGTGCTCAACTCTTTGAGTGCCACATCTGATATGGCGGTTTGCTGCACGTTCAGGCTTGTCAGGTTGTTGAGACGGGAGAGAAACTTCACGCCTCCATCCGTAAGGCGCGCGTTCCCGAGGGCCAGGTGCCGGAGCGTGCCGAGCCGACCAAGATGCTTCATTCCCGCATCAGTCACACGGGTGGTGTCAAGCGAAAGATTCACGAGTCGCTTGAGTTTGCTTATTAGCTTCAGACCTCGGTCAGACACCAGCGTGCTGGTAAGATCGAGACTCCGAAGCTGCTCGTGCCGGCAAATCTCCTCCAGTCCCGAGTCACCAACCTTGGTTTGAGCAAGTCGCAGGCCGTGTAGTTTTTTGAACTTGCCAAGTTCCGCGATACCACCGTCTGTAACCTTGGAAAAACTCAGATCGAGTTCGAATGGGAACGAGACCGTGGGAAAAGCGCGGAGGTCGGCATCGGTGGCCTCATAGAACCGGAAGGTCCAAAGCCACTGCGCATTTTCACGGCATACTGGGAAGAACGCCCCGAAAGCGCGCTTGGCTCTTTCAACTTGATCTTCGTTGGTACTCATCGAGTACGGCTGACGCGTGGAAACGCGGTGATTCGACCGTCCTCTACAGTATATTGCTGTTTATTCGCCGAGACGCGCGGGAAAGCGCGGTTGCGCCGGAGTGCCCTGAAATGTTCACAGAATCAGCTCATCCCTTCGGCAATTTGGGCGGCGTACGGTTGTAAATGCTCAGGCGGCTCTCGGGAACGAGCAGCGCGATCATGGCGAAGGCGGTGGAATACCCGGAATTCTCCTGGCCGGCGGCGTCGCCCTTGAGTTGCCAGGAACCGTCCTGCTGCTGCCAGGCCAGCAAATCTTTTTCCACGCCGGCGATGTAACCTTTGGTCTTGCCGTGGAACGTCTTGTCGGATTTGTATTCCTGCCACAACAGGTGCATGCCCATGGTGCCGTAAAAGTGGCCATAGAAGGGAAAGCGCTCGTTGCTTATCGCAGCCGGCGTTAGCTTCTGCAGGAAGTTGTAGCCGTTGATCATCACCTGAAAATCAAACTTTTGCATCAGGCCGAGGGTGGCCACCGCGGCTGCGGTGCCCTCCTTCATGTTGGTGCCGTCGCCCAGCCGGTAGTTGAAGCCGCCCTGCGCAGTTTGACATTTCTTCAGGTACTCAAATCCTTTGTCCAGCACTTTGTCGTCAATGGGAATGCCGAAGTTGCTTGCCGACACCAGGGCCTGGACGGCACACACGGTCGTCGAACCTTCGTGATTGTTGCGGTCACCCGGAGTGTACCACCAGCCGCCCGATTCGGACTGATTCTTGCCGATGATGCCGACGGCTTTCTCCACGACTTGACGAATGTTTTTAGTGTCTATGTCTGGCTTGGTCTTGCAAAAGAGAGATCGGCCATAGGCTTCCGAAAGTGCCAGCGTTGCAAAACCCTGGCCATGAATCCAGGTATGACCCTGCTGGCTGAACATCGCGTCTTTCTGCTGCGAGAGAAGAAACTCAAGCCCCTGCACCAAGGCCTTGCCGCGCTCATCACGGAAAGGCTCGTCTGAGGCGGACAAATACGCCAGGCAGCCGAAGCTGGTAACCGCGATGGTGTAGATCTTGCCCCACGAGCCGTCCTTGGCCTGGTTCTTGGTTAACCAATCGAGGCCTCGCTCCTTGGCCATGGTCGAACGACCAGCGGGGCCTTGCTGCCCGAAAAGCTGGGACGGACCCCAAACGACCAATGTGCAGAGAATTCCCAAAGACGCCGCCACCAGCACCGCCGCTACTTGTCGCATGGCGATCCCTCCAAGGACTTCGATGCAAGCAAGACGAGCTACACGGGAAAAAGATTGGCTGAGTTGGATGGTGTAATAGCCTGGCTGGCCCTTTCCGGGAAGCGCGACCACCAGCAAACGGCGGCCAAAACAAGAGCTTGCCAGAAGAACTTGCCCTGCAGCAGCCAGACCGACAGCGACCATTCCCGGTCATAAGGCGTCGACCAGGATAAGCAGGACGTGAATAGAACGAACGCCAGGGCGGCCAACGCAGTCGCCCAGCGCGGCCGGCGCTCCCATACGCACTGACTCACAATCAGACACATGGGAAACAGCGCCACGAAATTAAAAACCCAGGCACGCGGGTGCAGGACGGTCATCAGTGCCAGCAGCAAAGCCAAATGCACATTATCTCGGCGCTCCCGCTCTTGGTCCCCTCGGCCCTCGTCGCTCGCCCTTCGTCGGTTTCTAACGATCCACGCATAAAGCGCTATTGCCAGCGCCAGCGGAACGATCGGATACCATCGCTCGAGCATGTGGAGATTCTCAAGCGACCAGCAAGTCCCACCATTACTCACCCACGGCAGACGTGCCAGGAGCCCGAGGCATGATTGATTCATGGGGCGGTAGGTCTGAATGGGGACTTGCGTGGCGCCCATGTGCCGCAGCCAATCCAGGTGCAAATGCACGCTGCCGGTAAATCCCGTCCATGGCGCCGGAATCAGAAACAACAAAATCGCCCCGGCGAACACGCCAGCCAGCCCGCGGACATCACGACGGATCGCCAAATAGGGCACGAGCAGGACCGGCGACAGCTTCAAGGCACACCCCGCGGCAAGCAGCAGCCCGCCCAGAAACGGCTTGCCGTGCCGTGCGCAAGCTGCCCAAGCCAGGCAACAGGCCAGCATGATGGTCCCCACTTGTCCGGTACGAATGTTGGCCCAGAAAAAGCCGGCAGCCGGCAACAGAGCGAGCAACAGCAGGCCCCACGGAACGGGCCGGCCAGGCCCGACCACCAAGAGCAACCCCAACCAGACACACACCAAAGTCGCGCCCCAGTTCAGCAACATCCACAGGCGCGCGGAAGTGACATAATCGAGCTGGCTGAGTGGCCAGAAAAGATAGGCATATGCCGGGGCATAGACAAACGTGTCGCCGGCCACTTCGTTCGGACTGCCCTGACGCCGTAGGAGATAGGCGTAGGCCGAGGCATAGCCCGATGCCGCTTGTTCGGCGTCTTTACTGGCGACGTAGGGACTATGCCCGCCGGCGATGGCCCGTCCCGCGCGATAATAGGCGCCAAAATCAGCGCTCTGAAACTCCTCGTCCTTGCCGATGGTCCAGAGGAGGGAATAGGTAATCGCCGCCGCCAGGATCATCCACACAATCCGGGCAGCAAAACACGACAGGTCAAAGCCGCGAATCCGGGAGACCGGGGCAGCAGTGGCTTGCACACCTGCCATTCTCGACAAAGCCAACGAGGTGAGGGTTGGGAGCATTCTACGCTCGCGAAGGGACTCGATTCCACCGGACCAATTTCTTCTTCATCGTCTCTCTTTCGCGAGTACTTGATTATCGAAATGAGAAATCCGCGAGCGCACGCACATGCCGTGACGAGAGCAGGCGATTGCTGGCACGAGCCCAGGCGAAGAAGCACCGAAGCCGACACGTTGGTACACGTCGGCTATTCTGTGGGACGCCCCTGCCCTACCCGCCGCGCCACAACCGAACGAAGCTTGGCGAAGGCTCGGTTGTGTCGGCGAGATTGCGAAGCTGTTGCGCCTTGGATTGCAAGCGGCGAGTGGCGTCACCCTCCAATCCAGACGTCGCCGCGCTGGCTGCCAGCCGCTCATATTCCGATGCGCCAAAGAGTAATACCCGTCGATGTTCGCCGGTTTCTGAACCAGGCGAAAGGCAATGACCAATCGCGCTGCGGACCTGATCCTCAGCGGCCATGAGAAACAGGCAATCCAGCGCTTGCTCCTGCTCGGCCAGACCGGCAGTTTTCTGCCAGGCAATGGCTGTGACTAACT
>Ga0207116_10252_pt1 | contig 14297 bp, 11 predicted proteins | sample Alteio_BWMinHeat_44_FD_153550 | JGI IMG/M metagenome (GOLD analysis project Ga0207116, IMG submission 153550) | Enriched cells from forest soil in Barre Woods Harvard Forest LTER site, Petersham, Massachusetts, United States -... | ecosystem: Environmental > Terrestrial > Soil > Temperate forest >... | reverse complement strand
GCTTCGATCACATCGAGGTCCTCGACAATCTACGCTCCGAGCTGGTCCGGTTGCTCCCTCTAAGGAAGGCGACCGTCTTCACGGACATCGTCGCTGATGATGAGATTTCGAATTCAAACGCGCCATTGGATTGGCTGAAACGCGCCAATGCATTTCCGGTGGGAGTTTCATTCCAAGATGTCCGGCCGATGCTGGCTTCGCTTAGAACTTATAAGGACTCAGGGGAAATCGAGCGCATCCGTCACGCGACTGACGCCTCGATTGCCGCGCATTTCGCGGCCATGCGCACGGTGAAGCCCGGTATGACTGAGCGTGAGATCTCCGCCCTGATGCAGTATGAGTGGGGGAAACGCGGCTGTGAACGTCCGGCTTATGCACCCATCGTGGGCTCGGGTTTCTATTCCACGGTGCTGCACTATTCAGAGGACTCAGGCACCATGCAATCCGGAGATCTGGTGGTGATTGACGCGGCAGGGGAATATTCGATGTACGCCTCGGACGTTACTCGTACTTTGCCGGTGGCCGGGAAGTTCACCGCCAGGCAGCGGGAGATTTACGATATCGTTCTCGGGGCCCAACAGGCCGCTGCTGCCGCATTCCGCTCGGGCAAGTCTCGCCTCCGGCGAGATCAGCCGGATTCTCTCCACGATGTGGCTTACAACTACATCAACACCCACGGCAAAGACTTGCACGGCGAGCCGCTGGGAAAATACTTCATTCACGGGCTCGGCCACTACGTGGGATTGAACGTCCACGATACCGGCGACTACGACGTTCCACTCGGGCCGGGCGCAGTGTTTACTTTGGAGCCTGGAATCTACATTCCGGAGGAAAGGCTGGGAGTGCGAATCGAAGACATCCTTTACGTGGACCAGGATGGCAAGTTGATCAATCTGACCGGCAACTTGCCGCACACCGCCGACGAAGTCGAGCGCGTCATGGCGGGCAAATAAAGCCGAAATGCAAGTCGCGAAGCGGCGCAAGAATGTAGCCCGGGGCGCAAGCCCCGGGGTTTCGGCGCCAAGGAAGATAGGCCTGAGAGGGCGAAAGAACCACCTGCCGCCTGAAGAATCAGCACGCTGGACATTGAAGAGCGCTCGTCACAACTCCCTCTTTCGCTCGTTCGGAGCTGCATCCATTTCCACCGTCTTACCCAGGGCTTTCGCCCCTGGGCTTTACTTCGCAGCTCGGCGGTAGTACGGCACAGGGCTTAGGGCTTTCGGCGCACGTTACACTCCCATTTGATATCCTAGGACATCGTGCGGATGATCTGGTTGTTCCTGATCCTGGCCCTGAGCACCGTAGCGGTTTCTCTGGTCGGATTGGCTGCCTACCTTCGAGTGCGCAGCCATATGAAGGAAGGTTCCTCCAGAGAAACCCACGGCAAGGACTGACCCCGAACCTTACACCCGCGCATTTCAGATTCTGACAGGGAGAACTTTCAACATGACGAAGCCCGCTAGTCTTGCCCTCGACCAAGGTAATCGCGCTCTGTACTGGGCGGAACAGGCGGCGATTGTGGTTAGCGCCAGCATGTTTGTTGCCCTGTGCGCCCGGGTGACGGTTCCTTTGCCGTTCACGCCGGTGCCCCTCACCCTGCAGAATTTTGGCGTGCTTCTGGTAGGGCTTATGTTGGGAAGCCGTCGCGGCTTTGCTGCCTTGGCGCTTTACCTGATAGAGGGAGCCGCGGGGATACCCGTGTTTAATCCCGCAGGGCCGGGCGGCATCGCCCAACTGTTGGGCGCGACCGCCGGATTCTTGCTGGCTTATCCCTTCGTCGCCGGACTGGCCGGTTGGATTATGGAGCGCGGCAAGGCAAGTTTCGCTCGTGCGGCCTCCGCAGGTGTGCTGGCTGAAGTGCTATTGTTCGCCGGCGGTCTGTCATGGTTGGCGATACTGACCCACTCGCTCGCTCAGGCGGCGCGCATCGGGCTTTACTGGTTCGTGTTCGCGGAAGTGATCAAGGTCATGTTGGCGGCCGGAGTCTCGACCGGATGGCAGCGTGTCCGCAAGGAGCAGGCGTGAGTTTCGTTCAAACCCCCACTGGAAATACGGCCACCGCAGCGGTCATTCCCGAAACCAAGGACTCGTTACACGGGAGTGCATCGACACGTGAAATCAGCATCGCGCACAGTCCCGACTCCGATGACGCTTTCATGTTCTATGCGTTGGCCACCAACAAGGTGCGTGTCTCCGGTCTGCGCTTCACGCACACACTTTGCGACATCGAGACCTTGAACCAGAAGGCGCGGCAGGGTGACGGTGTGTATGACGTTACGGCCATCTCGTTCCATGCCTATCCGTATATTCAAGACAGCTATGCGCTGATGCCCTGCGGAGGCAGTGTGGGCGATGGCTACGGGCCGATGGTTGTCGCCATGCAGGGGTTTTCCCCGAGCGAAGTCAAACACAAGAAGATTGCGATCCCGGGCACTCTCACGACCGCTTATCTGGCGCTGCGGCTGTTCGCGCCAGGAATTGAGACCGAGGTCGTGCCCTTCGATCGGATTATTCCGCAGGTCGTGGAAGGCAAATACGAAGCGGGCCTCATCATCCATGAAGGGCAGTTGACTTATTCCAAAGCAGGTCTGCAACGCATTGTGGACCTGGGCAAGTGGTGGCTGAAAATCACCGGTCTGCCGCTGCCGCTGGGAGGAAATGCGATACGACGCAGCCTCGGGTCAGAATTGACGGTAAAGGTTTCACAAGCTCTGCGGGACAGCATTCAATACGCGCTCGACCATCGGGACGAAGCACTCGCGTACGCCATGCAATTCGCCCGCGACGTCGATCCCCAGCTCGCCGACAAGTTTGTTGGCATGTACGTCAACGAACGCACTCTCGACTACGGGCCGGATGGACGCGAAGCAGTACGCCGGCTGCTGGATATGGGTTACAAGGCAGGAATTATTCCGCGAGAAGCAAAAGTGGAATTTGTTTAGAACAGCTTCTAGCTTCTGGCTCCTAGGTTCTAGCAGAAACTTGGCAGCCGTTGGCTTGGCTAGGAGCTCGAAATAGAAGCGATTTATTTAATTTTCTCCGGAAACGAAAATACTGGATTCACATCCACCGGAACCTTCGACGCCGTCCTTAACGACACTTGCAGATCCGACGGCATTACGTCGTATTTCTTGAACCAGTTTTCCGCGCGCTCGCGGTTTCCTGTCGCTTCGATTTCCAGGAGTTCCTTGGCCAAATCAGCCAGCGCACCCGGCATGGCAGCGTAATCAATGGCATACATTCCTGATGACTGCCGTTTGACTGCGCCCCGCTCCGAAAGATAGTTGAACTCCATCATCTCGGCCTGGCCGTGCGCTTCTCCGGTGCCGAAGCGGATGGTACGGAAAATCCCGGCGACGTAAGACGCGTAGTATTCTTCCAGCTTTTCCTGGGGCAGAACATCGTGGTCCAACAGCCACTTCAAGCCGAACATTCCGACTACATCGGCTTTTGCCTCCTCCAGGCCGCTGTGGATGGGGCCGATCGCTTCACGAACCGGCACCCTGCCGGTCGAAGTGCGAGCGTAGGCCGGGCCCAGTCCGTGCGCCATCTCGTGCATGATCGTGAACAGTAGATATGCTTCAGCGGAAGCCTTGGCCGCTTGTTCCGGCGGCATCATGTATCGCGCTAGCGGAAGAATTACGAAGTTGACTCGCGCATCCATGAAGTTCTTGAAGAAGATTTTCTTGCTGCCCTTCTGTTCATGGACTCGGGGATCGTTCGGCAGGTTGTCGGCCACGGCCTGGTAGCCGTGGCGCAAATCGCCCACGCGATAAGGGGCGTCCATCACCTCCATCGGTGTTTCGAGGCCATGCTTGGAGGGTCTATCCTCCGGAGCAAGGGGCAGCGCATCCTGTATGTCGGCCACATACTTCTGAAACATTGCCAGCTTTTGGCTCTCGCTCTCATTGCGTACCAGCACGGCCCCGCCATAGGAACCCTTTATGCCGAGAAGGCCGTCATCGTAGGTCTCGTAGGGAGCGAAGATCACATCGAACTTCGGATCTTTCAAATCGAGCCAGGCCAGGTCGCTCTTGAAGTAGTCGTCGGTCAACAAGGCATCGGCCCGCAGACGCAGGAAATTGGCGAAGGCCGGCTCGTCACTCAAACCAGCGGCTTCGCGCAAGTGCTGAGCGGCCGGTTCTAGGAATGCGCGGTACGCGATGTGATAAGGCACTCCTTCGAGGCGATCTCCGTGCCAACGTACAACCGTAGTGGAACTGTAAATTTCATCTCTCTTGTCGGGATGGTCTTGCACGTATTGCTCGATCTGTTTACGAGTCAGGCCTTCGGGATAAAAACCGCGGCCCGGTGGCATGGGCGTAATCCCGACAAAGGGGCGGTTCTGTTCGATCAGATCGAAACGCGAACCGTTGATCCACAGATAGTGCCGCAGTTCCTGATCTTTCGGACTCTTGCTAGTCGCCAGAGACTGGTAGAGCGTCAGAGCCTCAGGGTCGATCTGCCGCCAATATATATCTTCCAGATAGCGTGAAGCATCGACCAATTTCTCCACCAGCTTCTTCTCGCGCTCGGTGAATCCGGCGGAGGAAAACGGCATATCTACACGGCGAAATTTTGCCAGCCGTTGCGTCAGATCCGGAGCAACCTGCATGCCGCCGGAAGCCGCGCCTTTGGCCGCAGATCCGGTCATCGTTGCTGGCTTCTTCGTTTTCTGGGCTGAAGCAGGAGAAATCATTAGAACAATAAATAGCAGGGGGAGAAGGGAGCCCTGTTTGATCATCCACTTGATTCTAGCAAACAGGAGTCGGCTTTGCGCGCTTTTGGCTTCGCGGTCAACATCTCTAACCGCAAAGGGCACTAAGGATTTCGCAAACTTCGCCAAGCTGCATCTCGCCACGCTTCGTATTCCCCGTTATCATGATGGACGATGCCTACCGACTCGAGTGCGAATGGTACGCAGACGCTTCTGGTCGATGCTGACGATACGCTTTGGGAAAACAACATCTACTTTGAGCGGGCCATTGCCAACTTCATTTCGTTTCTGAATCACCACGAGTACCCTCCCGAGCAAGTACGTGAAGTGCTGAACCAGGTAGAGCGCGAGTCGATCCTCACTCACGGTTACGGACTGCATAGCTTCGCCCATTCTTTGATCCAGACATTCGAGCGCCTGGCGGTCGAACCGCTTACACCTGCCCGGCACGAGACCATCAAGGGATTCGCTCATACCATCGCCGGGCACCCGGTCGAGCTGCTGCCCGGCGTGCCGGAAACGTTGCAGTATTTGTCCGAACGCCATCACTTGATACTGATGACCAAGGGCGCGGTACAGGAACAGACTGGCAAGATCGAGCGTTCGGGTCTGAAAGAATATTTCACTGCGGTAGAAATTGTGTCTGAGAAGGATGTTCCTACCTACCGCTCGGTTATTTCCAAGTACGAACTGGTTCCCGACGCTACCTGGATGATCGGCAACAGCCCTAAATCCGATATCAATCCTGCATTGGCCGCGGGGCTGAATGCCGTGTTGGTCCCGCATGGCGCGACCTGGGTGCTGGAGCACGAGGAAGTGGACTCCGCGGAGCCACCGAGGCAGTTGCTGGTGGTGGAAAAATTCTCTGAGTTGCGGACTCACTTCTAGTTTCCCCGCGGGAGAAGCAGAGCTGTACTCTGCAGGAAACAACAGGTCCCTCGACGCCGCTCGCTTCGCTTCCCTCCGGTCGGGATGAGAGAGTTTTTTGGGAACTGGGATTTGGAAGCTGACAGCTGAAGGCTTAAAGTTGACGGCTGTTTTGCTAGCACCAAACTAACCAACAAGCTCCGTATCCCGCTGTTTCGCCGCATGTTACTCTTTTTCTGCTCTGGTCTTTTGCCCGCATCCGTGCGTGGCTGTGCAGAAAAACAATTTGCGGCGGCTGCTGCGAACTGTGGAAGCTCTGTCTGATCTCGGCCCTGAGATGACGGCGGAGCGTGAGTTTCCGCAGACCGCACGGGCCATGGTCTCGGCGCTGCTCCAGGCTGGCGGCGCGCGCGAAGCCGTGCTTTTCACCTTCAGCGACAAACCTGCCATGCTCTGTTCTGTCGCTTCCGAAGGCTTCGCGTTGATGCCCGAGCCCGCCATCATGCCGCTGCTGCCGAAGCATGTTCACGCTCTCACTTCGGCCCGCGGACCGGTTGTCCTGAATCCTGGCTCCTATGAAATTTTCCTGAGTTCGAACGGAAATGTTGCGCCTGAATTGTTCAAGTGCATTGCCCCGCTGAAGGTCGGCGGCAAACTTGTCGGCATGGTCGCGCTGGGCCGCCGTGAGGCTGACGCACTTTTCGACGACGAAGAACTGGGCGCGCTCGATCTGCTGTGCAACTACGTCGCAATCGCTATGCAGAATCACGTACTGTCGCAGACCCTGGCGCAGCGCGTTTCTGAGAACCTTCGTCTGATGGCATCGCTTCACGGCTTTTATGACACCGCGCTCGAAGCCTTCGCTACCGCGATTGACGTGAAGCATGTAAACATTCACGGCCACTCGTTGCGGGTGGGGCGCTATGCCTCTGCCATCGGAGAAGCTATGGGCATGGAACCCAACGACGTCGCGGCTCTGCGCTCCGCGGGCTATCTGCACGATATCGGCAAGGTCGCAGTGGACAAGCGTCTGTTCGGCAAACCCACATCTCTCGACGCCGAAGAATTCCGGGAAATGGCGGACCACACGGTGGTCGGACATCAGATCGTCAGCGGTGTCGAGTTCCCGTGGCCGCGCATTCCTGAAATCGTACGTTCCCACCACGAGCGGGGGGACGGGTCGGGATATCCGGATGGGCTGATGATGGAGGATGTCGCCATGCCGGTTCGCATCATCGGGCTGGCCGACACTTTCGACGCCATGACCAGCGAGCGGCCCTATCGCGAACCGCTCTCGGTGGGAAACACCCTGAGTGAGATCGTACGTCTCTCCCCGCAGAAATTTGACCCCAATGCCGTCCACGGTTTGCTGCTGCAAATCCGGCGCGACTCTGTCGGCAGCAACCGCGCCCGATTTCTCGAAGATCGCATGGCCGTCAATATCGCCGCCGGAGATATCGATCAACTTGCCGCCACGCTGCAACACAAAATCGCTCATGGCCGCCTGTACCTGACCTAAGGCAAGCCTTAATCAACACCACCAATATATCCTGTAAGCGATTGTATTTAAGGTGGTTACATCAACACTCGACGATTCAGTCAAAGCAATGTTGGACGCCGTGCCCGGATCAACCCGTTGACCCAGGGTAACTTCCTTCGATAGCAACTTTTCTCCTCCCTCGGGTTAACAATACTGAGGCCAATGTCGGGCTTCCGCATGAGTCTGTTACGGCGACAAATCGCCTTTCTGGTTGCGATATCGACGCTGGGTCTAGCCGTCTCGGCACAGTTCGCCATTGCCAAGAAAGACAAGCGGGCCGCCACCGCCCGGATGGATGAGAAAGCACGTGCGCTGCACGCGCTCAATCGCCTGGCCTTCGGACCACGTCCGCGCGATGTCGAGCGGGTAGCAGCGATGGGCGTGGACAAGTGGATCGATCAACAGTTGCGTCCGGACAAGATCGACGATCACGCGCTCGATGCTCGCTTAGAACAATTTCGCACGCTGGGCATGAGCGCCCGCGAGATGATCGAGAACTTTCCGTCACCGCAGGTAATCAAGGCGATCGCCGAAGGCAAGCAGTCGATGCCTTCCGATTCCGCCAGGCGTGCCGTGTACGAAGCGCAACTGGAGCGCTATCAGGAAAAAAAAGAGCAGAAGCAGGAAGCCGCGAACACTGACTCCTCGTCCGCCGGCGGATCCGCGAAAGCGGCCCAGATGAGCGACGACGAACAAGCTCGCCGCCGCGAGGACCGTCTCTATGCCGATCTCAAATCCGAAGACCTGCTGGACTTGCCGCCTGACCAACGCATGAAGGCGATTCTCAAGATGTCTCCCGAAGACCAGCGTGCGCTCGAAGCATCGCTGAAAGGCGATAAGCGCGACGAGTTCATGGAGGGGATGAAACCGCAGCAGCGCGAGACTCTGATGGCGCTCAACAATCCTCAACAAGTCGTGACCAGTGAACTGGTGCAGAGCAAGCTGTTGCGGGCCATTTACAGCGACCGCCAACTGGAGGAAGTGATGACCGATTTCTGGTTCAATCACTTCAATGTGTTTATCGGAAAAGGCACTGACCGCTACATGCTGACCGGGTACGAGCGCGATGTTATCCGTCCGCGTGCCCTGGGCAAGTTTGAAGACCTGCTGGTAGCGACCGCGCAGAGTCCGGCCATGCTGTTCTATCTCGATAACTGGCTGAGCGTGGGGCCGAACTCGGATTTCGCGAACGGCATTCGCAAGCGCAACAACAACTACAACTGGCGCAGGCCTCCTCGCCCACCGCGCCCGGCGCCGGTGAAACAGGCTAAGGGTAAGCGCAGCGGCCTGAACGAGAATTATGGCCGCGAACTCATGGAACTGCACACGCTCGGCGTAAATGGTGGTTACACGCAGAAGGATGTCACCGAAGCGGCCCGCGTCCTGACGGGTTGGACGCTAAAACAGCCCCGAGAGGGCGGCGGCTTTGTCTTCGAAGAACGGATGCACGAGCCTGGTGACAAGCGGGTGTTGGGGCATCGCATCAAATCCGGTGGTGAAAAGGAAGGTCGTGACCTACTGCACATTCTGGCGCGCCATCCGTCCACGGCAAAGTTTATATCCACCAAGCTGGCGATGCGCTTCGTCTCCGATGATCCGCCTTCCACTCTCATTGATCGCATGACGCAAACTTTCTTGAAGAAAAACGGCGATATCGGTGAAGTGCTGAAGGCGATGTTCCATTCGCCCGAATTCTGGGCCCCTGAGTCCTACCGGGCCAAGGTGAAGACTCCCCTCGAGTTTGTGGTTTCAGCGGTACGGACCAGCGGCGCAGAGGTCAGCGACGCATTGCCGCTGGCCCGGCAACTGCAAACCCTGGGTATGCCTCTCTACGGTATGCAGCCTCCAACGGGCTATTCGATGAAAGCCGATGCCTGGGTAAACTCCTCCGCCTTGCTGGGGCGAATGAACTTTGCACTCGCGCTGACCGCTGGAAAACTTAAAGGCGTTCAAGTGGACCCGGGTCAAATGCTCGGCGCCAACGCTTCACCTGCTGATTCCCAAGGCACCCTGACGGCACTCGAGAACAATTTGCTCGCCGGCAATGTGTCTAGACAAACGCACGACACGATCGCGGCGCAGATGAATGATGCGAAAATCAGTCAGCGCCAACTGGAGAATCCAGCTCGCCCACCGAACACAAGTGCAATCGCGGGCTTGCTGCTGGGATCGCCAGAGTTTCAGAGGAGATAAGGTCTCAGCGATCAGCTCTCAGCCATCAGTCTTCTGATCTTGCTGATAGCTGAAAGCCGACGGCTGAAAGCTGAGGTGTTATGTCCATCACTCGTAGAGTATTTCTTCGCCATGGCGCGCTGGCGGTTGTGGGTACGGCTGCCGTCCCCGCATTTCTTACTCGCGCGGCGTTCTCGGCTGTCGAAGCTGGGGCGGGGCACAAGCGGCTTGTGGTCATCTTTCAGCGCGGCGCGGCTGACGGCTTGAATATCGTGGTCCCGCATGGCGAGCAGGCTTACTACGCGATGCGGCCGTCGATCAATATCCCGCGCAACGCAGTGATTGATTTGGACGGCTTCTTCGGACTCCACCCAGCTATGACCGCCCTCCAGCCGCTATGGAACCAGCAACATCTGGCGATCGTGCACGCGGCCGGCTCTCCTGACCCGAGCCGTTCCCACTTCGATGCGCAGGACTTTATGGAGTCCGGCACGCCGGGCATCAAGGCCACCGAAGATGGCTGGCTAAATCGAGCCTTACGATCTCTGCCCACGCCCGCTGACAAGTCAGCGTTCCGCGCCATCGGTCTGGGGCCATCTCTACCGCGAATTCTTGCCGGGCCCGAACCGGCGTTGGCCGTGAATAACATCAACGACTTCGGTGTGGGAGGCCGCAATCCGAATGCGACGCCCGTCTCCAACACCTTTGAAATCATGTATGCGAATTCCGTAGATTCTGTTCTGCACGGCACGGGTCAGGAAACTTTCGAAGCAGTGAAGATGTTGAAGGCAGCCGATCCCGCGAAATACAAACCCGCAGCCGCGGCGGATTATCCTAAAGGACGTTTTGGCGACAGCCTCAAGCAACTTTCCCAGCTCATCAAAGCCAACCTCGGAGTACAGGTGGCGTTTGCCGATATTGGCGGATGGGACCATCACGTGAACGAAGGCAGCACCCAGGGTCAGATCGCGAATGTGCTGCGCGAGTTCTCGCAATCTCTCGGGGCTTTCTGGACTGACCTCGGAGATCTGGCTGAAGACACAGTGGTGGTCACCATGTCCGAATTCGGACGCACCGCCCGCGAGAACGGCAATCGCGGCACCGATCACGGACACGCCAACGTCATGTTCGTGATGGGCGGCCCAGTAAAAGGCGGCAAGGTGTATGGCCATTGGCCCGGTCTCGACCAGTCACAACTTTACGAAGGACGAGATCTGGCGTTGACGACAGATTTCCGCCGCGTCCTCGGCGAAGCTGTCGACCGACACCTGGGGAACCACGCTCTGAATCAGGTGTTTCCTGGGTTCGACAACCAGGCGGGGAAATTCCTCAAATACTTGGGATAACCACGGGACTCCTTGCTTCCCACGACCGCTAGGTAAAGGGGGTAAACTTCCATCCTTCTCGGGAAGCGTTTCCGCAGTGCCGCGACAAAGACCCAGTCGGCTCTTGTAGAGATCATTTGCAGAGGCGAAAACCCCGGCCACCAGGCCAACTCGAGAGTCAGCAGGAGCAATGCGATTGTGATGACCAAATTGGGCCAGGCGTTTCCAACTCAGCTGCACCGCCGAAGAGAATGGACTCAGATATGGAATGGGCCACTGGTATCCGTCCGGCCCACGTGAGCCGAGCATGTCCTCAGTGAATATGGAAGCTGAGCAGAGCGAGCCAACCGGTTTTCCATTTTGGATTGGCCAAGACCGACGCCAGAGCAGCTGCGACCAGACTGAACGCCAGAGTGTCCATGCGGTGGTGATAGAGTGTGAACCAGTTCAGCGGATGGACCGAGTTACTTGTCAGTAGCTCGGGAACGATCCCCAATCCGTCGACATCCGGCACAACGCAAGCCCGAGTAACGAGAGCCCGCTCTTTTCGATCCAGCCTGGCGCAATTCGCCAGAATCCATCCCGTTAAGAAATGCGTCCCCGGGCTCATGCGGGGTCTAAGTAATTCTTTCAGACTTCTATCATTACGTCCCCGCCTTCCACTTTCAGCGGGTAGACAGCAACCTTGGCGCCGGGATTGTGCGCTGCCTGTCCCGTCTTGAGGTCCCACTGCCAACCGTGCCACGGACAGACCAGTTTGTCTCCTTCGATCACGCCTTGCCCCAGTGGACCGCCACGATGCAGGCAAACGTTGTCCATGGCGGAGATGATGCCATTCACATTAGCTACGCAGATTACTTTGTCACCCAGAGGAAATTCTTTGGCTTCGCCCTCGGGAGGAAGTTCGGACTGAGCAGTGAGTCTTACGAACTTGGGCATGAGACCTTTCAGAAAGATGAAATCGAACTGCCGAGCTGCGCTCGGCCAAGACAGCCGGAGCGGCTGTCCCACGTGGCTTGGGGTAGGGCTGACGACTGGCGACCGACGACTGACGACTATTTTGGCTGCAACGTCTGCGCGATCATCACCTGGCGTTTGAAATTCTCCACCATATTGGGGTCGAGCCGGACTTCGGTGGGGCGCTTGGCCAGCGACATCTGATCAATCTTGTCCTGGAGTTTGAGCAGAGCGTAGAACAAATTTTCCGGACGCGGTGGGCAACCAATCACGTAGACATCCGTAGGGACGATCTTGTCCACACCCTGGAGGACCGCATAGGTATTAAACGGCCCCCCTACCGACGAGCACGCTCCCATTGAGATCACCCACTTGGGATCGGGCATCTGATCGTAGATGCGTTTCACCACCGGTGCCATCTTCAACGTGACTGTGCCGGCCACGATCATCAGGTCACTCTGCCGGGGGCTAGGACGAAAGACTTCAGAGCCGAAGCGCGCAATGTCGAAGCGGGCCGTCGAAGAAGCGATCATCTCGATGGCGCAACAGGCCAGTCCAAACGTCATCGGCCACACCGCTGACTTACGCGCCCAGTTGAATACGTAGTCCACAGTGGTGATCATAAAATTCTTTTCGAACTTGTTCTGCAGCCAGCCCATGGAGTGTCCTCGATGTCGCGATTGCCAGCGTCCCGCTACAATATAGGCACTGCTCGCCCCGATTGATAGCGGGACCTTCAGTCTAGGTGCGGGCCAAACGGGTGTCAATGACAGGCATTATCGCTTACCTGACGGAGTTTCTCGAAATCCGGTGGAGACCAGCGATAGTGGCCCTCGCGTCACTCGTCGTTCTGTCTTATGGCGCCCTTGATCTCTTACGGGCCAGCTCCAGCGCGAAATCGCCCAAAACACCAGGCAGAATTTTGACTTCTCAGATGGTTCAGCCCCGGAGTCGCTATCATCCGTCGATTACCTATGCTTATGCGGTCGGGAACACATCGTACACAGGCAACACCTACCGCTTCGGTGACACGTTCTACTGGAAGCGACAGACAGCCGAAGCCGCAGTGCAAACTTATGCTCCGGGGTCGACCGTTTTCGTGTCCTTTGATCCTTCTCATCCTGAGAGGTCTGTGCTGGAACCGGGTTTCACACCGGATGCCGTCTCACGTATAGAGTGGTTTTTGCCCCTTTTCTTCATCGCCCTATGGTGGGTGAGAATGGAATTGAATCGAGTCCGGACTCGACACCTGATTCAATCGAAACGACCCGTAAAGTTTCACGTCTAAGGCTCACTCGTGGGACAGCCTCGCTTATGTACCACGCCAGGCATGGCAGTCTCACTCAGATATTGCTGGTCGCAGGCGTATCAACTACAAATGGAACTGTGCAGAATCTTGCTGCGCCAACCATGGCTGATGCCAGCACAACAGTTCCATCGACATCCATGAACCGGCCGGCGCCCCTCAATCGTTGGTGGAGCACAGCCCGCACATCTTTGTTCTGGATGGTTTTTGTCGCTTTCGCTCTGCGCTTTGGCTGGATCGTTGTAGCCCATACTTACAAGTTCAAGACTCTCGACGACAACTTCAGCTTCGGCTGGGAAATGGGCCGCATCGGACGCTCTCTCGCTCAAGGCCAGGGCTTCAGCAATCCCTTCAGCGAGACCACCGGACCGACGGCCTGGGAGCCGCCGCTCTATCCGTTTCTCATTGCCGGAGTTTTCAAGCTGTTCGGGATTTATACGCAGGCCTCTGCGCTGGTACTGCTGAGCATCAATAGTCTTCTTTCCGGGCTGACTTGTATCCCCATTTTCCTGATTGCCAAAAAATGCTTCGACGAAAAGCTGGCGATCTGGACGGCTTGGCTGTGGGCGGTACTGCCGCCAGTAATGTACTGGTGCACGCGGTGGGTTTGGGAGACAAGTCTGGCGGCATTGTTGCTCGCGCTTGTTTTCTGGCTGACACTCGACCTGGAAGAGAGAGACGGACTGATACCTTGGATTCAGTTCGGACTGCTCTGGGGCGTCGCAGCGCTGGCCAACCCTTCCCTGCTGGCGTTCCTGCCGGTTTCCGGACTGTGGGCGTGGTACCGGCACTGGAAGCGCGGCAAGTCCTCGCTGGCTGGCGTTGCGCTGTCGGCGCTGGTATTTGTTGCCTGTATCGCGCCATGGCTGGCTCGGAACCACCGGACATTGGGAGTCACGTCTTTGCGATCGAACTTCGGCGCCGAGTTGCGCATCGGGAACGGCCCGGGGGCCGATGGAACCTGGAGAGAATATCTTCATCCCACGCAAAATGTTTACCAGCTGCGCCGCTATCGCCAACTCGGCGAGATCGCCTACGTTGCCGAGCGCAAGCGGGAAGCGGTGGCTTTCATTCGCGAGAAGTACCCGCGCTTCCTGGGCCTCTGCGCGAAGCGTTTCATTTATTATTGGGGCGGGGTTCCGCGATTGTCAGAAATCGCCGCTCTGGCTCCCGTAAAGAATTCTGTTTTCCTGGCCTCGTCCGTGCTGGCCTTTTGGGGCCTGGGACGCGCCCTGCGCAAGCGACGGCCTGGTGCCTGGCTATTTTTCTGGCTGATCCTGTTCTACCCGGCGGTGTACTACGCCGTTTTTTCGCATCCGCGCTATCGTCATCCCATTGAGCCGGAGCTGGGAATTCTGATCGTGTACGTGATCTCAGAAGCGGAGAATAAGAACAGAGGGCAAAACGAATCCA
>Ga0207116_10251_pt1 | contig 14406 bp, 11 predicted proteins | sample Alteio_BWMinHeat_44_FD_153550 | JGI IMG/M metagenome (GOLD analysis project Ga0207116, IMG submission 153550) | Enriched cells from forest soil in Barre Woods Harvard Forest LTER site, Petersham, Massachusetts, United States -... | ecosystem: Environmental > Terrestrial > Soil > Temperate forest >... | reverse complement strand
TATTATAATTCAGTTTCTCAAAAAAAGAAAATACACCACTCTTTGAAAATCCCAATTCGTTCATCTCCGAAGGGCAATATTCCAGTGCAACAACGGCCCGCGGATTTGATTTTAACGTCTCCGTCATGCCTCGACAAACAGCCTCCTCATAACCCTGCACATCTATTTTTATGAATGAAATCGGCGTTTTCTTATCCCGAGCATCAAGATAGCTATCGACGGATGTAACAGGTACTGAAATAATTTCTGAAGCTTTGTCCTGTGCTTTTAGAAGCGTCTTAAAATCATCCGTGACGGTGCGGTGGTCCGCGTGCAGATTCGTGTTGCGCCAAAACTCAATGGTTCCAAAAGAATCACCCACGGCCGTTTGCACCGGTCGAATTTGACTTCCCCCGACTGCATTTTTAACGATCTCGCTTAGCTGTGTGAAATTTTTTGGTTCGGGCTCAAAAGCATGAACAAAAAAATCTTTATCAAGGCCCCTTGAAAATAGGGTGGCGGTGTAACCGATATTGGCCCCGATATCAAGCACGTCACCGTCACGAAAAAACTCTGGATGTTTTTTTAAAAGATTTGAAAAAGGATCCTCAAATACCTCTTTGTAAAAAAAATAGCTGGAGCGAAAAAGTTTTCTCCCCAGTTTTGTTTCGAGAAATCCAGATCGGTTTACAAACGAGTATGTTTTTCCTAATACGCACTGAATTAATCTAAAAGGACTCAACTTTGACTCCACGGCAAATCAAGATACTGCTTAGCCCATAATTCAAAACAGAGAATGGCCATAACCTGCTTATTTTCGATCAATTCACGATCCTTTTTGTCACGTAATTGACTCACGACTTTCTGATTAAACAGGCCACGACGCTTGAGAGCGCTATCGCTCAAATGATCTCCAAGAAAATCATCAAAGTTTTTTCCAAAACATTTTTCAATAGGGAGGTAAAAAGCTTTCTTCGGAGTTTTCGTGATCTGAGAGGGCAAAACACCATGTTTTGCGAGCGAGCTTCGTAAAAGACGTTTTTGTTTAAAATTTTTCGTTTTGAACTTTTGAGGAAGCCGTAAACAGAGTTCAACGAGACGATGATCAAGATAGGGAACGCGTGCTTCCAAAGAATGAGCCATCGTAAGTTTGTCCATGCGAAGAAGCCCATAGTCTGTATTCCAGTACTTGAGATCTACCTGCATGAGTCGATTTTGGTAATCCGAGTTTTTCGACATTTCATAATACCGAGTGAAAAGGCCGCTTGGATCCCCAAAATCACAGCCAGCTTTATAAACCTCTGGACTTAAGAGTTGTGACAGTTCACTTGATGAGAAAAGACCAGCCAGATCAACATAACTTTGCCCAAAAGTATAGTTTGTGCCCAGATACTGAAATACCCTTCCAAGGCCTCTTTTTCCTAGACTTGCAGGGTACGGAAATATTTTATCGGCCCATTGATGAGGCACCCCCGCAAACCCACGAGAGACCATGGCACGCAAACTTGACGGCAGGATATTTTTTATTTTTTGCCCATAGGTCAAAGCGAGCTGATGAACATATCCACCCATGATTTCATCGGCACCTTCCCCCAAAAGAACAACCTTTACTTTTTGGGCTGCCTGTTTTGCTAGTAAAAAGGTAGGAACAATAATCGAGTCACCAATAGGCTCTTCCAAATGCCAAAGAGCTTTAGAGTAATGCTCAAAATCGTTAGGTTGAAGGTGGATTTGCTCGTTGTTAACCCTCATCAGTTGCGCAATTTCTTTTGCACGCCCAGATTCGTCAATATCTGAGCCCATCCCGAAGGTAAATGTTTCAACTTTTTCCTGATGACGCTTCATAAGTGCAACAATGGCTGCCGAATCAACTCCACCCGATAGAAAAGCGCCCACGGGCACATCTGAAACCAAGTTTTGTTTTATGGCATCATCAAAAAATTCAAAAAACTTTTCTGAAGCTTGACTTTCATTTAAAGGTAGCATGTCAACTTGATCGAGCAAACTCCAATAAGTAAAAGATTCAGTCGTGCCATCAGCTTTAATTTTTAAAAAAGTACCAGGTTGGAGCTTTTTGATTCCTTTAAAAAGACTGTTTTCACTGGGAACATACCTCAGACTAAAATAAGAGTTCACTTCACTTTTATTTAGCTCAGGAATAACACCCGCCTCAAATATGGGTTTAATTTCAGAAGCAAATATAAAATTATTATCAGTTTTGTGAAAATAAAGGGGTTTAATCCCCATGCGATCACGAAAAACGTATAGTTCCCGTTTTTTTATATCCCAAATGGCAAATGAAAACATACCGCTCAACTTATTTACGAACTGGGGACCAAACTCCCTAAAGCCATAAAGAATAACTTCAGTATCCGTTTGAGAGCGAAAAACACATCCACGTGACTTTAACTCTTTGCGCAGATCGCGGAAATTGTAGCATTCACCGTTGTAAACGATGCCGTATGAACCTGTATCATCAAACATAGGCTGATGGCCGTGATCTGATAAATCAAGAATGGACAATCTGCGAAAGGCAAAGCCTACAGGGCCATTTGCATAAATTCCGGAGTCATCGGGCCCGCGGTGACTCATGCGATCGCCCATCGCCTTCAAAAGCTTTTCAGAGGGCGTAACAGAGTCAAAATTGAAAATTCCGGCGATTCCGCACATTTCTAAAAATCCACCGTCAATGTCGCACGTGCGAGGCCACTATGAGACATTTCTTCCAGCATGCCCCTTACAACCGCTCTGTCAGGTGTCAGCGATGAAGTAATAAAGTTTTGACTTGACGGGCTGTGGACTGTCGCGCTCTCAAAAGACGAGTACAGGTCTTTAAGCGCCATCGGGGCTGGGGCCCGAAGCACATCTTGTATTCGGCACTGGTGGGGGCCAATAGTCACCGACCTCTCTAAAGTAAGTTGGCTCAGCTTCACATTAAGAATTTTTTTCCGTTTCAATAAATTTGTGAATATTTCAGAAAGACCGGGAATACGAAGGATCCATTTTGTAAAAACTTGAAATGCGATGAGATGTCGTTTCAAAGGTAGACTTGCATCTACTTCTCCAAAAGGGCAAGAAATTTTAAAATGAAGGCCTTCTGGGCCGCCCTCTTCAACTGATACTGTTGAAACTTGTTGAGAACTAAGGCATTTTCCTTCATGAGTCATGGCGATGTACCCAAAATCACCTCGAGCACCATCTTGCTTTCGGAAACAACGCCAAACACCGCCCTTTTTTGAGGCCAAAACAAAAAAGTGCGAAGGCGCTTCATGTACAAAAAGACCCGCTTGCTCAAAATATTTTTTTCGAACTGTCCCTTCAACCACAGCGCTTTTTAAGACTTGACTCTCAAGAAGCGCTGCTCTCACAAAAGAATTTATATAGAAATAACTAAGATAAGTGTCATCAACAGTAAGCGGTGTTGCCACATCCTCTCTTATGATTCCACCCCGCACCCGAGCTAAAGAGTCAAGGGCACGCCGGCGGCCCGAACGAGCGAGAAGCTCCAATCCAAACGGAAAACTATGGGCGGTCGACCTACTTCCAATTTCTCCACCACAAGAACCGTCAGGAGCTATGAAATATTCGATAAACTCAAGCAAGCGATCCATGCTTGATGCAATCTCTGAATCTTTAGAACGATTCCATAGGGCCGCTAAGGTATCTAAAGTTAAAAGGCTGTATCCAAGATCACATCCTCCATATTCAATGAACCAACCCTCACTCTTCTGCATCGCGAGAATTTCTTTTTTTCGTTTTTCAAAAGCCTTCTGGAATTTCACTGAATTTAACAGAATGGAGAGATTATAAAGCGCGGCAGCCGACACCACCATTTGATTTCCAATCCAAGCATTCTTGTGACGAGTAAGCCATTCGCCACTTTTAGACAAACTCTCCAGACTCGTTTTGCGAAAATTATTTTCCAAATCTCCATTTAAAAGAATAATGGCTTCAGAAATGGCATACGTCGTATAGGCCGTCGCACAAAAACTTTTCTCATTTTCAAACCATTCATCAACGGCCCCCTCACGTGTTCGATTTGCAAGCCAAAACGAAATCCCAGCTCTGATCCATTCTAAAATTTTTTCATTTCCTGCCGCAAAATTACCTGGAAAGGGATTTTTGTACAAAAGGGCAAGACTCAAAATGCAAGTCTGATGAGTGAGTCTTGGAAATCCGATGAGAGTTTTGTATTTCCAATATTCGCGATCAAAAGACCCATAAGTAGGGGACCAAGGCCTGCGGTCAAGACGAGTTAAGACCCGACGTAGCGACGTCAGAGCCATTCTTTGGTAGGTTTCAACCATCTCCATGACGAGCCTGGGGCATGTGGGCCTTGATGGCATTGATCGTCTGAGTGGCGGACTCTTTACGCGAAACGCCTACTACGACAGACTTCACCGTCGAATAAGGCGAAAGAAATTTGTAAGCTTTTTCAGGATTGAGCTTACCTGAAGCCAGTGTGTTCATGGCAACAAGATTCACGCCCGGTTGTTTCAAACTTCCCGAAACCTCTTCTAGCGATGGATTCACATAAAATCCAATAGAATTAAATGAAGCCATAATCAGAGGATTCCTCCAACCTCGTGCCTCTAAAGCTCGGCGCAGCATGGGAAGATTTTTTGTGACAAAACCCGCTTGAACTCCATATGTTTTTTCAACATGGTCTCGGAATAAATCAAGAAGAGGATGCAGGCCTAAACCCAAAGCAAGATCAGTCAAAGTATCGTGAAGAAAGACCGCTCCCATATTGACGCCCTTAAATGGCAAGAGTTCCACATCTATGAGAAGTGTGAGAGCCTGCTTTACATCTTTGGCCAAAAACCCTACGCCCCCACGAAAAATCATACTGAGCTTTTGGCCCATTGTCGCTTGGCCCAGAGTATCAATGACTAGATTGACTAAACCTTTTTCGTTTGAGCCACGAACATATTTTTGAATATAAGGAACCAAAGGGTAAGCGCGCCACTGACTAAGCTTAGTGTCATTTCTAAAGGATTCGCAGATGGCTGTTGCGCGCGGATGGGTCGACATCATCATGCCTCTGACGCCAAGGTCATGACAGTGGTGGAGAATTTGGGTCACCTCCGAAATGTCTTCAAACTTTTTTGCTTTTTCATTTCCTCTTTCTTGTGACAAGTGATCAACGCCAAAAAAAGGATTGTGGCCCAAAATAATTGAATCAACGGTGCGGTTTATTTCACTCATTGGATCACCACGCCATTTCCGCCATTTTGAGAAGATGCGTAAGCCCCATCGACAATGCGCTGAACATGCAGAGCCTGCAAAATATCAGGCTGCATAGGACCACCACCACCAATTCCTTCTAAGAAGGCGATGTCTTCTCTTGTGTACTGAGGCCCACCAATATCAATTTGAACGCCCCGATAAAGATCAGCCGCAGACCATGTGGACCAGCCCGCTGGAAATCCACCCTGCGGCTCGTCTAAAAATAATTTGACCGTGTCATCTGAAATGATCAAAGAACCATTATCGCCTAAGATATCGATTGTTGTCTCAACTGTTCTTTTGAAACGAACACTCCACGACGTATCGAGGGTGCATTGAAGGCCTGATTGAAAATCCAGAATCAAGTGGCCAAAATCTTCAATTTCTGGAGAGTAAACAGAGGTCATGCTGGCATTGACCTTTTTCACCGGACCAAAATACCAAGTTAGAAGATCCAAAAGATGAGACCCCTGGCTTAAGATGACCCCCCCGCCAGAAATCTTTTTATCGTAACGCCAGCCTTTGCCTTTTGTGAATAATTGAGAAACATAGATCGACGCGGTCACTCTCTGTAGACCTCCGAGAGCATTCGACTTCAGAACCTCCCGGCCCTTGATGAAAGTATCGATAAAACGAGTCATATAACCGATCATATGAGAAACTGGATTTTTTTGAAGAGCTGCCACTAAATCGGCAGCTTGACTCGCCGAAGTAGCTAGTGGTTTTTCCATGAGAAATGGAATTTTTTTCTTTACGCATTCCAAAGCCGTAGGAATATGGTCGGCCACAGGAGTCGCGATGACAACGGCATCGAGTGATGCCTTGTTCAGCATTTCTATGGAATCAGAAAACATCTGCAGGTCAGGATTGATTTCACCGATGGCATTGCGAAGTGTCGCCGTTGAGTCGGCCGCAGCCACAACTTGAGAGCCAGGGAGTCCGTTAAAAATCGCAGCATGAAGAAGGCCCATTTTCCCAAGCCCTGCCACACCAACCCGAAGAGTCTTTTTCCCCTGATCTGTTTGACTTCTATTCATCTCTGAACTCCTACATATGTCAGACCGTACCGGTCGCGCCGTCTCATCAAGATAAAGATGACCAGTTAGAACCCTGGCATCCTAAATTTATTTGGGAAGTTTATCAATTGAAAATAGAAGCAAAATAGGGCGAAAATGACGGAATTTCAAACAGATAAAGAGATTTAGGCTCTCACGATTTCAATATCCACAAAGGAGCCAAACCGGGGAGAAATCTTAGTTAATAAACGGTCAACTCGGGTCACAAGGGGAAAAGCCTTTTCCCCTGCCAAGGCCCATTTTTTTAGCCCCCCAGCGATCCAATATCTCAAGGGCGAATGGGGCTCATAGTTTACAACCTTCAAACCTGGAAAAAGAGATTGGAACTTCTTTTGATCCCGCTGAAAAACGATCCATGACAAGGCGCCATTGGCATCAGAGAGAGGGCCTTTAGATTCAAAGCGCCACTCCTTGGCTTTAGCATTGTATGGCTCATGATGCAGGTATTTGTAAATGGGATAGCTGATGAGCCCTGCGTATTCGTCCACAATGAAAATGCGCCCGCCCGGCTTCAGACAGCGATGGGCCTCATTAAAAAAAGCTTCGACATCCCTGATATGATGAAAAACATCAAACATCAAAATCGCTCGAAGGCCCTCATCAGCAAAAGGCATTTTTGTAGCATCGACGACTTTGTCGATCCCTTTATATGGAATCACATCACTGGTTATAATCTCTGGTATAATATCTTTGATGAAACCCGCCCCTGAACCCAATTCCAAAGCAATGCCATCGATCGGGGCTCGCTGAAGACAGTCTCGAAACTTATTGTAGATTTCTTCATAGAATTGCTTAAGAAATTTTTTTCGATGAATGAGGGATCTGATGTCATTGAGTCGATCCGGATCATTTAAGTCCATGGTTTGTTTCGTAGAAGCCATCAGCAAATGGACCGATAACCTAAGTGAGCTTTCAACTTTTCTGGAACAGAATGCCATTTCAGGTCGATGATGGTCCCTTTGAAGTCGTTAAGGCTAGAAAGTTGCTGCTCCGTCAATTTGAAAGGACCAAGAACAATGGTTTCACACGACTGGACTAACTCGTTAAAGTGATGAAGGCCTTTCACGGGATCTTTAAAGAGATCTTCGGTTTTTTCTAAGACAGCCGCTTGATCATAAATAAATATTTGCGGCGTTGTTTTATAAGACGGAATTTTAAAGAGGGTTTCAATGGCCGTCACCAAAGGACTTCCTCGGACATCGTCCGTATTTGGCTTGAAGGTGATCCCACAAAAACCAATTTTCTCACTCCTAAGCTCTTCAACCAAATTCAAAAAACGGTGAATATGCTCTTCGTTACTAGGCATAATCGAACTCAGAAGGGGCAAATTGAGATTTTTTTTCTGTGCGAGAGACGAAATGGCACGAAGTTCTTTTGGTAAACAAGCGCCGCCAAAGGCAAAACCAGGGCGAAGATAGTAAGGAGAAAGATTTAATGTTCCGTCCGTCACGAAATGTTTCATCAGCTCCTGACTGTCGACTTGACAAGCTTGTGCGAGAGAACCCATCTCATTTGCAAAAGCCACTTTAATGGCATGAAAACTATTGTTCGCGTACTTGATCATCTCTGCTGTTTTTATGGAGGCACGGGCAGGAGGACGATCAACTTTAAAAATTTCTTGAATCAAATTCAATGATTTTTCATTATCAGATCCGACGATATTGAGGCTGGGTTTGAAAAAATCGCCAATAGCCTGGCCTTCCCGTAGGAATTCCGGGTAGAAACAAACTGAAAAATCTTTGCCACATTTTTTTCCACTCTGCTCTTCCAAAAGTGGGATCAAAATGTTTTGAGTTGTTCCCGGTGGAATCGTACTTCTCACAATGACATGGTGAGATTCGCTGTTTTTTGAAATTCTTTTGGCAAGAGCTGTCATCGTTTCTTTAATTTGACTCAAATCAACGCCACCAAAATTCTGACTGGGAGTTCCCACACAAATGATTGAAACGGAAGAAGACCGCTCGTCATTGTTGAGATCCGTCACGGCTTTAAATCGCCCTTGGGTTTTCCCCTGCATGACTTCTTGGCAAAGCTCTTCCAATCCAGGTTCAAAGATGGGCAGCTCACCCCTATTAAAGGCATCTACCTTAGAGTCTACAACCTCGACACCTGTGACCTCATGACCAATAGACGCTAGGCAAAGACCCGTGACACTTCCCACATAACCAAGGCCAAAAATATTAAGTTTCATAAAAGCTCGTTCTTCAATTCTTGCTCCTCACCGAATTAAGCCTTCGTATCTACAAAAAATTCGCCTTTCTGTCTATATGAATTACTCTTCTTCAAATACCTGGACTTCTTAACTAGTATATCGTAATAACTGGCTTTTCCATTCATCCACAGAGGCCATATAAAAGCATGAGAATCTGCATTGTCATCCCTACAAAAAATGAGGGTGCCACTATTGCCACTGTTATTGACGGAGTCAGAGACGGTATCGCCCGCCTTGGTCATGAAGTCGCCGCTGTGGTGATTACCGATGACTCTAAAGATCAAACCCGCAGAATCGCAAAATCAAAAGGCGCGGTCGTCGTCATCGGTGAAGGAAAAGGTCTCGGCTATGCCATGTGGAAAGGACTCAAAGTTTCTCTCAAATACAATCCCGACGTTATTGTGTCAATGGATGGCGATGGCCAATCGAAAGTCGATGAACTCTCTCGATTTCTCGAGCCTATAATTAAAGACGAAGCCGATTTGGTTTTGGGTTCGAGGTTCAAAGAAAAAGGTTTAGTAAAATATAAATATCGCCTCAAAAATCGAACGGGCATTTTTATTCTGGTGAGAATTCTCAGGTATTTGACCAAACTCCCGTTAACCGATTCTCACGGTGGTCTTCGAGCGATGAGGGCCGAGGTGGTGGCTGAATTAGAAATGATCGGAACCCACACTTATGTTCAAGAAACTATAATTGACGCCCATGAAAAAGGGTTTCGGATAACCGAAATCCCTAGTATTTGGGAAGTGAGGCAAAGCGGTAAATCGCGAGTGGTCGCATCGATCCCCGTTTATATTTTTTATACTTTGCCCGTTCTTATTTTACGTTCAGGCCAACACATTAAATCTCTTTACCCTCTCGGGATATTTTTTATTTTAAGTTCATTCCTTGATTTGACGATCGTATGCGCAGTGACTCACTTTAATCTTCAAGAAATGTTTGATAAAAAATCATTTCACATGGTCTTCATCTTGCTTTCTATCGGCCTCAATCTTTTTTTCTTTGGATTTGCATTAGAACTCATCAACCGAGTGAAACAAAGGGTTGATAGGCTTAATTTTTAATTGAAGTAGAGATTATTTTGAAATGAGTTCGCTTAGGATCTTCTCGAAGTCCATACAGAAGTTTGAATTCAAATCTTTTGTTGTTTGTGGTTGATTTAGATATTCTTCAAGGCGGCTTTCAAGCTCTTCTCTTTTTGTGATACGTTTTATCGTCAAAGATGGAAGGGCATTTTCTTTTGCGTTGATTTCAACCCTTAGTGGATTTTTTCCCATGAGGGCCACTTCAATAAGAGCTGCTGTAAAAGAACCAATTTGAAAATCAGAATGATAAAATAGATCCCAGGGTGAAAATGCTAGATTTTGAAGTTCCCCGTGAAGGATGACTCTCCAATCCATAGTCATCTTTGAATATTTGTCTAATAAGTCTTCATACTTCTTTTTATCTTTGTCTACAGGGTGAAGTTTGATCACCAAAGTGAATCCAGCGGCATTAATCTTATGTTTCGAAGCTAGGTTTTCAAATTCTTTCAGACAGTCTTCTAATATGGAAATTTCTGAAAATCCAAACCTGTCGATGGCGGCTTTCTCTCCATGACATGCTTGAGTGAGGGCATCGGAGAGGTAAAGGATCATTTTTTTCTTCTCTGAGATTCCGAGTTTTGCAAGAATGCCACCGCGGGAAACCACCGGTTTATAAGATTTTATCTCGCAAAAATGAGGGTTCCCAAAAACAATGAAATGAGACTCATCAAAATCACCGAGAGCCTTTTTTTCTCTGAAAGCTTTAAGAGCCCCGATTTTTGCCTGATCGTCGTTCAATAAAATAAAATCAGGTAAAACGACAAGATTATCTCTTACAAATCTCTCATAGTAATTCGTCCAATGATCAATCAGGGCAAAAGATTTGATCTTTCTTTTTTTCGCTTCAATCCAAAGCCTATGCTCAAAATCAGACTCAATGGAAGTCCCACAAATGACGCCATCAAAATGAGAATTGAAGAGTGAAGCGGCATCTTCATTACCGGGCTTTGTAACAACAGTGCACTTATATTTTTTATAATTACGACTTAAATAGGTGTTGAGCGCTTGGATTTCTTGGGTGCCCCCCGCGTCTGCTGAGACGAGAAGAAGCGAAAGCGAATTGTCGTCAGTCTCCATACGCCTTCTTACCCGACCCAATGGATTCTTCAATGAGCGCGCAAGCCATGACGGCTTTCTTTCCGTCATCATATGAGGGGTGAAAGATTTTCCCCTTAGGGTTTGTAGCCCACGCACTTACAAGATCTGTAAAAATTTTGTGCCCCATTTGCTCAACGCCTTCAAAAGGAAGAGTTTCGACAACGTGATCCTGGCCAAAAAATTTGACATTATTCATAGTGTCGTCAATCTCCAAAAGCCCTTTTGTTCCCTTTACAACAAATGTAGCCATGGGTGCGGAATCAGCAATGAGTTCTGAACACCAAGAGACTTCCAAAAAAGCGTCTATGCCCGATTTGAAATGCAAGAGCGCCATGATGTAATCATCTGCACTTTTCATTTTGTTTCGGCTGGTGGCTGATACCCATTCTAGTTCATCACCCGTAAACCATCTCATAATGTCAAAATCATGGCATGTGAGCCAATAAGCGAGAGAAAATTTACCCAATACCCTTTGAACAGCCAAAAGATTTGGGTTACGACGAGCGTAGATATGCCGGATTTGACCTAGACGACCCTCGTCGATCATTTTTTTCCCGGTGATGAATTTGGGATTAAATCTCTGACTATGAACAACAGACACATTTTCATTTTTACCCTGGATGACACTCTCCAATTCTAAGAGATCCTTCTTAGAAGACACCAACGGTTTTTCAATCAAGATTTTAATATCCGTTACTACTAATTTTTTGAGTGGATCAAGACGAACCCATTCCGGCGTCGCCAAAATAACTCCGTCTAAATGCGGGAAGTCTCCCAAAAGAAGATCGAGACGTCCCTCAGGATATGATTTTGAACCTGAATCTTTCGCTAAAAGATCTGTTTTTTCTTTTGAGTTGCCTACGACGCCACAGACCTTTAAGCCTGATGCCTTGGCCGCATCCGAATAAATTTTTCCCATGCGACCGCTGCCGATAATGGCTATGGTTTTCACGATCTCAACTCCACAGCACGGACCGAATCTGATTTTTTCATGGCTTCAATGACCTCAAGAGCCACAAGATTGCTCTTCAACGGAACAGGTGTGGGTCCACCGGAGAAATACCGGATGATTTGGCCGAGAGAATTTTCATAGAGTTCTTTTTCGACTTTCAAAGTTGTTGTAAGGGGTGGGCCTATCCCAAAAAGATTCAATTGATAATATTCTTCTGGCATACCTGACAACAGATTTAAGAAACACTGAAAGCCACTCTTAAAACTAAGAATGCCGAAGACGTCATTCCCCTTTACCATTGAATAGACGCTTTGGACTTCATTTCCGAATATTTCAAGAAGAGCTTCTACCGAATGGATTCCATAAAAAGAAAGATCTTTGAAGCGGGGGTCAGGGCCCAAATCGTTGCATTGGGATGGACCCGTCATAAGCGCGCTTTTGTACCGGTCTTTTTTAAAATCATTTTTGAGCTTCACGACATCTTGAGCAAAACGATAAGCTGAAAATGAAACAAGAGGGACACCCCATTTTTCAGAAAAAGCGATCAATTCTCTTGCTTCTTTGGAATTACCAACAAAGGGCTTATCAACAAATGTCGGAAGTTTTTTTTCAAGAGAGAGTTTCGCAGGAATAAAGTGCGACTCTGGAAATCGTCCCAAAACAAGTGTGGCGTCAACATCAGTGAGTGCGTCCTCCATGTTCGCGCATAGGGTGTCGACGCCAAAGAGAGAGGCTTTTTTTTTCGTTTGATCGGCATCCTCACCCCATATCTTGGTTATCCGCGCGCGATCTTTAAATGGCGAGTGAGCAAGATTCATAAGTTCCAAATAAGCTTCGGTGTGACCGCTGTCAGTCCCCAAGATGGCAAAGCGAATCATTCAAGCTCCCAAAACGTACCAGCGATAAATCGTGTGTTAGACACATCGTTGAAATAATAGACCGTAAAAAGACTTTCCCCTCCAACAGGGATTGTCATGGGATAACCCAAATCCCAACCGGCTCCGTCATCGCGAAGAATGATTTCTTTCGCAGAATTCCAAGTTCGCCCCTTATCGTCACTAAGGCATGCGCGAACCCCATAAGGCTTTCGCCTATAGCCATAGGTGCATAATATTCTTCCATCTCCTAAATCTAAGAGGTGTGCCGGCTGCCCAAATAGTTCTGTTTTCTTGGGCTTTGTCCAACTCAAGCCCCAATTAAAAGAGTGTGACGAATATAAACTCCCAATTCCACCCACAGGCATAAAATCTTTTTCAGTGAAAAAACTTTCATCTGCCCGAATCATGGCGACCATCTCACCACCACCTAATGAGATCATGGAAGTCTCGTTGAAATTGATGCCCTGCAGATCAGAAGGGCCTGCACCCTGATCTTCAGCTAAAACAGCATCGTCACCCCAGGTTTGCCCTCGATTAAAAGAACGAAGAAGATATGAAGAATCTGTTTTTTGAGGAGCACCCATGTAAACAGAAAGGAGCCAAGAACCATCGGGCAATTCAATAACGGGTTCTCGCGAACAGCTGGCTGACAGAGTTGCCGCTTTAACAGGTTTTTTTGTCAAAGACGTAGTCAAGTTTGTGTTGAATTCAAGAACTGTATTACCCTTAATTGTAGTGGTAAGACCGTGTTCCACACGATGAGAAAGGAGCGGCCCGGGTAGAGTCTTTCTCTTTGAAGTCGCAGAGACATTGAGTTCACAAACTCTCAGTAAGATTTTTCCGTCAGACGTTTGGGTCAGAGCGGGATCATTAACCCCAAACTTTGATTTATAAATTGTACGGTGGGTTTTTTTTATCCCAACTCTTGCCGTTATCCCTAGAAGAAATCGCTGAAATCCACGATTCACAATCATGATGTGTTAAAGTTGCATTCTTTTTTGAGGCTGCGATACTTTTAGCTCCTGCCTGTCTGAACGCAACATGAATCTGCCCTTTCGTAGTCTTTACTGCCCAGGGGAATGTGCAATAAGTCTTTTCATCTCTAAAAATTGTCACATGTTCAATTATTTTTGCCAAAATACTCCGCTCTTTCTTTCAATTCTGTCACGAGACCAAGAAGTTCACTATAATAGTGAAGTAATTGCTTATAGTCCGCTTCTATTTCAATGCGACGGCACTGACCCGCGATCGTTGCTACGTCATTTAACATGTCTTGAATATAAGCTTTTGTATACCAAGACGCAGGCACAGACGCATCGCTGTGAGGCATCGTCCATTTTCGATTCATTTCACCCAATTTGGGGTCTTTCTTAATAAGAGAAAGGATGTCATCCATGGCAAAAAGATCATTTTTAGGTTGAAGCGCTTCAAATACCTTCGAAATAAATTCGAAATCCTCTGGGTAATCTAAAGTCCAACGCAGACCTGACAAGTTTTCTGTATGCTCGAAATTAATTATTTTGAAATCTTCTCGATGTTTATAAAAATAATTGAACGCATGATGCCTTTGAGACGACACAATGGCCTTATTCAAGGCAACTTCCAAAGCTTTCATCGAGATAACATGAATATCAAGACCATCAGGAAAAGTTTGCGGAACACAATTTGTAACGTAATCAGCCTTTTCGCTTTGGAAAAACTCAAGGGCCTTCTGAACTATCTGAGGGTCGACAAAAGGACAATCTCCACCGATTTCCACAATGACTTCCGCACCCGTCATTTTTGCGGCATTGGTGAGGCGGTCCAGAACATCTTCGGGGTGCCCCGCGAAACCCAAAACCCCTTCGCTTTGGGCCAAATCAATAAGAGGTTTGTCTTGAGGAAGATCACTCGT
>Ga0207116_10250_pt1 | contig 14414 bp, 21 predicted proteins | sample Alteio_BWMinHeat_44_FD_153550 | JGI IMG/M metagenome (GOLD analysis project Ga0207116, IMG submission 153550) | Enriched cells from forest soil in Barre Woods Harvard Forest LTER site, Petersham, Massachusetts, United States -... | ecosystem: Environmental > Terrestrial > Soil > Temperate forest >... | reverse complement strand
TGGAGTCCCTGGCCGTGGTCAAGCTCGGGAGCGGGATGTGGTTTGCTCCCGTCTAAAGCCGAGAAAATGGTTTATTGAAGGAATCTTCGAGTGCGGGAATTGCGACCGGCTGGGACGTGCGTGGGCGCCGCTGTCCGTCTGCAGAATCAGTTCCGCCCTTGTCCAGCGTTATTTGGGTGTTGCAGCTTGCGCAACTCGCGCCAGCGCCTATACTGCTCGGCCTTTTTCGGGTCGGGATCTTCTTCGCCTTGAGCCAAAAGCAGGTGCAGGTGGGCTGACGCACCTTTATGTTGACTTAATTCCCACGCTTTCACTCAGGCGGCAGAGCGTCGTCTTACCTCAGACTCGGAGTGCTCGCGCACGATCACAAAGAATGGCTCGTAGGACCGCCGGTAGCAGTCCGCGCAGCGCACCGGACGCAATCCCAGCACCGGCAGGATGTATTTTTCAATGGCGTTGCGGAGATGCGAGTGGTATCCCTTGAGACTGCCACAATCCGTACATTGGAAGGCCTTGCGAACCATGGTGGCACACCTCAGGCGGCGCAGGCGGTGGGCTGGGACCACAAAACAGAAGCGCCCCAGATCGGCTGAGGCGCGTCCCAAACAGCGCATTTCCTTAGCAGCCCTCCGCTCAGAGCAACTGCTTTTGGCGAAAGACTCTAGGCCGCTTCATTGCACAGGCCAACAGCCTACTTGAATAGGTCCCCTCTAGACGAATGGTTGGGGTGCCTTCGCGCCTATCTGGCTGAGACTACCGCCGCCACGCAGCCCGTTAAGCTGCCTTCTTATCGAGCGCATGCTGGCCCAAGTGTCCAGACAAACCTACCCACGCATCCAGCGTCTTCTCTTGGGCGTCACTCAAGCCGATGACGACCTCCCGAGTTTCACCGCCCAGCCGCAAAGCCCAATGCAGTGCCATCGCATGCTGGAGTTGACGGGTTACAGCCTCAACATGGGACGTTGACCAACAAAAAGAGAGCCGGAAGGATGCGGCTTTGAGGCTCTCCCAAGCCATGGGAGGGATCGGTCCATTGGACCGGAAGGCTCCCAGCCTGCCGGGGTTCTCGATTCGGTTTCTAAGTTGGGTCGAATCGGCGATTCTGGCAGGGAAGTCGAGGGCGTATTACGGCAACGGCTGGCGCCTGCTCTCGACGACGAAAATCGGCGGCATGCGCCTGGATCATATAAGTAAGGATGATGTGGAAGGACTCAGTCTCAGTGGCTCAGCATCGAATGCCAACTGTGCACTTCGAACGTTACGCCGGATGCTGCACAAAGCGGAAGAATGGAATCTGATTGCCAGGGTTCCAAAGTTCAAGCTGCCGATGGAGCACGGGCGCAGGTTAAGACTGGATGATGATGCAGAACAGAAGCTGCTGGTCGCGGCAAGCACCTGCCATTGGACGACTGGCAACTTCGAGCTGCTGCGGGATGTCATCATCCTTGCGAGGGACACGGGAATGCGGAACCAGCGAGAGCTCTACCGCATTCGTATCGAGGACCTCGATTGGAACAACCGAGTGATCTTTGTGCCGGACAGCAAGACGGCTGATGGCAGAAGGATGATTCCCATGAGCGATCGCGTATGCGAGGTGCTGCGCACTCGAGCGGGTAAAAGAAGCGAAGGATGGCTGTTTCCATCTCAGCGATCGAAGTGCGGCCATTTGACGGATGTGGGGCGACATTTTCGCGAAGCGCGTGCGAAGGCATGTCTTCCGGAGGAACTGGTCTTGTATTGCTGTCGGCATGATTACGGTACACGGGTACTGACGAAGACCGGGAATCTGGCGGCGGTGATGAAGACGATGGAGCACAAGGATGTGCGAGCTGCGATGCAGTATCAACATCCGGAACTTGAACAGGTGCGTGCGGCTCTCAATCAAGGAAGAGAAGCAGCGCTGCCAATGGCTGGGTAGGAAAATCTGTGGCACGTTTTAGGACACAGACGAAAAAACACTAACCGGGTAGGTTGTTGAAAAGATGATGGGCGCAGAAGAAATCCGATCTCTTGTCGACTGACGGCCGATTATCCGGCCAAGAGAATCTATTTCCTCCGACTTGCCAAGTGTTCAATGACTTGCCGAGATTGTGGTTTTTGGGTGTGTCGCAAAAGGTGTCGTAACCCTTTACGCTACGCCGCTGATTCACTGCTTGGCGGACGGTAATCGAGCGCAGCGCGCACGATTTCCAGTTCCGGGTGCTGATAGTGCATCGCGGTCTTTACGTCTCGGTGCCCCATCGTTCGCATTACGGCCGCAAGGTTGCCGGTTCGCATGAGAACTCGCGTGCCATAGTCGTGTCGCGCACAGTAGAGAACCAATTCTTTCGGAAGGCCCGCTTTGTTGCTCGCTTTTCGGAAGAGATTGCAAATTGACCTCAAGTGCCCCGACGCGGAGCGCTTGGATGGAAATACCCAGCCCTCCTGTCTGGCATCGCATCTGTTCTGCAGAATTTCGAAGACTCGCCCGCTCATTGGAACAAGTCGTCGTCCTTCTGCGGTTTTGCTGTCTGGCACAAAGATCTCGCGGTGTTGCCAATCGAGATTCTCGATACGCATCCGGAAGAGTTCTCTTTCGTTCCGCATTCCTGTATCGCGCATCAAGATGACGATGTCCCGGAAAAGGTCACGCGTTCGTAGGCGCCAATTGCAAGCCAAGGCTCCCGCTATGAGTTTCTTCTCTGCGTCAGCATCGAGTCGAAGATGTCGTCCATGCTCTTTCATCATCTTAATTTTCGGAGCGTGGCCTATCACCTTCCACTCTTCTGCTTTGTGCAGCATTCGTCGCAATGTTCGCAGAGCGCAGTTGGCATTAGCCGCCGAGCCAGGAAACTTCAACTGCTCGGCGCAATCGCCAGTAATCTGGTCGACCCTCAACATCGCAACAGGTGTCGACTTCAGCAGCCGCCAGCCATTGCGATAGAACTTCTTGGTTTTCTCCTCTAACCTGCCATCCTCAATCCAGGTGTCAAATCGTTCAGCAAACTCAGAAAGGACACTAGGCTTGCTTGGAAGTGGATCGGTGCCTTCGATCACTGAGGCCAATTTCAAGCTTGCCGCCTTAGCCGCCCTTGCTGACTTTGTTTCTTGAGTTGACCCACGGTAGCGACGGCCTCGCACCGTGAAGTCGTACCAGTAGAACTTGGAGTTTGGTTTTCTAAAAAGCTTCACGAGTTCCCTCCTTGCTGCCCGCACGGAAGCAACTCGCATGTTCTCCACAATACAACCCGGAGAACGACCGAATGATAGCTCAACGGCTCTCGAAGGCAAGCGCCTGCCCAAACGCTCTGCTTTTTCTGACAGCTTTCCCGAAAAAACAATAACTTGGGGAGTCTGCTCTTCGCTCAAAACGCCGACGCGCCAATTTACATCCCAGTTGCCAAGACTAGGATTCCAGCAGCGCCCGTAACTTGTGAGCGTATCTGCGGCTCGACGTGACCACCGTTCCTTCTGCCAGTACGATGTCGTATACCCCATCGAACATCGGACGAATCTCGCCAATGCGGGCACTGTTCACGATGGCCGATTTCCGCACTCGGATGAAGTGGTGTGGCGCCAGCTTCTCTTCCAGGTGTGCCAGGGTTTCCCGCAACAGGTGACTGTCGCTGGCGGTGTGTATGCAGGTATAGTTTCCCATGGCTTCGATCCACAAAACGTTGGAAACGGGAACAAAGAAAATCCGCTTCTTGTCCTTCACCACAAAGCGTTCCAACGGGCGGACACTACCGAGGGATTGGAGCAGTGGTTCGAGACCTCGATTTGCTTTCCTGCCTTGTTCGAGGACCTGGCGTGCGTGAACCAGGGCCTTGGCAAATCGCTCCTTATCGTATGGTTTCAAGAGATAGTCAACAGCGTGCACTTCGAATGCACGAATGGCGTGCGCATCGTGAGCCGTAACGAAGAGATATACGGGAGCGGTGCCGGTCGCCGGCTCCACATTTTCGATGACTCCAAAACCATCCAGATCAGGCATCTGCACATCGAGAAAAACGATGTCGGGATGAAGTTCATTGATCTGCTCCACCGCGCTTATTCCGTTCGCCGCCTCGCCTACAACTTCAATGCCGTTGTGTTCGGCCAGATAGCGACGGATACCGCGGCGGGCGATCGGTTCGTCATCGACGATGAGGACTCGTGTCTTCATGCGAACTCCTCAGTGGAATGGTGATGATGGCCTCACAGCCTCGACCGTCGCCCCCGGTAAGTTCCAGCGACGACTCGTCCCCGTAGAGCTGTTTCAAGCGTGACTGGACATTGGTGAGTCCGACGCCGAATCGCAGGCGCGATCCCGGTGCCGGACCCGGGCCATCATCGCGGATGCAGAGCCGAACTCTGCCGTTGTGGCGTTGCGCAGCGATCTCTAGCCGGCCTGCGGCGGAATCGACGCTGACGCCGTGCTTGATGGCATTCTCAACCAGTGGCTGAAGCGCCAGGCTTGGTACATAGATTGCGAGAAGGTCAGGTGGCACGTCCATGTGAACTTTCAACCGATCATGAAAGCGTGTTTGTTCGATCTCCAGATACTTGCCCACGAACTCGAGCTCGCTCTGCAAGGTGATCTCGTTCTCCCGCCGTTCGAGGGCCATGCGCAGCAAGTCGCCGAGGCAGACCAGCAGACGGCTCGCAGCATCGACGTCTTCCCGCATCAGGACTCCAATGGTGTGAAGACTGTTGAACAAAAAGTGCGGATGTAACTGGCTCTTAAGGTTCTCAAGTTCGGCATGGGAGAGCTGCGTCTCCAGTTGCGCCGCTATAGTCTGGCGCTCCATAGCGGCCTGGTAAAAGTGGATCGACTGATACAGTCCCACAACTAACCAGTACGTAAGCATGCCAGTAAAGCTCATCGATAGAACGCTGACTGCGAACGGCGGGAGAAGGCGCAGCACACTAGGATCAGTTATGCGAAAAACTGACCGCAGAAGTCCATGGCCCAGAAAGTATTCGGTGACAGATGCCAGAGGAGCCATCATGAGCGACGTGATTGTGTGGATCGCTATATGACGTACAAACCTCGGCCCCGTCAACGGGAACCGTTTGGCCAGACCAATCACAAGCGGTGTGTACGCCGCCCATACGTACCAGTAGACAAGTTCGAGCGCACCCACGATCACCCAGCTGACGTGCGTACCCTGTACATTCACCACCACGATCCTGCGCACGGCAAACAACAGTCCTACAATCGTCCACGCACACAGGATCAAAATCCATCTCGTCCGTCCCATATTTGGTGTGGCCTGCAGCAATGGGTGTGTCGACCCCTCCGGCACGGATTATAGCCGAACCTTCGAAGGAGACATCACTGAGGACAGGGCCCTCGAGAGCGCCAAGTTCTCTCGACAAAGCGATTTCACCGGTCCACCGGTCCAGGTTTGCGAGCTGGCAATCGGGCAGTTGCTGGCAAACCGACAACTCCACAACCATCGCAGCTGTAGAAGGGCCTTTGTCTAGGTTGATCGGGGAGAAAGGTAAGGAGCTCAAGACTCCACGTGCTGCCATCCCAATGTAACGAAGCCTTTGAAACGGAAGGTATAAAGTCTTTGTCTTTGGCCGCCAACCGCCCAGACGTTTGTGCTGGATACCGCTGCCACACTTTGAAATTCCGGTTTTGCCCTGTGAACGGATTCGTGACAACAGTATTTGACGGCCAACTCTGACCGCTTGTCTCATTTCGGACACCGCATGTCACTTTTCCTGCAAACACTGCTTTTTCGCGGCATATTGTTCCGTGAGCAGGAGCATCGCCAAGAACACATGAATCTGGGGGGCCTGCGGAGGCGCGCCGCCACGCGGTGCTGAAAACGGCTAGCCGGTTCGCTGGCGCAGGGAAGTTAAAAAACGCCGCGTTGAGACCTGCATTCGGCGTTACGAGCAGCACGAGCCGTTCAAATTGACGTAGAGGAGTTCCACATGAAAAAGATTCTGATTCAGTACGGAGTGTGCGCGCTTGCGGTCGCTCTGATGGTGCCGTTGGCGCAGGCGCAGGCGCAGCCGGCAGGAATGCAGGCCGCCTTCGGAAAAGATGCTGGAACGCTTTCTGACAAATTTACCGGACTCGCGCGCGTAATGTCGGGCAAGTACGACTGGAAGCCCGGCCAGGGCGTTCGCTCCGTCGGCGACGTGTTCAACCTGATCGTTATGGAGAACGGCATGCTCGTCGGCGTGCTCTCGGGCACACCGAATACGGTGGCAAAGCCCGCGCCCATCACCGATCCGGAGAAATTGCAGGAAGCTCTGAAGGCTTCTTACGTCAATCTGCAAAAAAGCAATTACGGGACTCTCCGACAACGACCTGCAGGCGCCGGTGAAACTGTTCGGAAGAGACATGACGAAGCAGAGCGCCCTGATGCTGATTCTCGAAGATCAACACGAGCATCTGGGGCAGTCGATCGCGTACGCGCGCAGCAACGGCGTGGTTCCGCCCTGGTCTAAGTAGGAGCGCCGCAGGGTGATCTGGCCGCCAATCGCGACACCGCCTTGGGTTCAGACAATAGCGTTCCACAATCCGTCATCGTTCAAGGAGGAGAAGTGCCTTTAGTCCGCATCGATCTAGTGGAGGGAAAATCAGAACAGTACCGTGCTCAAGTCGGCGATATCGTTTACCAGACCTTGGTGGATGTACTCAGTGTTCCGGAACATGACCGATTTCAGGTGATCACGGAACACACGAAGGCGAGCCAGCCATTCGATCGAGATTATCTCGGCATACATCGGTCGGACGCTTGCATCTTTTTTCAGATCACATTGAATAGCGGCCGTTCCACCGAGTTGAAGCAACGCTTCTACAAGACACTGGCGGACCGTCTCCACGAAGGAGTGAAGATTCCCAAGGAAGATGTCTTCATCAACTTTGTGGAAGTCCCGAAGGAGAACTGGTCATTTGGTAACGGCGAGGCCCAGTACGTCACACCTCCAAAATAGATCAAGGATGAGTGCAAAGGCCGCGGCAAGCGGTAGGAGGAAGAGTTCGACACCCACATGGTCGAAACGAATCATCTGCTGTGCAGTAAGGCCGTCGCCGTCCCCGCTCCCAAAGTTGAGGTGAACGACACGGACTCGAAAGACAAGCTCGTTGCCGCGCTCAAGGAGTTCTTCGATTTCTGCTCCGACGCGCTGGCGAAAATGGACGATTCGAAACTGGCGGAGACGACGGGAAGGATTCGGCGGAAAGCAAGTTACGCGCGCCTGGTTGAGCCTGGTCCTGGCCGGCACTTGGGCCGACCACTACGCCGAAACTGCAATGTATCTTCGCTTGAACGGCCTGTTGCCGCCGACTGCCAAGAAGTAAGGTACGAAGCATCTGTAACGGAACGCGTGTAGGACTGTTGGACTAGCAATATGAAAATCCTCGCGGTAATTGGCCAAAAAGGCGGCAATGCGAAGACCACGACAGCCTTGGGTGTCGGGGTGGCCGCCACTGCTGCGAGGCATACCGTTGTCCTGATCGACCTAGATCCACAGCACAGGTGTTAGCCGAGTAGAGATATATCACAACAGGAGAAGAGAAAATGATGAAAATAACTAAGACGATTATCTTATCCATTTGTCTCGCAGCTTCCTCACTTTCGCTGAATGCACGTGCCCAGGATGAGCGGCAGTATACTGAGGGCCCGGTCACCGAGGAGGACTACGTACAAGTTGAGTACGGGCATTTTGAAGAGTACATCGATTGGCTAAATTCGACCTGGAAGCCGACCATGGAAGCCATGAAGAAAGCTGGGCTAATTATCGATTACAAGGTCTTCAGGCTCACTCCAAAATCAGCGGATCAGCCCAATATAGTTCTCTGGATCACTTATAAGAACGGCATGGCGGCTTTTGATAAAGGCGCCGAGCTAGAAGACGTGGCCAAGCAAGTAATCGGTAGCACCGAGTTTCAGAACAAGGCCAGAGTGCACCGTAATGACTACAGAAAAGTTCTGGGCACTGAATACATTCGTGAACTTATCTTAAAATGAAATTGTTATACGGATCTCTTTGCAGTCTCGTCGTCTCCGCAATAAATCAGATCGGACGGCGTCTCGCGTTTGCGTGCCTCGTCGAGCCGATGGCCAGGTGAGTGCACCGCGAACGGGACCTCGGCTTGGACTTGGAAGACCAACGAACTTCCCTGAGGAGACTCCATCTATGATGAATCCCCCTGCATCACAAGACTTATGGCAATCGCCTGGGTATCGTCGCGGCCCGCCCTCAGTTCGCCGACCGCCACGTCTTTGCACCTCGACTATCGACGATCACTCCCGCCTTGGATTCATGCTCTCGTTCGCTCATTTCAAAACATCAGCTGCTTCATGCAACCCGTCAACTACAGGCAAGATCACAGTCTCCCCGATTGCTTATTGGCTCGCTTGCAGGATTAGTTCCAGCAGAGACGGGTCCGGAGCCAACTGCCCGCGCGTGATCGCATGGACCGTCTCCACGATCGCGGCGTTTACGGGAGTGTGAACGCTGAATTGCCGAGCGATGCTTACGACGTATCCGTTGATGAAGTCGATCTCGGTAATGCGCCCGCGCTCGATATCCTGCAACATTGAGGGTCTGACATCACCGTAGCCTTTGAGTATCTGATCAAGCCAGGCATCGTACTCTTCGCTCGGGACGCTGCGCCCAGACCGGGCTGGCGGAATCGGCTCGACGATCATCCTTTCTGGTCGTGCGCCGCTTGCCAGGGCCACCGATAGGGCCTCGTCATAGGCTTGCTGGAAGACCTCGCGACCCTCTGACGTGGTGATGTACTCGCGCATCGTGCCTCCCGCGACTGCCCCGAGGGTGGTAACCGAGCAGTTCAGCAAGAGCTTCGACCAGACAGCCCCGCGAAGATTTGGCGTGACCCTTAGCTCCACCGCGCGGCCAAGCCATTGACGAACTCGCTCCACCCGCTCGCTTTCGCCACCAGCAAGTTCACCGATCAGTAGATGACCCGCGTTGCGCTGCTCGTAAATACCCAGTTCAGTCATGGTCGCGCCAAGATTGGACAAACCTCCCAGCACGCATTCCCCGAGCCGGTCCCCGAGCATCTGGGGCACACCGCCGTTCTGGATCGGCAGCAGGGTGCCACCTGGTTCGAGCAGCCCAGACAACTTTGACGCCACCTCAATGGCGTCGTGAGCCTTGGTAGCCAGAACGATCAGATCAAACCTGCTGCAGGTAAGATACTCGTCAAAGGGGGCGACCTCCACGGTCTCGACCGACACTGCGCCTCTCGCACCGGTCACCCGTAGCCCGGATGCCTTCAGCCTCGCTGCCGATTCGGCGTTCCGGGTCGCCAGCCAAACGGGCGATCCGGCCGCCCGCAGTCGGGCAGCAATCAGTCCGCCCAGTGCTCCAATACCCACGATTAGGGTTCTCATGCGCCCCCCTGCAACCTGCTCTCATTCGCGAGGTACGATCCCGGACTACACCTCCACGACTCACACTCTGTCGTGCTTGATTACGTTCCTCTGCCCAGCTTTTAGAAAAGCCGTGACAATAGGATGAGGCCTTTCGGGCAGCGATCTGGATTGTGGCACAAACAGTGTTGCCAGGAAGAATGGATGCGCCGGTAGTTTAACGCCGATTGTTGTGCTCATGACCTTTGCCCTCCACTCTTAGGACAAGGTGTGAATGGCGCGCAGTCCAGACGATGGCAAATAATTTTCTGAGAGTGCCGACGCCGAGATCACCCGAAGGCTTTGTGAAACTGCTCCCTGCACCCGGCGACTGGACTCCGTTAGTGATGGAACAGCCGTAAGCCGGTCCCTCTACCAGCCCAATGCGGTCAATTTTCTGGCCGAACTACCGAATAGCGGTAAGACTTTGACTCAGACATCACTCATCGACCTCGGCTATCAGTTCAATTTCTACGCAAGACCCAAAAGGCACCTGAGCGACTCCGAAGGCGCTACGCGCGTGCATTCCTTTTTCGTCAAATACTTCGGCGAGGAGTTCGGAAGCACCATTGGCTACCAAGTGCTGCTCCGTGAATGTGGGAGCGCTGTTCACCAAAACCATCAGCTTCACAATGCGCTTGATCTGGTTAAGATCGCCGACAGCCGCATCCAGTGTGCCTAACAAATCGATGGCTAAGGCGCGAGCAGCCTTTTTACCCTGGGCAGTCGTTACATCTACCCCGAGCTGGCCGACCCTGGGGTTCCGTCAATCTTGGCAACATGCCCAGACAGGAAAATGAGATTGCCGATTCAACGTACTATCATTTGACGCTACGGCATAAAGCAAGCAGCTGGCTATGCGCGGATCGTTCCATCGCCGACGACCACCGCCTCGCCACCGACCCGAACCTCTTCGAGAATTCCTGCTCGGCTCGAGAGCGCAATGTAAATACGGCTCGGGCGGCCCATCCGGACGCCCTGGAGGCTCACGAGCCGCGAGGCAGTGGCTGCTGATACAGCGTTGTGCTGGAGCAGATATGCGCCCAGCGGTCCACTTGCGGCGCCAGTGGCCGGATCCTCCGGAATGCCGAAGCCGGGTGCGAACATTCGACTGTACACCGTGGCATCATCATTGGCCGGCTGGGGCGAGAATACGAAAACAGGGTGCTCTTCGAGGTTCACCGCGCGGAGTAATGAGCACAGCCTCGCACGATCGAGGGATGCCGCATCGATCGCCGCGCGCGACTTTAGCGGAACGTACACAAACGGGACGCCAGAAGAAGCGATCTCTACCGGCAAATCCCCCCCGCAAGGTCGCTCGGCCGAACGCCAATTGCGGCGGCAACCGCGACGGTGTCGGCGATGACAGGCCCCAAGGTGGGAAGCGGTTGCGTCATCCAGGCAAAGCGCAGCGCGCCCGGACCCCACTCGAGCCCCACAGTCGTTGGTCCGATACCCAGGCCAAGCACTGTCTTATCGGCGCCTGCACGCAGCCGTCCCGCTCCGGCGAGCGCAAAGGTCGTTCCGACTGTCGGAGACCCAGCCATGGGCAGCTCCAGGGACGGCGTGAAAATGCGGACGCGCACGTCGGTCCCGGCAGCCTCAGGAGGCAATACGAACGTGGTCTCGGGCAAAGCCAATTCTTTCGCGATCCGCAGCATCCGCCGTTCGTCAATTCCTGCGGCATCGAGGAACACGGCCAACTGGGTGCCCGTGAATGGCTGGTTCGTAAAAACATCGAGATGGACGTACTGAAGAACAGGCATTGGCTCCCACTCCTTAAATATGTAAGCGAATCTAACCGCGCAGGCGCACAAATCACCATCAGCTTTTCCTTCTTCAGCGGTCCGGCGCAATCACTATGCATAAGCTCGCCTTGTTCTCTGGAGCGCTGTTGGCTCTCAGCTGTGCATATAGATCGTCCAGGTAACGGACAAGATCTTCCACTGGCCATCAATTTTGCACAACTGCCAGACTTCGAGGCCTGAATGGTGAACCTTGTCGTTGATGACAAAATCGTAATTAAACGTCGCCAGCCCTAGATCACCGTCCTGGCGAATCTCGATATTGCGAAATTTTTCTTCGAGTTTGTCCTTCGACGTAGCGAGTAATTTCGCAAATCCATCGAGCTGGCTCGGGCCAATCCCATCGAACTGAGCGTTATATTTGCGGGCGCTATCAACTTCTTCCTGGTTGTTGATGTGATGAAAGAGCACATCGGGGTTCAGCACGAGCTTCGTTAGGGCGTACCCATCCTTATGAATAATGCCTTGACGGAACTCCTCCAACACGCCGCGAATCTTCGTGAGGTCATCGGCGTTCGATTTGAATTCGATCTCCGGGCCCTGCGCTAATGCTTGACCAACCAAGGCACACGTAAGGAGCACAATGAATGCTACGCATGCTTTCTTTTTGTTCATCTGACATTTTCCTTTCACATCTTGATTTTGGTTTGGATCACGAAACGCTCGTGTCGCTCCGGTCCCCTGTTCCAGCCATCTTTTGTTCAACCGGCTTTCGTTGATCTGACACTATAGTGTCATAGTTCCATTATAGAATACAACGAAGAAAAGTGGAGGCGGGGCAGTCAAGTGTCGCAAAAGGCTTATGCCGCGCGGAGGTCCCGAGGCTGAGCGAGCTAGGGCACGAGAAGAGAATGGAGAGCTCCTGAAGGAGGACTCATCGAAAAGACTACGCCGCCGGATCCGGTGGGAACGGGCGAAACACAGGCTTTTTCCGGCAGGGTCATGAGGTACTCGGCGATCATGTCAACTGCGCGATAGCCGATACGCCTGATCTCATCGGCGGACCACTCCCGTCGCGGTCGGAGGGGACACATTCATCTCGTTCACTTCCTCCCGCTAGGGATTCATTCATGCAGGACCAGCTCCTGCACTTGGCGACGGCGTGGCATTTTGGTGCTCGCAGAACCCACTTCGCGCTTACTCGGATGCATCTCACTCGCGGACTCAACCTCTCGCGTAACTGGACGATGGCTGGTTCCGGCGGCGTCACCCGAGACGTCCATTGCCAGGTAGTAAACGCAGGGAACGCGACTGGGGTTTCGAAACCCGTGCATGCAGTTACCATCAAAGTAAATGCTGTCACCAGCCTTTAGCGTATGTGGTTCGCCATCGAGCGTGAACAGCAGCGTGCCTTTCTCCACGGCTACGTACTCGCGCGAGCCGTGCGCGTGAGGGAGGAACATGGGGCTATTTACCAGCGGGCCAACCGTGATGCGCATAAGTTCGAATTCAACTCCTGGTAAGACGGGGGACAGGACTCGCCGTTCCCAACCTTCCGCTGCCCTCACTACCTTTTGCCGGCTGTGGCGCAGAACAATTACTCGCGCGTCGGTTTCTTCTTCGACAAGGCGGGAGAGGCTTGTGTCAAGACCGGTCGCGATGCGGTGGAGGACCACGACAGTGGGCGCCTTGGCACCTCGTTCGATGGCGGAAATCATGCTGCGGCTCACCCGTGATCTCTGACTCAATTGTTCCAGTGAAAATCCTCGCCGAATTCGCTCGTCCCGCACACGGCGGCCAATCTCGCTCAAACTCAAGATCCCGCGAGTCTTCTTTTTTTTCGACACGTAACTTGTCCTCCCAAGAATGATTCTATAGTAGAATCACAACACTATAGTGTCACATGCTGGAATACTGCTCAATAGATTGGATACCAAATTCTGAATGGTCACAAGGGAAGACACATGATTGACTTCGCTTTGGGAAAGTTGCGGCTCTGGAGGGCGGCAGCAGCCTGCGCAGGCCTATTCATGACACAGGCTGCGGGAGCCCATCCAGCGACTTATACACTCAACGATGTGATGCAGGCGCCGTTTGCGTCGGACATGCTGGCCGCGCCCACGGGCGCAGCCGTGGCGTGGGTATTCAACGCGAAGGGCTGCAGTAATATCTGGGTAGCAGACCCATCCCATGGCGCGAAAGCGCGCCAGATCACACCGTACACAGAGGACGACGGTTTCGGTATCGGCGAACTCGCCTGGTCGCCGGATACGAAGTCGATCGCCTTCACACGGGGCCAGAGTCTTGAGGACGAGACTCCGGCCAACGTTAATAACTCCCCGGAAGGCCCAATGCCCAAGGAAGTATGGGTGGTTGCCACGGCCGGCGGCGCGCCGCATAAGGTCGGCGCGGGAGACTCCCCTAGCTTCTCGCCCGATGGCAGCCGGTTGCTGTTTGTCGACAAGAAGAGAATTCTGACCGTGGCCGCGAGCGGCGATGGCGACGCGCAGCCATTGCTCATCGATCAGGGAACAGTGGACTCGCTGACCTGGGCGCCGGACGGCAAGCGCCTGGCGTTCGTGAGCCGTCGAGGCAGCCACTCGCTGATCGGTGTCTACGATTTCGTTGACCAAACCATCGTCTGGTTGAGTCCGAGTCTCGACTACGACAGCTCGCCCGCGTTCTCACCGTACGGCGCACGGATCGCCTTCGTTCATGTGCCGGCCCAGAAAACTCCCCCCGCATTCTTCTCTCAACGCAGCGGACGGCCGTGGTCAATCTGGACGGCGGACGTGAAAACCGGCCAGGGGCGACGTGTCTGGATTGCCGACGCGGGACCAGGAAGTGTATTCCGTCCGATGCGCTCGGCGACGAACGACGTTCCCGACGTTCCCTCGGCGACGAACCTGTTCTGGACCAACCATGATGATCTCGTGTTCCCCTGGGAGAAAAGCGGCTGGCTGCATCTATATGCCGTCCCCGTGCGGGGCGGGGCGGCCCGCGCACTCACGGTGGGAAAGTTCGAGGTCACACACGTCGTCTTCAGCCAGGACCGCAAGCGCCTAGTCTATTCGTCCACTCAGGATGACACCGACAGGTTGCATATCTGGACGATCGACGCCGAGCACGGTTCGGCGGTGCGCACCGCCCAGAGCCACGCCATCGAAGACTATCCACAGATCGCCGCCGACGGCGCTCTTTTCGCATTGCAGAGCGACGGCAACCAACCGCTGCAGCCGGTCGCGTTGAGTGCGGCTGGCCAATGGCGGCGGCTCGCTCCGGAAGCCATCCCGTCCCCCTTCCC
>Ga0207116_10249_pt1 | contig 14460 bp, 12 predicted proteins | sample Alteio_BWMinHeat_44_FD_153550 | JGI IMG/M metagenome (GOLD analysis project Ga0207116, IMG submission 153550) | Enriched cells from forest soil in Barre Woods Harvard Forest LTER site, Petersham, Massachusetts, United States -... | ecosystem: Environmental > Terrestrial > Soil > Temperate forest >... | reverse complement strand
TCCAGCAGCGAAAAAATCATTGATTTCGGGCTGTCGAATGGGGTGCTCCCGTCGCGCAGCAACCTTTTGTCCATGATTTCCGGCGCATCGTTGGGTGTTAGTCGCAACCGATCCGTCCACAGTGACTCTTTGCCACTCGAAACAGGCAGATAGCGCGCCGCACGAGGCGAACGCGGCTCGGCGTTTTCCCGCTTGAGGGCTTGCATTGGCCTGGCATGGGCCTTGCTTTACTTAATACCAACACAGCTACATCAACCCTGGAGGGGCGAACCATGCGGACCGCATCTTTCATTGTGTTCATGTCCGTGCTCATCGTCTGCGTCGCTTGCGGTGGCGCAGACCTGACAAATCTACGCACCCACAATAGGGGCGTAGGTAAATCCCCGGCGGACCAAGATATGCTGGCATTAGGCGCTTCACCGCCGATCACCACGACCATCAGCGCGATTGATACGACTGTCGCAGAGGGTCACAGCACAACGATCGAGTGGAACACCACATGGTTGCCTGGTGTGACCGGGCTCACTTGTGCGGTCAAAACGTCCAATACGATCTTGAGCAGCAACATCTCGGGAAGCGAGTCGACCGGACCACTAGGCGGCTCACGGATTTTTGCATTGTCTTGCCAAGGCCAATACAACGGCCAACCTGTATCTAGCAGCGCGTATGTGAAGATATTTGTCATCCCGGCATTCACGGTTCAGCTGACCAGTAGCGCGACGATAGTTCACACGCCCAACCTATCGGTGACGCTCACATGGTCGGCAACGCCTAACGATCCGGCCCTCATCGGGCTGACTTGCAGCCTGACGGATGGGACGAAGATCATAGGCACCGCGCTGAGCGGCACGCTCCAGTATGGCCCTATCGTCTCCAAGGTCGTCACATTGACGCTTTCATGCTCTGGCGTCGTGAACGGCATCACGTACCGGTATTCCAGGTCAACCGCTGTTGCTTTGGATTACTGTGGTATGACTAGGGCCGCTGAACCGCCTACCTCGCTCATCCATGCGCATAGTATTTTGGTAAACTACAAGCCGGAAGCCTTGCTCGAGCCCCAGTGTCTCAAAGGGGAATTTTTGGTCGATCCCCCCCATCTGTTTGTCCAGTCGCCGATTGCACAAACGGTGCAGTACTCTTTCACCTACCCGACACCTTGTCTCATTTGTTCGGCGATTTTCATCTCGATTGCCCAGGCCGGAAACGGGCCGGAATCGCTCCTGCCAAGTCGATTTGTCTCCCCAAATCAGCCTGCATCCGGCCAGTTCAATGTACCGGCGAGCGCGATCTTGGATCTTTGCGTTGGCGGGTATTCCAGCCCTGACTTCTTAGGTACGCCGGCGGACTTCACGATTCAACCCGACGCTTGCTAACGTTATCCGGCCCACCACGGCGGTTGCGACGTTTCGCTCAGCCCGTCTCCGTTAGCTCCGGCCTATCATCCTCAGCGGCCATGGTCGCCCACGGCCGCTCCTGTATATCGTGCACAAGGTTCAACACATCACGCTGGGCGCCGTTGCTCAGCTTCATGCTGAGGGCGGTGTATTCATTCAGGGTCAGCGTCGCGAGGCTAAAGGCCGCGACCCTTGCGAGCCAGCGACAGCTCGCGGCTAAGAGCAGGAGCTCTTTATCAATTGATAGCAGCGCTTGCCGATTCGCTAAAATTTCACCTAGCCGCTCTAGCCGGAACAAGATTGGTACGGTCGTATCTTCGCTCCGCTCGAGTTGAGCGACAGCCGAGTAAAGAAAGTCGCCGGCCTTGGGTTTGCCTTTAAGGCGTCGGTCAAGCATTCGAATCGACGGCAACTTGTCGTCCCATTGCCTCTGCGGCGCGGCTTTGGCCCAAAGCATGGCCTCGAGGAAGTAGCTTGGCGCCTCGTGCGCTTGCCCGAGCTGGACTGCTGCGAGCATCGGCGCCAGGTCGCCCTCGCCGGTCACTTGCCGGCAGACCTCTTCCCATGCAAGCTCATTTTTCGTTTCGAGCGTTAAATCAGATCGCGTCAGCGTATCGAGAGAAAGCGCGGCTGAGCGCTCGAGCTCGCCGGCCAAGCGAAGCGACCGGATCCTGCCGATGCGGGCCAGCTGCCAATGTTTGGGGTTTTCTGTGAGTGTCTCGGAGCGACTGTAGTTGACTAAAGCGTATTGGGCTTGGCCTAGCCTCAGAGCGCGAATGGCGGTCGCGAGAGCGCGGTAGGCCGCATCGCCCATGAGCGGCGACGCCCGCGTCGCCAAGAGCGCCGCCTCGAATTGCCACGCCGCCTTCCATGCATCGCCCTGGCGCCGCGCGATCTGGCTCAAGACGATCTGTACCTCGCCGTGGAGAAACGAAAGGCGCGATTTTTTGGTCGGGACTCTTTCGACAAGCAAAATAGCGCTCGCGAGTTTGGCGATGCGCCCGACCTGGCGCGGGGGCAAACCGCCGAAACGCTCGTGGTGGACCAACGCCGAGATTAAGTAGACGAAGCACCGGAGACGATCGACGGATGTCGTCGCGTCCTCGAGGCGCCGCGCTTGCGCCAGCGCGAAGTCGAGGCGGACGCGGCGCTTGCCGGGTCCAAATCCAGGGACCGCGTCGAGTTCGACTTTGACGGCAGCCTTCACGCTCGCCACCATTGGCGTGGTCCATTGGGCCATCACGTGCCTCCCTGGCCGGGGCGGTGTCGAGAATCACAAATCTTTTCAGTAAGATAATAGGACTTCGGCGCGCGACAGGCAAGCGTCTCAGGGCAACCCTCTTGGACTTTTAGAAATTGTGCAAAGTCCTCAAGGGATGGGCTGAAAACACCGACTCAAGTGGTGTAGGCAGGTCCCTCGCGAGGTAAAACTACGTGGCTTTGCGTCACATAACCTTCATCCTTGTGAGCGCAACTTTGATCGGCGCATGCAGCCGTAGCCATAGTTCTGCTTTGCTTGGAGACAAGTCGTCGTCAAAGGAAGAAGGGCCAAGACCAAGCGACGAGAGCGAGTCGCTTCCCGGCTACCTCATCGATCCCGGCCAAGTTTCCGTCAAAAAGGTCACCGGCCAAGACGGCTCCACCCACGAGACGATCGTGGGCGCTAAAGGCGCGGTGCTATCGCCCAGCGGCAGCTCGGCCGGAGCGGTTCTCGCCATTGTCGCCGTCGTCAAGGTATGGGCCGTGCCAACTGCCGTGCTGACGGGAATTGTGGGCCAGGCGAATCAAACCGTCAGCGCCCAACTTCTCGGATCAACGGTCACCGCAAACGACGGTTCCTTCTCGATCGAAGTTGCGACGCTTCTAAGCGGCACTTCAATTGTCGTAAGCGTCGATGATCAACCGAGTACGACGAGCCTGATTGTTCGCCCGCAGGTCGACGGGCACGCGACGTTGGCGACGGCGCCCGCGCCAAGCAGCACGAGTGTGTTCGCGCCGGTCGGCGGCAACTCTTCAGGAGCGACGCCGAACTCGCCGGCGTCAGGGTCGCCAACGCCCAGCAGTCCCACGGCGCCAGGGAGCCCTTCGCCGTCAGGCGCCGCCCCAGCGCCGATCGTCACCAGCTTAACCGCCACCGCCAACCCCGGGCGCATCGATCTTACATGGTCGGGAACGGGCAAAAGCTATTTGGTCGTTCGCCGGCTGAACGCCGCGCCGACTTGGGTGCCTACGGCCGGCACCTCCTATGCCTCAGGATTAAGCGTCGGCGTGGAAAACGACGTTGTTGTTTATGCCGATGCCACGGCGGCATTCAGTGATACCACGGTCGCCTACGGCGGATCTTACAAGTACGCGGTCTTTGCGACTGACGCATCCTTGACCTACTCAGCAGCAACCACCGTAAGCGGCTCGTCCCAGTCGGTCAACAAATGGACATGGATGGCCGGAGCCAAAGTCGTCAATGACGCAGGGAGCCCGGGAACACTGGGGAGCGCTGCCCCGACGAATATACCTCCGGCTCGTGCCTTCGCCGCGTACGCCACCGACCCGAGCGGCAACCTCTGGCTTTACGGCGGACAAGGCACCGGCGGTATCTTTTCCGATCTCTGGCGTTTCGACGGTAATAATTGGACCTGGATAGCCGGGTCGCAGGCGGCCGCGGCGCCGGTCTACGGGACCAAGGGCCAAGCAGCATCGACCAATACCCCCGGAGCCCGCTCTGTGGCCGCGATGGCTAGTGACAGCAAGGGTAATCTATGGCTTTTCGGAGGCGTGCATGGGTCGGCGGACGATCGCGACGATCTATGGAAATTCGACGGAACCAACTGGACCTGGGTGGGAGGAAACTCAACCTTTAACGACGGCACGATTTTTGGGACCATGGGCGTCGATAGTGCGGGGAACTACCCCAGTGCTCGTCATGGGGCGACCATGACGGTTGATGCCAACGACCATCCATGGATCTTTGGCGGCTATGCCACGCAGGCCATTGGGTCGCTTAATGATATCTGGAGATGGGACGGAGCGTTCGCCTGGATGGGCGGCCAAGTGTTGGTCAATGATCCAGGGGCCGCCGGCACGCTCAATGTCTTTTCCTCCGGCGGGACGCCTATGGCACGCACGAACACGATCGTGATCCAGGCAGCGGACCGAAGCCTTTTCTGGTTGTTCGGGGGGGCCGGCACCTCCGCGCCGCTCAATGACTCGTGGAAGTTCAACTACACGGGCTGGGCCTGGAGTGGTGGCTCGGCCAACACCGAGGCGACGGCGTCGTACGGATCGCGGGGCGTCGCAGCCGCAAACAATCTCCCTAATGCGCGCCTTTTCTCCTCTGGAACGCGCGACGTGTTGGGGAACTATTGGCTGTTCGGCGGCAACGGCGGATGGATCGGAGGGGCAGCGCTCCAGCTTAACGATCTCGAAAAATTCGACGGCGTCAATTGGACGTGGGCCTCGGGCAGCAACACCACAGGCTACCTCGGCGGCAACTGGGGAACCCTCCGCGTCGGGAGTGCCTCGACCTTACCATCGTATCGCTCGGGAAGCGTCATGTGGTCCGATGGCCGCGGATGCCTATGGATTTACGGCGGCGCAGCGGATGCGTCGTTTACGACGGCGCCGACGATGTTCTATGACGATGTTTGGCAGTATTGCCCCTAGTCGTTGACGCGAGCCTCATCAGTCCACGGTAGCGGTGCGGCGGTGCATTCGTCACGTGTTACAAGGCCTGGCCATGACCCGTGCTGGCTTTGACGGCGATCCGCACCGGCACGGGGTCCGAAGTCGATGATTGTGAAGGCACTAGCCCGAGCAATGGCGAACGCCCGTTGGTTGGTTGCCAGGGTCGGCACCTGCTGACGTTCTTAATGCTATCAATTTCAATATGTTGTGTGATTTCGTTATGTGATTTTCAAAAAATTGCCTGCTGTCGGATTCGTGATCATATATTTTATCATTAAAATTATTTGGTTATATTAATATGCGGGCGCCGACTCCCTCGCCACCGATGATGGATTGTACAGTGGCTGACGCCTGGGGCAGAAGCAGCTAAAAATTATTTGATTTCTTGTTGTTACGTCGATGGCCGCGGTCAAGCGCCAAATTTTGGCGGATGAGTGGCACCCGGGACATCCACACCATCAGCATTTTCAGGAATATAGCTCGCCCAACTTGGGCTCCTGCGGGCGCTGGCTCTGTCGGCCCCCAACCCGGAGTTGTTGTGGCACGCACCTTGCTAAGTATTGAGTACAAACCAACAGGAGGCAACCTATGCGCGCATTTATCTTGGCACTTTTTATCATGGGTTTTGGACTGGCTGGCTGCTCTTACGACTCGTCGACCGAGGGGACTAGCGGAGAGAATCAATCCGAAAGGCAAAGTCATCCAAATGCTGCATCGCAGCAGCAAACCTCTGAAGGGCTGCAGACCCAACCGCGATCAGCTAGTACGAGCGATGGGCTGAATTTGATGCTGAACCACATCATGATTTGTACGTGTGTCTGTAATGGTAGCTCAGGTCCCATCTTCTCTCAGCCGCTAGATAGTATTGTTGTGCCCGCTGGGGCCAGCTGGAGTTCAAATGGCGAGCAAATACTTGCTGGAATTATTGGATATCAGAAGGGCGATGGCTCTCTTCAGTGCGGCGCGGCTCTGAACACCAGTACCTGCCAGATAAGACTTAATGACACTAGTGTGCTGGAGACTGGCACCCTAAAAAGCTGCACTGGGGTCTTACCTATCCATTAGTGACCCGGAGGGACTCGATTGACCCATCAAATCCGGTCGGCGCTCAATCCATGGCGCGACCGGAATTTTTTTCTGGATTCGTCACCATTCATCTTCACGCAGTCGCCCGGCAACGACTTTCGAAAGGCCAATGCAACCCCGATCTCAATCCTCCCGCCAGCCCCCGAACATGCTCACTCGAAAGATAAGATCCTGATATTAAAAATAAAAAACGCCACTCATCCAGGAAACAGCGCTTGCGAAACCCTTGCCTGCACGCTAGTTTAGCCTTCCAAGGTAGCATTTTACCGTGTTTCCCAACGGAGAAGAGTCGGCCACCTATGCAGACTAGCGGCCCCAATGGCACAAAGCGTCGGACTCGTTTGCTGATTGACTGCATCACGTCGGCCAGCCCAGGAGTGTCGCACCTGCAGCGTGAGCTGCCGCTCGCCGCCGCGATGAGTTGCCCCGTTGACTGCGAAGTCATGGTCATGCGCAGCGCAGCTCAGGCAACAGCCGACGCCGTCCACGAACGCCTCAGTTACGTTGATCCCGGCCACCGGATCACCGGTTGGCGCCGACGTTGGCGATGGTATCACCGCGACTTGCCAACATTGATCGACCGTTATCAAGCCGACGTCTTCTTTTCGCAAAGCGGCATTCTCTCCGCCGCCATTGCCGCCCGCTGTCCGACCATCTCGACGGTCAACAATATGTTGCCCTTTTTCCCGAAAGAAATGGACGATCTACCGATTTTGTCGCGGCACCGGTGGCGCAACCTATTGCTGCGCCAGCAGTATACACGCAGCGTGCAGCTCGCCGATGCGTTGCTGCTCCATTCGCATCTGGCTTTGGCCAAGATCTCTGATTATGCCGGCGACGTCGCTCAAAAATCCCTTGTCACCCATACCGGCAAGCCCGCCATGGTGGCCTTTGACGCCAAGAGCCCGCATCCGCATGCTGGTAAGCCGTACATCCTCTATCTCTCAGCCATGTATTGGTACAAAAACCACCTGGCACTCATTGCGGCCTACGACCTTCAGTTAACACGCGGCGTCGCGCTCCCAGATCTGCTCTTGGCGGGTATCCCGCACGACAAGTGGTATATGAACCGCGTGCTCAAGGCCATCGACACGCCGCGGTTGCGCGACCACGTCAAGTACATCGGCGCTCTGCCAGCAAGGGACATCGGCGCCTGGATTCATCATGCGACCATCAACGTCTTTCCCAGCCGCTGCGAAACAAACTCTTTCGTCTTAGCTGAGACCTTGGGCGTCCACGGTGTCCTCGCCTGTTCGCAGACTCCGCCAATGCCCGAAATTTGCGGCGATGCCGCCGTCTACTTCGACCCCCTTGATCCGGCGGCCATGGGCGACACCATCAGCTCACTCCTCCGGGACGAAACCTTGAGGCGAGAGTTGCGGCAACGCGCCGCCAAGAGAGCCGAAGACTTTTCCTGGGAAGCTTGTGGCCGCACCATCTGGGCTTTGGTGCCAATCGCGTTGGCAAATTTCCATCGAAATGGTAAGGTCGCGCGCCTTGGCTCAACACCCGACGATTTAGCGGCCGCATCGGCTCATCCGGCAGAGGGTCGACGATGAAACTCAACAAAAAACAGGTGTTAGTCACCGGCGCCACGGGCTTTATTGGCTCGCATTTGGTGCAGCGCCTGATCGCGGATGGCGCCAAGGTCGTCGCCATGTCGCACTACCGCGGCGACCCCACTCTGCACAATCTCGAGTTCCTCTCACCGGACGAACGGGCAGCGATCACCGTCAAGCGCGGCAATATTGAAGACCGTTCCTTTGTGATGAGCTGCGTCGAGGGTTGCGATGTGGTCTTCCACTTGGCGGCTTTGATCTCAATTCCATATTCCTATGTCGCGCCAGGCTCCTATGTGGCGACGAATATTGGTGGCACACTGAATGTCTTGGAGGCAAGTCGGGCCTGTCGCACGCCGCGAGTGGTGCACACCTCGACCAGCGAATGCTACGGCACAGCGCAATTCACCCCGATGCATGAACGCCACCCGCTGCAGGGCCAGTCGCCGTACTCCGCGTCGAAAATTGGTGCCGACAAACTCGTCGAGAGTTACTGGTGTTCCTTCGAGTTGCCCGTGGTGACGATTCGTCCGTTTAACACTTTCGGACCGCGGCAGTCGGCGCGAGCCGTGATATCGACCATCATCAATCAACTGGTAACCGCGCCCCAAAGTCCTCTTCGTCTTGGATCGACAACACCGGTTCGCGACCTAACCTTTGTAACCGACACCGTCGCCGGGTTCATCGCCGGCGCCACCGCCGAGGACGCGCTGGGCGAGGTCATCAACCTTGGACGCGGCGACGGCATTACCATCGGTGAGTTGGCGCAAAAAATCATGCGCGCCACCGGCGTCGAGACCAGGATCGAGACCGAAGCGCAACGGGTCAGGCCAGAGAAGAGCGAGGTCCGTGAGCTGATTAGCGACAACACCAAGGCCAGGCAACTCCTTGGCTGGCAGCCCACGGTTTCACTGGACGAAGGACTGCGCCAGACGATCGCTTTTGTCCGGCAGCACCCCCATCTCTTCCGCGCTGCTGAGTATGGAGTTTAGATGCAAGCTGTTTTGATGGCCGGGGGCAAGGGAACACGTCTTCGCCCCTTCACGGCGGTGCTACCCAAGCCGCTTGTCCCGATCGGCGATATCGCCGTCATAGAAATGGTCCTGCGCCAGTTGCGCTACTTTGGGTTTCGCGATATCCGGATTTCCGTTGGCCACAAGGCGGAACTGATCATGGCCGTTCTCGGCGATGGCGGCCGCTTTGGCCTCAAGGTGACCTATCATCACGAGGATTCGCCTCTAGGGACGATCGGGTCTTTGTCCCAAATGCCCGGCCTTGAAGAAAACTTCCTGGTCATGAATGGCGACATATGCACGAACCTGCGGTTCAATGACATCTACGACGACCATGTCCGTCACGGCGCCATGGCCACCATTGGCACGTTTCAAAGGCGGGAGCAGATCGAGCTCGGCGTCATGGATTTAGGCGAAGACGGTGAGCATATTGTTGGTTTTCGAGAGAAGCCGACCTACGACTTCTTTGTGTCCATGGGGGTCAATGTCTTCCATCGATCGGTGATCGACCTCATTCCCAAAGGGACGTTTTTCGGCTTTGACTCGTTGATGCACAAGATGTTGACGAATCAAACGCCGATCAGGTCCTACCCGTTCAAGGGGAGGTGGCTCGATATTGGCCGACCGGACGACTACGATAAGATCTACGAAGAGTTTCAAAAGAGCCCGTCGGACTACCTACCAGACGGAGCCTAGCCACCATGCGCATTCTTGTTACGGGCGCGGCAGGATTCCTCGGCTCAAAGTTGTGCGGACGTCTCCAAGACAAACACGAAGTGATTGGCGCCGATCTTCGCCAAGCGGTGCCGGAATTCGTTGGCAGCTGGGTGCATGTTCAGTCGCCCACTGATCTGACCAATGCGATTGCCTCAACTCGACCTGACGCCATAATTCATGCGGCTTTCAACAATAAAAAGGCGGTAGGTGACTCCGATGAAAGCTACTTGGCCGCCGTCATCGCCAACAACCTTTCCCTCTTCGAAGCCGCGGCACAGGTGAAAGCCAAGCTGCTCTTGGTCAGCTCGTCAGCGGTCTACGGATCGGGCCTAGGCCAAAACGTGATCGACGAAGCCTGCCCGCGTCGACCGGTGACGCTTTACGGGGTCGCTAAATCCCTGCAAGAAATGCTGGCCGACCATAGCGCCGCCGCCAAGGGGCTGAGCCTCTGCATCGTTCGACTGTTTAATCTTTGCGGCCCCGATCAGCCAAGAGGCCTGCTTTGGGCCGATTGGTTGGGTCAGGCGCTCAGTATCAGAAACGGCGCCGCGCCGATCCTGCGCGTTCCCCACTGCCGGACGGCCAGGGACTTCGTCGATGTACGAGACGGCGCCGCCGCGCTCGCTTTGTTGGTTGAGCGATTTCGCCCGGGCGAATGCGTCAATGTCGCGAGCGGCAAACCTTTACACCTGCGCGAGCTCGGCCACCGGATTATTTCGCTTTGTTCCAAACCGTGCCAAATCGTCGAAACCGACCCCCGCCCCTCCGGCACGGATGTCGCGGCTCAGTGTGGCTCGAATGCGCACATTCACGACCTCGTGGGTTGGCGACCAACCTTCCCATGGCAACAGTCGCTCATGGACCAATGGGAGGCGATGCTGGCGCAGGACCTGGCAGTTAGCAAGGGCGACGCCAACTAAATCTCTCAGTTGGTATCGGAAACTTTAACGCCGGCGGGCAGGGTAAAAGTCTGCTCCGGAACCGGCTTATGATTCGGGTTTTTAAACTCATGCGACAAGGTCTTTTTGTCCCTTAAAGTCAGCTTGAGCATGGATACGAAAGACTCTTTGCCGTCGAGCCGCAGCTCGACCGCGGTAATCTCACCTTCCGACTTGGGTTTGAGCTGGATGGAGATTTGATCTCCATCTTTGTGCGCTTTAACCAAATCGTATTTCTTCAGGAGCGCATCGAAGTTCAAAACGAGGTCGATAATTTGGCGTAGCTGATAACCTTGCGGTCCAGTCGGCGAATAACGAGCGGCGCTGTTACTCTCCGGACTATAGTCGTAATAACTTTTGCCATCGAAGATCATATATTGCTTCTTGGGCGTTTCAATCATCCACTTAAAATAATTGGGCTTGGTAAAGATCGCCTTGCCCGTCTGCTTGGTGACTTTGCCGCGAATGCCGCCGGCTCGCGTCTGGACGAAGTCCACCACCAAGGAATCATAGTCCTTCATCTTGGCTTGGGCAGCTCGCAGCTCATCCTCCGTCAGATCCTTCGCTCCGCCCGCCGCGTCCGAAGGTGAAGCGGCCGGCACCTTCTTTGAGCTCGAGGCAACGGGTGCCGGCGGCTTCGGTGGTACCGGAGCTGCCGTGACAAGGGCACCGGACAAGAGCCATGGCCCTATGAAGAGCGAGCTAAGCATGTACAAGTAACATCTCCTTCGCAATCATCGCTGTCGACCATCCTTCTAAGCCGGAAACACACTGTTTTCAATTGTTAATCTCGGACCACAATAAGCGCAGCGCGCCGTCGGCTGCCGCCCGACGAATCGTCGAGCGATCCCCTGTCAAAGACAGTTGGATGGCTCGCACGCCTGCCGGACTGGCAAATCCGCAAAAAACTGTACCCACTGGTTTTTCCTTGGTGCCGCCGTCCGGCCCGGCAATCCCGGTCAGGGACAACGCGTAGGTCGAGCCAAGCCGCCGCTTCACGCCCAATGCCATCGCCTCGGCAACCTCCCCGCTCACGGCGCCACAGCGCTCAATGAGAGTCCGGTCAACTCCGAGCAGCGAGACTTTGGCCTCGTTGGCATAGGCACTCACACCGCCCAAGTATAACGCCGAACTGCCCGGAAGCTCGGTGAGTAGCGTTGCCAAGAGTCCTCCGGTGCAACTCTCGGCGGTCGCCACCGTCGCCGCATGAGACCGCAATTGATCCTGCACCTGCCTGATTAATGGGGTAAACTCGTCGAACCATTCCATAGCTGTCCCTCCCGGTGATTTTTCTGGATTAATCACAGCTAAGGCTTCATTATCAATTACCAATATTATCATACCTGATGACCTGCGCATGAGGTGCTTGAGTGAGCCACGAATGGTACAAATTCTATCCGGCCGGGGTTGAGCACGAGATCGATCTTTCCTCATGGAAAAGCATCGCCGACGCCCTTGAGAAAGCCTGCGCGAAATATCCCGACAAGATCGCTTTGACCTGCCTTGGCGCTAACTTGACCTATAGGCAAATGGACCGCCTTGCCGAGCAATTCGCGGCGTTTCTCCAGCACGAAGCCGGCCTCAAGAAGGGTGATCGGCTCGCCATCATGCTCCCCAATATGATGCAGTTCCCGATCGCCTTCTTCGCTGCTCAGAAGCTCGGCGTCATCTGTGTCAACACCAACCCGCTTTATACGCCGCGGGAAATGCGCTACCAGTTCAAAGACAGCGGCGCGAAAGCCATCGTCATGATCGATCTGTTCATGAACAACTTGGAACAGATCATTAAAGATACTGAGATCAAGACGGTCATCGTGACGTCGCTGGCTGATCAATTACCGGCCTGGAAAGGTCTGGCTCTCAAAACCGTGATGCGCCTCAAAGGGATGATCCCTCAACATAGCTTGGCCGCGATTCCATTTAAGGCCGCTCTGGCGACCGGCAGCGCTCACTCCTACGAAAAACCATCGATCAGCCATGACGACGTCGCCGTCCTTCAATACACCGGTGGAACAACCGGCATCTCCAAGGGCGCCATCCTCCTACAAAGCAATATTTTGGCCAATATGGCCCAAATCCAAAACTGCGCCAAGGGTCGCGTTCTTGACGCGCAAGAGGTCGTCCTGACGGCGTTGCCGCTCTACCATATCTTCGCCTTGACGGTAAATTTTCTGGCGTTTCTGGCCATGGGGCAGCAAATGATCCTGCTCCCCAAACCCATTCCCGTGGATAATATCATCAAGATCTTCCGGAAGTTCCCCATCACGATCATGACCGGCGTGAACACTCTGTTTAATGCCCTGATCAACCATCCTGACTTCCAAGCGCGCCCGCCCAAGCACTTAAAAATCGCGCTCGGCGGCGGCATGGCCGTGCAAGAGGTCGTCAATCGCAATTGGCAAAAGCTGACCGGTCAAGCAATCGTGGAAGGCTTTGGCTTGACCGAGTCTTCACCGGTCACCCACGTCAATCCGCTCAGCAACGACCTTCGCATGGGCTCAATCGGCGTTCCCGTGGCCTCAACGGAGGCGAAGATCGTCGACGAACAAGGCAACGAAGTCGGCCTTGGCGAACCGGGTGAGCTCCTCGTCCGCGGACCGCAAGTCATGGCCGGTTATTGGCAACGGCCCGATGAGACGGCGAAGGCCCTCCGCAACGGTTGGCTGTGGACCGGCGATATTGCCAAGCGGGACGTGGACGGCTTTTTTTATATCGTCGACCGCAAGAAAGATATGATTCTAGTCTCTGGATTCAACGTCTTTCCCAATGAAGTCGAAGAGGTGCTCGCCGCGCATCCCAAGGTGCTCGAGGCGGCGGTGATCGGCGTCCCCGACGGCAACTCGGGCGAAGCCGTCAAGGCCTTCGTCGTCGCGAAGGACCAATCGCTCACCATCGACGAGTTGCGCCAGCACTGCACCGAGCAATTGACCGGGTATAAGCGGCCTAGACACTTCGAATTTCGCCAAGAACTGCCCAAGTCGAATGTCGGCAAAATTCTTCGACGCGAGTTGCGCGACGTGACGCCAAAGGCCGTCAACGTGTGAGTGCGTCGAGCTTTCCGTGGGTTCCTCGATGAACGAAGCCAAGCTATGCGCCGTCTGCGGTCGAAGGTACCAATCAGAACAGGACTATCTCGTCGGCACCAGCCGCTGGCGTGTCTGCAGCGCCGGCAATCTTTGGTTTAACTGCAGCTGTGAATCGACCCTCCTGATCACGAAGGGCAAGTTCCCCTGGTATTCTCCTGATCAATTCATGGGAGAAGAAAGCCGCAGCGTCTTTAACAAGCTCGGCAACCTCAAGGATTTACCGCACATCCCTAGCGCCGTCCTTGAGATCCAACGACTGCTCCAGCAGCCGGATGTCGACCCGAAGGTCATTGCGAGAGAACTCCGCAAAGAGCCCGTCTTAGCCACCCAGATCTTGCAGCTCGCGGAGGGTTTCCGCCGCACCCGTAACCCCGCAACCCCCAAAATCAACGCTCTGGAGCACGCCATTGTCTATATAGGCCTGAAGCCTCTCAGCGAGCTCGTCCTAACATCCTCTCTGCGCACCTTGCGCGCCCCACAATCTTCCTTCGACCTCGATCAGTATTGGACCGACGCCTATGTTACCGGCGCGATCGCCGAAGTGCTGCTGCGCCGCTATAGCCCCCACTTGAATCCCGACGAAGCCTTTCTCGCTGCTTGCCTCTGTAATATTGGCAAGCTGGTCATCGCTTATTGCCTCCCGAATCAAGGAAACGGGATCTGTCGCGACATTGCCGGCACCACGGGGCCGCTGATTTCGTGGCGTGAGGCCGAAAAGAAACATGGTGTTCCCGACCATTGTATCCTCGGCGAAATCGCCGCGACCTTGTGGGGCTTTCCAACGTCGCTCATGGAAGCGATCCGCAAACACCACCACCCCGTGGCACCGACTGGTGCGGCATTGCCGCTCACCCAGATCACCGCCGTTGCCAATCAAATGACCCATTGGGTGCAGCTTCGGCCGCACCTGATGGAACACGACATTATTAGCGGCTTCAAACAGCGCGTCGGGCTGTCTGAGTCGGCGCTGGATTCCTTCGCGCTGG
>Ga0207116_10051_pt2 | contig 14461 bp, 10 predicted proteins | sample Alteio_BWMinHeat_44_FD_153550 | JGI IMG/M metagenome (GOLD analysis project Ga0207116, IMG submission 153550) | Enriched cells from forest soil in Barre Woods Harvard Forest LTER site, Petersham, Massachusetts, United States -... | ecosystem: Environmental > Terrestrial > Soil > Temperate forest >... | reverse complement strand
TTTGTAGCGATCTTCGTGGAAAAGTCCCAAAACAGAACCAAGAGAGACATGCCCCGGCTGAGCGCCAACGACGGCTGCCCTTCTGGAGATCGCCACGCGTTTCCTGCGGGAATCCGCACTTACGAACGCGCGTGACGCCCTTCAAGGGACAACTTTCGCTCTCAGGCAGGACGCTTCTTCCTCTCCTTATTCGTGATTGCCAGGACTTCAGCGGCCTTCCGGTGGGCTGTGCTTCTCGCCGGATTCTCGGCGGCCGGCAGAAAAACAGGCCGGTAGTGACGCCGCATGCAGACGTGACATCGAACCAGCCGGAGCAGGAATAAGACATGAATCTTCTGCCACAGATTAGTGGAAGCCGATGCGTAGATCTCCGAACACCCGCAATACGGACAATTTTTCAGGCTGATTCTTCGCATTTTCTACCGGGCAGGCTACCGCCCTGCTCTTGGTTTGGATGCGGTTGCCCTCCGCTGGGGTTTTCAAGTTTCACTAACTGGAACTCAAAAGTTCTACGAAACTCTACCGAGTTCCCTGTATGGCCGTTACAGCAAACCGCGTGCACAGTCGGAGACTCAGGAGAGTTATATGGCACACTTGGCGCTGCAGGAGGTCATCGACAGAATCAACCAGGTCCATTCTCCAACGAAAGATCCGCCAACCAGGAATGATCGCGCCACCGAGCAAGAACATCGGCCTGAGTTCTACATCCCTCGCATAACCCGACGTTTGGCTAGGTTCATCGTCAGCACATGACCGACAGCGACTGAGCTACAGCGCCGCTTCGGGTTTCCTGTCAGCAAATGGCGTCCTTGTTACTAAAAACAGAAGCAACAGGTCAATCGCGGGCAGGCATCTGACTGATACGGTTACAGCAGCTCCGGGGGGAGAGGCTGTTTCGGACGAGCGCTTCGAACTCAACCGAGTCCGAAGCGCTCGATTTGATTTCGCCTGAAGTTCGGCAGACTGATTTTTTCGTGCCGAAAGCCTGGTAGTCGTAGTAACATGCGCCGCATCAGGGCTGCTTCGGCAGCCAGAGCAGCCAGAGACGCCAGGTCGCGTCTCGTTCCACCTTGTTTCGTGGAGGGTTCATGGAGAATCGAGTCCTTGGGAATTCAGCTACCACCAGTTCACAAGCCGCCGCCACGCGCCACGAGGGGCGCAACGTTTGGGTCCTGACCGCCTACGCGGTTTCGGGCTTGGCCCTGTTCGGCGTGCTGATCTACTACGTCTCGGCTTACATCGCGCAATAGTCAGGCATCGGTCTCGGCCGCTTGCGCTGTATCTAAGTGGCTCCGCGGTGGATGGCCGCACCATCCTACTGATGCGGTAAGTTCTGGCTGCTGAGTTGGTTTGCCTGCATTTCGTTCCGCGGACTGGGCCTTCGTTTTTGAATCCGCATTTTGCCGGGCGCACCGATTTGTTCGCCCGCGACCGTGCTACAATCGCCGCTTGCCGGTTAGCGACGCTTGGCAAATCCCCACTTAACTGAGACGCATTGACTCCTGTGGCCCATGATCCCTCGAAGACCGCCGTCACCTACGCCGACGCCGGTGTGGACATTGACCGCGCCAATCGCACCAAAAAGCGGATCAAGTACCTCGCCCATAAGACTTTTACCCGCAGCGTCCTGAGCGAAATCGGCGGTTTTGGCGGATTGTTCGCGGTGGACAAGGCGAAGTGGGTAGACCCCATCCTGGTATCCAGTGTGGACGGCGTGGGCACCAAGCTGAAAATCGCCTTCGAGATGGATGTCCACCACACCATTGGCGCCGACCTGGTCAATCATTGCGTCAACGACATTGCGGTGCAGGGCGCCACGCCGCTCTTTTTCATGGACTACCTGGCTAGCGGCAGGATCGAGCCGGAAATTACCGAGAAAGTCATCGAAGGCCTGGCCGAAGCCTGCAAACACAACGGCTGCGCCCTGATTGGTGGAGAAACCGCCGAGATGCCGGGCTTCTATCCGGACGGCGAATACGATCTGGCCGGATTCATCGTTGGAGCGGTGGAGCGGGAGCGCATCATCACCGGCAAGACCGTTGAAGTCGGCGACGTGATCTTAGGCTTAGCCTCAAACGGCCTGCACACCAATGGCTACGCCCTGGCCCGCAAGCTGCTCTTCGAAGTCGGCAAGTACACCCTGGATTCCTATGTAAATGAACTCAAGGGCAAGGTCGGCAACGAACTACTGCGCACCCACAAGAGCTACTGGCCTGCGATCAAGCGCTTGGTGGACGGCGAATGCGTCTCCGCCATGGCACATATCACGGGCGGCGGCATCACGGAAAATCTGCCGCGCGTCCTGCCGCGAGGCGTGACCGCTGTCATCGAGATGGGCTCCTGGCAAGTGCCGCCGATTTTCGAGCACCTGCAGCAACTGGGAAATGTTCCCCAAGAAGAGATGCTCCGCACCTTCAACATGGGACTCGGAATGCTGCTGGTGGTCCCGTCGAAGAAATTCAAAAAGGCTCAGACCGTGCTGGAGCGGGCGGGAGAAAAAGCCTTCACCGTTGGACGCATTGCGAAGGGCGACCGCAAAGTGATTTACACCTGATCGGCGGTCGAGAGATTGCAGGCCGTACGTCCCGCGTAGATAGCGCTTAAGATCATGGTTCTGAGATGACGGAGTCTCAGACGTTTAGCAGTTTCTCGCCACCCGCCGCCAAAAACGTGGCATGCAGTTCGTTACGTTTTCGCTCGGCCTGACGCATGAGTTCAACATAATGAACCGAGGAGCGCAGCAATACGAACCATGGATCTCGCATGATAGCCGTTGCATAAAGAAACCCGCCCTCGAGCGCCCGGGTAAGCATGGTGATAGCTCGCTCTGGTTCGTTAACGCGTGCCAGGTGACGCGCCATGTAGTAGAGGGTCTCTGGATCTCTTCGAGTCAGAGGTTCTCCGAGTTCGATTGCCTGAACACATTCCGCGAAGTCCCCTTCGAGGTAGGCCCTTAGGGACCGCATGATTGCTTGCACCGCGCCAGTGGCGCCCCCGCGATGCTCGCGTTCCCTCAACTTTGCCAGGGCTGCCTTGTCATCCCCTAAAGCGGCTAGCGCAGCGCAATCCAAGTAATAACCCACCTTGTTTCCATAACAATCGAGCGACTTGGCATAGTCCCCAAGCAGGAAGTGGGTGTGTGCGGCGCTCGTAACCAAGTTGGGATCCAGATGACAACCGCGCTCATGAGCAGCCATAGAGGCCCCCAGTTCGTCGCAATAGCGGCAAGCCTGAACCAAGCCAGCAAATAAATCCGGATCGTTTCGCCGGAAGCTCGCTCGCTCGAGTAACCTCACCATCGCCTGTTGTGCTCTTCCCTGGTCGCACTCCACTGGCGTGTAAAGATTGTGCGCGCGATGGCTAAGTCAGGATTTAGAGCGAATGCCTGGTTGAACGCCTCATCGGCCCGCTTCAAGTTGCCGTGAACGTCCTCGCCGAATTTCTCGATGAACCGGTAAACGCGTCCCAGCTGCGCCCACGCTGGTGCGTAGCCCGGGTCTTCATCGAGGGACTAGCGGTACAGATCGCGCGCCAGCCTCATATTATCGAGAGTGCGTGTAACCGCGATCTGGTTCGCACGAAGGTAATACTCGTAAGTCTTCGCGTTTGCTGGTACGTCGAGTTGGAAGATCCGGCGTTCACGTTCATTTAGGGGCAAAGCGAACGACTGCACGATTCGTTCGCACAACTCGTCCTGAATCTTGAAGAGATCATGCATCGACGAACTCACTGTGTCTGCCCAGATAATAGTGCCGCTGGGTGCTTCCACGAGTTGGCACGTAACGCGAATCCGATCGCCCGCTCGCAAAACAGAACCGGTAAGGATAGCGTCAACGTCCGCCTCCGCCGCCACCCGTCTCGGATCCGACAAACCTTCGAATCCAGCCGCGATCAGACTGGAACGCACGATCAGGCTGTTGATTCCGGAAAGTGAACTGCCGATCGCGTCCGGCAAACTATAGGCTAAAAAGTCCGTCTCCCCGTCTCTTTTCAACACGCGAAAGGGCAGGGCAATCAGACGCGCAACCGTTCCGCGTCGCGACGCAGCGCCGGTGCTGCGGGATAGAGATATAGCGTTCAAGGCGTCGAGCATCTCGCGAGCCGAAGAGTATCGGTCCTCAGGCCGCTTGCTCATCGCCTTGCATATCACTTGATCGAGCGCTTCGATTTCTCGAGGCCCGCTGAGCGGCGGCGGGTCATGATGCAAGGCCGCGTACAGGACATCGACAAACGAAGCGCCGTCGAACGGCCGTTTGCCGGCGAGCATTTCGTAAAGAATGCATCCCGATGCGAAAATGTCCGCCGCCCGACCTGTGGTACGGCCACTTGCTTGCTCTGGCGCCATGTAATGCGGAGTGCCGACGATCAGTCCCTGGGCGGTTACAATCGTTGCCGTTCTCGCCGGATCCGTGTTTCCCGTGGGCGTAGGCTCGAGGAACCGTGCCAAACCAAAATCAAGCAGCTTGATTCCATGCCGGGTCAAGAAAGCGTTGGAGGGTTTGAGGTCTCGGTGAACAATGCCGAGATCGTGAAGGCCCTGCAGCGCTTCCAAAATTTGCTGTTCGATACCCACTACTTCCGACGTGGTAATCGCAGTGCCTTTAAGCCGGTCCGCCAGCGACTGCCCGTCGAGCAATTCCACTATGAGTACGAGCGCCTCTCCGTCTTCTAGAACGTCGAAAATCTGGCACACCCGGATGGCTCACGCGTGCAAGCGATCGAGCTTCCCGCCACAGTCGGCTCGGGGCCGCTCCGCTTTCGTTCGCATCGGAAATCGTCTTGATGGCAACAGCTCGTTCTAGTCGTTCATCCCAGCCCTCGTAGACCGCACCCATTCCACCTTCGCCGATCTTGCGCCGGACCCGGTAATGGCCGACAGTTTCGAGCATCCCGAGTAATCGTAATCGGTTGGTCAGTGCCTCGCAAGAATCGACAGTGATCTAACGGCGTGAAATGGCGTTGCGGTAATCGTCTGCGGTGGTGCGGTAGCAGGGCAGCATGCCCTTCTTGTCATTGGCAGTCAACCCGGGAGCGTCAGCTGAATTTTGCACATCCGGGTGGGGGTCGGCTTCGGGCCAGGTCATCTGCATCAGCGATTCGTCACAAGTCCGGTCCCGGCTGACCAGCAGCCTGTACACCTTCGAATTGTCCACGCCGTAGTCAGACAGTCGCCGTTGATACGGAAGATAGACATACACTAGCTTGACCAACTCGGTCAGGTCCTTGCGCAGCCGTCGTTCGGCAATGTAGACCTCGTAATTCGAGAAATAAGACGAGTTCGGCAGCGCCATCGCCAGGCCAATCAGACGCAGAGGCATCTCCTCAGTACCGGCTTCGCGCGCCTGTTCAGTTCGTTGCGGCGTGTTGTCAGTTACCGGCGACGGCCTAGGCACGCGATCGCTGTTCATCGCCACCTGGCGCCCACCACGGTCGGAGTTGCCTCCGGCCCCCACACCCCTAATCGATGGCGCAGGGGGTACACCCTGCATGCCAGTACCAGACCCAGATCCGGAAAGCGAACTGGCGCGTTGACCTGCGCCTGAATTGCCTGTCCCCTCAAGAGATGGCGGGGGCGGTACTGGCTGCACGCCGGCGCGGGCCAGGGAATCGCTGAAGAACGAATTGCTCGACAAAGAACTCACGCGTCCGCCCGCAGAAGAGCTGCCCACACCCTGAACGGATGGTGGAGGCGGCACGACGGAGGAGCCGACGCCCGAAATCAGCCCCGCGCGGCCACTCGCGAGGGTTCCGGAACGTGGCGCCGTAGGCGGAGGCGGCACGGCCCACGCGACCAGACTACCCAGAGTCGCCTGGAGCGCTCCCGAAATTGTGTGTTGCTCGCCCACCGGCAACCGCGGCGCGGGCGCGACCACTGCGGACGGGCCGATGTTGACGTCCCCAACCCTGCGGATCAAGGCCTGCACCACGGGAGGCGGGGCAATAACAGTCGCGCCGGGCACATTCATCACACGTTTCGAGGAAGCAACCCCAGGCTCCGGCACCGGGGCAACGCCAGAAGCTTGAGGCAGACCGAGCCGGCGCGATGTCGCCTGGTTAAGCTCGGGTGCCGGGGCGACGACGAAAGTCGGACCCGTTCGTATGCTCAATCGCGAGGGGCCGCCGATTGACGCGAACGGCATCACAGGAGGTATGACATTCGAAGCAACAATATTGGGTTGCGCCGGTCCCTTCAGCTTGATGTCGGGCGCTTTGACAGCAGCCTGCGTGCGTTCTGGCGCTACCCGAATCGAGCCGCGGCGCGCGGACTCGGCCGATTTCCTGAATACCGGGCGAACCCGGGGCGAGTTGCCACCCAGAGCCGGGAACGACCCGTCAGGCTTGTAGTAGGTGAGGCGAGTATTTTTGAACATGCTGCGGCGCAGGGGCTGATCTTGCGAACTCCAGGGCTGAGACAGGATCACCACAACAATCAGCGCAATCACATGGCCCAGCAGTGATTCTGCAAACCGTCCCCACGGCATGCCCGAGTAGTAAATAACTTCGCGCCAGAACGGCAGCGACCAGAACCTGGGCGCTCCAGGCGGTGCGGGCCGCAGTGTGTCGGCCAGATTTCTCAGAAAGACCCGATACGCTGGTTCCAGCTCGACCAGCAAGGTGAGATGAGGGTTTACCCTGGGAGTGGAGTGTCCGGGGGTGAGAGTCGTTTCTGGTCCGCCGTCCACGCGCCGCATGTTCGTCCAGTCGTATTCGCGCTGGTCGCCACAACGACGACACACCTGGTAGTAGCGGCCATCGGCGGCTCGTAGCGGCCAGAAAAACTCGTGTATGCACACGCCAGGCATAAGACCTGTCCCGTAAGGATTTGGGGTCCGGGCAGACTGCCGGAAGTACCTATCATCTAGGGGTATGACGGGATTGGCTAGGTGACTTTAGTGCAGGATGAACGGGTGATGCCTTGATTACGACTCTTGGAGGGCGCGAGAAAGAGCCAGTTCAGTCACAACTCGAAGCTCCTGGCTGGAGACGATCCCGCCGTGCTGCGATCGTACTGAGATCACGACGCACGATGGGCCGAGGCGGCGTGCGGCGACCGACTACTCTGAAACCAGCTCGCACGAAAGTGGAGACATAGCCGGTGCCGGACGCGCTGGGCGACAAATCGGCATCGAGAGGATAGGCTTCGAGAGCCGGCGCCCCTACGCTCTTCGCGGCCTTCACCGCCGCCTCAATCAGCGCCGACGTAACACCCTGCTTACGATAGCCCTTGCGCACATAGAAGCATGAGATGGACCAGACCGGCACATCGTCGATGCGTCTGAGGCGCCACGCACGATCCAGCCACGGCAAGCCGTCACGGGGCGTAAGCTGACACCATCCCACCGCCAAATCGCCATCGAAAGCGAGCAAACCCGGAGGTGGCCCCTGCTTCACAACTCTCCGAAAATCCGCCTTGTTCCTCTCACGCGGCCGCCTGCGATATGCGTTGCCAATGCGCCAATACATGCACCAGCAGTCGTGGCAAGGCCAATTCTTGCCGAACAAGTCTTCCAGCGCCGGCCAGAGGTCGAGTGTGAGGGGCGAATCCTGAGCCTCATTGCGGGACGATGCATTCTAAACTGCGTGGTCGATTCCTGTCGCCGTTTCCGAAGTTGGCTTTTACCGGCGCTCTGAATGAGGCTTCCGATCTAGTGCTTTGGGTCTAGCGCTTCAACAGATCCACCGGCTGCTTCACGTCATGCACTCTCAGATATTTCGCCAGCGCGGGGTACTGCTTCGCTGCAGCTTCATACATCGCATAAGCTACGTTGCGATAGGAGAAGTGCCCGGCAGGCCCGGTTCTCAGCTCGGAGATGTAAACCACTTCGGCAAAATCCATCTTGAACAGAGTGCGTTTGCGGAAGCCGAGGGGAATAGTGTATTGCGAATTTTCTTGCGCTTCCGCTCCCCCACGCGACGCCAGTTGCTCGACTGCGCTCGCAGTCCGCCGCATCACGGCATCGTAATTTTGCCGGGCGCCGGCGGCCTCGAGTTCGTCGGGGGCGTCGTATCCGTGTTTCGTCGTGAACTCCTGGCCGATCTGGATGCAGCGGCGGTGGCGGTGCATATCGCGGAAGCCGCCGATGTCCATCAGAATGTCGAAGCGGAATTGTTGCCCGGCGCAGAATGCTCGCAGCATCTCGTCATGACAGCCGCGATTTCGCAGCCCCAGGTCGATAATCTCGCGGCGAATTTGTTCGCCTGCCACCTGCACAGCCTGGCGAATCTGCCGGTAGGAATAATGGCTGTGCTCGTAGATCAACGTCGACGCGAGCTCGACCTCGAGCGGTTCTTCTTCTAGAAGATCAACCGTCGGGGCCAGGGCAATGGGCAAGTCGCCCATCAGTTCAGACGCCACCTGACGCAGCGCGCGCCGGGTCTCAATCTCGTACTGGTTGGGATCGGCATACTTTACCAGCGTCGGCGCCACCCGGACTTCGCGCAACAGTTCCTGCTCGGCGCGCGCCCCCAACTCGGGCGAAGCGGCGCGAATCTGTTCCACCAGCGCCCGCAGTGAGTCCTGGTTTACGTTGTACGCCGGGGACGTCGCTGCGCGTTTTAGCAGCTCTCCCAATCGCCGGATTTCCTTGTGGGTATGCGAAAGCAGATGCGACACCTGGCCCTCGAGCGTGCGTGCATTGACAATTTCGCCCAACGAAGTGTTGGCCGCCAGCGGCAACAGGTAGCGGGAGATGTCGAAGGCGCGCGCCCGCAGCGTGCGCTCGTAGGCGTCCTGCTTCATCTCGGCGGGTTTCGGCGTGACGCTGGCCAGATAGAGAAACATGCGGTCGGAGAGAGCTTCGTATTCCGTGAACAGGGAATCAACCGTCTCCCGGTAGAAGTCTTTCGCAGAGGTTTGGGTGGGCGGGTCGCCCGCCGCCACCCGGTCCTCGCCGAAGTCGGGTACGTAATAGCCGCTCTTTTTGAAGTCTTGGTAGCGGGTAGAACGTTCCTGGCCGTCCCAGCGCTGCTCGTCCGCGACTGCAATGGCCGCAAGAATGGACAGACGTTCGATGGCCAGTGCAATGTGCGCCAGGTCGGCAATGGAGCGATGGCCGTATTGGAAGTAGAAAGTGTTGAGAAACTTCTCCGCCTTTTGCTGGCTAATTTCCCGCAACGACTCTTTCATCGAGAGTGCAGAGCGCGAGTACTTGGCCATGGCATAGGCCTGGATTTCAGGCTCGACGCCGTACACGGCGTAAACCTCGACCGAAGGCGCGTCGCGGGGCACGGAGTTCGAGTTTTCGGAAACGGGCGTTTCGATCCCTTCAGACATGAGCATCTTTATCCTAAGCTTCTGCGGTCCGGCAGCGGTCCAGCTTGCGCTTCGCTCGCCGAGCCAAGGGCGAGACGCCTCGGGACAGCCGGCAACATGCGGGCGTTGCAGCTCGTTGGAATCTTACTGCAATCTTCAACGATGCGCCGTGAGGAAAAGATCGGCAACTTTCAGGGCAAGATTAGCCGGCACCACATCGTCGCGGTTGCAGAGGACGATGACGGTGATTTTGTCCGCTACGAAACGTTGGATGGTGGTGCGGAAACCCACGGTCTCGCCGTAGTGCCACAGGCGGAGATGATCCTTGTACGAATTCAAAAACCAGCCAAAGCCGTACGCCGCCGGCCGGCCGTCAGGTTCCTGTACACTGCCATCCGCCACTTTGACCGGAGTGACCGCCGGCTGCATCTCGGCCTCACTCAACAGAGTATGGTGCGTGAGCGCCCGGTCCCACTTGGCCAGATCGTCGAGCGAGGAATAGACGCCGCCGTCGCCCAATACTGCTGAGGTCGGGCTCTGATCCAGTTGGCGCCAAACTCCCGCTTCGCGGGTGTGCCCATAGGCGCGGTTGGCAACTGTGTTCTTACCTTTTTCGTAGGCCACGGTCTGCTTCATGTCTAGAGGAGCGAAAATCCGGTCATGCAGAAAATCTCTAAACGGCTTGCCCGAAACTTTTTCTACCACCACGGCCAGCACCGCATAGCCGGAATTGCTGTAGTCCCACTTTGTGCCGGGAGGAAATTTCGTGGTCTTCTGCTGCTTCAACAGTTCCAGTACACCCGCATCTTTGATCTGAGGAATCTTTTCCGGAGGAGTGCCGGGCACGGGCTTCGCCATCAGGCCTTCGTAGTCCAGCAGGCCGGAAGTGTGGTTCAGAAGATTGCGAATCGTAATGGACCTCCCGTAGTTTGGAAAGCCGGGAAAGACATCGGTAAGCCGGTCTTCGTAATGCAGCTTGCCCTCATGCACCAACAGCATCACAGCCATCGCCGTGAACTGCTTGGTACATGACGCCAGGCGGAAATTGGTATGCGCGTTGATTTTGTTCAACGAACGCAGATCGGCTACGCCGTAACCCCGCTCGAACACGACCTCGCCGTTTTGGACGACGAGCACGGCGGCGCCGGGCGCGCGTTCTGATTTGAGTTGCTTAAAGATGGGATCAATCTGATCTTCCGGGCTCTCGGCGAGACAGACCGGCAACGCTGCAAGCAGCCATATTGCGGTCAGAAGGAACGCACTCTTTACGCACTTGGCGAGTACTTCGCGTCCTTTGCGGTCAAGATCTTTTGCCGCAAAGTGCGCAAAGGGACACCGCAACGCTCGCAAAGGAAAACCCGCGCCTCCAAAATCCCGACATCGTTCTCCATCAGTCGGCTTCACGTCGATCTCCACCTTTAAGGGCTAATTCCGGCCACAGCCATCATGCGCCCCGTGACTCCCTTTTCCGCGCGATAGGAGAACAGAAGATCAGTCCGGCAAGAAGTACACAGCGGCGAGGCGCTGATGTTTTTCGCCGCCACTCCAGCGGCAATGAGCTGGCGGCGGTTGGCTTCTACCAGATCCAGGAAAATCTTCTTCGGCAACTCGCTGTGGCCGGGGGCCCGAGCCGTGAGGAACAGCAGCGGATACTTTTCACGGACCGGATCCGACTGCTCGACTTCGCGGAATAGTTTGCTGCCATACTCGAACCGGGATTCGAACTGCGTACGCACTTCCGGACCAACCGCGTAGCAGCAGCCATGAACACCGGGGCCGATGGCGGCCCTGATGTCGGCGGGGCGAGTGCCAAACCACCGCTGCATTTCACCCGCACCTTTCTCCACGATCCGTTTCACGGTCCCACGCCAGCCGGCATGAAAGACTCCCACCGCCCGGCGTTTTGTGTCCACCAGAATAACTGGCAGGCAATCGGCGGTCAGAATTGCGAGGAGGAGACCCGGGGTTCGGGTGATCAGGCCGTCGCCGGCAAGCCCCGGCTCGGGGACCTCAGAAACGCAACGAATAAGGTCCGAGTGAATCTGGCGGAGCGTAACCAGCGGCCACTCTCGGTTCTTACGGACGGCGCCTACTTGCTGGAGGAAGGCGGTCCGATTCTGTTTCACCGCGCGCTGCGAATCCTCCCGGTTGAAACCGAGATTCAGGCTTCTGCCGCCGTACCCCTTGGAGAATCCACCCGGTCGAGTGCTGAAACCATGAACGAGCCAAGGCACCGGCGTAAGAGAGTCGGCCTCGAGAACCTTGCTTTGAGCTTTCCGGAGGGTTTTCAGCGGCACCGCAACATCTTAGCAACGTATCCGCGATCATGTAATGCGGCGTGCGCCGTAAATAGTAAGCGTTATGTTAGCGATTGGCTGCTTAGCCTGCACCGCCGACCGCGTATAATTCCGGGCTGCGCTGATTCAGGAGTTTACTACTCAGGCACATTCAGGAGAACCTATACATGCGTGTCTTTATTGTGACGGTTGCTTTGCTGTGTCTGCTCGCCACCGGGGCCGTGGCGCAGCAAAATTCGTCAAACGACGAGGCGAAAGAGAAGAAGACAAAAAACGTCGAGCCCGCGTCCAAGAATTCTGAGAAGAAACCGAGCCCGCCCGCCGAGAAGACGGAAACCAACCCGTCTTCGGAAGAGCAGAAAGCGGCAGCCCCCAAGCCGGGGACGGACAAGGATAAGGAAGAGTTTGACGTCTCGGAAGTTCTGCCAGTGCTGACGCATCACCAGATCACGCTGGAGACCAAAGCGTTGAAGTACACCGCCACCACCGGCCGGCTTCCCATCAAGCGCAGCGACGGCAAGATCGAAGCCGAGATGTTTTTCGTGGCCTACACGCTCGACGGCCAGGACCCGGAAAAACGCCCGCTGACCTTTGCCTTCAATGGCGGCCCCGGATCGGCTACGATCTGGCTCCACATGGGAGCGCTGGGCCCGCGACGGGCTGCGCTGCTGCCCAATGGCCTGCTGCCGCCGGCTCCCTACCACATTGCGGACAACCCCAGCACCCTCCTCGACAGGAGCGACGTGGTCCTGGTGGACGCGATCTCAACTGGCTTCAGCCGCGCCGCCAACGCGGAGTTGTCCAAGAAATTCCTGGGAGTGAAGGGCGACATCGAAGCTTTCAGCGAATTTATCCGGCTGTATCTCTCCCGCTACGAGCGCTGGAGTTCGCCGCTTTTTCTCTTTGGCGAGAGTTACGGAACCACGCGCGCGGCCGGCATTGCCGGCAACCTCGCTGACCAGGGCATTTCTTTCAATGGCATCACGCTGCTCTCGACCGCACTCACCTTCCAGACCCTGGAGTACACCAAGAGCAACGACCAACCCTACATCCTGCTGATTCCCACCTTCACTATGATCGCGAGCTATCACAAGAAATTGCCGCCGGACTTGATGCAGGACGTGGACAAGGCGCGACAGGAATCAGCGCAGTGGGCGGCGACTGACTATACCCAAGCCCTGGCCAAGGGCGACGCGATCAGCGCCGAGGAGCGCCAGAAAGTCATCGCTCAGATGGCGCGGTATACCGGATTGAGCAAAGAAGTTCTTGACCAGGCCAACCTGCGCATCGACGTGGAAAAGTTTACCCACTATCTGTTGCTCGATCAGAAGCTGCGCGTGGGTCGCCTAGACGGTCGTTTCACCGGCCCTGACCCTAACGGAGTGTTGGATACGCCGTTCTACGATCCGACCGAAGCAGCCGTGCTGCCCCCCTTCACATCAGTCTTCAACAACTACGTACGCACCGAGCTGGGATACAAGACCGACATGCCATACCAGGTGTTTCCCGCGGATCAAAACTTTGAGACTTCCTGGAACTGGGGTTCTGGCATCGGCGGATTCCCGGATACGGCGACGGCGTTGCGCCAGGCGATCGTGAAGAATCCATACCTGAAGGTCCTGGTCATGGAAGGCCTATACGACCTGGCGACTCCGTTTTACGCCGCCGACTACACCATCGATCACTTGAATCTAAGCCCGCAGTACCGCAAGAACATTTCGTTTACTACCTACGACGCAGGACACATGGTGTATCTGCCGGCCGACGGACTGAAGAAAATGAAGAACGACGAAGCCGGATTCATGGACAAGGCGCTGGCCGGAAACTAAGGGAAGTCGAGGCACGTCGAACTGGGAACGGAGAACTAGAAACTCGAAACTGGTTTGCAAACCAGTTTGAGATCGAAAAGACTCTGAGGAGCCAGCGGACCCTTCAACTCCGATCAGCATGACAACTCACGCTTGTGCCAGGTCGTCGCCTGCTCGTAGGCATGGGCGACCTGGAGAACCACGGCTTCTCCCCAGTGTGGTCCGATGATCTGCAGGCCGATGGGCAAACCGCCTTCGGTGAATCCGCAGGGAACGGAAATCGCCGGCAATCCCCAAACGTTGATGGGGCGCGTGTTTCGCAACAACAGGAGTTCCTGCGGCCGCAGAAGGTCGGGATTCTTTTTCAGTTCCGCAATCGTGGGCGCCACCATCGGCGTGGTCGGCGTGACCAGCACATCCACATCAGCAAAGATGGAAACAATGTCGCGACGCGCCCGTTCCAGGTCGCGACGACCTTCGAGCACGGTCGCTGGGCTGACGTTTTGGCCGGTGCGAATTCGGCGCAGGGTTTCCGGCTGGTAAAGTTCCGGGTGGCGAGCGACGAACTCCGCGTGAACAGCGTACGCCTCGGCGATTTGCAGGGTCCGGTCGGTCGGCACCGGCAATTCGATGTCGCGAATTTCAGCGCCCATCGCAGCCAACCCTGAGAGAGCGTGATTAGTTGCCGAGGCTACCTCGGCATCCAGATCTTCAAAAAAGAATTTCTTTGGGGCGCCGACTCGCAGCGGCTGGAAATTTTTCCCAAGCGCCGCCCCATAATCCTCGACCGGAGCGTCCACACTGGCCTTATCCGCACGATCGTAGCCCGCGATGGCCGCGAAGATCACGGTCACATCCGCCACCGTGCGAGCGATCGGCCCCACGTGGTCGAGAGAAGTGGAAAGCGGGATCACGCCCCGGGCACTGACCCGTCCGTAGGTGGGTTTCAGGCCGACCACGCCACACAGCGCAGCCGGCTCTCGGATAGACCCGGCAGTGTCAGTCCCGATGGCGCCGTAGCCCAATCCGGCCGCGACCGCGGTGGCTGAGCCTCCCGAAGAGCCGCCGGTAATGTGGGCCGGATTCCAGGCGTTTCGCACTTC
>Ga0207116_10248_pt1 | contig 14615 bp, 13 predicted proteins | sample Alteio_BWMinHeat_44_FD_153550 | JGI IMG/M metagenome (GOLD analysis project Ga0207116, IMG submission 153550) | Enriched cells from forest soil in Barre Woods Harvard Forest LTER site, Petersham, Massachusetts, United States -... | ecosystem: Environmental > Terrestrial > Soil > Temperate forest >... | reverse complement strand
GCCAGTGGACATCGTCGACCTCGGCGTCGGTTGCCTTGGTCAGCTTCAATGTCATGGTGTCGCCGCCGCGAACCGGATCGCCCGCGCGTGCCGCCGCGACCCCGATCAACAAGGTCAAGGCGATCGATGCTCCTACTTTCCACCACATGGCCATGCCCTCCTTAAAGTGAAAAAGAACCACAAACGTCGCAACCTCGAATCCATTCCGTGACGGCGTATTTCCGCTGGCATGCCATCAGAAGAGATTGTAATGGGTTGATTGGATCGGTGTCAAATGCGTCACAGTTTCCGTGGTGCGGCCGGCTCGGCTGCACGTGCAGGCGGGACGCCTGCACTACGGTGTTCGCGGCAGGTGCCACTATCGTCAAATGGGTCCTCAACCGGGCGAGCCGCCCTTGCAATCGGGCCGGGCGTCAGAGAAGATGCGACGTGCGAATACGTAACGCCGGGTGCGAGGGTAGACAAGCATTTGACGTGGGAAACGTTCCCCATGGCGGCAAGCTTTCTAGCTTGCCGGAGCGAATCGGCAAGCTGGAAAGCTTGCCGCCACGGTGTGCCTGGCAGCGAATTCAACAAAAAGGAGCGATGCGATAATGGCGAACTACGCGCGAAAGACACAGCGAAAGCGGCGGCGGATCAGGAACAAGCGGCTCCGGCATTTGAAGCCCGTTCGGAAGGGGTGGAAGATCGGGTGAATTGGAAATGAAAGCGAGCGGCCGCTGTGGCACGGTCAGGAGACCGTGCCACAGCGCGCGGCTTCGGCATTTGAAGCCCGTTCGGAAGGGGTGGAAGATCGCGTGAATTGGAAATGAGAGCGAGCGGTAGTTGTGGCACGGTCAGGAGACCGTGCCACAGCGCGGAACAAGCGGCTTCGGCATTTGAAGCCCGTTCGGAAGGGGTGGAAGATCGCGTGAATTGGAAATGAGAGCGAGCGGCCCGCCACAACCCCTGGTGGCGGGCCGCTCGCTTTTGTGTTGACCTCGACTAGTGGTTCACCCAGCTCCGATTGACGGGTTGGAGCACCGGCTTTAGCCGGACCGCTAAAGCCGGTGCTCCAGCCTTCAGATCAGCCTTGAAAGAGCACTAATCTCCGTTCGTCTTCTTGACCGTTTGCTTGTCGGCCGCCTTCGTGCCTGCGACCGAAGTGGAACCCTCTCCGTAGGCGAGATAGGTGTATTTCGATTTGGCGACAACGCGCGACACGGTCGTGCCCTCAAGCGGCGCCGACGAAGCGGGCGGGGCTGCGGATGGGGGCGGCGCCTCTTTGGGCATCGGCACCGGGCTACGGGGTCCGCCATTGTAGGGATACGTGCCGTCCGGAGACGGAGTGTAACCCGCGCCGCCGGGTTGGGTTTGTAAGGACGAGCTATCCGCGTAAGGCATCACGCCGGTCGGCTGGGAGATGATTCGGTAATTCGTCCTTGGCGTGTAAAGGGTCACTGGGCTATACGAGTAGTCATAATAGGGCTGAGAATAGCCGTAATCGTAGGGGTAATAATACGACGGGTAGTAGTAACTCGAGTAGTAGGGGTAATAGTACGGGAAGCCGAACCCGAAGAAGAATCGATTGGAGCGGAAGCCATTGTGGAACCCGCTATGAAAGCCGCTGGAATGGGACCAGCCGCCGCTGTGGAATCCGCTGCTGTGGAAACCGCCTCCGCTACTGTGAAACCCGCCTCCACCGTGCCCTCCGCCCCCATGCCCTCCGCCGCCATGACCGGCAGCCGACGCCGACGCGGCACTGAGCAGCAATGCGGCCGTAACCGCCGCCCCGTAACCCAACGTTTTCCGCAACATGTGCATGCCCTCCACGAGGTGAGATGAATACGCTTGCCGGCACGGGCCGTCGTCTTGAAGGCGCGCCGACGATTGTCCGCTGGCATGCTGACTAATGATATTGTACGGGGGATATCTTCGGATTGTCAAACAATGGGTCTTAGCGCGGCAGCGGCCGCTGGAGCAAGGCCGTAATCGCGGCGATCGTGCACTGCACTGCTTTCTCGATGATTGCCTTCCCTTTCTCGGCGCTGGCCCGTTCGGGGTAGCCCACGCAGCCGTGGTCCGTTTTTTGATACATGTCGTCGGGAACAAACACACCGTGCAACGCCGGATCGTCCGTCGGCGGATCGTCTTTGATCTCGTGGCGGCGGACCAAATCCGGGCGAAGGGCAAGGACCATGGAGGTCTCGAACTCACAGGCGTGGCCCATGCCTTTGCGCGGCCCGTCGGCGAGAGCGGCGATTTCCTTCTCGGCCAATTCCCAGTACGCCGCGCCTGCAATGACGCGGTTGCGGTAGCGCGGCTGAAGGCGGCGCAGGGCCACGTGAATCGTGTCGGTATTGCCGCCGTGGCCGTTCAAGACGAGGATGCGGTGGTAGCCGTCATCCAGAAGCGGAGTCAGCAGATCGCAAAGCATGGTGATGTGCGTATCGACTTCGGCGGAAAGCGTTGCCCCGAAGCGGAGATGATGCGAACTGGCGCCGAGCCAGAGCGTCGGCAGTAGTAGCACCGCGTGCGGCATCTTGCCTTCGACTCCCTCCGCGACGGCGGAAACGAGCAACGTGTCGGTGATCGTCGGCAAGTGCCGGCTATGTTGCTCGCAGGCGGCGACCGGGGCTAGGACAACCGTGGCGTCGCGTGGAACCGCGCGAAGGAGCGGCCAGGTAAGTTCGGCGAATTTCATGGATGAATCCGAGGTTCGTGGGACTGATCTTGCTGAAAGAGGGCAGGGTAGGCATATTCGGTCACGCGGAAACGCATGTCAAATCAATTTGTGGCCACGGATGGGAGCGCGCGATGCGAAGGAGCTATTGGCTGCTAGCGGTGGGATGTTTGGCGCTGACCGGTTGCGATGGGCAAGACACAGATCGGTTGGCGCGCGTCGGCCGCAAGGTAAATGCGAAGTTCCACGCTCTAACCGGCGGACCGCAGGAAAAGTTGAGCAGCGGCTGGTTGGCCATGCGCGCCAACTGGGACGAGGTGACGCTCGACACGCGCGTTTCGGCCCGCCTTCGCTGGGATAAGGTGTTGGCGAATGCGTCGATTCAGGTATCGGCAACGGACGGCGTGGTTGAACTCAAGGGGAAGGTCGCGGACTTGAATCAACGGCAACGGGCGGTGGACATTGCGCTATCGACGGCGGGCGTAAGCGAAGTGAAGGATAACTTAGAGACGGGGACACCGTGAAACGTTTAGCCGCGAGCCTCTGGCGAGCGCGGGCATCCGACCTGCCCACGCTCGCCAGAGGCTCGCGGCTAAACTGATTAGGCAGGTCGCATGTCCGCACTCGCCAGAGGCTCGCGGCTAAACTGACTAGCTCGCGGCTAAACTGCTTAGTACATGTCCTCGTATCCGCCGCCACCGCCGGCGGGGGCCTTCTTCTCGTCCTTCGGCATTTCGGCGACGAGAGCATCGCTGGTCAGAAGCAGCGTGGCGACGCTGGAGGCGTTTTGCAGCGCCGAACGCACCACCTTTGTCGGATCGATAATCCCTTCCTTGACCATGTCGCAATACTTGTCGTTGCGGGCGTCGTAGCCGTAGTTCTGTGAATCATTCTCGATGACCTTGTTCGCGACCACGGAGCCGTCCTCGCCGGCGTTCTCGACGATCTGCGTGATCGGCGCCTTGCATGCTCGGACGACGATGTTGTAGCCGATCTCTTCGTCGTGCGCCAGTCCCTTTGGCTTCAAGCCGTTCGAGGCTCGAAGGAGGGCAACTCCGCCGCCGGGAAGAATCCCTTCCTGGTTGGCGGCGCGGGTGGCGTGCATGGCGTCTTCCACGCGGGCCTTCTTTTCCTTCATTTCGCTTTCGGTCGCGGCCCCAACGTTGATCTTGGCCACTCCGCCCGATAGTTTCGCGATACGCTCGCTCAGTTTTTCCTTGTCATAGTCGCTGGTGGATTTATCCAGCTCCCGTTGAACGACTGCGATGCGGCCCTGAATGGCGGCCTTTTTGCCGGCGCCTTCGATGATGGTCGTGTTGTCCTTGTCGATCTTGACCTTCTTGGCCCGGCCAAGCTGGTTGATCTGGACGTTTTCGAGCTTGGTGCCGACATCCTCAAAGATCGCTTCACCGCCGGTCAATACCGCGATGTCTTCGAGCATGGCTTTGCGGCGGTCGCCGTAGCCGGGCGCTTTCACGGCGGAGCACTTGAACGTGCCGCGCAGCTTGTTGATGACCAGCGTGGCCAGCGCTTCGCCGTCAATGTCCTCGGCGATAATCAAGATCGGCTTGCCGGCGCGGAACACGGTTTCCAGGATCGGCACCATGTCCTTGCTGTTGGAGATCTTCTTCTCGTAAATCAGGATATACGGGTCTTCGAGTTCGCACTCCATCTTTTGCGGATCGGTGACAAAGTACGGCGACAGATAGCCGCGATCGAATTGCATGCCTTCGACGAATTCGTGGCTGGTTTCGATCGTCTTGCCTTCCTCGACGGTGATGACGCCGTCCTTGCCGACCTTCTCCATCGCCTCGGCAATGATTTTGCCGATCTCGACATCGTTGTTGGAGGCGACGGTGGCAACGCTTTCCATCTCCCGCTTGGTCTTGATGTCCTTGCTCATACCCTTGAGCTTGGCAACGATGTCCTCAACGGCTTTCTCCATGCCGCGCTTCATGAACATGGGATTAGCGCCGGAAACGACGGCGCGGAGGCCTTCATTGAAGATGGCTTCGGCCAGAACGGTCGCGGTGGTGGTGCCGTCGCCGGCCACATCGCTCGTCTTGGACGCGACTTCGCGCACCATGCGGGCGCCCATGTTCTCGTAATGGTCGGGCAGTTCGATTTCCTTGGCTACAGTGACGCCGTCCTTAGTGACGGTCGGCGAGCCGAAGCTCTTTTGCAGGATCACGTTGCGGCCCTTGGGGCCAAGCGTCACCTTGACGGCGCGAGCGAGCTTAGCAATTCCCCGGCGCATCGCCTCACGTGCTTCCTGATCGAATGCAATCTGCTTAGCGGCCATTCTGCCTCCCAAGATTTCGAGTTGTGAGTATTGAGTTTGTATTATTCGTCGAGAACGGCAAGCACGTCTTCCTCGCGCAAGAGGAGGATATTGTCGCCGCCGCGGTTTTCCTTGAATTCGTCGCCCGCCCAGGTTGTGAATAGGACGGTATCGCCATCCTTAACCTGGAGGGCACGGCGGCTGCCGTCCTTGAGCATCTTGCCCGGACCCACGGAAAGGACCCTGCCCTTTTGCGGTTTGTTCTTAGCGGCGTCGGGTAGCAGGATGCCGCCCGCAGTCTTTTCCTGTGCTTCATGGCGACGCACCACAATGCGATCGCCCAGCGGTTTCACTTTCACGATAGGCTCCCCACAAAAAATGCCTAGGGCATCAGCGAGTGTTTTATGGACCCTCCCTACAGCAAGTTCCATACCCAGAAGTGATTGCGGATGTAATATGTTGGGGGTAAAAGGTTTGCAACTCACGACGGCGTAGCTGGTTCGCTCAATCCCTGCCAACTTTGCACGGTTGGCCTCAATGAACTGTCGGAATGGCAGCCGGTCTCGCACGGTTGAGGATTGCGAACGGTTGGGTTATGATGACGGCAGTCGCTCCCAACCACGAACAAAGGCCGGCAAAATGTCGGAACTCCCACGAGACCTCCCCGAGGAACTCCGCGTCAAGCAAACGCGCCTATTTGACAACCTGCGTGGTTTCGGACGGCTCGCGGTCGCGTTTAGCGGTGGCATCGATAGCACAGTCGTGGCGGCGGCTGCCTTTCAGGTATTGGGCGAGAACGCGATCGCGGTTACCGCGGATAGCGCGAGTGTGCCGCGCGCCGAGATCGCCGACGCTCGCGAACTTGCCAAGCAGATCGGCATCCGACATATCGTGGTGCAAACCGATGAGTTCGCCGATCCTGACTACGTGAAGAACGACGGGGCCCGCTGTTACTTTTGCAAGAGCGAACTCTACACGCGCATTGAGAAGCTGTTACCGGAACTGGGCGTGGACGTCATTTGCAGTGGGGCCAATCTCGACGACCAAGGCGATTACCGGCCCGGCTTGACGGCGGCTGCGGAGCATGGCATTCGGCATCCGCTCCTTGAATCGGGTCTCACCAAGGCCGACGTTCGAGCGCTGGCCAAAGTGTGGGGATTGCCGACCTGGGACAAACCGGCCTCGCCGTGCCTTTCCAGCCGGCTTGCTCCGGGAGTCGAAGTTACGCATGAACGCACGGGCCGCGTGGAAGCCGCCGAAGTTTATCTGCGCAAGTTGGGCCTGCGCGAATTACGCGTACGACTGCATGAAGGCGAATTGGCACGCATCGAGGTACCGGCGGCGGAACTCGAGCGCTTGGCCGAGCCTGGACTGCGCGAGGCCCTGGTCGGCTATTTCAAGGAGTTGGGATTTCGTTTCGTGACGCTTGACCTGGAGGGATTTCGGTCCGGCAGTCTTAACAGCATGGTGAGTCTCGACAACAAGCGACTATTCGCTACACTCTCGCGAGAATCCTGAGATGACACCCATGAACGGCTCAACAAACCTGTCGCCGCTTCCCGCCTCAAAGGCCCTCGACAACTATTTCCTCGAAGCCCGCAGCAAACTGCTCGACCTGGCGGGCATCCTCGACCGCATCGGCCGCGGCGCGGAGGCGGGAGCCGTCGGCCAGGATCCGCGCTTGACCAAGATTCGTCAGGCGCTGGAGATCCTCCAAGATCCAAGCGGCCGGCGGGCGGAACGGGTGCAGCAATTGTTCTCGTTGGGGTATGAGGCGGGATGGGAACGGCCGAAGGCGCGGTGAGCGGATTAGTGCGCAATTCAATAACACGGCCGGCACTCGGGTCTATTTCTCCGCTGTGGAGGTCGGATTGCCCGCCGGACCCACTGATTGCCGTCCCTCGACATACGCGAGCCGCTCCGACATGCGCTGGAGGTCGCGCGCCATCTGTTCGCGAGACTTCTCGGAAGCGCGCAATTCCTCCTCCAGCCGGGATCGCGCCGCATTCGACGCCTGGATCTCCTTCAGGCACTCATGCATCTCGTCCTTATATCTCTGGACGTTCTCCTTTTTTACGAACTCCCCTGAAGTCTCGTTGAAGTGCTTCAAATCGCTGCGCAGTTCGCCGAGCATGCCGTTGTACTGCTCGAACAGGGCGAGGGCGATAAATCCGACCACGCTAAGAATCGTTCCGCCCGCACCCCAGAGCATGGCGCGGAACTTACCCCGACCGGCCGGACCAGCTGGGGACATTGTCTGCGGCGCATGGCCGGCGGCGCTCCCTTCACTCCAGGTTCCAGCACTTTCACGTTCCATCGAGATCTCCTTGCATTAACTCGCAAGTTCACTTGGCGCCCGGCGCATGATCCTACGCACGCCGGGACCGAAATACCCGAACGAGTTCGCGGAGACAAGGTTGATGGCGCGCAGAACTCTCACCGGCACTGCAATCGGCTACGTTTCCCAGACTACGCCGCTTTCGCCGCCGGTTAGGCGGCGCCATAGCCGTCGAAAACAATTGCCTGGGCTTTGCCTGAATTCACCAGTTCTCCTTCTTGTCCACGATGGTGAGCACCAGCGAAGGTGCACAAGTCCTTGGGTCCTCATCATTCGGAGCATTTCGCGCGTCTTGGTCGTAGCGCCGTTACCGCCCGTTTCTAATGGTGGCGCACTAAAGAGAAGAGTGAAATCGCGCTCAATGCGAGCCGGCGTGGTCCACATGACACTGGGCGTACCTGTCAGATGATCTGCTTGATCGGCTCCGCCCCCTCAACGCCGACGAGCTTCTGGTCCAGCCCGCTGAAGAAATACGATAGGCGGTTCGGATCGAGCCCCATCTGATTGAGGATGGTGGCGTGGAGGTTCTTAACGTGGAAGCGGTCCTTGACGCCGGTGCTGCCGAGTTCGTCGGTTTCGCCGACGCTGACGCCGCCCTTGATGCCGCCGCCGGCAAGCCACATGGTGAAGCCATAGGCGTTGTGATCTCGGCCGGTGCCTTCGGCGTACTCCGCGGTTGGTTGGCGGCCGAATTCGCCGCCCCAGACGATCAGCGTGCTGTCGAGCAGGCCGCGCTGTTTGAGGTCCGTGAGCAGGCCGGCGATGGGTTTGTCGGTTTCGCCGGCGTGTTGGGTGTGGTTTTTGACGATATCGGTGTGAGCGTCCCAGTTGTCGTCGTTGTGGGCGCCGCCGGAATAGACCTGAATGAAGCGCACGCCGCGCTCAACGAGCCGCCGCGCTAAGAGACATTTGCGGCCGAAGTCCGCCGTCCGCTTCTGGTCGATGCCGTAGAGTTCTAGAGTCTTGGCATTCTCCTTGGAGAAATCGACCGCTTCAGGCGCGTGCTGCTGCATCTTGAAAGCCAGTTCGTAACTGGCGACGCGGGCGGCCAATTCGCTGTTGTCCCTGCGCGTGGCGAGGTGCTCCTCGTTTTTCTCCCGGAGGTGATCGAGAAGCTCGCGTTGGGCTTCGCGCGTCATGCCGGGCGGCGCCTCGAGATCGTGGATCGGCGTGGCGTCGGCGCGCAGCACCGTTCCCTGGTACGAGGCGGGCATATATCCGCTCGACCAGTTCTTCGGCCCGCTGATCGGTCCGCCCGTTTTATCGAGCATGACGACGAAGCCGGGTAGGTTTTCGTTTACGCTGCCCAGGCCGTAGTTGACCCAAGAGCCGAGGCTCGGGTGCCCGCTGAGAATGCGGCCGCAGTTCATCATGAGCATGGCCGAGCCGTGGATCGGAGAATCCGCGTACATCGCGTGAAGGAAGGCGAGGTCGTCCACGCAGCCGCTCATGTGTGGAAAGAGATCGGAAACCCATTTGGCGGAGTCGCCGTACTGCTTGAACTTCCATTTCGGCCCGACGACGCGTCCCTGGTTCTTGTGCCCGCCGCGCCCAAAGGTCTTCACGTCGATCGTCTTGCCGTCGAGGTCATAGAGCTTCGGCTTGTAGTCGAAGGTATCGACGTGGCTGGGTCCGCCGTACATGAAAAGGAAGATGACGCTCTTGGCCTTCGGCGCTTGGTGCGGTTTCTTCGGCGCCAGCGGGTTGACGAATTCTCCGGCGGCCACGCGGCGCGCGAAGAACTCATCTCCCAGCATGCCGGCCAGGGCGACTGCGGTGAAACCCGCGCCCGCTTCCCAGAGGAACTCGCGACGCGTTCGGCCGCAGAACTGGCGGGTTAAGTTTGTCGTGCTAAGTTGAGCCATGATGTGCTCGCTGATTCTAGTCCAGATAAATGAACTCGTTCGTATTCACCGCCAACAGACAGTAGTGCTTGAGGGCGTCGCGTTCGGAAAGTTTGCCTTTCGACTCAAGGTTCTTGATGAAGGCGAAGTCGCGCTTGACTTCGTCCTCCTTGGGGACGTGGCCCGTGGTTAGGCGAATCGCACGGCGGACCTGGGCGGACAGATCGTCCGTGGATTCACGCCGCAGCCGGTCGGCGAAGGCGGCGGCGTGCTCGTTCGTGAATTCGCCGTTGAGCATACCGAGGACCTGCGTCGGAACCGTGGTCGTGTAGCGAACGGGGCAACTCGTGTCGGTGTCGGCCAAGTCGTGCGTCGAAAGGATGGGCACGAGCAGCGACCGCTTCGAATGGATGTAGACACTGCGTCGAATCGTTTCCTCGGCGGGCGACTTCCCCCAGCCGTTGCCGGGCATCGACTGTCCAGCCAACACTTCGCGGGAAAGCACGGGATAGAAGCTCGGGCCGCCCATCTTCGGGTTGAGCTTACCGCTCGCCGCGAGGATGGAATCGCGGACCTCCTCGGCAGTCAGCCGGCGCATGTTGAACCGCCAAAACAGTGTGTTTTCAGGGTCGTCGCGCAGCTCTCGATCGGTCGCCTTAGAGGACATTTGATAGGCGCTCGACATCATGAGGAGCTTGTGCATTCGCTTCAGCTTCCAACCGCCGGCGACCAGTTCCCCTGCGAGCCAATCGAGCAACTCAGGGTGGGTGGGTCCGCTGCCAAACTTGCCGAAGTCGTTGGATGTGGCCACGATGCCCCGGCCGAAGTGGTGCTGCCAAAGGCGGTTGGCCATCACGCGCGCGGTCAACGGATTCTTCTCCGAGGCAATCCAATTTGCCAGCACGGTGCGACGGCCGCTCGAACGCGCGTCCTTAACCGGCGTTGGAATGACCGGCGTGGGAGCGCCAAGAACTTCAGGGAACCCGGGCTTTACCTCGACTCCGGGGGAGTGCGGATTGCCGCGCGCCAAGATGTGGGTTCGCGGCGGATCGACCAGGCAGTTGGCGACCGAAAGGGCCAGCTCGCGGCCCGGCTCCAGCTTTTGGCGAAGGACTTCGAGTTCATCTTTGAGCTTGGCGTATGTAGCGGACTGTTCGGTGGTGAGGAACTGGCCTAGTTTACGGGCAATCACCTTGGGACGTTCTGGCCCTTCAGTCGCGCGCTGATCGACTGCCGGCATCTTCTTGATCGCCTCGTCCTCGATCTTGGTCATGGCCTCCTGCAACTCGGCTTGGCGGATCTCGCGGATTTTCCAGTTCTTCTCGTAGTTCGCACGGGTCTGCGGCGGCGTGATGTCCGTGAGGCTGGAGCTGGTTCGGACATCCGCGGCGTTGTTGTAAGGCTGAATGTCGCGGAAGAACGCCGCCAATTGGTAATAGTCGCGCTGCGGAATTGGGTCGATCTTATGGTCGTGGCAGCGGGCGCAGTTCATTGTCATGCCGAGGAACACCTGGCCCGTCGTGGCGACGAGGTCATCCATTTCATCGGCGCGGGCTTGGGCGGGATCAGCCGGCTCATCGTCCCAGATGCCGAGGCGGAAATAGCCGGTGGCGATGACGGCGTCGGCGTTCTCGCGGTCGATCTCGTCTCCAGCCAGTTGCTCCTTGATGAAACGGTCGTAGGGCTTGTCGTCGTTGAAACTGCGAATGACATAGTCGCGATATCGCCAGACAAAGGGCTTGGCGCCGTCGCGTTCGTAACCATTGGTCTCGGCGTAGCGGACCAGGTCGAGCCAGTGGCGGCCCCACTTTTCACCATAGTGCGGCGATGCGAGCAGCCGATCAATCAGCTTCTCATAAGCATCCGGCGAATGGTCCGCGAGGAATGCATCGATCTGCTCCGGCGTGGGAGGCAGGCCGGTAAGGTCATAGGTCGCCCGGCGAATCAGCGCCACGCGGTCGGCGGGCGGCGCGGGGGATAAACCCTTTGTCTCTAGACCGGAAAGGATGAACGCGTCGATGGGGTTTCGAATCCACGCCTTGTTCTTCACCGGGGGAACTACGGGGCGCTGGACCGGTTTGTAGGCCCAGTAGTTACGCGTCTCCTCGGTTATGCGGATCGGTTCGCGGGGAGGCTCCTTGGCGACGGCGACCACGCCGGGCTTCCACGGGATGCCGGCTTTCACCCAGCGAGACAGGACTTCGATTTGCTTGTCCCCTAATTTCCCGTCGGGTGGCATTTTCAGCCCTTTATGCCGAATGGCGGCGAGCAGGCGGCTCGTCTCGGGCTTGTCCAGTGAAATATCCGCTCCCTTCTTCCCGCCTTTCAAGACCCCTTCCCGCGTGTCGAGTCGCAAATCTCCGCGTGCCTTGCTTTCGCCGTGGCAGCGAGTGCAGTTTGCCTCAAGAATTGGGAGCACTTCCTTCTCAAAGAAGGTGACTTGCTCAGGGGTAAATTGCTTGTCGGCGGTGGGTTTTTTGTCCGCGTCCGCGACAGCGGATGGTATTAGGAGGACGAACAGCGCGAGGACGAGAATCGGTAGAAGCCAGCGCACGCTCATTGGGGCCGTCTCGCGGTGGAATCGGGTCGAAGGTTGCGGCGGGGCCGCGCATCGAAGGCGGGGTAGGGGATGGTGGCTCGCTGGGCAAGCCACGGTAACTATTCTTATCGATTTGCTTGGCTGACGAAAGTGCAAACCGGTGTGGGGGAAGGAAAGTGGCGCGAGAACGTCACTTCGGCGCCGTACCCATCTCCCGTACCAGAGCAGCGTTTTCGCCTACCTGGTCGCCGAACTGCTGATACATGCCCACGATGATTGCGTCCGACGGCTTGATGTTGTCTAGAGCCGTCTTGAAGCACTCTTTGACTTCCGCCTTGCTGGCTATGCGCCGGCCGGCCGCCAGGACCTTGTAGACTAGGCAGGGTTTCTTGACCGCCTTGACCACCTTGAGCATTCGCGGCGGATCGGACGGGAGGTAGATCTCGCCCAAGGGCAAGTCGTCTCCCAGAAGCTTCTTGTACTCCTCGCGGGGGCGCGTGAGGTAATACAAGCAGCACATGTAGTAATCGATCTCCCAGCCCTTCTCCTCGGCCAGCTCGATCAGCGCCGGGTTGTGCGCCGACAGCCCGGTTAGCACGCCCTGATCGTGGATGCGCTTCAATAGATCGGTCAGCACGTCGAGCTTCTTCGTGCGGTGGAGCCGTTCGGCCAGGGCGCCGTGCGGAGCGATGCCGATCGGCTTGCGCTTGGCGGCGTCGTCAATGTGCTCGGGGTGCTCATCCCAGTCCGGTTTGCCCAAGCACAGCCAGTGCATTTTGCCGCCGGCGTCGCGGAAGCGATCAAGATCTTGCAGCGTCCGCTCCGCGTAGCTGTTTTGCCAGCAATTTACGCCGGCTTGCTCGCAGCGCTTGAGCAAGGCCACGACGCGCTCGGGGGTGTGCCATTCGGTTTGGTGCTGGCCGAGGAGCCGGTTGAAGTGCGAGTAGCCGTAGATCGGATTGCCGCCGATGATGAGGCGGGTAACTTGATGTTTGCCGAGATCGATGGTCGGCAGAAGCGGTTCGGCCTTGCCGGATGGCTCGGCGGCAGTCGCAGCTGGCAGAGACGCGACGCCGAGACAGGCTGCCAGACCGGCGGACTGCTGGAGGAAGGCGCGGCGCGTGGTCGAGGCGCGGCCTATTGCGGGGGAGGGTTGGTCGTCGAGAGGCATGGTTGGTTCTCCCGGAAGAGCGCGGGATGGATGGAAGATCGGTTACGAGTCTACCACAACGGGACGTGTGGCTGACCATGAAAAAGGCGGGTATGAACGATTGGAGCGGCGCCGGCTTCGAATGAATAGCTTTTGCGTTGCGGCTTGCCTCACCCGACCGCTGCGATTCGGTAAATTCGTTTCCACGAGCGCCCCACACAGGGTACTTCTTACCCGCTCTTGCGGCGTCTCTCGTCAAACGCCCCATTCGGCGCTCATCGACCGTAATCTGCGCTCATTTACCGCCCGGATCGCACCTTCCAACGGAATTCGTTTCCAACAAAACGGCGATTCGTTTCCACCTCTGGAAACGAATAATGAGCGCCTATAACGTCTTTTTCGACGCGGGGCCGGGGGGGGCGCATGGCCGAGGCGCTCGACCACCTGCTAGTGGCTGGTATCCCGATTCGATTCAGGACGGCTTGGTCCCGTTACACTCCCGGCCCTGAATGCGGATTTGGCCCCTGCCTGTCCTTCATGGGTCTGTGAGCAAATATCGCATTGCAGCCTTGATCCAGAGCAGCCACCGGCGCTTGGCGGGCAATTGCGCCCATGCCTTTAGGATTCGGTGAACGGCCCAACCCGCTAAGAATAGGGGGAGCACCACAGCACCGGAGATAAGGCCATACAGCAACCCACCATATAGACTGCCCACGATCAGGAATCCAATAGGTCCGCCAACCAGGACGGAAAGGCCCTCCGTGCGCGGACAGGTTACTGTGGACCAAAAGTCGCGTCGGGTCTCAGGCAATTCGGGGTCGCTCATCGGTCACGCCTCAGAACCCAGTCTTTGTAATAAAAAACGGACGCTAATCTCTTCTCTCGCGCCATGGACTACTCCTCATCGTACTCCTCCGCAAGCCGTTTCGGCGCCGTGTTCCGCCATGCCGCGACCAAGGATTGCCGGACGGTCAACTCATGCGCGTCCGCAAGGAGGACCTTGGTGCAGCCGCGTCGTCCCCACGCCCCGCTGAAGGGCTGAAATACCTCCGGCTCGGTGCGGACGTACCACGCTTGCTGGTCCGGCGTCAGCTTGACCATCCCCCAGTCCTCTTTCGGTCCGAGGGTCGCGAAGATCTTGCCGCGGACGCGAAAGTCGGCATGGCCCATGTGCGCGCCTTCCGACGCTTCGGGCAAACCGACCGCCAGGCTTCGGAATTCGTCCGCAGTCATACGTTCCCTCCGACGACACCTTCAAGCCTCTGAGCGGCCGAAACCAGCGCCCGCAGCCGGCAACGTCGAGAAACGGCCGCATGGCGTGGTTTATCGGCCGCGACGCTCGCCGGTGGATCGCCGGCGCCTAGTAGAACGGAATGAATTCCGTTCTACGATCGGCAGTGGAACGGATTGAATTCCGTTCTACGAATGGGGCGCGGTAGATCGGAATTCATTCCGTTTTCCTCGCGTCACCCTTTTTCTTACGGCCCCAATTCTTCACATCGCACCGAATCCGCTCTTGCTATAATACCATTTCCCAAAGGCCAAACTGGAGATCCCGCGCATGCCGAATACGACGCCGTCGCCGAGTCCGCTCGACGACCCCGCGCTGTACCTCAATCGCGAATTGAGCTGGCTGGAATTCAACAGCCGCGTGCTGGAGGAAGCGCAGGATACGGGCGTGCCGTTGCTGGAGCGGCTGAAGTTTCTTGCCATTTTCGGCTCGAATCTCGACGAGTTTTTCATGGTGCGCTTCGGCGGATTGCAGCAGAAGGCGCAGGCAAACATTGCATACGGTTCCGGT
>Ga0207116_10242_pt2 | contig 14744 bp, 13 predicted proteins | sample Alteio_BWMinHeat_44_FD_153550 | JGI IMG/M metagenome (GOLD analysis project Ga0207116, IMG submission 153550) | Enriched cells from forest soil in Barre Woods Harvard Forest LTER site, Petersham, Massachusetts, United States -... | ecosystem: Environmental > Terrestrial > Soil > Temperate forest >... | reverse complement strand
GTCGGGCCGCCGAGTCCGCCGTTTGACCCGGTTTCTCGCGGACCGGTATCGGCGAGCGGCCTCAATACTTCAGAGGTGACTGCGTCGTGTCAAAGAAACCGAAAGTCAAAAGTGTTATTAATGGAAACAATTTCTTTACATTCTCGATCAACGCTAAATCCATTATCGAGATATTGACGTTCGTTCAGTTCGATCCGACGAACACGGCTGGTCCTGCGTTTTTGAACCTCCATATCAGCGGCGCCGATCTCGATATCGTGAAGGCCACGCGAGTCGATACCGGCCTGCCGCGACTCGACCGACCCATTATCATTGCCGGCCCGGCAACCATCAATGTAATCGCAACGCCGCCGTCGCAAACCTATCTCGCATATACTGTCAGGAGCGCCTGACAGTCTTTTCACATCCATAAACTCTTAAAAAGACTCCCGACTCGCTCCGTGGAAAACTACCCTTGAGCGATGAAAAAGTGGTCGTCGGGCAGCAACTCGCGGAGCGAGGAACCAAGAAAGAGAAAAGCCGAAGCCATTCGCTATTCATCAATACGTGACAGTCTGACCGACAGCGTTCCCTCGGTCAAGGCCTCGCTCAATTGGTCATCTTGTCCCGGATAAACTGCGAAAACTGCCTTCTCAACCAGCCGTCCGTCATCTATGCCGGCTTTAGAATCCGTTCCCAGCATCAAGACCTTGCGCAATATTGTAGAGGTACGCGTTTCGCCGTTCGCCATGCGAACGACTAGAATCAAATCCACCTCGATCAATTGCCGACACCACCCGCACGTGGGGTCAACTTGGATCGGAACAGCAAAGGCAATCTGGCCGGGTCGCATCGACTCCTTCTGCAATTCCTTCTGCAAACTGTCGTAATCATGGACGAAATCCAGCGTGAAAACCTCACCGTCGGCGATCGGTTTGCGAAGTTTCTTGTGGATCGTCTCGTCGAACCGACGAAAGGCTCCCTTTCCAGCCGCCGCGCGGGTCACCTTCTTAGCGACGAAAAGCTTCTCGGGCAAAGTGATTACCGTACCACGGACTAGGTTCCTCTTGGCGACGAGGACAGTAACGAGGTCATCGACATTGTTTGCTTCGGACCGGGCGTCGTTCGCCTCAGTCATAGAGCCAATTGCTGCATAGGGCGCGAATGCACTTCCCGTCGCGACCACAAGCGCCAACAAGGTGGGCAATCTCCACATCACTTTCCCTCCCAAGTCCGTATCGAAGAACCGGCCTACTATCGTCGAGTCATTTGAAGCTGACCAATCAAGTGTTGCATGCCATCACCCCAATAGCAACTGGCCGCGCTTCCCGTATCGGTCCTTCTTGTATAATGCCCGCTATACCCTACGCCCACCGAGCCGTCCTACTGCCAGAAAGCGACGTAATGAAAGCCGTCTTGAAAGCCTCCCCCGGCCCCGGATTGGAACTGCGAACCGTTCCCGACCCTACGCCCGAGTATGGCGAAGTCGTTCTTCAGGTGCGGGCGACTTCAATGTGCGGCACAGACGGGCACGTGTATCAGTGGGACAACTGGGCGCGGCAGCGCATCAAGCCGCCGCGCATTCTCGGGCATGAGATGTACGGCGAGGTCGTCGCCGTCGGCAAGGGGGTCAGCAGCGTGCGCGTAGGCGATCGGGTGGCGGCCGAGTCGCACGTCACCTGCGGCAAGTGCTTTCAGTGCCGCACCGGCAACGCCCATGTCTGCAAGAATTACACCATCCTCGGCATCGACCGCGACGGCTCGTTCGCCCAATTTGTCGCCATCCCGGAAGCCGTTTGCTGGAAGACGGCGGAGGAGATTCCGCCCGAGCTGGCCTGCATGCAGGAGTCGCTCGGCAACTCGGTGCACGCCGTTCTGAGCGAAGACGTGACCGGCCACACGCTGCTCGTCACCGGTTGCGGTCCGACAGGGCTGTTCGCCATCGCGGTCGCCCGCACCGCCGGCGCGGGCACGATCATCGCGACCGATGTCAGCGAGTACCGCCTGGAGCTGGCCCGCAAGGTCGGCGCGAACTTGGCGTTCAACCCGCAAAAGGAAGATCCGCGCGCCATCCCCGACCGCACCAACGGCGAAGGCATCGACGCTTGCCTGGAAATGTCCGGCCACCCATCGGCGATCCAGCTCTGTTTCCAGTACGTCAAGAACGCGGGCCGCGTCGTCCTCTTCGGCATCCCCAACGCCCCGGTGCCGCTCGATTTGGCCCGAGATGTGATCTTCAAAGGCGTCCGCGTCCACGGCATCACCGGCCGGCGGCTGTTCGAGACGTGGTACCGGCTCGGCGGTCTGTTCCGCGGCGGATTGGACATTGCGCCGATCGTGACGCACCGGATGCCGCTGGAGGAATTTGAACGCGGGTTTGAGTTGATGCACAGTGGGCAGTGCGGGAAGGTGGTGTTCATGCCGTAACGGAGGGAATAAAAAATCACGTTTTTCATTGTTCCTTTTTTGACCCTCGCTCCCACGATTCCTTATGGAACAAGTCCAGGAGGTCGCGATGCGCTTGCTCGACGGAAGAATTCGCCTTTGCTTCCTTGTTGCGGCCGGGCTTGCCATGCTAATCGCTGAAAGTGGCTGTTGGATCGGCAACAAGACCATGCGCGGTGGCCACCGTTCCACTAGTGGGTCATTCCCATTTCTGAATTCAGCATCCGAGTTGTCGCATGCTCACTACGATTTCTATACCTGGCGCGAAGGACTGGTTTTTCTGAAGATCGATGACCTATCGAAACCTGGGGAATCTCGCGCTGATTTCTATGATGCCGTCGGCTCAGCATCAAACAAGGATGGAACACGATACGAATGGCGGCTTCACTCGTCCGATGGGATAACTGCGATGGTCCGAATCGACGATAAGGACTACGACATCGCGGAAGGAACGCTTTTTGTTATTAAGGCCCAGCGCGACAAAGTCGAGGTCCACCAACTGAGCAGAGACCCATCGGCCCTTGCGCGCCCGCGCCCATTTGACCACGCGGCGATCATCGACTTCCTGAAAAACGACCCCGATGTGCGGAAAATACTCGACGTGAGAGACGAGGGCAAGTAGTCCGATCCTGGGTTTGAGCGGATCAACTGAACCGACCAAGTTATAATACTTTCGTTGGCGGGCATCCCTTACGCGATCGGAGGCAAGGCGCATGTCACAAATCACCAAAGCGCGAGCCACGCTGGACGACCTGTACCGCACGCCCGGCAAGGCTGAACTGATGGGCGGGAGGATCGTGCATCTCATGGCAACGGGACGAACCCCCAACCGCGTGGCCTTTCGGATTGCACGGAGCCTGGACGATCACGCCCAGAAGATTGGCACAGGAGAGGCCTACACCGACAATATGGGTTTCACGATTCCCGAACTTCCATCGGGCCGTGAATCGTTCTCACCCGACGCCTCTTACTACGATGGCCCGCTGCCCGCCAATACCATGCGCTTTATCGAGGGCCCGCCCAAGTTCGCGGCCGAGGTCCGCAGCGAAAACGACTATACCCTGCTTGCCGAAGCGGACATGGCCGATAAACGGGCCGATTACTTTGCCGCCGGCACACAGGTTGTATGGGACGTCGACCCGATTGCTGAATGCGTTCACGTCTACCGCGCGTCAGATCCTACCAATCCAACAACCTACCGTCGCGGCGCCATTGCCGAAGCAGAGCCTGCGGTTCCGAGCTGGCGGATTGCCGTCGATTCGATCTTTCCGTGATCCTTGGGTTTCTCAAGTGCGCGAAATTACGCGGAGAAGCAGGGACTCCTAGAGGTGCGTACGGTTTGGTGAAGGCATGCGAGGCAGAGCCTCGCGGCAGTGCGGTCCCAGGCAGAGCCTGGGACCGAGCGTGCCATGTGGTTCTTGCTCCGAGGGGGAGCAAGACTGGGACCGAGGAGGGAGCTTCCCATGAGCGATACGCGTCTCCGCGCCATCCTGAGAATCCAACTCGACGACCTGAGGGCCAAGGGCCTCTACAAACGCGAGCGCCAGTTGCAGGGGCCGCAGGGTTCTTCCATTCGCGTCGCGGGCAGGGAGGTCATCAACTTCTGCGCTAATAACTACCTTGGATTGGCGAATCATCCCGCCATCGTCGAAGCGGCTCACGAGGGGCTGCGGAAGTTCGGTTACGGCTTGTCATCGGTCCGCTTCATCTGCGGCACGCAAGATGTGCATAAGGAACTGGAGAAGAGTCTGGCGCGATTTCTTCAGAAAGAAGACTGCATCTTGTACAGCTCCTGCTGGGACGCCAACGGCGGGTTGTTCGAGACGATTCTGGGCGAGGAAGACGCGATCCTGAGCGACGAATTGAATCATGCCAGCATCATCGACGGCGTCCGTTTGTGCAAGGCGAAGCGCTATCGCTACAAGAACGCGGACATGAGCGAACTGGAAGAGCAACTAAAGGACGCGGCGGGTTGTCGACTGCGGCTGATCGCCACCGACGGCGTCTTCTCGATGGACGGCTCCATCGCCCCGCTTGACAAGATTTGCGACCTCGCCGACCGTTATGACGCGCTGGTCATGGTCGATGACAGCCACGCCACCGGATTCGTCGGGCCACAAGGGCGAGGGTCGGCGGAGCATCACGGCGTCTTGAGCCGTGTGGACATCATCACCAGTACGCTCGGCAAGACGCTCGGCGGCGCTGCCGGCGGATTCACGTGTGCGCGGACAGAGGTCGTGGAGTTCCTCCGCCAACGGTCGCGGCCGTACCTCTTCTCGAACGCGTTGCCGCCACCGATCGCCTGCGCCGCACTGAAGGCCGTGGAGTTGATCGGCCAGAGCGCCGATTTGCGCGAACGACTCCATGTGAATACGCGGAAGCTGCGGGCGTCATTCGAGGGCGCGGGGTTCACCGTGAAGCCCGGCGAGCATCCGATTCTCCCCGTGATGCTCGGCGACGCGGCCCTGGCAAGTAAGATGGCGGACAAATTGCTCGAACGCGGGATCTACGTCATCGGCTTCAGCTTCCCGGTCGTGCCGCACGGCCAGGCCCGCATCCGCATTCAGGTGTCGGCGGCGCACACGCCGGAGCAACTCGACCGCGCCGCCGCCGCATTTGCCGAAGTCGGCAGGGAATTGGGCGTGACTGCCGGCGAACCGGCAGCGTAAGCTGCCGGGTGCGGGAGAGACACCCGGCAGCTTACGCTGCCGGTTCGCCGGTGCCTATCAATTGCGGTTGGCAACATGTCTTCACACGTCATCGGCCTGGACATCGGCGGCGCCAATCTCAAGGCGGCGGACAATGGCGGGCAGGCACGATCCCAACCCTATGAACTCTGGAAGAACCTGGCAGGTCTAACCGACGCGCTGATTCGTTTGTTGGAGGGCTGGCGGAAACCGGATTGCTTCGCATTGACCATGACCGGTGAACTTTGCGATTGCTTCGAGACGAAACGCCAAGGCGTGCTGGCCATTCTTGAAGCGGTGAAGGCTGCCGCGGGTGAGACTCCCGTGCGCGTTTGGACCATTGAAGGCCAATTCGTTGATCTCTCCACTGCAACACACACTCCCCTGCCCTGTGCCGCCGCGAATTGGTTGGCCCTGGCCACATTCGCGGGGCGCTTGGCGCCGCGCGGGCACGCATTGCTAATTGACATTGGTTCCACCACCACGGACGTCGTGCCGCTCCGTGACGGCAGGCCCACGCCGCGCGGCCGAACGGACCGAGAGCGATTGGGCTTCCACGAATTGGTTTACACCGGAGTGCGTCGAACGCCGCTATGTGCGTTGCTCGGCGCAAGAGCAGCCGCGGAATTTTTCGCGACGACGCTCGACACTTATCTCACGCTCGGAATGCTGGCCGAGAATGCTGAGGATCGCACGACTGCCGACGGCCGGCCGGCCACGCGACACTTGGCGCACGCCCGGCTCGCCCGCATGTTGTGCGGAGATGGGGAAAGCGTGACCCAAGCGGAGACGCTCCAGCTCGCGAGACAGGTCCTGCTTCACCAAACGATGCTCATCGGAATGGCCCTTGCGTCAGTGGTGAAGGCGATGGCCGCAGCTCCTGAAACGATTATTCAAAGCGGGTCGGGTGAGTTCCTGGCCGACCTAGTGGTGAAGGAGAGAGCCCAAACGCCGCGCCCACAAGTCGTGTCGCTGGGCGAACGCCTCGGCCCCCAAATCTCGGAAGCCGCGTGCGCCTACGCGGTGGCTGTTCTGGCCGCCGAGGAGGGTTGATCGTGGGCAACCTCTCTCCCGTTGTTATCAAAGTTGGTGGCAGTCTTTTCGATTGGCCCGGCTTGCGGGAACACTTGAATTCCTGGTTGAAATGCGAAGTCATTGGACCAGCACTCGTCGTTCCGGGCGGCGGCCCGATTGTCGACGCGCTGCGCGATCTCGATTCGAAACATCAGCTCGGCGAAGAAGCATCGCACTGGCTGGCCTTGCGCCTGCTCACCTTCAGCGCTCATTTCCTTCTCGAACTGCTTCCGGAGGCCGCTCTCGTCACAAAACTGGAATCGTACAAAGACTGCTTGCGGAGCAATCGCCCGGCGGTGCTCGACCCGTTTGAATTCGCCCGATCGGATGACCATTCCAGCGGTAGCCTGCCGCACACCTGGGAAGTCACCAGCGATTCGATCGCCGCCCGCGCCGCCCATCTCCTCCGCGCGCGGAGACTGATTCTGCTCAAATCAGCCGACGATCCCGCGCATGGAGACTGGGTGGAGGCTGGTCGACGGGGCTACGTCGATCCGTATTTCGCGCATGCGATTGGGAACGAACTTAGGGTGCAAGCGGTGAATCTGCGCGAATGGCAGCCGCCCGAGGGAAAGACGCGAGAGCCGAGGCCAGGCGGCGAACGCGATCGGGATCGATAACTCCAGTCCTTGCCCCTGAACGGCAAACCGCTCCGCGGACCGCCATCCAATCCGGCAGCAGGTCGCGGACTACGTCCAAATGATCGAAGCCGAGCGAACCCGCAAGGGCCACGCGAACTCCCGCGGCGCGGCATTCACGCAAGAAAGTAGCCACTGAATTCGGCGCCAGCCAGTCAAAGAGCGAACTGCCGTCCTTTTTCCACGTATCGAAGAGGGTTACCTGCCAACGCCGGTCGATGGCGAATGCGACTACTTCCTCCGGTGGCGGAGAATCCGCTCTGCGCCAATCCGCATAGGCCACGGCGACGGGCCGACCCAGATGGGGCAGCCGCTGAATGCGTTCAGCTGCTGCTTGCAATTCACTACGCCAGCGACGATTTGCGCAGCCCGCCAGTCCCCACTTCACGTAGCTGATCCCCGCAACAGACGGAAACGCCTTTTCGGGCAGCTCGCCCATCGCGGAACTGACCGGCCGGCGCCCGCCTACCAGTTGGACAATCTCGGTCACGATGGAATCGTCCGCGCGGCCGAGTGATCCATTCGCGGGCTCCTTAACGTCGATGAGCCCCGCTCCGGCGGCAAAGGCGTCGGATGCTTCGATCACGGATCGCACGCTCACCAAAAGCTGTGTCATTCGTTCAGCCTTCGAGTGTGACGGGAAAGAAACGCACCCAACCGGAGAGTGGCCGGAATGGAAGAGTGGCTGCGTTCGCGAAAGCGAAACCGTAAAGTACGGGTCCCACGAACCATGTCGGATCGTTCAAATGACGCGGTTGATCGTCACGGAATGATTCCACCGTCTTGTATGCAACGCACTCGATGAGTTCTGCGCTTCCCACGATACCGCCGAGGAGCCTCGCCGAGGCATTCAATTCCGGGGGCACGAGTTTCCATGCCTCCGGCCGCTTGTCGGCGGTGCGCGAAGCATGGATAAGTACGCGACCAACTCGAGCGGTTGCCCATCGCCGGACCTCAACCGTCTTCAAGCCGTGCACCAACAAGGCCGCCCACGGCTGCTTCAATGATATTGCGTACAGCTTCTTGACTCGTGCGCTCGCCGGATTGGGCATCCATCAACTCCTCCAAAGTTCATTCCGAGCGATTATAGCGGTGGAACAGACAGAAAAACCGCTCCGAAACGGCAAATGTTGTCGCATCTACGTTCTGGCGTGGCCTGAAGGAAAGCGCGTGCACGTATTTGCAGGGGGTCGCCGTTAAAGCTATGGTTGTCTGATTGGCGCCCGTGGGGCCATTGCGCCCACGTTGCATGGTTTTGCTCACGGCGTACCGCGTCAATGCTTGAACCCGCTCCCTCGGGACGTGTCCATGGCAGTTCGGATTGAAAGCAATGCGGAACCAATCCCCGGCTACAAGCTGATTGAACGGCTTGGCGGCGGGGGATTCGGCGACGTTTGGAAAGTGGAAGCGCCGGGCGGCCTCTTTAAGGCGATCAAATTCGTCTACGGAGACCTTCAGCAGACCGGCGAAGAGGGTCAGCGCGCCGGTCAGGAACTCAAGGCGCTCAGCCGCGTCAAGACCGTTCGCCATCCTTATATTCTCTCGCTCGAGCGCTTCGACATCATCGACGATCAGCTCCTCATCGTCATGGAGTTGGCCGACAAGAATCTGTGGGACCGGTTCAAGGAATGCCGCGCCAAAGGCTTGCCCGGCATACCGCGCAACGAGCTGCTTCGTTACATGGCGGAGACCGCCGAAGCGCTCGACTTGATGAACGTCGAGTATCAACTCCAGCACCTCGACATCAAACCGCAGAACGTCTTTCTGATCCACAATCACGTCAAGGTCGCCGACTTTGGCCTCGTCAAAGACCTTGAGGGCATGGCGGCCTCGGTGACCGGGGGCGTCACTCCCGTCTACGCGGCGCCGGAAACGTTCGACGGTTGGGTGAGTCGCTTCAGCGATCAATACAGCCTCGCCATCGTTTATCAAGAATTGCTGACCGGACAACGCCCGTTTGTCGGAACTAACGTACGTCAATTGATCCTTCAGCATCTTCAAGCCACGCCGAACGTCGCCCCCTTGCCGGTAGAGGATCGACCCACGATTCTTCGGGCGCTTTCCAAGAACCCCGACGAGCGCCACCCGTCATGCACCGAAATGGTCAAGGCGCTGATGGGGAGCCCGGGCCTCTCCGGAAGAGACAGCCGGCCGACCGACACCAATCCGGAACTGAATCTGTCCGAAACGCCGCGCACCGAAAGTCCGCGATCCAGCCCAATGTCCGCAATGCAGACGGCGGACATGCGCGGACCATCGACTCAGGGTTACCAATCCAAGTCGGATTCGGCGCCCGCCGTTTCGGCGTTTCCCACGAAATACCTGCCGCGAAGAGAAGAACTGGCGGCCGAACCGGAACCGACCGCGGTCGTGACGCCGCCTATCGCCGAAGTGTCCGGCGACGGCCCTTTGCTGCCTGCGCTCATCATTGGGCTGGGCGATCAGGGGCTCGGCGTGCTCCATAGTCTTCGCGAGCTCTTGTGCCAACGCTTTGGTTCGCTCGAGTCCCTACCGCACTTGCGCATGCTCTATATCGACACCGATCCGGAGGTGTTGCGCAACGTCGCGCGCGGCAGCCCTGAGACCGTTCTTTCCGGCGGAGAGATTCTGCTCGCGCGGCTGAATCGAGCGAGCCACTTCCTCCGGCCGAAAGACGGCCGGCTCGCGATCGATTCCTGGTTCGATCCGCAGATGCTCTTTCGTATCCCGCGGTCTCAGGTAACCACGGGATTGCGGGGCTTGGGACGACTGGCGTTTTGCGACAATTTCCTGAATATCTCGCGCCGTCTGCGTGAAGAGCTGAAGGCCTGCACCAACCCCAGCGCCCTGACGGAAGCCGCGAAGAACACGCGTTTGGGACCGCGCACCAACCAGCCGCGCGTCTATATCGTCACCAGCCTCGCCGGCGGCACCGGGGCGGGCATGTTCCTCGATCTCGCCTACGTCGTCCGTTCGTATCTCAAGGGTCTTGGCTTCAAAGACCCCGATCTCGTTGGACTGCTCCTTCTGCCCCGCGTCGATCGCAACCCGGCGCGCAGCCTCGCGCTCGGGAACACCTACGCGGCCATGACCGAACTAAAGCACTATTCCAGCGGCGCTTCCTTCAGCGCGCGTTACCACGAGCGCGAGCCCCTCATTCAAGATTCCGATCCGCCGTTCCGGCGTTGTGTACTCTTACCGCTGCCGCAAGAAGGAAACGCCCGCGAGGCCGGCCAAACGTCCGCACAAGCGGGCGAATTTCTCTGGCGCGATTTGTTCACCCCACTCGGGCGAACCGCCGATGAGCGCCGCGCTTCCAATGGAAAAACCGCCAATGAGCTGTCCTGCTTGACTTTCGGCCTCTATCGCTTTGCCTCGCCCCAACGGCCGCTTCTTAAAGCCGCCGCCCGCCGAATCTGTCATGAGTTCGTCAATCAATGGATGAGTAAGGACTCCAAACCGATCGCCCAGGCGGTTCAAGGGTGGGTCCAGAACCAATGGAGCCGGGAAGAGTTCGGCTCGGAAGAGTTCATTCGGCGACTTCAGGCCGCCTGCGCGGAGTCCCTCGGACAGACTCCTGAAACGAAATTTGCGGCTCTCATGGCGCCTATGGCCGAGGCACTCGATCCGGCTGTCGACCTTCCCGCCATCGAGACGATATTAGGGGAATTAACGAAATACCTTGGCCCTCCGCTCGAGGAAACGATTTCCAGCGTGCCCGGCCTCGTCGAGGAAGAGCTAGGCCACGCCTCGGAAGCCGTGGTCAACGAATGGGGACAACGGCTTTCCGAACTCATTGTCAAGCTCATCGAGGAGCCGGTCTTTCGATTGGCAGGGGCGGAAGAAGCCATTCGCCAGGTCATGGCGTCAATCGAGACCATGCTCCAGCACCACGAACCACTATGCAAAGAACTCGGCCAGCGCGCCTATGACACCTTCCTCCGCGCTCATCAACTTCTGGACGGCCTCGACCGGAATACGATTTCGCGCGGGAAAGCACCGGCCGTCGCCGCCGAGATTCACCAGCTGTTCAATGTTTATCCCAAGCTGCGCTATCAATTCCTGATATTGCGGCAGATGGCGCGCGGATACATCAGTTTGCGCGGCAACCTTTCCGACGAGCTGCGCGAGGTGGGATTCTGCCGCGCCCGACTTGGAGAATTGCTCAACGCCTATGAAACCCCAACCAGTACCGATGCGCAGGCGGCGCCGAAACAGGAACCGGCGTCGATTCCCGGCCGTCTCCTGTTCGCCGACGGATGTTCGGACCTTTCGGTCGCCGTCGAGAAGTTTCTGCTCAAGATTACGCCCGAACAATTCGAGCAACTCCACATCCGCGTCCAAGACTTGATCGGACGGCAGTTCACCGCTCTGATTCAGGTTTGCCTTGGCCCCTCAAATCTGGTCAAGAACCTGGAAATCGCCATGCAGACGGAGGTGGAGGCGTACCTGGCAACCTGTTCCGGCATTCAAAGCGTGGCCGATCTCTTCCTGAACCAGTTCCCGGATGCGGAACAGGCCCAAGACGAAATCGCCTCGGCGTTTGACGAGGCCGTGCCCGAGTTCACGGGTCTGCACCTTGAACGAACCTCCGAATCGTCAATTCTGTCAGTACCCATCGGGCCCTCGGGAGAGAAGATCCTTCAATTGGCCAAGAAGGCGGTGCCGAACGCCGCGCCGATTTCCTCTCCCAGCTGCGACGAGATCCTTCTCTATCGTGAGTGGCCGAACCTTGACGTGTCCCGGCTCGAACAGATGGGTACGGTTAGCCGCGACGCATACCGCCAAATGCTCCAGATTGAACACTATTCGCCGCACTCCCGAACCGACGTCTCCTTCGGCGACGCCTGACCGCGCCGCGCCGCAAATCTCCCAATGATTCCCGCCAACTCATGCTCCCACGCCGCCGATCCGATAAAATACAGCGGGTGACCCACGGACGAAGCCCCAAGGGCATGTGACCATGGACTATCAGGTCGATCTCGACGCCTTCCACGGCCCGCTTGACCTGCTGCTCTTCCTCGTCAAACGCGAGGAAATCGACGTCCTTGACATTCCGATCGCGCGCATCACCGAGCAATTCCGTGCCTACATCGATGTGCTCCAGGTCATTGACGTGGAACACGCCGGCGATTTCCTCGTGATGGCCGGGACGCTGATGGAGATCAAGAGCCGAATGCTGCTGCCGCGCCCCGAGGAGCACGAGGCGGAAGAAGAGGATCCGCGTCTCGACCTGGTGCGCCAGCTGATCGAGTACAAGAAGTTCAAGGAAGCCGCTTCGCTTCTGGAGGCGCGGGCCGAGCAACAGAGCTGCCGGTTGCCGCGCCGGCCCTCCCCGCATGTCGCGTCCGACCCCATCCACCAACCACTTCGTCAGGCCGAATTGTGGGATCTCGTCAGCGCGTTCGGACGCTTGATGCGCGAAACCTTGAATCAGCAACCCGAACACCTGGTGCTCGATCACACTCCACAACATGTCCACGTCGAAGAGGTGCTGCGCCTCCTCCAGGAAGGACAATCCCTTCCTTTCTCCGCGCTGTTTACACCGCCCCACAATCGCGCCCGCCTGGTGGGTCTATTTCTTGCGATTCTGGAATTAATCAAGAACAACGCGCTGATCGCGGAGCAAGACGACCTTTTCTCCGAAATTCGGTTGACCCGCCCGCCGAAATCCGTGGAGATGTAGAACGGATTTCATTCCGTTCTCCGGTGGTTCGAATCCCACCAACATCGTCGCCCAACCCACTTGTCATTCAAACTGAATTCATAGAATCGAAATCGCCGAAGTTAGCGATGATGTCGATCGACGCGCCGGTTCTTGTCGTCGGGAGAGCCAATCGTGAAGAACTCACTTCAGCAGTCGCTATGGGCAATCCTTCTCTTGGCTATTCCAGGCTTCGTTCAGGCGCAGGAGCAGCTTCGTTTGGAGTTCAGGAGCGTTCGGCCCATTACCGACGGCCTCGCCTCGGAAACCGTGGGAACTTCAGGGCCAGAAATGGCATCTGGCAAGTTGGGCAACACGGACGAAGGCCGCGATTTGGAGCAGCTTCAAGACCTCACGCCGTGGAACTTCTTCTCGGCCGGCTGGGACGAAGAATCGAGCAAGCGGCAACGGCCTACCGGCACCCCCGACCTCGCGCTGCTGCGCGTGCAAACGAACTTCATGGAGCGCGAAGTGCGCGTTAATTACTTCTACCAAAACAACATCCACACCAAGACGCGCGAGAACCTCGACAATTTCGATGCGTTCATTGCCTATGCGTTCAACCGCCGCGTCATGATCGAAGTTCTCGGCAACTACCAATGGGTGGACCCCCGCGGCAAACTCGCCGAGGTCGACGGCGGCGCTCCTCAGTTCATCGGCCGCGTGCAGCTGATCGACACCGAATCGTCTTCATACACTTTCAACTGCCGCGCCATCGCCCCCGATCGCGGAATCGGCGACAAGCAGACGACCCTCAGCTACGGCTTGGCGGGATTCGAGGATTTGGCCGCCTACCTGGATGTGAACCGGGTGGGTCTTTACTATAGCTTCCTCTTCGACACCTTCGCCGGCCCGAGCGCCAAAGGGGCGCGGCAGAACGATGTCGGCTACGACATCTCCATCGCCAAGACGCTGACCCGTCCCGACTTCCCCGTCCTTGGTACATTCACCGTCTTTCTGGAGGCCTTCGCCCAGACCGATCTTGACGGGGACAACTCCGGTCACACCATCGTGACCATGACCCCCGGTGTTCGCTTCAACCTGGGCAAGGTCGCCGGCGTCAAGCTGGGTCTGGACAACTGGATCGTTGCCGGCGTCGATGTACCGGTCGCCGGGGCGAAACCCTGGGACGCGACTTACCGCATCTCCTATATCAAGAACTTTTGATCGGCTCGACGAGTCGGTCGGGTGCGTCTGCGACCGGAGTAACGCCATGCTCCGGTCGCTGGCGCTTCTAGTCGTCCAGCGTCCTAACCTTCATCTCTTTTTCATTAGGAGTCCGAGTCGAGTTGCCGCAAAATACCGGAGATCGGTTTTCATTCTCGTGGAGCTGCCACCATGATCTCCCTATCCCGCCGGTCGTTTTTCACCGCCTCGCTCGCCGGGCTGGCTTCGTATAGCCTTCTTGGCGCCGACAAATCGGACCCTGCACCTAAAACTCCCGACGACCCCGCGTTTCAGCCGAACACGCTTTTCCTCACCTGGCAACGCGATCCGACCACGACGATGACGGTCCAATGGACCGGCGCCGCCGGCGAAACCGCGGATACCAAAATCACCTACACGACTCTGAAATCCGAACTCTGGCAAGAGCAGCCGACCACCGCCAAGCCGTACCCGGAGACTGACCTCAAGGTGTTTCGCGCTGAGCTGACCGACCTTTCGCCGGGGACCGATTACCAATTCCGCATTGGCAAGAAGTCGCCCACTTACCGCTTCCGCACCATGCCGGCAAAGGCGAACGACACAATCCACTTCATTTCCGGCGGCGATTGCGGAGTCAACCCGCATGCCGTCGCCAACAACACCCAGGCGGCGCGGCAAGACCCAATGTTCGCGGTCATTGGCGGAGATCTCGGCTACGACAACGGCCGCTCCGTGGAAACCAGCCTCGCCTTTGTGCGCAATTACAGCAAGCACATGATCGGGCGCGACGGCCGGCTCATCCCAATGGTCGCCTGCATCGGCAATCACGAGGTCGACGGCGGTTACGCCAAACCGCGGACCAAGGCCCCGTTCTTCTACGCCCTCTTCGACGGCCTCTATCCCGACACCGGTTACGCCGCCCTCGATTTCGGCGATTACCTCAGCCTGGTCCTGCTCGACACCGGCCATACCACCGCCATCGCCGGCGAGCAAACCGATTGGCTGGAGAAAACGCTTAAAGCGCGGGCCGAGCATCCGAATGTCTTCGTTGTCAACCACGTACCGGCCTATCCGTCATTTCGCAAAATGGAG
>Ga0207116_10247_pt1 | contig 14769 bp, 13 predicted proteins | sample Alteio_BWMinHeat_44_FD_153550 | JGI IMG/M metagenome (GOLD analysis project Ga0207116, IMG submission 153550) | Enriched cells from forest soil in Barre Woods Harvard Forest LTER site, Petersham, Massachusetts, United States -... | ecosystem: Environmental > Terrestrial > Soil > Temperate forest >... | reverse complement strand
GAAGTCAGGACCGGGATGAGGCTCATGACGCCCGCGCCGAAAGCCGCGGTCGAAGTTAGGCTGAAAGTGCCGAAGTTGTGTGAGCGACGCCGCCCGAACAGGTTCAATCCGCCCCACCACACGAACCAGCGGATGAACCAGGGCAGGCGGGCCAGCTTCATGGCCCGTACGAACGAATCGATGTTCTCCAGAGGCTTTTCCTTGTGACGCCGCACCAGTGCGTCGAGCTCGGTCAGCGAGCGATTCTCCGGGCTGCGCACGTGAGCGTAGATCACGATCCTCTCACCCTGGTACTCGCGATCCACGTTCAGAGTCACGATGTTGTTTGGGTGTTCATAGATGCGGTGCCAGGGCAAGGTCATGTAGCTGCGCCGGAACTCGGGATGCCGCTGGGCAACGATGGCAAAAGCCTTGGTGAAGAGGGCGCACCAGCTTGGCCGGGGCGTACACGCCTGCCGGGCAAGCACCAGCGGGGCGAGGTCCATACGCCGATCGATGGTGACGCTGGGGACTTTCCGGCTGAAGCGCATCAAGTCAATGACGAGCCGGCGAAAGGGGGAGATGGCAACGTTGCGGCCGGTTAGCTTCCTGCGACGCATTCCATGGCTCCGGCGGGGCCGGTCGGACCTCGCAGAAGCCGGTTTAACCGGAACTCCAACAGGCTCGAACCAACCCGGAACACTCATACCAGGTTTCCCTACCTTAATAAATGTCATCTGTCTTCTGACCGCCGGTCGGTGAGCCTTTCGCAAGGATTTTGTTGGTTTTGCCGGGTTTCTTGGCGCGACTGATGGATTTCCCCGCACAGATTCTCACGTCTTTTGAGGTCTCCCCGTGGGATGGCCGGTTTCAGGTTGTTCCGAACCGCCGTGGCGTCGAAAATCCATGAGGGTGTCTAGAGGAAGGCCAAGTTGCGCGCATTGAAGGATCTGCATTGATGAGATGGCTACCCTGGGGTACGGGGACTCTGCTGCTGATTTCGCTTCTTGTGCCCGCAGAAGCGGGCTGGCCGGGGCACCGGCATGCCCTGGATCGGGTCGCCGCCAGGCTGTGCGGCCAGCTGATCGATCACACCCACAACCATGGCGCCGACCGGCGCATCTGGTCGGCCGCCCTCTGCCAGAGGCGCGATCTGTATGTGTACCTTCCTCCAGGTTTCGACCCAAGTCGCCGGTATCCATTGGGCATTTACTTGCACGGCGCCAGCCAGGATGAACAATCGTACCTGGAAGGGCCGGCCCTGGCATTCGATCAGGCCATCGCCGGCGGCAGGCTGCCGCCGGTGATCATTGCGGTTCCGGATGGAAGTTTGCAGGGTCGGCAGTCACTCTTCCGATCGGCCAGCTTTTTCGCCAACACCCTGGCCGGCAACTTTGAAGATTACCTGGAACAAGATGTTTGGGACTTCCTGGTGCGGACCTATCCGATCCGTCCCGAGCGTCAGGCGCACGCCTTGATCGGCGCTTCCATGGGGGGATCGGCCGCCTTTGCTCATGCCATCAAGTACCGAGAGCGTTACAACCTGGCCATCGGTTTTCACCCCGCACTGAACATGCGCTGGGTGGATTGCCATGGCCGGTATCGCGGCAACTTTGATCCGTTCTGCTGGGGTTGGCGTACAGAGCTGCGCCCTAACGAGTCCCTCGGCCGGGCCAAGGGATTTGCCATCCGTTTCAAGTACCTGCTCGATCCGCTCATCGGCCGCGGGCCGGACGCCATCGCCCGGCTTAGTGAATTCAACCCCATCGAAATGCTCGACCGCTACGATGTTCGCCCCGGGGACGTGGATCTTTACATCGCCTATGGCGGCCAGGATGAGCTGAACATCGATGCCCAGGTGGAGAGCTTTCTTTATTGCGCCCGGCAACGCGGCCTGAAGGTGGATGTCGCCTATGATCCGCACGGCCGGCACGACCTCCAGACGGGGATGCGTCTGTTCCCGGCGGTCATCGACTGGGCCGCGCCGCGGGTGGCGGCCCTGGATCGGCTGTCCCCGCCCACTTACGCCCGGGCGCTGTCCCCGATAAAGTAGCATCTATGGAGCTGACCTATTCCACCTACCTTCATCTCGATGAGCTGTTAAAGCTTCAGCAGCCGCGCTCAGAGCCCGTCGAGCACGATGAGATGCTCTTCATCATCGTCCACCAGTCCTACGAGCTGTGGTTCAAGCTGCTTTTGCACGAGCTGGAGAAGATCAAGCGCGATTTCGCCGCCAACGATCTCTATGGCGCGATCGCCACATTCAAGCGGGTCCGCACGATCATGAAGGTCATGGTCGAGCAAGTGGATATTGTCGAGACCTTGACGCCGCTGTCGTTCAACAGTTTTCGTGATCGCCTGGAGCACGCCTCCGGTTTTCAATCGGCGCAGTTCCGCGAGCTGGAGTTTCTCCTGGGCTACAAGCGTGCGGACATGCTTCGCTACCAGGTCGGGCCGGAATCGGAACACCAAAGGCTCATAGAGCGGCTCGGGGAGCCTTCGATCGTGGATGCCTTCTATGATTTCCTGGAGCAGCGCAGCGTGGCCATTCCCGCCGCGCTTCGCCAGCGCGATCGCACGCTCCCCTCGATAGGCAATGAGCAGGTAGAAAACGGCATCCTGCGGCTCTACAAGAATGAGCCGGATGTGCAGATCCTCCTGGAGCTGATGGCCGACTTTGACGAGGGCTTCCAGGAATGGCGTTACCGGCACATCAAGCTGGTGGAGCGGACCATCGGGAGCAAGAAGGGCACGGGCGGCTCACTTGGGGTGGAGTTCTTGAAGAAATCTCTTTTCCACCCGGTTTTTCACGATATCTGGGCGATCCGGCACAAGCTGTGACCATTGAGCAAATCCTGGAGCTCCTTTACGGGCGCGGGCTGATCAGCGCGCCGAATCCCGCCGTGCAAGTCCTGTCCGGCGGCGTCTCCTCGGATATCTGGACGGTTGATGACGGCCGGCAAAAGATGGTCGTCAAAAAGGCCCTGGCGAAATTGCGCGTCGCGGACGACTGGTTTGCCGATGTCTCGCGCAATCGGCACGAGCAGGAATTCATTGAGTATGTGAGCCGCTTCTTGCCCGATTCCGTGCCGCGCATCCTGCATGCCGATGCCGAGCACGGGTTCTTTGTCATGGAATGGCTGGGGCCGGAATTCGCTAACTGGAAAACCATGCTCCTGGAAGGCCGCGCTTCTCCCGAGCATGCCCGGCAAGCAGCCCGAATCCTCGCCGCCATTCATCGTCATTCATGGGATGACCCGGAGGCCCGTACTCGCTTTGCCACGACGCCCCAGTTCTATCAACTCCGGATCGAGCCCTACCTCATAACGGCCGGCGAGCGGAATCCGAATCTGACGGCACTTTTCCGCGAAGAAGCCGAGCGCCTGGCGGCCACGAGCCAGTGCCTGGTTCACGGCGATTTCAGCCCGAAAAACATCCTCATCGGTCCGCACCGGATGGTGCTGCTTGATTGCGAGGTTGCTTGGTTCGGCGACCCGGCCTTCGATGTGGCCTTTCTGCTCAATCACCTGTTTCTGAAGGCGTTGCATTTGAATGCGACCGCTTACGTGGATTTGGCCGTGACGGCCTGGCAGGCCTACTTGTCCGCTATGCCGTCAGAGACTCATCCGAATATCGAGAGCCACGTCGCCCGGCTTTTACCGATGCTGATGCTCGCTCGAGTGGACGGCAAATCGCCTGTCGAGTACCTGACCAGTGAAACCAACCGCGCTGCTATCCGGAGTTTTGTTGCCCAACGGCTGCGACAGGGACAAGACAATCTCCTGGGACTCACCGCTGCATGGCAAAAGGCGATCATACGTTCTCCATGAGGAAGCAGGAAAATCTGGGGGAAAAATGGGATTGTTTTTCTGCCCACGATTTTTCTGCATATCGATGGGCCTTGTCACCCGTGTCTGAGATGCGATAAAACACAACAGAGCGGTAAGGCGGGCAAGCTTCACAGATCGCATTGACACGCGGCGGAAGCCTCGCTAGATTCACCTGCTCTCACGGCCCCTTCGCCAAGCGGCTAAGGCAGCGGATTGCAAATCCGCCATCCCCGGTTCGAATCCGGGAGGGGCCTCTTCCCCTTCACCAGCCATCACTGACACGCAATCGCCCTCATCTGCCGTCACCGGTTCGCGTTCCGTCTCCGCCTCTTGTCCGCTGCCTTCATCGTGCTGATGTTCCCTGACGGTCCCTGATGCCCCATGACGGCGCAAAAAGTGTACGAACCGGGTACGAACCGGCTGCCCATCCGTGCCCGTCGCCGGCAAAGTTTCGGCCTCGGTGGTGGGTCCGGCGCCGCTTATCCCCGGCAGCTTGGGCAGGGCAGGGAGCCTGTCGAGCGTTCCCCGTACGTCGGCGAGCTGCACGTGGGCATAGTGCTTGAGCGTGGTCTTGATGTCCGCGTGCCGGGCGAGGGTTTGCAGGATCTTCGGCGTAACGCCGGCCGCTTCCAGGCCGGAAATGAATTGGCCGCGGAGCGCGTGAAAGTCAAAAACCCGGCCGGCTGAGTCCGCGTAGGCCAGGAACGACGATTCCTTCCGCCGGGCCGCTTCCTCCGGATCCCGAGCATCGACCGCAGCCTTGATCCACTTGGCGCGGGCGGTTTGCAGATCGGCCCGGACCATCTTTGCAGCTTTCGCCCACCACTGGCCCGGCCAGAGCCGCCGGCGCCCTGGCTTGTCCTCCAGCCAACCGGCAAGCAGCTCCGCAAGGTCGGCCCGGATGGGTTGCACGTCCTCTCGCTTGTGCTTCGAATAGGACGCTTCCACGGTAAGCGTCGGCGCGTCGCCGTCGAGGGCAAAGGACTCGGGCGTTAGTGACGCCATTTCCTGAGCGCGGAAGCCGGCTGAGCTGGTCACCAGGTAGAGCAAGGCGCGATCGATCCCAGACAGCCGGAGCATGGTTTCGCCGGCGGCAGCCGCCTCGATGAACAGCTTGAACTCTGCCGCGGACAGGGACCGTCTTTCCCGGTGGGCCTCCGTGGCCGTGTTCAGGCCCTTGAGGTACTCAACCGGGTTGCTCTCGGCGCGTCGATCGCGGACCATCCAGGCAAAGAAGCTCTTGGCGTCGCGAAGGTAGTAATTCGACGTGGTGATGGAGAGCCGGCCGGCCCGGCGCTCATCGGCCAGCCATTCCGCAATTTGCGAGGCTTGCACGTCGGACAGCTTGCGGAAGTTGCAGCCGTCGATAACAGCCTTGGCCCGGTTCACCGTCTGCTGTGCGTGCTTGGGTGTGTTGTTGCGGGCCAGAAGTTCTTTTTGAAACGCGTCGACGTGTTCCGTCAGAGCCCGGTTGCGATGCTCGGCATAGATCGGCGCCAAGTCCGCCCGCTCCATCTTGGCGTCAGTGATGTACTTTGCCAGCAGCGTCTCGCTGTCCCGCTTGCCAGGGCACAGGGGCACGGTCACCCGCCGGCCGCCGGCATCCTTGTACCGGCCATAGAAGACCTTGGCCACGATTCGGAGCTTGACGGCCCCTGGGGTGTCTTTGTGGCACTTGCGGCCGTCCGGACCGCGATAGGCAATGGTTACGGGCTTGAAGATGCTCGGCACTGTGCTGCTCCTTCTCACAAGAGGCCGGCCGACGCTGAGCTTGTGAGTTCTCAGCGCCAGCACGGCCAAGGTTCAGCTGGAAAAGAATCATATCTCCGCATGGCCCGGCTTCAAGGTCAACCACCGTTCGCGCACGGGCATGCCGGCGGCAACCCAGGCCCGGACTTCGGCAACCGGCCAGAGCCGGCGGCCGAGTTTCTTGATCCCCTCGGGGCCAAGCTCCCCGGTCTGATCCCAGCGCAATAACGTTGCTTCGCTGATGGCCAGAATGCGGGCCAGGTCCTTGGCGCCGACCAGGAGCGGCTCGATTGCCGGCCTGTCGGTCTGGTGAGGCATGCCATTGTTGCTTTGAGTCGCGATCATGGATGAACCTTCTCTTGGGGCGTCAGTGTTCGCAGCTCGAAAAGGCCACGTTGCTTCCAGGCCCGGCCACGTCGGCGGACCGGCAAAGGAATCGTCTCCATCGGCACCAGGTCAGCGCCGGTCACTTCCACAACCCGGCAGAGCCATCGACCAGACCGCAAGGCCCAGCCGTGCACTTCGAAGCGCCCGCCGGCGGCAAGCCATACCTCCAGCTCGGGACGGTGACGCGCTTTCTCCAGCCGGTCGGGCACATGGGCAGCCGTGGTTACCTGGACCAGCAAGAAGCCGAGGCGCCGGTGGACGGCCAAGACGTCGGCAAAACCGAACAGATCCCGCCGGCGATTGATCCGCGGCAGCCAGCGCTCCACCACGTCGGCCAGATAGCCGCTCTTGCGTAATAGGTCCAGGGTTCGCCCGGTCGGCATCATCGTGACTGTACCCCAGCAACAACCGTCAGCGTTTCTTGTCCTTTCCTGGAAGGGAACATCAAGCGTCAGTCAGGCCCCTCTTATAGAGGGGGCCTGACGCTTGATGTTCTTGGAACATCGGTCAGCCCCTGACGGTTGTTTTCTGACGGTTGTTCCTTTGTTCCTCTCGCCGCATTCTCATGGTGGCGTCCCCTCGAGGATTGACGCCGAAGAAGGGCGACGCCAGAGAATGCGGGCGCGTCGCTGGGCCTGATTCCCAACGGCAGCAGTGCCGGCGGTTTCGATGATTTCGCCTTTGGCTTTCAGTCGCGTAACGGCCGTGCCGAAACGTGCCCCACTGAGCCCGGCCGATTCTCGCAGGCGGGTATAAACCACGCCCTGGTTGTCGGGGTCATTGACCGTGTGAGCGTGAAGCACTTGCCGGGCATCGGTTTCTGCCTCCGCCTCTTTACGTTGCACCTTTGCCTGTTCGCGGGTCTCGCGCTCTGCCTGGCGGGCCTCAGCAGGCAATGTGACCGCCACATCCCATTTTCGACCGCTGAAGTCCTCGGCAAGTTGGCCTTCGTCCACGTCCAGGGCCCACAACCCGCCGTGTCCAATACTGCCGCCGGCGGCAAGCCAGAGCCGATGCAACCCCGTGCCCGCCTCGTATGCTTCACGCCGCCCAAGCAACAACCATTGCCGCGTGAACTCCTGAATTCCAGCAAAGGCCAGGTCCCCCAGTTCGGGCGGGTCCTTCTCTCGGTCGTTTTTCTGCCCGCGAGTCTGGCGGAAGTGATGCACGAGGAACGGTGTCGTACCAACGTCCAGGCACGTTCTGGCCACGCGCGCGAATATCGGTCCCATATCGAACATGTTGGACGCCTGCGCGCCGGAACCGGCGGAAAGAAGCGATAGGTACAACGGATCACAGAAGAACACTTCGATGGCGTTTTCCTTCAAGCCGCGTTGCAACTCCATCAAGTCGCAAAGGTCCGCGAGCTGAGGCAAGGTAGAATCCCAAAAGCAGTTTCTCCCGACCGATGCGAGATCGACGCCCTTCGCGGAGCAAACCCGCCGGGCCGTCTCTTGAAGCGTATGTGGGCCGCTCTCCCCAGATGCCACCAGCACGCGGTAAGGATTGCTGACCGGAAATGTCCCAAGAAACGGCGTTGCCGTCGCCAGCGATAGAGCCAAGTCAACCACGATACTGGTTTTCATGCCTTTGGTGGGTCCGCCAATAACCCCAGGTTGACCGCGGACCAACAATTTGCGAACCAACCACGTAGGGCGGAAGTCTGCCACGGCGAACTTAGCAGAGTCCATTGCCCCGAAGTGGTAGCCGCGCCGATCGGGCTCTTGCTCCTGGCCCGGAACGATCAGGCGAGGCTTGCCGGCACCACGCAGATCCACGTCCCGGTATTCGCGCTCATCGGCGTCCCCCCGCATGTGCGCGGAGTATGCTTCCGTTGTCCGATGCTTGCCGTTGGGCTTTGTAAACTCGCGTGCACCACGTTCAACGTCCGCCATATTCATGGGTTGCTTCCTTTCTGGACTGCAACCGTAAAGGCTGTAAGGCCGGCTGCAACGTCGTCCGCGCCGATGCCGAGGACGCCGGCCAGCCGTTCAAGGATTACTTCAGCCTTCTTGTCGGGCGAGAAGTGACGGAATTGGTTGTACCAGGCACGCTTGCGGCGCTCCTCCAGCTCCGCGGGGTCGGTCTGGTGGACGGTTGCCGGGAATGGGGCGCGATCGTGGACGTTCATTATCGGGTCTTACTCCTGGAAGGCGATTCGCGGAAAAGTGCTGGCAGGTTGGTGGGGCCGGCGGTAAGATGATGGGAGGCAAAGACCATCATTTTTCCGCTGGCCGCGTGGCAACCCGCGGCCTTTTCATTTCAAACTCAGTGGTTACTGTAAAGAAGTGCTGGCGACGGAATCTATGGCCAAACTGTGCGCCGTGAAGGTGCGTGAAAACGGCATCAGGAATGCGGAAAAACAGCTAAACTGTGCGCGTAGTCTGTCGGATCAACTCAACTTCTTTTTTGCCCTTGGCAGTAAGCCAATACCCACCGCCTCGGCCTTCTTTGCTGGAGATCAGTTTCTTCAGGCCCAGAGCGGCCTTTCGCATGGTGCCTTCGTCTGCCTTACAGACCCCAGCAACTTCCACCATTCGTACCATTTTGGCAGGCGAGAAAGCACTGCGGGTATAAAGCACGTCAAGGATCTCGTACTGCCTGTTACTCAATGACATCGAAGGTTCGGCTGTCGCATGATCGCTGGTGCTCAGTGCGTGCTTGTCCGCGTGGCCGTTCGTGTGCCCGTTTGCTTGCGGACGAGATATTGGCAATCGCCACGACACTTCCAGGTTGCCAAATCCCTTGCGGAGTCTTTCCGAAATAATGCTCAGCTCCGTCCGGGCCGGGAACAAAGTCCAGCGTTGAATGTTGTTTTTGTCGGCCAGCTTGTAAATCTGCTGGAGGGGTTTCCCCTGCCGGGGTTGCTTGCCTTCCGAAAGAATCTCGCGCAGAAAACGCACAGTTCTCTCAAGAACAATGCGGTTTGTGCGCCGAAGGTGGGGATTACCTTTTTGGGCGTTGACCATATCCAGGTCAGCGCGCCAATGCACCCACAACCTCGTCATCCGTCCTTTCAAAAAGACCCGCCTTTGCTCCGCCCTGAGTTGTCGGCCTTCAAGATAAATGCATCGCTTTCGCCATCGACACAAGGAATGCTTGTCGAAGCCGTAGGTAGCTTTCGCTTGCTCGATGGTGAGCCAATCATCTTCTACGCCTGGAAACTCATGAGCCACGATACGAGCAGCATCCTCTTCATGATAAAACCAGACCCAGCCTTTCCGCGCTCCTCTCCGGCCACTTCCCGTAATCAACAGGAGTCGCTGCGCTCGGATCGGTTTATCGCCTAAGTACGCACACGCGCGCGCCCGCCACTTGGAGAGGCGCAAGTGGGGCTGGTGAAACTTTTCTTGTGCGTGGCGTTCAGTGAACCAACCTCCATTTTCATTTTGGAAGACGTTGGTTTGTGCGCCAGCGGCTACGATGTTTTCGAGATCGGTTCTCGGATAGAGGCAGGCGCCTCGGCCTTTCTCGGCCGGCTCAAATCCTCTTTGAGGATTTTTCTTGTAATGAAGTTTCCGCCCGAGGGCCAAGCAGCCATTTAGGCGCCAGAACTCCAGAGAGGTTTTCGAAAAGCCGAAGTTGTCGGCGGCTTCGTCATCGGTCAACCACTCAGAAACGGATTTGGGAGACATGGCCGATGCTTCCTGTCGGCAGCTTCAAAAGAAAGCGGCGGGGCAGCCCGTGAAGCATCGGGGGTTTCGGGTGTACGGCCCTAGTCCCGCCGTAGAGAATTCTATCGGTCTATGGGCATCGTCGCTTGGCACTGGCCCAAATCCAGTCCACTAGGGGGCTTTGCAGTGCAAGGATGGATTTGACGCCGCATTCCTTGCAGGCCCGACGATTTCCTTGCATCTTACCTGATTTCCTTGCAAACAAAAAAGGGCCAGCGAATCGCTGGCCCTTGGTCCGTCCGGTCGCGCCGTTACGCGCTTGGCAGCATCGGCAAGGTAGTCGGGGCTTCCTCTTGATGCCAGAAAACCGGCTCAATGCCTAACTCGAATTGCGACATGATGAGGCAGCAAATATTGTGGCACAGTAGTTTGCAGAGAACTTCATTCACCATTGCTACGTCATCCTTGCTCCGTACGCTGTCTCCAAACTTGGCTTTCGCCATGCTGAAGACGGTTTCCACGTTCGAGCGCTTATGATACTTGGACATGTACTCTTCGCGGTTCAGGCTGTAGACGTGAAACATCTTCTCGAAAAGACCGCCCTTGCCTCCCGTGGAGTTTTCCTTGAAAGCGATATAAGGCGTTCCGCCAAGTCCAAAAACCGTCTCCATGTTTTCGGCGGACAGATAAGCCTTGTCCGCTGATACTTCGCCGATCTTGAACGTCTCCGCCGTTGCCTTGACCAGCGGGCCGAATTGGGGAGAGTCCGCTGCGTCTTTGTCGAGGATACGAACAGCCGTAACAACGTGGGTCTTGACGCCACAAGCGACGTGGCACTTCACCCACTCCCTCCCGGAGCGCTCACAGCCGTATTTCTCATCAAACCAGCGGACGAACCGGGAAGTCGAAAAGCCCGACGAATCGACCGCGAAATCTGTTTCGACGGTCTTGAGTGGTGCCGCGCTCCTGGCAATAAGCTGATGCAGGACTGGCGTGAGCAGTTCACTTTCAAGGAAGGTCCACGTCATGCCGGGGTGCATCTTGTGCGAGACGTAGCCCTTGGCAAACGCTTCCTCAAGATCAGTCCCGAATCGCCGTCCCGATACGCCAGCATACACTTTGTAAGCAGCGGCGAAAGCCATGTCGCTCATCGGCGTTCGCCGCCGACCGGATACACGTTGCGGCGGGTCTGCCAGATCGCGGGTAAGGTCATGGAGCAGCGCCAGAAAACGGCGTTTCTCTTCCGTCTGGGCAAGGTTGTAATTTGGCCAGTCTTGCTTGTAGACCTTCTTTTCCGTGAAGGTGAAGGTACGGGTTTCCGTGACCGTTCCATCGGCTGCTTTGTCTCGGCTCATCGTGAACTCAACAGCGTAAAGGTGCTTGCACTTCCCGCCCGTCTCTTCATGGTCCGGGCACGAGCAGAATGGACTTTCCGGGTCCGGGTGAACCGTGTATTTGCCCTTTCCACTCTGTGATGGCACCAGCCAAATCTTGCCCTTGTTCGTCAGCTTTTGCGTTGCGGCGATTACCAGCCCTCGTTCTTCGCGTGCGTTCATGACTTTCCTCCCGTTGTTGTGTCTATATAAATATAGACCACCAAACGGCAGGTGTCAATACGGATATGGACATTTTCTGATTATTTTTTGTGGGTCCTGTCTGGCTTAGCGTCGTCGGTTTCGAGCCATTTCAGAAACTCCGCGCGTTCCCCGTGGCTCATGTTTCGGAAGGCGGATTTAGCCATTCGCAGGCGTCCATCGTTCTTCCGAATACCTGCCGCGACCGCTGCCTCTGTGATCGTCTTGTACTTTCCCTTCTGGAAATCAGCGAATATCTTCGGTTTGTCTTTAGACAACTTGAGGGCGAGCACGACCTTTCGGGCACCAGAACGGTACGGAATTAAAGGCGTTAGCGCCTTTAATTCTTTGGGCTTTGGCCCTGGCTTCCCCTTCGGTGCACTTTGCAACAAGATGCGATGTACGTCGCTTGCGCCTTCCGTCAACTTGAGCGCTTCCTCGTATGTGAGAGCGTGCTGCCCCTGTCCCATGCTCGCTCCGTTGGGGAAAGTGAAGTGCAGCCAATCCACAAGATTATCGAACGGCTTTCCTTCAGCATCGACGTATTGCCGCCATATCTCGGCTTCGATGGCTCGCCGCAGAATGTTGGGGAAATTGTTCTTGAGTTGTTCGCCGCTTTGGTGAATCCGGTTGAACAGATGATCCCGGATGGCGTCAAAGTTTGCTTGTGTCAGTTGTTTCTTAGCCATGGCGGAATGCCTCCGTTACTCGCTTTTCGAGACGGTTGTCAACCTGCCGGAGCTTGTCAACTCCCCAAGTGTCCACGATGATTTTGAATTTAGTGCGAAACGGTATCTCGATCTCCGTGTAATAGGCGTTGGCGTAATTGTTCGCGTAAACATTTTTGGCCAGTTGCCTGATTCGCCGGTTGATGCGCCGACGCATGGCGTCTCGCTCGGCTATGGGGTTGACGATTGGTGCTGCTGGGGATGCTTGTGGCTGCTGTTGCCGCGTGCGTTCATGGGCCTGTTTCTGCATCTCCGTGAAGCGCTGAAGAATGTGCCCCATTTGAACGTCGTTACCGTGCAGATGCGCCGTGTTCTCCAATTTGATTCGCTGCGCGTAACCGACGTAGAACTCGGTAACGTGCTCCTGCCCAACGTGTCCGCCATCATTTACAGGCGTCGCGTCAATGGCCATCACCACACGCTCGACCGGGAAGAGGGTGCGTTGGCAATCGCATGGCTTCGGCTTTCCGCAGGCGTCGCAAACACATTGACATGGCCATTCCCCACACTTCTCACAACGCCTGTCGCGAACGCCTTCCTCTGCTTCCTTGTAAAGGCGCTCCGCGAAGCCGAGCAGCAACGGGAACGCCGGAATGTAGATTTGTGCCGCCGTGCCATCTTCGGGAACATGCAAGCGAAGAGCCCGGCCTACGATCTGCCTGAAGAGCATTTCCGATGTCGTGTACCGGCAAAAGGCCACGGCGCGCAGGCGCGGGATGTCGCAACCTTCGGAAACCATGTTCACGGCAACGAGATACGGATTGCTTGCCCTGCGAAAGTACGTGATCTTACCGACTGCATCACGGTCTCTGTGAGTCACCACGGTCGGACTTTCTCCTGTGATTGCCTTGATCTGGCTGGCAATGAGGTGAACGTGCTTGTCTTCAAGGGCCTGAGCCGACTTGTCGCCATCATCGGTGTAGTTGCCGCTCCCCCCAGGACGACAAACGAATAGACATGCGGCATCAGGGAACTTTGTCCGCGTTTGCATTAGCGCGATGTGCGCTGTTTCGATCATGTGCCGAATGCATTCGCCGTGCGGATCAAGCACTTGCTTTCGCGCTTCCGAAAGTTCTTTCGGGCCGATTTCGCCTAGCATCACGTCGTATTTTTCGTCCTTGCTCTTGTCGTAGAGCAATACAGTCGCGTTGATGTCGCGTGTGGTCACTGAACGCACTACGTTGTCCTTGACCCCCTGCGAGTAGGAGAATCTGTAGTCCTTGATGGGTTCGCCGCTGGGGTTAAGTGGAATGCAGGAGATGGGCCGTCTATCGCTGCGAAAGAAGGTACCCGACATAAAGACGGAATAGCTTGATAGTTTCTGAATCTCCTGAACGTACTCGCCCCAGGACGAATCAATTTCGTTGGTGTGGTGAATCTCGTCGCAGATTAGGGCGAAGGCGAATCCATCCGCCTGCCACATTTTGAGCGTGTCGATTGCTTCTTGATTGCAAGCCTCTTGGTAGAGCGTAATCGTAGCGTCCATATCGGGCCGTGGCTGGCGAGCTTGCCGCCTCTTAAGCACGAAAAACCTGTCCCGTGCATCAAGGCCCATCAAGTTTCCAAATGCGCCCATCATTCCTTTTTCGGCGTCTCCCTGAATCGAGCGCCAGGGCACAAGTACGAGAACATGGTCAATGGCGTAGTCGTCCAGAAGCACCTTAGCAATCCATGCTGCCATGGCGCTCTTGCCCGCTCCCATGCAGGCTTCGATGACGAAGGATGTGCCGCCTTCCGCCAACTTCTCTTTGAAACGGTCTAGGCAGTCTTGTTGCCACGGGCGCGGTTCAAATGCCATTTACGTAACCTCCTTGTGGCACGGAATGCACAGAACCATGCCGTTATAAAGTTGGGTTTGACCGCCATCGGCGTGTCGGCGAATGTGGTGCGCGTGGAAGGCTTGCCGGGAGAGATCAGAGCGGCATCGCTGACATTTGCAGTCCGCTGCGATGAGAAGCTGTCTGACTTGCCGCGCCGTGAAGAAACGGCGGTAATCCGTCCGTGGCATACTTCCTGCTTTCGGGTTCGCACCGAATTCGCACGTTTTTTAGCCAATGGCCCCGACACGTCGTGCTTACCGTGTCAGCTCGAAATCGCGCTTGGCGCGAAATCTGTAAAGCAGACTATTCCGTCACCAGGAATCGTCAAGGTAGCACAGCTGGCGAACGACGCAAGTTGCCTTTTTGTCTCTTTTCGTATAGACTCTAACTATGGCCAAGGAATACATCGACCCCGCCATTGTTCGGGCAAGAAAGGTCTTCGAGGCGAGCGGCAAGACGTTGGATGAAGTGGGTCTCGGCATGGGATTCGCGCCGTCCGTCGCCAGAAAATCAGTTTGGCAACTGCTGAACCGCATTGACGATCCAAAACTCAGCACCTTGCGTAAGTTTTGCAGAGCGATGGGAATCAGGCTGGAAGAGCTGGTAGCGGAGAAAAAGAAGTAAAATCTTTTGTCAGGCTCGCCCGCCGTGCACCCGTTTCCTTGCAGACGCCTGCCATTCCTTGCAGAACGGTCCCGATTCTTGCGAGCCATCCTTGCACTGCAAAGCCCCACTAGGGAACCTTCAGGTTCTCCACGGCCTTTTCAAACCTGTGCAGCTCGGTGTTTACTTGCCCTCTCAAGCGAGCCAGCCGGAGCTCGTCTCTGATCCATTCAACGGTAGACCAGGCCACGGCGCACACAACCGCAGCAGCGCCAATGACACAAATGAACTGGGCGGGTGAGTGATACCACCGTTCAGGCGCGATCGGCGCAGGCGGGAGGCGCAGTTCTTTCTCTGCTAACGGCTCCGAATTCGGTAAACGGAAAGAAGAGGCACCATCTGGCGCCGTCCAGGCGGGGACGGCCGCGGGCGGCAGGTTTACCGGCGTCCGGCAATGCGGACATTTGGTGCTCCGGCCGGCGGCC
>Ga0207116_10246_pt1 | contig 14771 bp, 13 predicted proteins | sample Alteio_BWMinHeat_44_FD_153550 | JGI IMG/M metagenome (GOLD analysis project Ga0207116, IMG submission 153550) | Enriched cells from forest soil in Barre Woods Harvard Forest LTER site, Petersham, Massachusetts, United States -... | ecosystem: Environmental > Terrestrial > Soil > Temperate forest >... | reverse complement strand
CAACTGGGGTTGGCATCGCCGCGGGAAGGCGCGGCGAGCCAAAGCGACCAAACCCATAACCCCTCTAAGAATGAGGTGAGGAATGAGCTGGGGCTGGATCTAAGTCACCACGCCCGCATCTCTCAGAGGAGCGGGGAGATGCTTTTTTCCTTGACATCCTTTTTCATGGGATGAGTGACGCGATGTTTCGCCAACTGGCTCTACGCCGCGGCTGCGCCCACGCTGCAATGTGCACCTTCGGAATCGACGAACTGCGCCAGCACCCCGCCAAAATCCTGCTTCTTTGGCGGCATGCTGAAGAGCACGCCTTTGGCGCTCATGTCCCGGTAGAAAGCCTCCACGTCGGGGACGGTGAACCCCAATTCGACCTTTCCAGCCGGGTTCTTTTCCGAAGCCGGGTGCAGTGCAAGAGTGGTTTCGCCTGTCACGAACTCACTCCAGCCCGGCGATTCGAACTTAAGTGGGAGACCGAGCATGTCACGGTAGAACCTCACTGCCTTGTTCATGTCGGCGACGAACTTGATCACGTATCTAAACTGCGTTCCTTCCATTTGACCCTCCACTGAACCGCTGACGGCCAATTATCCTCGCAGATGCTTGCGGCAGCAACTTGCCTCTACAGGGCGTGGATCCAGCGTAACCGTGCGGTTCACAACGGTTGAAATCGAGGGCGTTTACACCATCTATCCGGCCATGAGCGTAATTGGGGTTACGCCAACTGTTAAAAGACGGTTGCCCCGGGTAAAATCCCACGGAACAAGATCAAAGGACGGGACTGATCCTCGTAAGCGTCTGCATTGAGCAAACGAGGGCAATCCCGGCCAAAACGGAGCCGCCACAAATGCAAGCCACTTCGAATGAGGTCTTCAAGCAGATTAACAATGCCTTGTACAACGAGCAGGGCAACACCTGGTGGGACGAAAACCAGTGTCTGCACTTGCTCAAATCGTCGGTCAATCCGGCCCGCGTCGGATACTTCCGAAGACTCCTCGATCAGGTACTCAAGTTCGACTATCGCCGCGCGGCGGCGCTGGATCTCGGCTGCGGTGGCGGCATCCTTGCGGAAGAGTTCGCCGGCATGGGCTTTCGGGTGACTGGCATTGATCCCTCGGAACAATCGCTGCAAACGGCCAGACAGCATGCGCAATCCATGGGGTTGTCGATCCAGTACCGGGAGGGAACCGGGGAATCGATTCCTTTTGCCGATAACACTTACGGGGTTGTGTACTGTTGCGACGTGCTGGAGCACGTGCGCGACTTGCCCAAAGTGATCAGCGAAATCTACCGAGTGATAAAACCGGGCGGCGTATTCTTTTTCGACACTCTGAACCGCACCTTTATGAGTAAGCTGGTGGCCATCAAGATTTGGCAGGAATGGAAGAGTACGGCTTTCATGCCGCCGCGGCTACACGAGTGGAGAATGTTTATCCGGCCGGAAGAACTAAAAGGATTGCTTGCGTATGCCGGATTCGAGTTCAAGGAATTTCGTGGCACATCGCCGGACGTAAGCATCCCCAAAATGATCAACCTGCTGCGAAAGAGAGCGAAAGGCGAAATCGGCTACAAGGAGCTTGGCCAAAAATTTAAGCTCGTCGAAAGCAACGATCTGAAAATTCTTTACATGGGATACGCCGTCAGGCCTCTGCAGTGATCCGCACGAGGGAGTTCGACAGTAACTGGCGAAAACAGGAGTTGGCTACGATTGACCCTGACGGTGTTTGCCTGACGTTCCAGGAATAAGGTGGCAGACGAACCGCCGCCGGCAATGGTTGGCGTAATGGCCATACACCCTGAGGGACCTCAACGGCTGAAGCTGCGCCAGGAACACACCCTTTAGTGCAACGCTGAAGCGGTGCTCCACCCAAAACAGATTCCCAACCACGCGCCGTTAGATGGTATTCCTGCTGTCGCAGAATCTATAATGCCCAGTCCGCTGCAACCATACGGAGGAAATGAATGCGCTCTGGCGTCCGGGTCATCTTGCTAGTCCTTTCCTGCTTCCTGCTTTTAGCCGCATCCCCTGAAACCGAACAGCCCCTGAATGGTTATTCCGCGGCCACTTCGCGCAGCCAGCGCGATTGGGAGACTAAATTCCGCGCGGTCCCTGAGCCCCAGAACCAGCGTGACTACATGCAGCGCCTTTCCGCTCGTCCGCACCACGTAGGCTCGCCTTACGACAAGGACAATGCCGAATGGATGCTCGCCAAATTCAAGGAGTGGGGTCTGGATGCAAACATCGAGACTTTCGATGTTCTGTTTCCTACTCCAAGAGTGCGGGTCGTGGAGCTGGTCGAACCGACCAAATTCACCGCCAAACTGCAAGAGCCGACGCTGGCCATCGATCCGACTTCCAACCAGCAAGCCGAACAGCTTCCCACCTACAACGCCTACTCCGCCGACGGCGACGTAACCGCTCCACTGGTCTACGTCAACTATGGCATCCCCGATGACTACGAGAAGCTCGAACGCATGGGAGTCTCGGTCAAGGGCGCAATCGTAATCGCACGTTACGGAAATTCCTGGCGCGGCATCAAGCCCAAGGTGGCGGCCGAGCACGGCGCCGTAGGGTGCCTCATCTATTCTGATCCGGCAGACGATGGCTACGTTCAGGGGGACGTCTTTCCTCTCGGCGCATGGCGTCCTCGCGACGGCGTGCAGCGTGGCAGCGTGGCCGATATGCCGCTCTATCCCGGCGACCCGCTCACGCCAGGAGTCGGAGCCACGAAGGACGTAAAGCGTCTCGAGTTGAAGGATGCCAAGACCCTCACCAGAATTCCTGTATTGCCCATTTCCTACGCGGACGCGCAATCGCTACTGGTTGCGCTCAAGGGAGAAGTCGTCCCCGAGGGCTGGCGCGGTTCCCTGGCCCAGACTTATCACGTGGGACCGGGCCCAGCAAAAGTTCATCTTAAAGTGCAGTCCAACTGGGACATCAAGCCGGTCTATGACGTCATCGTAAAGATTCCTGGCTCTACCAGCCCCGAGGAATGGATCGTGCGCGGAAACCATCACGATGCCTGGGTGAACGGTGCCGAAGACCCGGTCTCGGGCACGGTAGTTCTGATGGAAGAAGCGCGCGGCCTCGCCACTCTTCTCAAGCAGGGATGGAAGCCGAAGCGCACGATTATTTATTGCGTGTGGGATGGCGAGGAACCCGGACTGCTCGGATCCACCGAGTGGGGTGAAGCTCACGCCGATGCACTTCGCCAGCACGCCGTGGCTTACATCAATAGCGACGCCAACGCTCGCGGGTATCTGACAATGGGGGGATCGCATACCTTGGAAACGTTCATCAATGGCGTGGCGCACGACATCCAAGATCCGGAGAAGAAGATCCCGGTTTGGAAACGCGACCAGTTGAAGGCCATCGCCGACGCCAAGACGCCCGAAGACCGGAAAGAGGTTCGCGATCGCGCTGACCTGCGTATTGACGCGCTGGGCTCGGGATCCGACTGGACGGTATTCCTTGATCATCTCGGCATTGCTTCGCTCGACCTGAGCTATGGCGACGAAGATGGCGGCGGAATCTACCACTCCATCTACGACGATTTTTATTGGTACACGCATTTCTCAGATACCGATTTCAGCTACGGACGCGCGCTCTCGCAAACTGCCGGAACCGCCGTCATGAGGCTGGCGGATGCCGACCTGCTGCCTTACAACTTCACCGGGTTTGCAGATACGATCCATCGCTACCTCGATGAACTGCAGAAGCTCTGGCAGACCAAACAGGACGAAGCCGTCGAGCGCAACAAGGAAATTGAGGAGGGAGTCTTTACGGCGATCGCCGACCCCAAGAAAACCTCGGTGCCGCCTCCTGTCCTGGAGGTGCCCCCACACTTGAACTTTGCGCCGCTGCAGAACGCGTCGGATGCCCTGACTCACAGTGCAGAGCGTTATCAGAAAGCACTGGAAAAAGTCAGCAACCAGGGCGAACTGGCCGTGACCCCGGACGAACTGCAAGCGCTCAACCAGAAACTGATGCAGAGCGAGCGCAAGCTGACCTCTCCGGAAGGACTGCCCGGCCGTCCCTGGTTCCAGCACCTGATTTACGCTCCGGGTCAATACACCGGCTATGACGTCAAGACGATCCCGGGTGTCCGCGAAGCCATCGAGCAGAAAAAATGGAAAGAGGCAGACCAGGAGATTGTCCGCGCAGCCAATGCCCTGCAAGCTGAAGCCACACTCGTAGACTCAGCAGCCCAGGAACTGGAGAAGGGAAAATAGATAGAAAGTTTCTAGCTTCTAGTTTTTCGTAGCGCCGGCGTCTCGCCGGCGGTCCCGAGCACATCTCGCCCTCGACTCGGCAAGCGGCACTACCCTATCGGGCGGATACGGCTCATACCTGACCTTTCGAGTGACGCAAAGACCTGGCTCTTCGCTCGGGAGTGCCAACAATCCCCTAATCGCCTCCCTGAGTCTTGCCCATTATTCAAAGATGTCACTCCTGAGCGGCTCCCCAGGTGCCCATCGTCGCCATGACGGCTCACGCTATGGCAGGCGATTGTGAACGCTGTCTCGTCGCAGGCATGGCCGACTATGTTTCCAAGCCTATCAATGCTGCTGACCTCTTCGCGGCCATTGCACGAGTCATGTCTGCTGCCGCACAAGCCCACACGTAGAGTGTCATTGCGCCGGCCTCCCGCCGGCTGTCCGGGGGCGTTTCGCCCCCGGCAAATCGATGCCATCCGTCGCGAGTCGAGCTCAAATCGTTCGCGGCTCTCCCGGCTGAGGCGTTGTGACGCCCGCTCGACAGCCGGGCAGGACTCCGGCGCTACCCCGAGCCTAGCGGCTCCAGATCGACGGTTCGCTTTAACTGTCCGCAGGCGGCATAAATGTCCCGTCCTCGAGGACGGCGGACAAACGTAGGCACGCCGGCAGACTTCAAAATATTCTGGAACTCGAGCACTCGTTCCTGCACCGGTGTTCGGAATGCAATTCCGGGCCCGGGATTCAGCGCGATCAGATTCACCTTCGCACGTAGGCCTCGAATCAATTCCACAAGTTCGCGGGCATTCTCCACAGAATCATTCACTTCATTCAGTAGTACGTATTCGAAGGTAAGCTTCTCCCGGTTCCGCAGAGGGAAGTCGCGGGCTGCGGCCATCAGCTTTTCGAGGTTCCATTTGCGATTGATCGGCATCAGGCGAGTGCGCAAGCCGTCGTTCGATGCATTGAGTGAGATCGCCAGTTTAGGGCGCACGGCTTCAGCCCCGAGGTCGTAGATGTGAGGCACGATGCCTGCCGTCGATACCGTCATGCGCGATTCCGGAATACCCACTCCTTCCACTAGAAGACGGACGGCTTTCATGAAATTCTCGTAGTTCAGGAAGGGCTCGCCCATCCCCATGAAAACCAGGTTGACGCGCTCAAGTGGAAGCGAAACCCGCTGATCGTTAAGCACAGCACACACCTGTCCGACGATTTCTCCCGCGGTAAGGTTCCGTTTGATTCCCAGCAGCGCGGTCAGACAGAACTGACAGTCCACCGCGCAGCCCGCCTGGCTCGACACACAGATGGTTGTGCGTTCCCAGCTACGGCCTGCCGCTTCCGTTTGGTTGCCAGCCTCGCTGCCGTCGCCCGCTTCCCCTCCATCCCCTTCCGGCATCCAGACGGTTTCTACGCTTTGTCCATCGCCGCAGGCCACCAGATAGCGCACGGTTCCGTCGCCGGAGACAAATTTCTTCTCGATACTGGGAAGACCGACAGAAATTCCCTTCTCGGAAAGGCTTCGTCGAAAATCTTGGGGAAGGGTCGAAATCTGCTCGGGAGTTTCCACCCTCTGCCGGTAAAGCGCTTCAAAAAGCTGGCGGGCACGGTACGAAGGCTGCCCGAAATCCTCGACCAGCAAGGCCAATTCGGGAAGCTGAAGCCCCAACAACGAGTTATGAGGGTCTTGATCCATGGCTCGGATTTTGCTCGATACGCCTGATTGTAGAGGATATGGTGCCCAGACCCGGATTGGTTCTTGGTCGAAAAAAGCTGAAATAGTTAGTAAATCATTGATTACAATACACTAACACCACATTCGCCGTACTCGTTCAGTGTGTGCAACAATACTTATAGGGCGTGGCAGGAAGTTCTGACCCCAGCCTGAGGTTTGGAAAAAAGCAATGGTTCAGGAAGTCCGCAACATACGCCGCGAGGTCCTACCCAACGGACTGATCCTCATTACAGAGGAGATGGAGCACATTCGCTCCGCCTCGATTGGCATCTGGATCAAGACCGGGTCCCGGGACGAAGACCTGCAGTGGAACGGCATCTCGCACTTCATCGAGCACATGGTGTTCAAGGGCACGAAGAACCGCAGTGCGGAGAAAATTGCGCGCGAGGTGGACTCCATCGGCGGCAACATGGACGCCTTTACCGCCAAAGAATGTATCGGCTTCAACATCAAAGTCCTGGACGAACATCTGCCCATCGCCATGGACGTTCTCAGCGATCTCGTGCTCAACCCGGTCTTCGACGCGACTGACATTGGACGGGAGCGCGGCGTGATCCTCGAAGAAATAAAGATGGACGAGGACAATCCCGACTACCTGGTCCACGAAATCTTCACCCAGAATTTCTGGAAGGATCACCCGCTGGGCAAGCCCATCCTCGGAACTAAGGATACGGTCAAGAAATTTGAGCGCGATCCGGTCCGGGATTTCTACAAGCAGCGTTTTGCGCCCGGCAACATGATCATCTCCGCCGCCGGTCATCTGAAGCACGAGCCATTCGTGGAGCTGGTCGCCAAACACTTCGGGCATATGAAGCCGGTGAAGAACGGCTTCCACGGTTCTCCGCCCAAGATCGTGTCTCGCATCAACATGCGTAACAAGAAAGCGCTGGAGCAGGTGCAGATTTGCGTGGGCGTGCCTTCTCATCCCATCGCTCACGAAAACCGGCATGCTTCCTACATTTTGAACACACTGCTCGGGGGAGGCATGAGCTCTCGCCTGTTCCAGAATATTCGCGAACGCCAGGGCCTGGCCTACGCCATCTACAGCGACCTCTCGCCCTACCGCGATACGGGATGCCTCTCGGTCTATGCCGGAACCTCGCGCGAGTCCGCGGGCAAAGTGGTGCAGTCAGTTGTCTCTGAGTTCCGCAAACTCAAGGCGGAGCCGGTTCCTGAGGAGGAACTCCGTCGGTCGAAGGATCAATTGAAAGGCAGCTTGATGCTGTCGCTGGAATCGTCGAGCGCGCGCATGTCCAACCTGGCCCGGCAGGAGATGTACTTCGATCACTTCTACAGCCTCGACGAACTGATCGAGCGGATCGAGAATGTAACCGTCGCGCAGTTAACCGAATTGGCCAATGAGTTCTTCCAGACTGAATCGATTGCCGTGACGGTTCTCGGCAATCTTAACGGCCTCAAGCTGACACGCGATCAACTCGCCTGCTGACCTCGCAATTTCCATTACCAACCACGTAGGGACGGATCTCGCGATCGGGCACCCAACACCGCCACTCCACAAAAGTTGCGCGCCGCCGCCAGCCCTCTTCTTTGACTCTTCAACGCGCCGTCCGCATCTAAATAGGTAATTGAGCAGAACGCCCGGCACGGTGATGATGTAGAAAGCGAGGCGAACTGCAGTGGATCGGAGGATGGTTATGGCACAGGTGATTGAGTTCTACATTCCGGCGCGGTTCAAACCCAGAGTAAAGTGGGTGCCCGTAGAGCAGCGTGGAAAGATCATCGCGTTCCCCACCGACTTGAAAAAGTCGGCCTAAAGGAACTGAAACCGACGCCCGGCCGCTTTCTGCTCGAGCCGGGCGTTGTTGTCTGCGACCGCATTCGCTGCGCGGCGTCGATTACGTTGCATTGTAAGTCTTTCATTCTAAGTCTATTAGCTGACCCAAACGGGAGATGAGCTTGAGCCAGCAACCTTCATGTCTCCCCTGCGAACTCTGCGGCGTCCGGCGCGATCTTTGCGGTAAGCGGGCTAACCTCAAATACCCCAACACTTAGGCAGGTACCAATCGGCTCGCTACTGGCCGCTACTTTCGCTGGCCTAGAGCGAAATTTCGAGGCATACTATGCGGCAGGCCCGTCTCCCCTACGGGCGGGAGGGCTCTGCGTCATGCCGTTGCTGGAGGAAAGTCAAGTACAAGCAACTGATATCACGCCTTCGGTCGGGGATGATTCCGAAAAGAAACAGCGCCGGCAGATGCTGGTTGCACTGGCGCTGTTGTTGGCCGCACTGATCCTAGTGCTGATAAAGGACCGTGACTTTTGGTTTCCGTCGGCCCCCCCGGCGCAATCAGAATCGGAACCTATCGAAGAACCTTCCTCCGACGTGAAGGCTCCGTCCCAAACGGCAAGCACTGCTACGCCGCCGCCGGCAGTTCACGCCCGGTCGAAGGCGAAGCCGCACACCCCGCCACCCACCGCCGTTGAGCCAAGCCCTGCGCCCGCTTTAGCGCCGGTCGTGATGACCCGGGCCGTCCTGCCTCCGCTCGAAGTCGAAGTGGTAGCGGGAGACGAGCATCGCACCATCCAGTCGACCAGCAATTCGGTCAAAGTGGACTTGCAGCCCAGAACGCCTTTCACAACATCCGCGCCATCGTCTTCGCCCGCTTCTTCTTCCTCCGGATCTTCTGGATCTTCAGACTCCACGGGTATCGCCGATGCCACCGCGCGGGTTCATCTTTCTCCGGGTGCCGCTGAGATGCTTTCCCGCCCCGTGCAACCGAACTATCCACTGCTGGCCAAGGAGATGAAGGTGCAAGGCGCGGTCGTGCTCGAGGCTCTGATCGGAAGGGATGGGAATATTCAAGACCTTCATGTGCTCAGCGGGCCTACGATTCTGTCGACCGCAGCGCGAGAAGCGGTAAAACAATGGCGCTTCCGGCCGTACTTGCAATCGGGTCAACCGGTCGAAACTGAGGCCCGTATTACGGTAAACTTCACGATCTCGACCCAATAATTACGCGGCCACGGATTAACCACGGATGCACATGGATAAGGCAAGAAGAGATTTATCAGCGTGAATCCGTGAAATCTGTGGCGATTCTTGCATCAAGCGAGAGCCGGCCAGATGGCATTTGCGATCTCCAGTACAGGTTTTGAGAATGGCGGCGACATTCCCAGGAAATTTACCTGCGACGGCGCCGATGTCTCCCCCGAACTTTCGTGGACCGAGCCTCCTCTCGGCACGCAAAGCTTCACCCTTATCGCCGATGATCCCGACGCCCCTTCCGGAACCTGGACCCACTGGGTGCTGTTCGACTTGCCCCTAGCTACCAGCAGTCTGGCGGAAGGTGTAACCAAGATCGACGAACTGCCCGGCGGCGAGCGGCAAGGGCGCAACGACTTCCGCAAGATCGGCTACAACGGTCCGTGTCCGCCTCCGGGCAAGCCGCATCGTTATTTTTTCAAAGTCTACGCACTCAAGGGGAAGCTGGACCTCAAACCGGGTGCGAGCAGACAGGAAGTAGAACAGGCGATGCAAGGTCTGGTGCTGGGCCAGGCCGAGTGGATGGGGAAATACCGTCGCTGAAGTTCTGCGTCGCATAGGACAAGCAAGTCTCGTCCCAAAATAAAACGGGCGCCCCGACTCTCGCGAGTCGCCTGACGCCCGGGGCAGCCCTCCCCCAGAACTGCTCGCCAACAAAATTAATACATGGTTCCACTCGTGGGAATGGCACCGGCGTGCCAGAACCAGCCCACCAAAGTGCCTCTCAGCGCTTGCGAGGGTGCCCCGTCCAAGCTCTGCCTGGGCGGGATGTCCAGTCGTCACAAGTCTTGCAACCAGGCTTTTCTCCCAATGCCTTGCGGACCTGAAACGCTGCACACAATCCTGGTCAATGCAGTTCCGTAACCATCCGTTTATTGCCACAGACGAATCTCGAGCTAGCAAATCAGCTTGCGTTACAAGAAACCCCCGCCCAAGTGGAGCTTGGACTGATTGGATAAGAGCGAAGGCTCAATCCGAAACCGGTAGTCTACGGTTGAGGACCAAGGCTTCTAGAAAGGTAAGGAGCCTTCACCCATGATGACTATGGATGTGATTTTGCTTCTCGGCCATCGCCATGGCCCAGAAAGAGCGCATGGACCTGATCATTCTCCACATCGGTCTGCCCGCGGGAGATGGCTTCATCGTCCTGGAATGCTTGCCGCAGAGCGCCCAGCTTTCCTCGATCCCCGTCATCGTCCTGACCGCGCGGGATCCGCAGCATAACCGGGAACACACGTTGAAGGCCGGGGTCTGTGCCTTCTTGCAAAAGCCTGCCGATAGCAATGAACTGATGGATGTGATTCGCACTACCCTGAACCCGGTGTGGCTTCAGGCACGCTGGCGTCGCGGCATCCGCGCGCCTCAGGTGTTGGAGATCAAAGTCGATGCCGCCGAGGTCTCGGCAAGCACAAACCTCATGGTGTCGCGAGCGGTCTCACTACCCTGAATCAAAATCGCGAAACCAGGAGAAGGCCGCCGCCAACTGCGACCAGGTCTTCCAAGACAGCAATCAACCAATCCGGCAAACGCGATGTCTTCACAAAACCCGTGCGTGCCCGATATCCCGCAAATGCCCCGATCACTCCGCCTAGGCCTCCGAATATCGCGCCGATAACGGAGGAGTAACCCCTGGCGACACAGAGCGCAGCTCCCGAAAGCGCGCCCAGGACGACGCGGCCGAATAGAGGTCCCGGCGACGTCCGGTTAGGAATGAAGGGTAACTTGTCCGCGACGAGCTCGCCCAGCGCCATCGTGGAGAAAGCGTATGTGGCTACTGTGGATTCCATGAATGTCAGGCGTGAGCCTTCAAGGTTAAGCCAGCCCAGGTGCGCGGCCCAACAAACCAGCGCCGGGCCGGTCAGCGAACGCAACCCCGTGACCAGCCCAATACCAAGAGCCAGAAGAACAACCAGGCTAGAATTCATTGGGGATAGTTCCTCCTGCGCCTCGACCTACGAACATAAAACCCGCCAGTGGCTGGCGGGCTTTATGTCCGAAATCTAAGTCGGTCTCTACGCTGCTTTCTTCAACTGCCGTACTCGAGCCCAACGCGCCCTCTGAGCGGCCGCGATCTTCTTTCGCGCGGCCACGGAAAGCTTTCTCCGCCGCGGCTTGGTGTAGGACACTCCGTTATTCAACTTACCTAGAACGGAAAGAGCTGCGTCAACGTGCCTTAGTTGGTTGACCAGACTCGTTCGTTCTACTCTCAGCTGCGAGACGATCGACTCCAGTCCCTTCAGATTTGCCATGAGTTCCCCCTCGGCCACTGATCTTAGCAAAATGATCTTAGCAAAAGATCTTAGCAAAAAGGTCATGGTCAGCGACCTTCCTGCGACGGAAAATGAGCCGACAACCGTCTCGTCGAAATTCGTCTCGCCAGGATTGTTCTCGCCCATCTAGCGGGACTTCTTGATGTGCCGCACGCTGTGACCCTCCACCAGATGGAACAGTTCTTCCGCCAGATTCTTGGTGTGATCACCGGCGCGTTCGAATGCCTGTGCCATGAAGAGCAGGTTGGTCACTTCGTAACTTCTGTGTCCAGCCCCTTTTTCCAGGTACTGACGGAAGACGGAATGACAGACCTGATCCATGTCGTAGTCCATCTTGATGACCGATTCTGCCAGTCCAAGGTCACGACCCACGAATCCCTGATGCACTCGCACCAGCATTTCCTGCAACACCTGCGCCATCTCGATCAGAAACGCCGATTCTTTCGAGTTCAGCGGGGCCGGCAAACCGTGAATTCGTTGCACCACGGACCAGATCAGGTCGCCTACGCGTTCCAGGTCAATCGTAAACTTCAGACAGGCCAGCAGTTCCCGTGCCTCCGCCTCGGCCACCTGGGTGACTGCGGCAGGGGTAGCATCATCGATCTGCCGCTCGATCTGATCCAGTTCCTTTTCGCATTGTCGCACCGCTAGGAAAGCGATTCGTGAACCAGTCTCGATGTAGTCTCGGGCATTGAAGGCGGCGTCCTTTGCGATCAGGCAGGCGCGCAGGGCGGTATCGATCACTTGCTTGCTAGACTCTGACCTCTCTTTACGTGGTCGCTTCATGGCAGCATCAAGAATCGTGCAGGACCGGTTGCAACCAAGGCTAGCAGAGTCCCAGGACCGACGCGAGTACCCACTCCGTTTGCCGTGAAGGCTTGTTCCGTTCAAACTATCGTCACGGCAGCATCAACGAGACAGAAGGCAGACCAGTCTCCGCACAGTCAGCTGGACGAATTCCTCGACACACGCCCGAGGTTGCAAATGCAGCACGCTACTGCCTGAAGACGATGCGGGCGCGACTGCCTGATGCCGTAGAGCTCGTTTACGATACCTACAACTCCCTGGCCATCGGCTTCGGCCTATCCGAGAAAGCGTCAGACGCCATCTTCTCTATCGTGCGTTACCCTCGCTACGTCACTCTGTTCTTTTTGCAAGGCGTGCACGTGCCAGATCCAAAACAATTGCGCCAGGGCAGTGGCAACGTGGTTCGTCGCATCAAGCTCGAATTGGCGACCGATCTGGACAAGCCAGCCATCCGGGAACTTATGGCTGCTACGTTGACGAGCGCGAAGCGGGCAATCGCCCGCAATCGATCTCGGCGAAACGGCGTCCGCGCCGGCCAAATCAAGGTCGTTGAGTGTCTGTTGTGGCGCGAACCAGGCAAAAATGTAGGCGCGAGCGTCCCGTTCGTGCGGAGGTGTTGGCAGCGCTGCCGCACGAGCGAGGACGCTCGCGCCTACATTGAACAGACTCGCTTCGGCGGAGTGCTGCCTTATACTGGGCACAAGATTAGGGGCAACCGGCCCGGTTCGGAGACTTCCAGGCGTGACTGGCGACGTTCAAGCGATGGAGCTAGTTTTCCTGTTGCTGCTGCTCTTCGTGGTGGCATTTGGAGCGCTGGCGCGCAAGCTTCAGGTTCCGTATCCCATCGTTCTGGTTATCGCCGGAGGGCTGCTCGGCTTCGTTCCCGGAATTCCAAGAATCGCGCTAAATCCTGACGTTATCTTTTTCGTAATTCTCCCGCCTCTTCTTTACTCCGCTGCCTGGGTCACATCGTGGAGAGAATTTTCCTACAGCCTGGTGAGCATCCTGTTTTTAGCATTTGGCCTGGTCACGTTCACCGTGATCGGAGTCGCGCAAGGCGCCCCGTGGCTGTTCTCAGGGTTCGATTGGAAACTCGGCCTGGTCTTAGGCGCGGTCATCGCGCCTACAGACGCGCTGGCGGCCACTTCGATTGCCCACCGCGTCGGTATCTCTAAGCGCGTCACTGACTTGCTCGAAGGGGAGAGCCTGGTGAACGACGCCACCGGCCTCCTGGCTCTTGAGTTCGGTGTCGCCATGGTGCTCGGCCACGAAACTCCCACGCTAGCCGCGGGAACGCTACGCCTTGCCTACTTAACCTTTGTTGGTCTGGCCGTCGGCCTGATTACGGCGTGGATCGTAGACTGGATCGAACGCCACATTGACGATGGTCCGATCGAGATTGCCATCAGCATCCTGGTTCCCTACGCCGCTTATTTCACAGCAGACGGGCTACATGCCTCAGGCGTGCTGGCCGTGGTGGTCTGCGGACTCTATCTCAGCCGCAGGAGCTCCGGGTTCTTTTCGCCGGGGGTGCGCCTGCAGGCCTGGGCAGTTTGGGATGCTTTGACGTTCATCCTCAATGGCCTGGTATTCGTGCTCATCGGGCTGCAACTGCCTTACGTGTTGGCGGGAATCCAGGAGTACAGCCGCGGCACACTGTTTTTGGTCGGTGCTTTGTTCAGTGGACTGGTGATCGGGTTGCGGCTGATCTGGATGTTTCCCGGCGCCTATTTGGCGCACTGGATTCGCACCCGCTTCCTGCACCAGACGGTAACCATCCCTTCAGCGCGGGGCCTCGTGGTTGTGGGTTGGGCCGGGATGCGCGGAGTAATCGCACTCGCGGCCGCCATCGCGCTGCCTCAAACTCTGGCGGACGGCAGCCCGTTCCCGCATCGCAATCTGATTATCTTTCTCGCCTTTTACGTAATTCTCGTAACCCTGGTGCTGCAGGGACTGACGCTTCCCTGGCTGGTCCGGATTCTCGGTGTCACCGATCCCCCCGGCCCCAATATCGAAGAGCAGACCGCACGACGCGAAATCCTGCAAGCCGCGCTGGCTTACCTGGAAGAATCGCGCCAGAAGGATGACGCTAAATTTGCTGCTATGTACGAGGACCTCACCGGACACTATCGGCAGCGCCTAACCACCCTCACTGGAAATGAGGACGCCGAAAACGGCGTCAGCCCGGAACAGCACAAACACCTGGCACGTATATCTCGCGAACTGCTTCGGTTGGAACGGAAGACCGCAGTCCGTTTGCGCAACGAAGGCCGTATCAACGACGAAACTCTGCGGCAGCTCGAAAAGGAACTGGACCTGCGCGAAGCCAGCCCATCTCATGCGGCATGAAAGGTGGGAAGTAGGGCTACGCGGGAGCTTCGGCCAGCGGCAGAAACACTTTAAAACATGTATTCCCTGGCTTCGAAGTGACTTGAATCGTTCCTCTATGCTTCTTCACAATTCGTTGGACAGTATCGAGACCCAGCCCCGTTCCTTCTCCCACTCCCTTGGTTGTGAAAAAAGGTTCGAAGATATGCCCCCTGGATTTCCGGCGATATTCCTGGACCGTTATCGCCAATCTCGACCACCACGCAATTGTCATCCTTGTAGGTACGAATTCGCAGCTCACCCTTTCCACCCATCGCATCGATCGCATTGTCGATGATGTTGGTCCAAACCTGGTTGAGTTCGCTGCCGAATGAATTCACCAACAGAGGAATTTTTTCGTACTCGCGGTGCACGGTCACGC
>Ga0207116_10240_pt1 | contig 15130 bp, 15 predicted proteins | sample Alteio_BWMinHeat_44_FD_153550 | JGI IMG/M metagenome (GOLD analysis project Ga0207116, IMG submission 153550) | Enriched cells from forest soil in Barre Woods Harvard Forest LTER site, Petersham, Massachusetts, United States -... | ecosystem: Environmental > Terrestrial > Soil > Temperate forest >... | reverse complement strand
AGGAGCGTACTCGTGCGATCCCAAGTGCGACTTCAGACCGGGGATACCCAGCCTGGCTGATCTGCAATGGACCAGGGGCAAGAGTCCAATCACCAACGTTGAAGGCGTCGCCCAGCCCGGCGATGACCTCAAGAAAACGCTGGTGAAACTTGATCGCCGCTTGTGGGAAGCATCGGCAAAGGGTGACTGGAAAACGCAGCAACAACTGCTTGCCGACGACCACATCAGCGTCTCCGGCGACGGACGCACCGACAAAAAGGCAGCGGTGGCCAGCGCCAAGCTGCTCCGCTGCGCCGATTGGGTCATATCGGACGTGGAGGTACGGCGGCTCGGCGAAGACGCTGGCATCATCACTTACGTCTACAGTTGCAAGGTGGTGAGGAGCGACGGCAGCCTTGACCATGTTCGGCGTGACCGCAGATACTCTTGCGTATGGGCGCAGCGGCATAGCGATTGGGTGATGATCTTTTCGCAGGACACGGTGCTTCCTGGAGGTCAATGAGCAGGCACTTTGGAACCGTCCCCCCAAACCTGCCACTGCCGCCGATCACTGGCTCGAACCGCCTCACATCCGGCACATTCGTCATGTCTTGCTTCCACCGCTTGTTTCTGGAACCGGCACCACGCATGCCGGTGAAGGAACGGCTCGTCACCGCCGATTTTCTTCTCGGTTTCCATGCCAAGAAGGAGCGACAATGTTCGACGACTCGCTGCGCCTACAAGAAAACCCTCATCTCCTGGCGCTTTTGTCGCATTACGCTCAGCAGGGCACCGAAGATCGAGCCACTTGGCGAGATCGCTTGATGCAGATGGAGGGTGCTGAACCAAAGCAACTTTCAGCGCTGCACGGCGAGTTGATCGCATTCGGCTGGATCGAGCAGAACACCGGCCAAGCGATCCTCCGTCAGGACGGGACTCTTTCCGCTTGTTACCGGGTCACGCTGCATGGCCTGCGGGAGGTTCAACGATCTCAAGGAGTTGAGGTCGAAGAGGAGCGTTCAGAAACACCTGAAAAAGCGCAGCCCAGGTTTTCCCGGAAGAAAAAGGAAAAAGCCGAAGCCCTTGCGGTGGCGACTTCGGAGTAGCCCGTGCGGCACCAGCAAAAGTCATTCCAGCGAGAAGCAGAGACGGCATCCGAAACCGTCCCTTCCGAACGTCCGATCCGGCCGAAGATTCGTTGCCGCCGGACAAGGGCTTGTGCAATGGCGCACAGTGGCCTATAATATGGACATTGTTGGTCCTCGTAGAGCATTCCTGGCCGTGATGACTTCTTCATTGTCGTCCTTCAGCATTTCTCTTCTCCCAGGTCAACAATCACATAAAGCAGTTTCATGCGACGGGATCGGCATTTGTTTGTACGAGGCCAGATGCCCTTCCAGACTTGTGTGGATAAAGAAAATAGCCCATTTTGCGATGGTCTTGACCAACTGACGCACCAAGAGCTGCTAACCAGGAGAGATGTTTATGAAAAGCTTTGCCGTGGGAGAACAGGTCATTGTCCGCTACGGGAGACATCAGGGCCAAAAGGCGAAAATCATCGAGAGCCAAACGGCAGATACTTACAGGGTAAAGGTAGAGAGTGGTTTCGTTCTCTTTTACAGTGGGAAGGGATTGGAAAGGGAAAAGCAAGAAGTCCAACAGGTCATTTGATGTCCACGGCATCAGAGCATCAAGACGCCCATTCAATTAGGGAAAGACGATTCATGACTCCAAGGAAAACGCTTGAGGAGAGGACAAAAGAACTGCAATTGCTGCTCGCCAACCCAGCGGATCGCAAGGAACTCCAAGAACTGGCGTCTCGGTATGATGCAGCGAGCGGCAAGGCGAAACCGTTGAGAACGTCGGTCATCACCTACATTTTGGTTAACGAGAGGGAGCGGAGGCTGATTAGCGGTTGACGGTGGGGCTCCGGATGGCGTCGAGAACGACGACAGTTACAAACTCCAAACGCTTTTTTTTGATGGACTATCACACTCCATTGCGTGTTCCAGAGCGATGAAAACTTCCGGCAAGGTCATGCCGTCTACGGCCTCTTCCTTCCAGCCATATCTTTCCTGAAAGATGAAGCCCAAGGACGCTCTCAAGAACTCAAAGGCAGTTGTTTCAGACTTGATAACTTTGTCTCGTTTGGATACCTTGCCTGTAGTTGCTATTGCAAATGTATTATTGCGGCCAATCTCATGTTTGTGCAACAACTCATCCATCGAATGTGGATGCCTTTCATTTACACCTTTCAATATCGCCTCAACCATAAACGCAATCTTGGTCTCCAAATCACCCTTTGTCATGTTGTGGGGGATTGGGAATTTACCATCCAAGGACCATGCGCTTGCCATCGGCAAAGCCTCGCAAGTGGATGGTCAGGTTGGTTAGGTGGCGACCCCCAACTAAGGAGAGGTCAGGTAAGAAAGGTGGCCATCCGGCCAAAGCATTCTCTACCGTTGATTGTATGGATGCTCCAACGAAAGTCGAGGAACAATCCTTCCAGCGGGATTCATTGGCCCAAATGCTGATACGTCCCTAGCTTCCTTGAGGCTCATTGAAAGCACCAAAGACCACAATGGCAGCAACCGGCAAAAACGGGCTGAGCCAGGATGGGCTAGGCAAGGTCGTGGTTCCGACCGCCTGGGCATTTCGTCGGCCCCTTGCCTAAAATGGCCCCGATGGCAAGCGATCCGAGACCAGGCGGGAGAAGCCGATGCCGACCAACGTTGAAGAAACCCGTGCAGCCGTGAATCAGCGATTCGCTCGGGTCGCCCGCTCTCGGTAGTGGACCGGGTATGGACAGCTTGCTTGCTGCCGAGAGTGAGGCCGACGGGCAAGTCGTCGTCGGCCCGTGGCCCAGCGTAGTCGTGACGGCATGAGGACGTGCTGGTTGGAAAGGGAGGATTGCTCGTGACCAAGAAAGACATGGCCAAGGCGATTGCCGACGAAATGGCCTTAACGCAAACACAAGTTCTGGAAATCGTTCAGCGTTTCTTGGATGGGATCACGGAGACGCTGGTGACGGAGGGCCGGATCGAGCTTCGCAACTTCGGCGTTTTGGAGGTCCGGAAGAGAAAGCCGAGACAGGCATGCAACCCTCGCACCGGGGAGAAAGTGCATGTTCCGGAAAAAATGGTGGTCACCTTCAAGCCGGGGCGGGAAATGGAGGAGCGGGTCGGCAAGTTGAGCAAGCTGCCGGGTGGGGAAGCGTGATTGCCAGGGTCGAGTCTTTTCGACATCAATCGCCATTTGATAGCGATGGCCCCATGCCCAGGTTATAATCCGCCATCGACACAAGGGATTGGGCACCGAGGCTCGACTGCCACATGGACTCATCGTTCCAACCGCTGTTGGCCCGTCTGGACCACCTTTCCGACCAGTTCCGGGAGTTAAAGGAAGGCGTACAGAAAGCCGTCCGCATTGCCGACGAAGACCCCGAAATGGCCCTGACTCGTGCGAGGAAGGTGCTGGAATTCGTCATCCGTGAGGTATACGAGCGCAATTGCCACGAGCCGCCAGGCACTCAACCATTGGAGGGCTTGGTCCAGCGCCTTTTTCAGAACGACGCCCTGCCACCCCTCGTGAAGACCTATGCCACCGGCATTCGAGAATTGGGCAACATTGGCACTCACAAGTCCCGCATAACTGTTACGGGTGCAGATGTCGGAATTTCACTTTCCCAGCTTGTGTCGGTCGTCGAATGGTATGCCGAAGGCGCGCCGGGGAACCCTGAGCCTGCCAAAAAGGCACCGGCCAGGTCACTTGCTTCGGAGCCGCCCAGAAAACCATCGGCCATCGTTTTCAAGGGACTGCGTTCGTTCGATGCCGGGGACGCCAAGTTTTTCCTCGACCTGCTTCCAGGTAGTCGGGATGAAAAGGATTTGCCCGAGAGCTTGCGCTTTTGGAAACACCGCATCGAGACGAGTCAGGAGCTGACGTTCACGGTTGGCGTCATCTATGGGCCATCAGGGTGCGGCAAGTCTTCGCTGGTCAAAGCCGGACTGTTGCCCAGGCTGGGTGATCGCATCCTCTCAGTCTACGTCGAGGCCACCGCCGTTGACACTGAAGCCCGGCTGGTCCGGGGATTGCGAAAGCGGTGCCCAAATCTGCCTTCGGACCTCAGTTTGACGGCCACTTTGGCTGCCTTGCGTGAGGGCAGGTTTTTGCACAAAGCCCAGAAAATCCTTTTCGTCCTCGACCAGTTTGAGCAGTGGTTGCACGCCAAGCGGGGGAAAGAGGACACGGAACTCGTCCAGGCCCTCCGGCAGTGCGACGGCGAACACATCCAGTGCGTCGTCACTGTGCGTGATGATTTTTGGCTGGCCGTCAGCCGTTTCATGAGTGATGTGAACATCGAACTTCTCCAGGGCCAGAACGCTGCCTTGGTGGACCTGTTCGACATGATCCATGCCCGCAACGTGCTGTCGGCTTTCGGGCGAGCCTTCGGACGCTTAGAACAAAATCTTACCAAGGAGCAGGATTCATTCCTCGATCAAGCGGTTCAAGGACTGGCCCAGGATGGTCGAGTCATCTGCGTCCGGCTCGCCCTGTTCGCCGAGATGATGAAGGGCAAGCCGTGGACTCCAGCCACGCTCAAGGAAGTGGGCGGCACTGAGGGGGTCGGCGTCACCTTCTTAGAGGAGACTTTCAGTTCGGCCACCGCTCCACCCGAGCACCGCTATCATCAGAAAGCGGCCAGGGCGGTGTTGAAATCCCTGTTGCACGAATCTGGGACCGACATCAAGGGGCACATGCGGTCCCATGCCGAATTGATGGAGGCGTCGGGCTACGCCAACCGCCCCAAGGATTTTGACGATTTGCTCCGCATTCTCGACAGCGAAATCCGCCTCCTGACACCGACTGACCCGGAAGGCAAGGAGGGGGACTGTTCCTCACAGGTCGATGCTGGTGCGAAATACTACCAACTCACCCACGACTATCTTGTTCATTCCTTGCGGGACTGGCTAACTCGCAAGCAGAAGGAGACGAGGCGAGGCCGAGCGGAATTGCTGTTGGCGGATCGGGCTGTCGTGTGGAATGCCCGCCCTGAGAATCGACAATTGCCGTCGCTCTTGCAGTGGTTCCAGATCAAGGGGTTCACGCAGAAAAGGAACTGGACGCCTCTGCAAAAGAAGATGATGCGAAAGGCAACCCGCTACCATGCTGTGCGGGGGCTGATCGTCGCCGTGCTGATCGCAGTCGTTACTTTCACGGGCCTGACCATCCAAGGGCAGGTCGTCCAGCAACACAAGGCGACTGAGGCTACGGGACTGGTGCAGCGGCTCCTCGATGCCAACATCGCCCAGGTGCCGGGGATCGTCTCGGAGATAGAGCCGTACCGGAGGTGGGCCGACCCTTTGCTTGGGGATGCCTACGGCGATGCGGAGAAGGCCGGGAGGGCAGCCGGCAAGGAAGCGGAGAAGACCAAACAGGCAAGCAGGCAACTCCACGCCAGCCTTGCCCTGTTGCCGGTGGACGCCACTCAGGTCGATTACCTCTATGATCGGCTGCTCAAAGCCGCCCCAAGCGAAGTGCCGGTGATCCGTGATGCTTTGGTCCCGCACAAAGATGCCCTGCTGGACAAACTGTGGAAGGTGGCGGAAACACCGCAGAAGGGCAAGGAATCCCAACGACTGCGAGCGGCATCGGCGTTGGCAAAATACGACCCTGAAACCGAGAAGTGGGCCAAGGTGCAGTGGGCCGTTGCGAACGATCTTGTGACGGTGCCTGCCGTTTATCTGGCAACGTGGATGGATTCGCTGCGTCCGGTGCGTGTCAAATTGCTGGCTCCGCTGTCAGCGGTTTATCGAGAAGCCAGTAGCGGGCAGGTGGAGCGTTCCCAGGCGACAGATATTCTGGCCGACTACGCTGCGGATCACCCACGGGTCTTGGCCGATCTGGTCATGTACGCCGACGAAAAACAATTCGGCATAATCTACTCGAAGTTCAAGGAACAGGGCCAGCGGGGCTTGCCCGTGCTGACCGGCGAGATCGACAAGAAAGTGGTGGCTCCCAAGGAAAAGATGATTTTCGAGTCAAAGGGAACGATTGCCGAAGACGATGCCAAGGTCAAGACGCAGAGTGGCTCCCTGCCCTCCAAGCGATTCGAGGTTCCACTGCAAGGCGGGAAGACGTACCGGCTAACGATGGATAGTCACGAACTCGATTCGTTCCTGGTACTCCAAGACAAGACGGGCAAGGAACTGGCCTTTGACGATGATAGCGGCGGCGACCTGAACTCCTTGCTGATGTACACTCCTTCCAGCGATGATACCTACACGGTTTTCGCCGCATCATTTCCCAATCCGAAGGTCAAGAATGTCGGCGCTTTCGTGCTGAAAGTCATGGAGACGGTGAGCGGGGACGGTGGCAAGGAGAAGCTGGCGAAGCGGCAGGCCAATGCGGCGGTGGCTCTGCTTAAGATGAATCAGCCTGAAAAGGTCTGGCCGCTCCTCCAGCACAGCCCCGATCCACGGGTGCGGAGCTATCTCATTCACCGCCTTGCTCCCTTGGGGGCGGACGCCAAAGTCATCATCAAGCGGTTGGACGAAGAACCAGACGTGACGATACGGCGGGCGTTGATCCTTAGCCTGGGTGAGTTCGATCCAGATTCAATTGCCGAGCGACAGGTTTTGGTCGCCAGGCTAATTCAAACCTACCGAGAGGCCACCGATGCGGGCCTGCATGGGGCGGCGGAATGGTTGCTCCGTCACTGGAAGCAGGACGACAAACTCAAAGAGATCGACGAGGAACTGAAGAAGGAAAGGGAGCAGAGGATCGAGCGAATCCGAGAGTACCTGGCAAACCGAGATGGGTCATCCCCCGGAGCGAATCCTGTGAATGATGCCAAGTGGTACGTCAACGGGGAGGGTCAGACGATAGTGGTGGTGCCGGGGCCGGTGACCTTCCAAATCGGGTCACCGCCGACCGAAGAAGGCCGACAGGGTGGAGCAGAAGGACCGAATGAAAAGCAAGTGAAGAGACAGATTGACCGCTCCTTTGCCATTGCTGCCAAAGCCGTGACCGTCGAGGAATTCCAGCGGTTTCGCAAAGGCCATAATTACAACAAGGTGTGCTCCAACAAGCCGAATTGCCCCATGAATTCGGTAACGTGGTTCGATGCGGTGGCGTATTGCAATTGGCTGAGCGCACGGGAAGGATTGGAGCCTGTGTACGAGCCAAACAAGGACAATAAATATGGACCGGGCATGAAAGTGAAAGCCAAATACCTACAACTGAGTGGTTATCGCTTGCCAACCGAGTCCGAATGGGAATACGCCTGTCGGGCCGAGGCGGTGACCAGCCGCTACTATGGAGAAACGGCGGAAGTGTTGGGGAAATATGCATGGTACACGAAAAACTCGCTTGACCGCTGGATGCTTCCAGTGGGCAGCCTGAAGCCGAATGATCTGGGCTTGTTCGACATGCTGGGCAATGCGTTGCAATGGTGCGAGGACCAGGCACTTCTTTACTCAGCCGGCGAAGATAAGGAGGATAAATATGATATAAACAATATAAATATAGCTAATCTTCGTGTTTTGCGTGGCGGCTCGTACTTCAATCCTGCGTTGGCCGTTCGCTCTGCCTATCGTAACCTCAATGTGCCGACGGACCTTCTCGTCGCCAACGGTCTTCGTCCGGCGAGGACTTTTGCTCCTTGACTGCTTTGCCCCTTGCCGGCCCTCTTGTCGCCCAGCAGGAAGCCCAGGCCATTGACCTCTTGCGGGTCGACCGGGCCGGGGTCTTTGACCACCCGGCCAAACGAAGTTGCCACAAACTTGTCGAGGCGTAGCGTGACCTCGATCCACTCGTCCTTCTTGGTCTGCACGGTGGCCCGGTACGAAAAGGCGGTCAGCGGCCTGGGAACGTGAAGGTTCATTGAGTATTCCCGGCCATCGCCCCGGACCCGTGCCACCAGGACATCGCCTTTCTCCAGGCCGAGCTTCTTCACCTTCGACAGCACCGAGGCGAAGCCGCCGTTGTTCTCCAGCGACAGCGTGTCGTAGAACTCCAGCGTCTTCTTGTCGGTGATCTTAAACTTGCCGTCCGAGACGCCGCCCATCACGCCGTCGTTGACGGTCTGCCATTCCTTGGCGACATCGGCCCCGGTGAAGTCGAACAAGACCTTCGGTGATTCATCGGCCATGAGAGACGATCCGAGGGCGAAAAGCAGCAGAGTTGATCCGCTGACAACATTGGAACATCGCATCATTTGGCCCCGCTCGACTGCGTTTTCCTGACCCACCATCCAATTCATAGTCGCAACCTCGTCACGGTCAAACCACCGCACCAACCGCCCGGCGCATGACCGCCGCCGACTCTCGACCGAACTTCTTTTGTGTCCGGCGCACCCACGGGTAGCCGATCCGTGCCAGGAAATGTCGAGGTCGGGAGAAGGCCAGGATGTCGTACCACACGCTGTCGTCTCCCCGGTCCCACTCGATCAGGAATCGCTCCTCCCCACTCCCCGCATGATCCGGCAGCGTGCCGTAGGCGAAACCGAAGCGCCTCACCGGCCCGTCCTCGTCCACCACGACCACGATGCGGCAGGCGTTGAGCCACCACATGCCGATGGACCGGGCCAGGATCGCCACCACCTGACCTTCCTTGATCGGCGTGTCCTCTGGACTCGCCTCCAGCCAGCCGAGGCGGAACTGCTGCCAGCCTTCCAGAGCCGCTTTTGCGGTGGCGAAGACCTTCACGCCGGCACCCAGCCGTATGCGGGTGTGGTCCACGACGTAGCCGGCAGGCGGGTTCGTCGTGGTTGCGCCAACCGCCGAGTAGGTGAGATCGAGCCTGGCCTGACTTGCCAGAAATTCCCGGATCGCTTCCGCCGTTGGTCTACGCAAGAAAAGCATCGACACCCCTCGAACCACCTTCCAGACCGCCACTGCTATTTTTAGAACCGGCAGGCCGTAAAATGCACAACACGACGGGCTTTCGCTCCGTGGAATGAGGACCGATGGCAAACGTGGACGATGAAAACCGGCCTCTGATCCTGCTCACTGGTGGCAGCGGCTACGTCGGCGGTCGGCTGATCCCGCTCCTGGAAAAGCAGAGGGTAAGACTCCGCTGCCTGGCCCGCAGCCTGGAGAAGATGCGACCTCGTGTGCAGCCCGGCACCGAGATTGTGCAGGGTGACGTTCTGGACCTGGCTTCTCTCGACCGAGCGTTGCAAGGGGTCGAGACGGCCTACTACCTCGTCCACCTGATGTCAGGCTCCAAGGACTTCGAGAAGGAGGACCGCCAGGCGGCGACGAATTTTGCCCAGGGCGCAAGGAATGCTGGGGTGCGGCGCATCATCTACCTGGGTGGCCTGGGCGACGACGCCGATCCGACACTTTCCCCGCACCTGCGCAGCCGCCACGAGGTCGGCCAAATTCTTCGAGATTCCGGCGTAGAAACCATCGAATTTCGGGCGTCCCTTGTGATCGGCACGGGCAGCCTGTCCTTCGATCTGGTGAAATCGTTGACCGACCGACTGCCGGTCATGCTCTGCCCCCGCTGGCTGACGACTCCCACGCAGCCCATCGCCGTGGACGACGTACTGGCCTACCTTCTGGTGGCGAAGGATTTGCCTCCAGGCGAGAGCCGCATCTTCGAGATCGGCAGCCCGGATGTCACGACCTACGGCGGCATGATCCGGGAATATGCCCGACAGAAAGGACTGCGGCGCTGGCTGATCTCGGTCCCGGTGCTGACGCCTTACCTGTCGAGTCTGTGGCTGGCGCTCGTGACGCCGGCCAAGTTCGAGGTCGGGCGGCACCTGATTGAAGGATTGAAGAATCCCACGGTGATTCGAGACAAGGAGGCGTTGATCATGTTTCCCTCGATTCGCTCAATGGGACTTCCAGAAGCGATCCAGAGGGCACTGACAGAAACAAGCTGACCAACCAGGAGCCTGCCGCTGAGTCATTCGCTGCGCAACTTCCTGAATACCTCCAACGCCCTCTGGCGGGCTTCGTCGTGATCCACTATTGGGCGAGGATAGGAACACCCAAGTTCGACACCAGCCTTCCGCAATTCAGCTTCGGGCGACTGCCACGGCTTATGAATCCATTTGTCGGGTAGATTCGCCAATTCGGGCACCCATTGCCGCACATACTCGCCCTTCGGATCAAATCGCTCGCCCTGGGTGACGGGATTGAAGATGCGGAAAAACGGGGCTGCGTCGGCACCGCAGCCTGCGACCCATTGCCAGCCCAGCGTGTTGTTCGCCAGGTCCGCATCGACCAGTGTATCCCAAAACCACCTGGCACCACTTTGCCACGGGATAAGCAAGTCTTTCACCAAGAACGATCCGACCAGCATCCGCACCCGATTGTGCATCCAGCCGGTCGTCCACAACTGCCTCATACCGGCGTCGATGATGGGATAGCCGGTCTGTCCCTTCTGCCAGGCTCGTAGCGCCTGCGGATCGTTTCGCCAGGGAAAGCGCTCAAAGGTATGGTCGAGCGGGGCTGATGGCGTGCGGGGAAAATGAAAGAGAAGGTGATGTGCAAACTCCCGCCACACAAGTTGGCGCAAGTAGCCTTCTGCTGCCGGGCGAAGCCCTATTTGCTTGCGTCTGCGCATGGCCTCTCGGACGGAATGCCAGATTCGCCGTGGGCTGATTTCTCCGAAATGCAAGAAGGGACTGAGGCACGAAGTTCCTTTCATGTCGAGGCGGTCACGCCTGTCGAGATAGTCTGCAAGGGACTCGGATATGAAGTCGTCAAACCGTGCATTGCCTGCGGCTTCTCCGAATGCCCAGGTAGATCGTATGCCCGCATCCCAGGGTATGCGTGGCAGCAAGCGCAATTCTTCGAGCGTGACGGAAGTAGGCCATTTCCTTGGGCGTCCAATGGCCGTTGGTGCATTCATTGGCGCAGACGGTTCGGGAAGTGCCAGACACGCTCGATAGAACGGAGTGAAGACCTTGTAAGGCGTGGAAGACTTGGTTTGAACGGTCCACGGCTCAAACAAGGTCAGGGCATTGAAGGTTTCGACCGTCGCTCCTTTCCTGCGGAGAGCAGTCTCGATCTCTTGGTCACGGGCCGCTATCGCCGGTTCGTAGCGCCGGTTCCAAATGACGGCACTTGCACGAGTTTCCTCAAGCAGCCGTAGCAGGTTATCGAGCGTGTTTCCTTGGCGAATGATAAGGCGAGAACCCACTCCCCGCAGAGCAGCATTCAGGCCCTTGAGCGACCAGTGGAGCCAGCAACGAGATGCCCGGCCTGGTAGCCACTCACCTTCGGCCTCCGGTTCCCAAATGAAAATGGGGATGACCACCTTGCCATGAGCGAGGGCGGCGTGCAAAGCGAGATTATCGTCCAGCCGCAGATCGTGTCGGAACCAGAGAATTGAGATCGGTCGTGTCATAAAGCTGCCGCTGGCCGGTCAGGTTCCCCAATTCATCGCCGTGATCGACACCTGGATCACCGTGGCGGCGGACACCCACACGAAGTACGGCACCTGGGCGACCGCAACCCATTTGTAGGCCGGCCAGGCGACCACGACGCACCAGATGATCGTCGCCCACACGATCAGGATGTCCACACACGCCAGCGGCATGTTCCGCAGTCCGGCGAAGATCGGCATGAACAGCAGGTTGGCGGTCAGGTTGATGGCGAATGGGACGGCCACTTTCCCCGGCAGCTTCTTCCGAGCGGCTTGCACGAAGACGAACCCGAAGCTGATGAGGATGATCGGGTAAAGGATCATCCAGATCAGACTGATGGTCGAAGGAGCAGGCGTCCACGACGGCTTCGCCAGCGAGTCGTACCATTCGATCCAGGTCATCGTGGGGAGCCATCCAGAGAACGTACCCTCAGTCGGTCAGGTTGCCCGATTACTTCTTGTTGAACTCGGCGTAGAACTCCTTGGCCTTGGCGAGCAGTTGGCCCTCGGTCGTGTGGTGGGCGTCCACGACGACCGACCCGATGATCTTTCCGGCCAAGTCGGGGTGGTGGGCCTTCAGGTCGGCGTGCAACATTTCCATCGCACTACTCCGGCCCGTGCCGCCCCCGAACAGCAAAACTTGTTCGGCCCCTCGCAATGTCTTGGCGATGGCCTCGTAGAAACTCTTCCGCTCCGGCTGCCGCTTCCCGTCCGTCCACTCGTGGGCGGAGTGCAGGTGCTTCCCGTACCCGTGCGGGTCGTAGGGAGCGATCCGTTCAGGGACGGCCCCCACGACCTCGGTGCGGTAGACCCGTGCTTCCTGGTGATCGATGACCACCAACAGGTGCGGGGCGGTCGCCGTCTTGTCAGATGTCGCCATGATTCTCTCCTCCGATTTCGTTCGGTGTTGCGTCGGTACGGTCAGGGAGTACCCCTGAACGGGCTAGACGGTGTTGAACACTTCGGTCAGTTTCTCAAGGCTCACCGGCTTAACGAAGTAGTGGTCGAACCCCGACTCCTGGTGGCGCAGGCGGTCTGCCTCACTTGGGGTATAGCCGGTCAAGGCACAGAGCATCACGTCCTTGAAGCCCGGCCCCTCCCGCAGCCGCTTGGCGACCTGATAGCCGTCCATCCCCGGCAGGCCGATGTCCAGCAATACCACGTCGGGCCGGGACGCCAAGGCCATCTCCAGGGCGGTAGGGCCGGTGCGGGCCACCTGTACGTCATGTCCATACAGCCGCAGCAACATGCTGAGGCTGTCGGCGGCATCGACGTTATCCTCCACCACCAGCACCCGCAGCGACCGCCCGGTACGTCGGCCCGGCTCCAGGTCCGTCTTCGCCTCCTGGCCTGGCGCACCTGCGACCACCGGCAGCTTGACTGTGAACTCACTCCCCTTGCCGAGTCCGCCGCTCTGCGCCAGGAGCCTCCCGTCTTGCATCTCCACCAAGTTGCGGGCGAGGGCCAGACCGATCCCCAACCCGCCGTAGGACCGACCCAGGGAGCCGTCTACCTGAGTGAACAAGTCGAAGACCTTGGGGAGCAGGTCCGGGGCGATGCCGACCCCGTTATCCCGCACCCGGATCACGGCGTCGTCCGCTTCCTGACTCACCGTCATCCGAATGAGTCCGCCCGTGTCGGTGTACTTCGCCGCATTGTTGAGGAGGTTGACGACGACTTGCTCCATGCGGGCAGGGTCCGCCTCGACCCAAATCGGCTGGGTCGGAAGCGCCACCGAGAACTCGTGCTTACGGGCCTCCATGAGCGTGCGGGTAGTCTCGGCGGCGTGGTTGGCGATGACCCGCAGTTCCACCTTTTCTTTCGTCAGCCGCAACTTCCCCTTGGTGATCCGGGTGATATCCAGCAGGTCGTCCACGAGGCGCACCATCTGGCTCACTTGCCGGTCGATGATGTGTCCGGCGTTCTCGATGATCGGGTCGTTGGTCCGCATCTGGCGCAGAATGCTCAGGGCGTTGACGATAGGCGAGAGGGGGCTGCGCAGTTCGTGCGACAGCAGGGCCATGAACTCTTCCTTGTTGCGGTTAGCTTCGGCGAGGCCGTCCGCCCGCTGCCGCTGGGCCTCCGTCGCCTGACTCTCGGTGAGGTCGTGCATCACCCTGGCGAACGACCGGGCCTGCTTCGTCTCGTCCAGCAGGGGAGTCACGACGGACTGACACCAGAACCGTGTCCCGTCCTTGCGCACCTGCCAGCGCACGCTGTCCGACCGGCCTTCGTCCGCAGCCGTCTTGAGTTCGTATTCGGGCTGGCCGTTGCGAACGTCTTCGGGCGAGAAAAAGCGGGAGAAGTGCTGCCCTATGATCTCCTCGGCCCGGTAGCCGAACAGGCGCTCCGCACCGGGGTTCCAGCAAAGCAACTTCCCTCCCGGCTCGACCAGGAAGACGGCGTACTCCTTCGACTCCGAGGCCAGCAGGTCGAATCGCCCTTCCATTTCCTGCGGGGACAGCATGCTGCGTTGGTCCTCAGTCATGGCCCAACCTTTCTGCGAACCAATGCCGCTGACGGCATCGACATGATGCTCCGGGCTACGGATGGGTAGTTTTGTCAGGTGGCTGTCAATCCGGCTGGACTGACAGTCAGAAAAGAAAAGAAGGCCATCCGGCCTGTGTACAAGGGTCTATTCTACGGGCGGTAAGGGTGGGAAGCGAGCCAGGGAATGTCAGGCCGGACAGTGCGGCCTACCAGCCGGGCAGTTCACATACCTTCGTACCACTCTTTGTGCCGCTGTTTTTGTCGGACGTACTCCGGGTTTTGGCGGGCGCAGATTGGGGCTAAAAAGGCACGGTCTTGGCGTCACAGGCTTGTCACGGCTTTTTCCCAATTTGACCAATATCTTTGTCAACCTTGTCGATTTTCTTCTCCAGTTCTTGGATGTATGCGTCGAGCCGATCTATCTTCCCCGACAATCCAAAACCTCCAGAGCAGAAGGTGACGATGATTGCGATGAAGATAAGACTGCCACAACCCAAATTGACGTTGTGCGGTGCAAGGTTGAGCTTCCACCACGGGACTAACGGGGGTTGTGGGGGTCCGCTCTCCTGACCACAGTGGGGACAAATCGGCATGAATGGTGTCCTCCTTTTTTATATTGCGATTGCAGAGCAGTCCGTTCCGGGGCCATGCTGGGCGCAAGTGGACGGTCGGCGTGGGCAGCGTTGGCGGACCTCATTTACCTTTAGTGCACCGGGCCACTTGCACTGCGCCTCATTACCAGTTCCGCCTCAGCCCTCGGCTCGAAAGGCACACGGCGGGACATCAATTTGGTTGTCAAACCGTTGCACTTCCGCCTGACGGGCCATGCACCCAGCGTCCACTTCTCTCTCATGCCTCTCCAGTGCCGCCTGAGCTTCCCTCGCCCTGCGGTACTCGGCGTCGGCACCAGGCAACGGCCCGTCGTCCTCTAGGGCGGCGGCGGCCAGTTGCAGAACTAGCTGGTGGCGTGCGGCCCTCAACGCCAGCGTGGAGCCCCGCACGGCTTCGGCTAAGCGCAACCGCTCGTCCAGGGGCCCCAATCCTCGCCCCAAGCTCGCCGTCGTCAATGCCCGCCGCATACATGCGCTCACCCAAGGCAGCGCTGGCCTCTACGAAGGCCCTGCTCAACCGACGCATCCGCCACTGGTTCAATCCCTGCTTCGCAAGCTGGAGAGGCTTGCTCAGGATCGCCATTACGGTAAGCACGAAAACCTCCCAGACACAAAAAAAGCCGACCGGGTGGGGCACCAGCAACGGCGCTCCACTCGGTCGGCTT
>Ga0207116_10238_pt1 | contig 15218 bp, 12 predicted proteins | sample Alteio_BWMinHeat_44_FD_153550 | JGI IMG/M metagenome (GOLD analysis project Ga0207116, IMG submission 153550) | Enriched cells from forest soil in Barre Woods Harvard Forest LTER site, Petersham, Massachusetts, United States -... | ecosystem: Environmental > Terrestrial > Soil > Temperate forest >... | reverse complement strand
TCCTTCTTTTACCGTTCAGCTTTAAACTTTCACCGTCAAAAGCGCAGCAAAGTGTCATCGATGTGGTCGGTATGCACCAACTGATTGACCAGTCCAAGAACGAACACACGCAGCAAGTGAATGCGCAGAATAACCAGGCGTCGGTGAATGCGAATGAACAGGTCAACCTGACGCTTGTGCAAAAGCTGAAGAATATGTATCGCACTTTGCAGCAGCGTTATAATACGCTGGGCATCGCGATCAGCGTCGCCGAGATCGGTATAGAAGCCGGGCCGATGGTTAAACAGATCGTTGGCTACCAGGGACAGATTGTACAGTTGACCGGAAAGAACCCTGCGGGAGCGGCGCTGGGCATTGCAACGGAAGTCGAATTTGCGGAAAAGGCGGAAGCGCTGGCCGGTTACGTAGCAGGATTAACTTTATCCATCGGCGATGTTAACCAGATGAAGGCGTCTGACCGCAAGCTGCTGTTCGATTATGTCATTCAGCAATTGAGCAAGATACAGGAGCTTTCCGGCAACATGGTCAATATCCTGACCTATTCTAATCTATCCGGCTTGTTACGTTCGATCAATCCCTTTCAAAACTATATCGACCAGGACAAATCAATGGTTGAGAGTATTATTCAAAACGCCAAGTATCTGAAATGATGAAAAAAATAATCTTATACCTTTTCTGCCTTTTGCCTTTCCCCCCTAAGCTTTCGCCTTTAAAAGCGCAGGAATACGTGATCGACCCACAATACCTGGCATCCGTTGAAGCCAACCAGGCTGTCCGTATGAGCGCCGAGCAAACCCATAACCAGTATCTCAATAAGATCAACAACAACCTGAATAATTTAAACATCAATGTGGGGTCGGTCGTGACGGCGCAGACGATCATTTACAATGGGCTGGCAAATGTCAACTCCGCCTTGAAAGATGGTTTAGAGGTCAAATATATGGCGACCATCACAAGCGATATGATCAGCTACCTCGACCAGGCACTTGCGCTGGCTAAGGCAAAGCCGTATTTATTACTGTTTGCTTCGGGTATTGCTAATGAGATGAAATTCCGCGCGGTGTTGCTCGTCACCGATGTTTCGGGCTTTGTGCTAAAAGAAGGGTCGAACGTCCTGGCAGACTATAATGGCCGGGACCAGCTATTGCGCAAAATCACCATACAGTTGCAGATACTGGACAGCCTGGCCTACGGCGCATGGCGCGCCATGTATTGGGCCAGCCAGCAAAGTCTGTTGGCAACGCTCAATCCCTGGCAGGCTTATATTAATAAGGACAAGCTGTTTGTGCAGCAAATCATCAGCAATGCTAAGTACTTGCAGGCTAATCCTTGACCATTTCAAATAAAATTCCTTATGAAGAAACTAATCATCTTTTTCGCTCTTTACTTACCATTTTTGGCCTATTCCCAGACCGTGGTGCAGGACAAAGCCATCATTAACCAATGGTTTTCCAGCAATGGGATCAGAATAAATTTTATCCTAAAGCCGGTTTTTTGAGCTTGAATCCTTATTACTGGCTGGTTTGGGGATTCTTCGATCCCAACTATCATAAAACAGATCTGCGCCCGCTATCAGCGACCGGGCCGCAGACACAGCGGCTGGCGCTGGTTGCAGCGCTGAATAAAACGGACAATACCTATAAGATTAACTCGGACACCGTTCGTAATACGGCGCTTTCACAGATCGCCTCGCAGTCCGGTTTGCTTTCGGATGCAGACCCGCTTTGGCTGCTATATTACAACCAGCAGTTTCAGCCGCTTTTGAATTATTCCGCAGCAACGATTTTAGGCCCGCTTTCGACACAGGTCAGCGCCAAATTGGTAGCCGAGGGGATGTACAGATGGTACACCAACGAACTCGACAGGTTAAAGGGGCGGCTGAATGGCGCAAGGTCAGCCGATCAGGATCGCGGCTCCCGGATCATGGCTTACTACCGGATGCTCAAAGAGTATCAAAACTTAGCTAGCGTCTGGGCGATAAGGGTATCAACGGCGCAGATGGACCTCAATATGGCCAAGTCACAGCAGCAGTTGCAAAAAGCGGCATCGCCGGTCAGTACCTGGACGCCCAATACGGATGTGCAGATCGCCAACAAGGTTTTACAAAACGCCCAATATTAGAACCCTCATGAAGAAGAAACTATTGTTTTTATGCCTGCTGTTTTTGCTATTTGCGACAGCGGGGTTGGCCCAAACGGCAACCGTTGATACCGTCATCAGCAAACAGTCGCTGCAATATTTACAAGGCGACGCTGTATATGAAAGCGGGATGATGACCTTTTTGGGCGGGCTCAAGCAATCGATTTGGGCGCATTTCGACCTGTTTATTTCCGACGCGCAGGCACTTGCCGCAATTTTTATGATCATCTTTTTTGCGATAAAATCTTATGAGATGATCTCCGGCGATAAGAAACTGGAGATTATGCCACTGTTAAGGCCCTTCGGCCTGACGATGGTCATCCTATGGTGGGGCGGCTTTGTGAAAATGGTCGCTTTTCCCACCGACCTCGTTGAAAATCAAACCGAACAGATGTTTGCTTCGGTGCAGGGCGATGTAAACAGCCTGCGTTTTCAACGGGCCAACCTGATGCTGCAAGTCGCCAATTCATTGTACACCTTCGAGGCGCAGGCTGATGTTGCCGAAAAAGAAAGCGACACCTGGTACGGCCAGGCATGGGATGCGGTGACCAGCACGATCAAGCAGGGAATTTCGACTGTCGTTTCGCCGTTATTGGAACTGAAAAACCGCCTAACTGTCGGGATGCAGTTACTCTTTACCCAACTATTGGAATTGATCGGGATATGGATACTTCGGATTGCTGTTTACGTGCTGTTCATGATCCAAATCATCTATTCGTCCATCCTGATTATCCTCGGGCCATTCTCGGTCGCTTGCAGTATCCTGCCTGCTTTCCGTGATAGCTTTACCACCTGGATCGCGCGTTTTGTGTCGGTGAACCTCTATTCCGGGATTGGCTACCTGATCATGTACCTGTGCGGTCTGATGTAGGAATATGCCTTAAACTCCGAGATCAGCCGCTACCAGGCATTGGTAGGCACGACCGGCACGTCGGCGGATTTGACAAAAATGGCCGCGTTTGCAGCCAACGGCATTCTTTCTTTTGGCACCGTTATCATCGTTTTCGTCATCGGCGCGATCTGCATGTTTACCGTTCCGTCTATATCGACCTGGATCATTTCGACTTCAGGAATTACTTCGGCTACTTCCACCGCAGGTCGCAGCGCGGCTACTGTTTATGCTGTCGGCCGCCGTGTTGCGGGAAGCTTTATCTGAAAGACTATTCACCTCCTGATAGCTATCGGGACTTTACTCATCATCACATGATCATTCAAAACATCGAAGCCAAGGTCAGGCTCGCCGCCTGGGTGGCCTGCGGCAGCTTTTTAACGTCTATTATCCTTTCAGTTATTTTTTGCTCCTATGCCTACCGGCAGGTCATGGATGCCCGCAAGAGTATTTATATCCTAAATAATAATGTGCCGCTTCAGGCTAGCCAGACCGATATGCAATTGAACCGGCCAGCCGAGTACCGTGCGGACATCGATCTGTTTCATTCGCTCTTCTTTTCACTGACGCCGGATGACAAGTATATCGAATACCAGATGCGAAAAGCCATGTATCTCGTGGATCAAAGCGGCGTCGAAGCTTATAATAACCTTAAAGAAAATGGTTTTTTTCAATTCTATCCTTTCGTCGAGTTCGGTACTGACCTTGCAGACCGATTCGATTTTGTTGGATAGGACACGGCGCTATTTCCGCTATTATGGGAAATTAAGGATAGACCGCCGTAGTTCAACCGTCGTTCGTTCGCTCATCACCGAGGGTTACCTAAAGGACATTCCCCGCAGCGACAATAATCCTCACGGCGTACTGATCTGCAATTGGAAGACCCTGGAAAATAAAGATTTGCAAGATGTTCAGAAAAATACATTCTAACCGCGACCCGCAGGCAACAGTTTTTAAGGAAATCCGCAAGGAATTTGCGCCCTGGTTCGATAAGGCGCAGGCCGGTTTCAGGCGTATGACGCAGCACTACCCGCGTTTTCTTTTTGTGATGATGGTCATCAATATTACGCTTTCGGCAATCTTGGTCATGACCGTATGTAAACGAAAGGGCGACCTACCAAAGCAAAAGGCCGTCCAGGTAATATCGCCGGTTGCTTCAGGTTTCGACCGTATCCGCGAAGCAGGAAATGCATTGCTCGGGACGATTCGCCTCAAGCGCCGCATCGATAGCCTGACACAGCTGAAGTCGCTATCCCGCGCGGACAGCATAGCGCTGATGAATGACCTTGACAGCTTGCGCCATATCCGTTTAACCATTAATCATTAGTGTAATGCGTATCAATTTTAAACAACCCAAATATATCCTGCCGCTGATCCTGCTGCCCTTTCTGTGCCTCTTCTTTTTTGTCTACCGGACGGGTTTTGCCAAACAGAAAGGGCAGGCCAAACACATCGCCGGACTGAACAGCAATGTTGGTGCGGTTGCGCCTGACATCCAAAAGAAACAACTCGAAGATAAACTGGAAGCCTACCGTAACACCTATAAGGACGGCGACGGCATGACCCCGGTCACGGCATTGCCGACCGAAAAAAGCAGCGACCCCTCTTTTGAAAACAAATACAGCGACAAGGAAAAAAGGATGCTGGATTCGATCAACCAGGCAATGAAAAATCGCTTTGCCACCAGTAATGTCTCCACGACAAAAGGTAGAATTTACAGCCCTCAGGACAGGGCGGTTGCGGAGGCTTTGCAGGGCTTGTCGAACAGGCAGCGTAATAACGCCGGACCAACAACAGCACCGACTCCGGCAAAAGATCCGATGGAGCTGTTCAAACAGCAGATGGCCTACATCGACAGCGTTAACCGTGCAAACGACCCTGCTGTAAAAGCCGAACGGCAGAAAAAAGAGGCACTTGCAAAAGCGGAGGAAGAACGAAAAAATGATCCGGCGCTGCTGGTAACAAAAGCCGAAGGCGCTGCCGGCAGTTTCAACACGGTCATGCCGCAAAAGCCGGACGACTTCATTAAGGTAGTAATTGATGAGAACATTACCGGTTATGCCGGATCGCGTGTACGCTTGCGGCTCCTCGACAATATTAATGTCGGCAAATACCTGGTCCCCAAAGATACTTACCTGTACGCGCTGATCAGCGGTTTCTCCGGCCAGCGGGTCACACTCAGTGTCCGTTCGGTGCTATATAACGGGCATTTGCTGCCGGTTAAGTTGGAGGTCTACGACCTTGACGGGCTGGCGGGGTTATATGTACCTGAATCCGCCTTTCGCGACTTTACCAAAGGTTTGGGCAATAACACCATCCAGGGAGTCACCATCGACAATGGCGGCACGGGCTCCATGGCCCGGCAATTCGCTATGAGTACGGTCGATAAGATATTCGAATCGACCTCATCTGCCATTGCCAATATCATTCGCAAGAACAAAGCGAAAATCAAATACAATTCCTATCTCTATTTAATCGACGACAAAAATTTAAATCCATGAAAAGATCACTCTTCATACTTCTCTTTGTTATTTCCGTGCTGGGTTCTTACGCCCAGGACAGGTTCGAGCACCTAAAACACATTCCCGGCTGCTTTTTGCCTCCGGAAGCGGATTCCGGCTTTTGGTGGTCCGACCGGGGCGCCCTGCGCGACCCGGAAAATGAATATGTCGCCCCGCAACCCGCTGCGCAGCTCCCCGGTATGCCGATCGTGTACCTGCCGGCAAACCTGACACTGCATTTCCTGTCACCGGAACCCATCCAATACGTGGATATTTCAAGCAAAAACATAGAAGGCGACCTGGCGCTAAAGAACCTGCTGCGCATTCGCGTCAAAGAAAATGCCTCCTTCAGCGACGCGGTTATCACCATTGCAGGGGAAACATTTATCGCACAGTACCGAATCCTTCTGGGCGCATCTGATGTTCAGCCCGTAGTCGCCATAAAGTCCGCCGATACCCGGCCGCTCGATATAGCAGGTATCGGGCTTTCCCAACCGCAGCTAAAGGCTTTATCGCTTAACCTGTTTTGCAGGCGGCCGGGAAAAACTGTAGCAAACGCGAAAGCTTTTGGACTAAACGCGAGCTTATATCACATTTATTCCGCGGGCGATTATTTGTTCCTGGATATTGGCTACCGGAACGACACCAGGCTGAATTATGATATTGACGAGTTTCGCTTTAAGGTCGACGACAAGAAGATCACCAAAGCTACGAATGTCCAGTCGGTAGAGATCAAACCAGAGTTTGTATTATTTAATGAGCCTATTTTTCAAAAAACCTATCGCAACATCATTGTGCTCAGGAAAACGACGTTTCCCGGTGATAAAGTACTCCATATCGAACTAAGCGAAAAACAAATATCCGGCAGGGTGATCACGCTGACTATTTCTTACAAAGATGTTCTCCAGGCAGATACGCTTCCGATTTAGTCACCCCTGACACCATCCAGTGGATTTTATATGCTCTATTTATGCATCCTGTCAAAATGCTTGATGCCGATGACCGGCTGCGCTACGATTATCTGGGCGAAGTTTTCGAGACCGAATTTGAGGACACTTACCTGCAATACCACATCAGCCGTATCCTGGCTTATGAATTACTAAACCTGCTCAATATCTGCGCGCACCTGTTTGACGAGTTTGGATTTCCTGACTGCGAGGACAGCCGGCTGCTGCGCTACGCGGTAACCGGTACCATAGCCGAATACCTGGAAGGAGGATATGAAAATGGCCTATAACAGTGCAAAGAAGTTACAGGGAAATATCGATGCCTTGCGATTGGCTTTTTCGGAACAGGAAAATTACAGTGATGAGGAAGTTAAGGTATTGCAAAGTTTCGCCGGCTTTGGCGGGTTGAAAGCCATACTATTTGGATCGGGTGCTAAAGAAGAATGGATCGCGCAAAATGCCTCGGCAAACGATCTGCGCTTATACCCCGCTTTCATGCAATTGCATGAACTGCTCCAGGAGAAATTGTCAGCTGATGATTATAAATCGGCATTGGATATGCTGAAGCGCAGCATCCTGACCTCCTTTTATACGCCTGAATTTGTACCCGGCGCACTGTTTTCAGCGATGAAGTCACAAGGAATTAACCCGCTGCGCCTGTATGAACCCAGTGCGGGCGCTGGTATTTTTATAACGGAGGCGGTCAAAACTTTTCCGGCCTTGCAGGAGATCAATGCCGTTGAAAAAGATGAGTTGACCGGGAGAGTGCTCATGGCGCTTATGCTAAGCTTTCCGCCGGACAGCATTGTACAGGTCCGGGGCTTTGAGGAAACAGCCGCAGATGAAAAGGGCAGATATGACTTCATCACCAGCAATATCCCGTTTGGCAACTTCCAGGTTTATGACCCCGCCTACCAGGGAAGCCCCCTAACCTCCAAGATTCATGACTATTTTTTTGCAAAGGGACTGGATAAGTTGGGCGACGGCGGATTGCTGGCGTATTTGGTAACGGATGCTTTTTTAAACACCGCTTCCAATTCAATGGCGCGCAAGCATGTGTTTACCTCGGCAGATTTTGTCAGCCTCGCCGTATTGCCGGATAACCTGATGAAGGACACCGCCAATACCGAAGCGCCAAGCCATTTGCTGCTGGTGCAGAAGAATGATTATAAGGAGACATTTTCCGGGGCTGAGGCGTTGCTCATTGATGCGGTTGAAAAGGAAAACAGTTTTGGCCGGTTTTCGGTCAATGCCTATATCGACCAGCACCCGGAACTGTCATTGGGCGATACAAAAAGCGACGGCCGGAACCAATACGGTAAGGCTACGCAAAAACTTTGGCAAAAAGGAGCACTGGAAGATTTACGCCAGCCGCTGATGAGCCGTTTGACAGAGGATATTGCCGCCAACTTTGACCTGGTCCGATGGAAGGTTTTGCAGGAAAAACTGGCGGCAGAAAAAAATGCTGTTCAGGATCGAAGCAAAAGCGCCTCGCAAGGGCGCTTTTTTACTTTCCTGCCATTGCCGGAAATAGCGCCGGATAACAGCAGCATCCAGGGACAGCTGGGATTATTCGACGCACCGACCATAGACCAGGATCGCGGGCAGGCTTATCTGTCCGATACAGAAAAGGCCTATGTCGATCCGGCGACGGCAAGACAGATCAGCACCATCCGCACCACCGCCCGGCCAGATCACGACAGCATCGTGCTGGTAACCGCAAGGGCCAAACAAAGCGGGCGCTATCTGTACCGCCTGTACAGCAACGTGCAGGAATTGAGCTTTACCAATAAATGGCTTGGCGGTAACGCGATCATTGATGAACTGAAGCTCCTGTCGGCAAAACTGAAGAACTTTGCACATGATTATCGCTATAAGGGTGACCACTCTCTGGAAACCGCCTTTAACCTGGTTACTGACAGGCCCGTTCCGTTTACTGATATCAAGCCGTTTTATACACGCGACACGTTAGTGATTCATGAAGGTAAGGCAGGATTAATTGGTTTAATAGCAAATGGCCAGGCAGATTTTAAAGCTTTTGATGAGCAAAAGGATTTGCCGCTGTTTCGTGGGTATATAGCCTTGCGCGACAGCTACATGGAACTATTCGCGCGTGAGGCGGAAACCTTATTCATACAACCTAACCTGCGCATACTGCTGAACCGGAATTACGAAGGCTTTAAAGCAAAGTATGGTGAGCTGAACAAAGCTGTCATTCGCAATAAAATCTTGCAGGATGCCGCATTAGGCTTTACGATTCTTTCTTCACTGGAACGGCGCGAGAACGACGCCTGGACGAAAGCGGATATTTTTTACGGGCCGGTGTTTTCGCAGCAAGAAACGCTGCATACTGACGATCCGGCAGAAGCATTGGCGCGGTGCCTGAATGATAACGGCTTTGTCGACCTGGGTTATATCGGTGAAGCGACCGGCTTAATGGAAAGCGAACTGATCAGGCAACTGGAAAAACATATTTTTTTAAATCCTGTCAGCCGCGTTTGGGAAACTACCGACGCGTATTTATCAGGCAACGTCGTCAGCAAACTCGAAAAAGCCGAACGCATTGCGGCCGAAAACCCCGAAGACTTACAATTAGCCCGAAGCCTAGCGGCAATTCGCCGGGTTCAGCCTGAGAAGATTCCTTTTGAAGTATTAGACTTCAACCTGGGTGAACGCTGGATGCCGATACGCTATTACGAGCAGTTTGCATCGGACTTGTTTGGCCTGGAAACGCATATTGAATACTTCTCCTCCGCAGATTCTTTCAAAGTGGCTTACCGCCACGGCAATGCCAAAACCGATGAGGAATTCGCCATCATGCCGAAGTCAGGGATCAAGATGAAGGGTGCGGCTCTTTTGGAGCATGCTTTGGAAAACACCACGCCCTATTTTACTTATAAGGTGGGTTCGGGTGATGCTGCCGTGCGTGTAGTGGACAACGACGCGATCCAATTGGGCCACCAAAAGATCGAAGCCATACGCAGCCGGTTCGAGGAGTGGCTGCGCGATTTGCCTAATTCGGAAAAACAGGCCATCGAAAATCGGTATAACCGGACATTCAACTGCTATGTACTCCGGCAATACGACGGCAGGCATCTGGCATTTCCTGGTCTGGACCTGAAGGCGCTGGGTATCCCATCACTTTACGAGTCACAGCGTAACGCAGCCTGGCGTATCATGCAGGATCGCGGCGGCCTGATCGATCATGAAGTCGGTTTAGGCAAAACCCTGACCATGATCATTGCCGCCATGGAAATGAAGCGGTTGGGTATTGTGCAAAAACCGATGATCCTGGCGATGAAAGCGAATGTCGCGCAGATCACAGACACGTTCCGCAAAGCATATCCGCAGGCCAGGATTTTAGCGCCGGGGGAAAATGATTTTACGCCGGTCAAGCGACAAACTTTATTCCACCAGATCAGGAACAACAATTGGGACTGTATCATCCTGACACATGACCAGTTTGGCAAAATCCCACAGTCAGCGGAGATACAACAGCAAATATTTGAAGCGGAGCTCGACAATATAGTTAAGGATTTAGCTACCCTGCGTTCGCTGGGCACAGAAATATCGCGCAGCATCCTGAAAGGGCTGGAACTGCGGAAGATCAACCTGGAAGCTAAGCTGAACGGTGTCCTGAAAGCTATTGAAGATAAAAAAGACACGGGTATCGACTTCCAGCAAATGAACGTCGATCATTTGTTTATCGATGAATCGCATCAGTTCAAGAACCTGACCTTTACCACCCGCCATACGCGGGTTGCCGGTTTGGGCAACCAGGAAGGCAGCATGAAAGCATTGAATATGCTATTTGCTGTCCGTACCCTGCAGCAGCAGTTTGATGCAGATCTCTGTGTTACCTTCCTGTCGGGTACACCGATTTCAAATTCGCTGACCGAAATGTATTTAATCTTCAAATACCTGCGGCCAAATGAATTGAAGCGGCAGCATATTGAGAACTTCGATGCCTGGGCAGCGGTTTATGCTAAGAAGACCACCGACTTTGAGTTCTCCGTTACCAATCAGATCGTCGCCAAAGAACGTTTCCGCCATTTTATAAAAGTGCCGGAACTGGCTTTGTTTTATAACGAAATCACCGATTACAAGACGGCGAAGCATATTGCACTGGATAAGCCCCAACTGGTGGAAACACTGGTCAATATCGAGCCTACGCCGGATCAGCAGGCGTTTATACAAAAGCTGATGAAGTTCGCCGAAACAGGCGATGCGACCCTGATCGGCCGTGCGCCCCTGACTTCCGAGGAAGACAATGCGCGTATGCTGATCGCCACGAATTACGCCAAAAAGATGTCGGCGGACATGCGCCTAATTGAACCGGATTATGACGATCACCCCAATAATAAAGTCAATGTATGCGCACGAAAGGTTTTTGAGTACTACCAGTTAAGCGATGAATGGAAAGGAACACAGATCGTTTTCAGCGACATCGGTACCCCAAAACCAGGACAATTCAATATTTATGATGCATTAAAAAATAAGCTGACGGACGACTTTAGCCTGCCCGCCCATGAGATCACCTTTATCCATGACTGGACCGACCGGCAAAAACCCGAGTTGTTTCGTAAGATGAATACCGGTGAGATACGCGTACTGATCGGCAGTACGTCGAAAGCCGGAACCGGCCTCAATGTACAGGCGCGCGTTGTAGCCATGCATCATTTTGATACGCCTTGGCGCCCCGCTGATTTGGAGCAGCGCGACGGACGTGGCGCCCGTCAGGGAAACTGGCTGGCTAAACAACATTTCGACAACAAGGTCGCCAACTTTATTTACGGTGTCGAAAAGTCGCTGGATGCCTACAAGTTCAACTTGCTTAAAAATAAACAGACGTTCATTTCGCAAATGAAAAACTCCGAATTGAATGTGCGGACATTAGATGAGGGGGCATTGGATGAAAAGAGCGGCATGAACTTTTCTGAATATATCGCTATCCTTTCCGGCGACACGACTTTGCTGGACAAGGCAAAGGTCGAAAAGAAGTTCGCACAACTGGAAGGCTGGAAATCGGCGCACTACAAGGAAGTGGCGCGTAACCGTTACAGCCTGGAAAAAGCAGAGAGCGAATTGTCTGATGTAAAGAAGACACTTGCTGGTTTAGGCAAGGACACGGAATTATATCATAAGGAACTCAGGTTTAACAAAGAAGGTAATAAGCTGAACCCCGTCGAATTGACAGGCTATGAATTCGCAGATTCCGAAGCTTTAGGCAAAAAGATCATCGAATTTTATCGCGGTTGGAAACCACAGAAAGGTGAACCGGACGAAAAACAGATCGGGGCGCTTTACGGATTCGACTTGTTGATCCGCCAGCAGCGTGAAGGCTATGACGATAACGGCCTATTCAAATACCGCTTGCAAAATCATTTGTTCGCTGAAGGCCCGGGGGGCATAAAGTACCAAACGAACGGCGGTCACCCTAATATCGACAATCCCAAATTGGCGGCGCGATATTTCCTGAACGCCGTTGATAAAGTCAATGGTTTGCTGGAAAATTATCAAAAAAAGCAAGCCGAACTCGAAAAGGAAATCCCGACACTGCGCGAACTCAGCCAGAAAACCTTTGAAAAGGAAAAGGAGCTGACTGACTTACGCGTGGAGCTGCGCAGGCTTGAAGGCGAGATCGCTGCCAGGATCAGGGAAACGCAAATGAAAGCCATTGCCGGGGATGTTGAACAGGAAACAAAAGAAGATACTTTAGACCATTCTGAAAACCTCCGGCTGCTTCGCCATCAGTAACTAATGGGTATCAACTACTCCGGCGAAGCTTTAGGCGGCTAACGTAATAACATTTTTATGGTGCAATTTGATCACACACTATGTCCGCTGCATCGCTATACCTTTTCGGTCGCACCCATTTTCACTTACATTGGCGCCCACCATTATTCAGGGCGTTTTTAAGATAGCCGTCATTAAATCATCTACTAGGTCACCCCAGTCCATTTGGTTATAATTGGTGAAAACGATCATGCCTGCTTTCTTCTCAGGTACTGCCCAGGCTCTGCAGCTCATGTGTACGGAATTACCACCCTTACCAATCGATTTGCCGTAAGGCGTTTTGTACAAAAACCATCCGAGCCCTGCTTCCTCTCCGGGAGTGTTACCGAATTGTTGATGGCTCAAATGAATTGCTGGTGAATCCTCGCTGGTTTGATGTTTTAGATATAGCAGCATATCGTGAACGGTAGAATGTAACAGGTCCAAACTATCCAGAGGACCGTAGATATCCGCTTGTTCGCCATTTGCGTTATAACCAACCGGGAAACGTTTCCGGTCAGTCGTAGTCAGGAAGAGCTTTGTATCTTTCATACCCATCGGGCCAGTGATCCGATCTTTGACCAGGTCGGGGAAGGGTTTGTGGTATACCTGGGTTAAAATATAAGCCAGCAGGTTGACGGCCGCAGTAGAATAGGTATAGCGTGTACCAGGCAGCGTGTCCAGTTTTACCTTTTGGACATCTTCCAGGAATTGAGGGATGGTGTAGCCTTTGAAAAATGCAGTTGCCGACTCCGGTGTGGATTCGTCAAAGCGGCGCAGGATCTGGACCGGCGGCATGGCTGAAGTATAGTCAGCGAGGTTAATGATGCGCAGCGGTTGGCCATTATATTGAAGGTTGTCATAATTGCCTTTTAGATAAATCCGGACATCGTCCTGCAAATTTAATTTATGTTCTTCCACGGCTTTGGCTAACAACAGCGTGGTAAAAGTTTTAATAATAGATCCTATTTCATAAAAGCTGCTTGAAGTAGGGAGTTCCTGTTTGCCCTTAGCTACCGTTCCATAGTTATAGGTATAAAATTTCCCATCCCTGATCAGCCCTATCGATAGTCCGATGGGTTTATTGTAAACCATGAACTGGCTGACTACTTTATTAACGCTGGAATCGAAAGCGGTTTTTAATGGATTGTCACTGTTGATCCTGGCTATTTCCGTTGCGGAAAGTGGTTCCTTAAAGGGGTCAAACCCGAAATCATTATATTCTCCCTGGGCACCTGGCTTAAGGACAAAAGCGACCACTTTGTGTTCGCCTTCCCAACGGATCAACTGGTAGTCACCCTTTTGGCGCACAAAAGAAAAACCGGTGATCTGGCCGGTCTGACCATGCATCCAGTTCAGCCAACCGGTGATGTCGTCCAGTTTATGTTTGCTTTGCCATTCGCCGCTTCCAAGGCTATAAAATGCCTTATAATCATTATGGTTGTAGGATACAACCAATTTGCTTTGCAGAGCCTCATCGTAAGCCTGCGCAAAAGTCTTGCTGAAAATAATCAGCATTAAAAGTATCAGCAATAATTTCTTCGTGTATTTCATTGCAGGTTATTGTACTGTTAATATGACGGCCTTTTGATAAAATGATAATGTTCGAGGCAGTAGGGGTTGAAATTTGTGCCATATTAGTAACATGCTGTTATATAACCACTTATATTTTTTTGGATAGCCTGTACTGTAACGAAAACGTGCAGTATCCGTTCGATTATGGTACATAAAACGTACGTTTTTAATACTGAGCACGTCTGCGTTTTTGGGTGCAGCCGATTTTTGTATAAATAGAATAACTATTAATATGTAATGCAGGTGTCAATGTCGGATTAATGTAAATCCAATAATGCGATTTTGACACCAAAAGTCACTTTTTCACGCCATCATAAGTGAAAAGGATGTGCCATTATAAGTGAAAAATCACACGTATTTGCAAGATATTTTTTTTAACACTTCCATGAAGGAACGACATAAGCCCTCCTGACACACCACAAATTACTTATGGAAGAACCCGGTTGGAGCTCCCTCCATACCTATAAAAAATAATTAAATATTATGGAAGAAACACACGAACAGCATAAGCTGCATGGCTTCATGCAATGCCTTATCTACGTCTCCATTGCACTCGAAGCCGCCATATTCATTTATAAGCAAGCCCCGTTCTGGGGCTTTTTTTATGGGGCCTTGGAAAAGCTCAGCCACATCGCGATTTATCACCAGTTAATGTACAGCAAGCTGGCGACGCTGCTGCTGATCTGTTTGGTCAGTATCGGCACACTCGCCAAAAAGAAACAGGACTTAGACCCTAAAAAAAATATCCTTTATCCGCTCTCTGCAGGGTTTTTGCTGTATTTCGGGAGCGTCTTTTTATATGGCGGGCCTTCGCCTTTGGTATTTGCTTATACCACCTGGTGGAATTTGGGCTATATGCTTTGCTCCTTGTTTGGCGCAGTGCTGGTAAGCCTGTCACTGGACAATGTTTCCAAGCTGATCAAATCCGGCTTAGGCAAGGACGTATGGAATGTTGAAGGCGAAAGCTTTATGCAGCCGGTTACATCCGTCGTTACCGATTATTCGGTCAACATCCCGATGCAGTTTTACTACAAGGGAAAGGTCCGCGATGGCTGGATGAACATCGTTAACCCCTTCCGGGGTACACTATTGATCGGTACACCGGGTTCGGGCAAGTCCTTTGGTATTGTCAATCCTTTTATCCGGCAATTGATTGCGAAAGGCTTTTGCAGCGTTGTGTATGATTATAAGTTCCCGGACTTAGGGAAGATCGCTTATTATCATTATCTGCTGGCTAAACAGCGGGGCAAATGCGATGGCTATGATTTTCACGTCATCAACCTGAATGATGTAGAGCGCAGCCGAAGGACAAACCCCTGGCGGGCGGATTATTTACGGACACTGGCCGACGCATCCGAAGGTGCCGAAGGTCTGGTCGAAGCCATGAAAAAA
>Ga0207116_10237_pt1 | contig 15248 bp, 13 predicted proteins | sample Alteio_BWMinHeat_44_FD_153550 | JGI IMG/M metagenome (GOLD analysis project Ga0207116, IMG submission 153550) | Enriched cells from forest soil in Barre Woods Harvard Forest LTER site, Petersham, Massachusetts, United States -... | ecosystem: Environmental > Terrestrial > Soil > Temperate forest >... | reverse complement strand
AAATAGTGCAATTGACGCATGAATCTGATAATGGTCACATACAACATCAACATGCGCACACAGCATTTGAAAAACACGATCATTCTACTGTCACACCATCAGCACAAACGAATACTGCATCATCCCATGCCCCATCAGGTGAAACACCTTTAAGGGAACCTAATGATGCCCCCATACAACACTCAAGTGATAGACATGCTCAATCAGAACGTAAATATCGTCATCCATCTAAACATCGCCGCCATAAACGATTCTCCAAACATCGTCATCCGCGACGACCACAAACAGGTGAAGGACAGCCGCGTCAAATATCAACTGGTGAAGATAATTATAGTGCGCCAGTAAGAGAAGATGAAAACAAGTAAGTGATGAGTCGCTGTATGATTTAGCAAGAACGTGAAAACTTGAAGCAGATGACTTTCAAGTATTGCGCTTTTGGAGCAGTGAGATAATGAGATGTTTAGTAACCTAGAGAGAATGTTCTGAAAAGTATTTACGAAACACTTAACGTACCCCTCACCCGCCGCTAACGCGGCGACCTCTCCCCGCTTCGCGGGGAGAAGTAAAAATCATAAAGACTTCGAACAGGTTCTTAGGCAGAAGGCATCCATCCATTCTTAATCGAAACCGCTCAGATGCCAGCTAAAAGCACACAGTTGGATTTTGGGCAAATCACTAACTAACCCAATCGTGAACGAACCCGCGTGCGAGCCCACCCCGTTTTTTTGGTGAATATAACTCCCCACCAGACTCAATCAAACAACTCCCTCATCCCCACCCAACCGCCGTGCTCTAGTCTCAAGCATCACTGGAATATCATCAATCACTGGATACGCTAACCGATCAAATTTGCAAATCAATTCCTGATTAGGTAAATCAAACAATAATTCCCCTTTACAAAGCGGACATGCTAATATTTCAAGTAAATTTTTATCCATAACATCCTATCAATACCATTAAATAAAAATGAATTATACCATGACAAAACAATTATTTAATCTACACACAGCACACCCCTCATGGCACCACTGCCTAACACATGCTTTAGAATGCATGAATCCAGCGTATCTTAACAAACTCTACAGCAACCCAGATTGGCTGCCGGGTCCTGTTAATATTTTTAATGCTTTTAGTTTACCCGTCACCCACGTTAACTATATATTATTTGGCGAATCCCCCTACCCACGCAAACAATCAGCAAATGGCTATGCTTTTTGGGACCAAGCCGTCACCGAACTTTGGTCCGAATCCGGGATGAGCAAAGCCGTCAATCGAGCCACATCATTACGAAATATGATAAAAACCTTATTAGTCGCCGAAGGATTATTATATGCCCATGAAACCACACAAGAACATATAGCAAAAATAGATAAAAAAAACCTAATTCAGACCAATACTGCATTGTTTAACAATTTTATAAAACACGGATTTCTATTATTAAATGCAACGCTCGTATTACAACCCCAAAACGTTCGCAAAGATGCAGCCGAGTGGTATCCATTCATACAATATGTACTTCACTTTTTATATCAACAACGACCTGAAATCTATTTGATTTTATTCGGGAATATCGCCAATACAATTGATAAACTTGCTCCACAAAATACACTTAAAAAACTGCAAGTAGAACACCCGTATAATCATTCTTTTATCAATAATGCCAAGGTTCTAGAATTTTTCCAGCCGTTACATTTACTAAGAGACACATAAATCAATATCTGCTTTAATATGCTATAATTTTAAAATTATTTCGCAGTAACAGAGGCTATAAATGCGCATACTCTTAGTAGAAGATGACGAATTATTAGGTGATGGCTTACGAGTTGGCTTAGTGCAATATGGTTACACCGTTGACTGGTTAAAAGATGGCTTATCTGCTGATCAAGCATTAAAGTCCGAAGGATTTGATGTCGTCGTACTTGACCTTGGTCTACCAAAACTTCCTGGCATACAGGTTTTACAGAATTTACGTGCACGTGGTGTAACAACACCGGTTATCATTCTCACCGCTCGCGAATCCATAGAAGACCGCGTGAAAGGATTAGATAGCGGTGCCGATGATTATCTGACTAAACCGTTTGACTTAGATGAACTTTGCGCACGCTTACGTGCACTACAAAGACGTACCACATCACGTGCCGAACCCACACTGCAACACGGCGATATTTTATTGGATCCAGCTGCACACACCGTCAAATTAAATGGTGAACTTGTGAATGTTTCACGCCGTGAATTTGCTTTACTTCAAAAACTTCTGGAAAATGCAGGTCGAGTGTTATCACGCGAACACCTAGCCCAATCATTATATGGCTGGGGAGAAGATGTCGATAGCAACGCGCTAGAAGTTCAAATTCATAACTTACGCAAAAAATTCGGCCAAGATTTTATTCACACTATTCGTGGCATTGGTTACATGATTGACAAAAGCAAAGATGAAACATGATTCGTTCAATACGACGATTTTTATTAATTAGCCTGCTCACAACGATAACGATTGCATCATCCGTGACTGCTATCGGTAATTATTTATTAGACAAACGTATTATCCAACCTTATCTCGATGGCGAATTAGTAAAAAACCTTAACTTCATTAATAAAATTAGCAAATTTACCAATATCAACGCTTTAATCTCACATGAAGAAATTGATGCCTACTTAAAAACAACGACTATTCCTAATTTTATTTACCAACTCTGGAGCGCTCAAGGAAAACTATTGCTGCACTCCAGCAATAGCAAAGATATTTCACTACAAAAAATTCCTGCGGGATTTAGCGATATTGAATTAAAAGATAAAGATTGGCGCGTATATGCAGAAATCGATCCCATCACGCATAATAAAATCGTTGTGGCTGAACTGTATGAGATACGTAATTTACTAGCCGACAATATTACTCGTAATAATGCGTATATTTTATTGCTGACATATCCTTTTTTTGGACTGTTGATTTGGATAATCGTTGGAGCTGCATTACGCTCAGTCACACGAGTAACCAATGAAATTTCCAATCGCGCATCAACTTATCTTGAACCTGTTGATGCCAATTTAATTCCCATCGAAATTAAACCGTTAGTCACAGAATTAAATCAATTATTTATCCGTTTAAAACTTGCTTTTAATCGTAACAAACGATTTGCAGGAGATGCCGCACATGAACTACGCACCCCTCTAGCTGCACTCAAAACACAAGCACAAGTCGCTCTCAAAATGAATAATGAAACTGACCGTCAAAATGCTTTATTAAAAGTGATTCAAGGCGTCGATCGCAGTACACATGTTGTTGCGCAGCTACTCACGTTAAGCCGTTTAAGTCAAGAAGAAACACTCAATGATATTCACCCGATAGAATTACATAAATTAGCAACTGAAATTATTGCTTATCTCGTACCCATCGCTCTCGAAAAAAATATTGATATTGAATTAGCACCGCCGCCTCAAGATACATTCATTATGGGTAACGATACATCGATAGGCATTTTAATTCGTAATGTAGTCGATAATGCCATTCGCTACACTCCGCCCAATGGCGCTGTTAATATCAGTATTTTAAATGATAATGAACATATTATTTTTCGGGTCACAGATACAGGTCCAGGCATTCCTTTAGAATTACGTGAACGCGTATTTGAACGCTTCTTCCGGATTTTAGGAACAACAGCAGCAGGCAGTGGATTAGGACTCGCTATCGTCAGTCAAATTGCTGAACTACATCATGCGGAAATTTCATTAAACACGCCCCCCAATGGAATAGGCTTACAATTCAGTATTGCTTTCCGCAAGATAAAATAACTTATGAAATTATTTACCGATCTCAACCCAAACACAACGATTGTGACACCTAATCGCAGACTATCTGCCACTCTCATAAAAAAATATAATCAATTGCAATTAACCCAACATAATATCTGCTGGGAAACAATCGATATCTTGCCATTTAACACGTGGATACAACGCCTATGGCAAAGTTATTGTGCTGAAAATATAGAAGTCACACCCCATATTCTAACCACACAACAAGAACAAATTCTCTGGGAAGAAATATTAACACAATCGCCTACAAATGATGCTTTATTACAATTATCCGCCACAGCAGAACTTGCTAAATCAGCCTGGAGTATCTTAAAACAATGGCAAATTGATCCATTACACTCGTCACTCGCTATCACTGAAGATAGCAGTGCATTCCAAGCGTGGGCACAATCATTTAAAATCGTGTGTCAACAAAATAACTGGCTTGATACAAGCAGTTTACTTGATAACGTCAATGAAAAAATTGCCGCACAACGCATTAAACCACAACCACATATTATTCTCATTGGATTTACTGAATATACTCCACAACAAAAAAAATTATTTTCGTTATGTACAGACGCAGGCATACAAATTATTTATCATGCCACAGAAAATCAAAATCTAAGCATACAACGTTTAAGTGTAACAGACGAAGTAACCGAAATTCGCAACATGGCTTGTTGGGCGAAAGCACTCTATCAACACGCTAACAGCAGTAGTCACTGTAATAACCATAATAACAGCGAAAGCAATAACAATCATAAGAACAGCAACACTAACAGTATAGATAACAATATCAGCCAAAATAGTACTAGCAACTACAGCATAGGCTGCATCATTCCCAATTTAGAGAAAACACGCGAACAAATCGCCCAGATATTTACTTCCGTATTCAGCGAAGACCAAACATTAACGTTAGATATCACCGCATTACCATTTAATATTTCAGCCGGCAAATCCTTAGCAACATTCCCTATTATTCATACCGCATTACAATTATTAAATTTGCATTCATCCACATTAACCTATGAAAACATCAATCATTTACTCCATTCACCTTTTATAGGTAACGCAGAAAGTGAACGCATTAAACGTGCTACATTTGATTATCATTTACGGCACAGCAATATCCACTCAACAACATTAAAACAACTGATTCAACCCAATGATAAAATATCGTTAACCACTCATTGCCCCCAACTCGCTGAACGCTTAGCTGCTTTCTTAGCTCACAATCACACATTAGAAAAAAAATACTCTCCAAGCACCTGGGTAAAAATATTTATTGAATTACTCACACTATTAGGTTGGCCCGGCGAACGCAGTTTAAATAGCCATGAATATCAAGTCGTACAACGTTGGCTAGAATTACTTAATGAATATCAAGCCCTAGACAACATATTATCTATGCAAACCTATCAAAATGCCCTGCACTATCTGCATAATCTCGCTGCTAAAACCGTATTTCAGATCCAAACACCCGAAGCACCTATTCAAATTTTAGGCTTATTGGAAGCAGCAGATATACCTTTTGATTATATATGGGTCATGGGTTTAGATGACGCAACCTGGCCGCCTGCTGCCAAACCCAATCCATTTATTCCGCAACGCTTACAAAAAACATTACAAATGCCGCATGCCAATGCTGAAAAAGAATTGGTATATAGCACACGTTTAACTGAACAATTAAAAAATAGTGCAAAACATTGTATTTTTAGTCACGCACTGAAAAATGCCGATTCTGAATTACGGCCTAGCTCATTAATTACCAATATCAAAGAAATAACGTTAACTGAACTCAACATAAATACCATAACCTCACCCGCTGAAAAAATATTTCATACACAAATGCTAGACACCCTATATGACGACCAAGGTCCTGTTATTTCAACGGATGAAAAAATTCATGGCGGTATCAAGATTTTCAAACAACAAGCCGCTTGTCCATTCAAAGCATTTGCAGAAATAAGATTGCATGCACAACCGTTAGAATCATTGCAAATCGGTTTGCGGCCGGAAGATAGAGGCTCTATCATTCATAAAACTCTTGAACTCATTTGGAAAAAACTACAAAACTCAGCAACACTTGCAAATACCGATGATGAAGCATTAAAAAATATTATCAACGACTGCGCAACCATCGCCATCGAGAAAGTGACTGGAAAAAAAATCACTGCTTTACGCTACCTTCACCTAGAATTACAGCGTTTAGAGACCCTAATACTTGCTTGGTTACATTTCGAAAAACAACGCCCTGCATTTACTGTCATCGCAGAAGAGCAAGAACAAAATATCACGATAGGAAATATCCCTGTTAGCCTACGCATCGATCGAATAGATCAATTAACTGATGGTAAACACGTTATTATTGACTATAAAACAGGAAAAAATAATTTAATTAAATACTGGTTTACGGATCGCCCTGAAGAACCACAATTACCATTGTACTGCTTAATCGATCCAGATCATTCCGCTGCCATCGCATTTGCTGAAATTCATCCTGATAATATTACATTAAAAGGTATTAGTAAAAATGATCTAGATATCCCCAACATAACACCGATTGAAAAAACGCATCTTGCTGAAAACCGCACCTGGGAACAACAAATTCAACAATGGCATTCTGTGTTAACTACACTAGGTAATGATTTCAATCAAGGCAAAGCTGCCGTGAATCCTAAAAATGAAGAAACCTGTCAGTATTGCCATTTACAAACGCTTTGTCGTGTGCATGAGCCTGAAATTAGAAAGGATGATTCATCGATATTTTTGGAAGCTGTTTATGAAAAAAATTAGGATTCTAGACATCAATCAAGTATACATTCGGTCATGTCATGCCAGCATGCTTAAAGCTGGCATCCAGAACAGTTTATATCGGGGTTTTTGTCGCTAGATGCCAACTAAAATCATGTTGACATGGCATCATCGAGTACTTACTGAATTAACACATGCATCGAATTCAGAATGTAGGGTGGGCAAAGCGTAGCGTGCCCACCTAGCCTTACAGTAGATAATTTACAGGTATAGTTGGAAACTTTTATGAATGCATATATGATCCCTGATATTAACGAACGCACACAAGCACTGAATCCAGCAAAATCATTTATCGTGCAAGCACCAGCCGGTTCTGGTAAAACCGAACTATTAACTCAACGTTTTTTAGCCTTGCTGAACTGTGTTAAGCAACCTGAAGAAATTCTTGCAATCACTTTTACTAAAAAATCTGCCGCCGAAATGCGCGCACGCATTATTAATGCATTGCAACGCGCGCATAACGAACCCGAACCCAGTGCAGCACATGCGAAAACAACCTGGAAATTAGCCCAAAATGTTTTGATGCGCAATCAAGCATTACAATGGAATTTGCTTGCTAATCCTAATCGCTTACGTATTCAAACCATGGATTCGTTTAATTCTTATTTAACTAAACAACTACCCATTCTGTCACACTTTGGTGCGACACCCGATATTACCGATGATCCTGTGGCATTATATCGAGAGGCTGTGCAAGAGTTTTTGTCGCATCTTGAAGAAAATGTGATTTGGTCCGATGCAATCGCCCAGTTATTAATACATATGGATAATGACTTAAATAAAGTTGAAACGTTATTAATAAATATGCTAGCAAAACGCGATCAATGGTTACCTTACATTACATTAAATAGTAGCGAACCTGAATTACGTCAAAAATTAGAAAACCATCTAGCTGCTGTCTGCAACGAAATTCTGACTCGTCTTGTTAACACTTTTCCTAAACAACATGCAGCTGAATTGATCGCGTTAGCTGATTTTGCAGGGCATCAATTGCTAGCGGAACATTCAACATCCAATATCACGCACTGCGCTAATATACACACTTCTTCACTTAAGATCCGGCTTACCTGTATTAACGTTAATTCACCTGCATTAGTTGACACTCAATTAAATGATATTAAGATTAATGCACATGCGTCTCACAACCAGTTAACAGATATTCACATTTGGCGAGGAATCGCTGAATTACTGCTAAATAAAGAAAATAACTGGCGCAAACGCTTCGATAAATCACTCGGTTTTCCTGCACCAACGCAAGCAATTAATGCTACTGAAAAAAAATCATTAACCGATATCAAACAACGCATGACCACGTTAGTTGAAGAACTCACTGAATATGAATCTTTTCGTCTTGCATTAATTGATTTCAATTTAGCGCCTGCTATTCACTACCAAGACTGTCAATGGAAAACATTAGAAGCGCTCCATCAAGCATTGACTGTTGTCGTCGCACAATTAAAATTAGTCTTTCAAAAACATAGTCAAATTGATTATATCGAAAATGCTCAAGCTGCCTTAACGGCCCTTGGCACAGATGATATGCCAACTGACATGACTTTAGCACTAGATTATCAACTACAGCATATTTTAATTGATGAATTCCAAGATACGTCACATAGTCAATTTAAACTGATAGAAAAACTAACCTGCGGGTGGGAGAATGATGATGGACGCACTTTATTTGTAGTCGGCGATCCTATGCAATCTATTTATCGTTTTCGTGAAGCAGAAGTCGGTTTGTTTATTCAAGTACGCAATCATGGCTTAGGTCATATTAAATTAGAACCATTAACGCTATCAGTTAATTTTCGATCAACAACAGGTATTGTAAATTGGATCAATCAACATTTTAAAAAAGTGTTGCCGTCATTTGAAGATATTGCGACAGGTGCTGTGTCATATAATCCTAGTATTGCAAATCAGCAACATTCTGACGCAGAAGCTCTCGCTGAAAAATCGCCACAAATTGTTAAATTAAACACTTTCTCGAAATCTAACTGTGAAAAAATTTTTTCTGAGCCAGCCAGAGCTCACATCACACTTGGAGTGACTTCTTTAATGGGAATTGCTGATTCTGATGCCTCCCATGCTGACAAGTTACATAGTTGTTCTACATCAAATAACACAGATTTAACAAATGCTGTTGCCTTGCATGCTTGTTCTGATACAGATTTAACAAATGCCGTTGCCTTGCATGCTTGTTCTGATAATGAAACAGAACAAGCAACTTCGATTGTAAGTTTAATTCAGCAACTTAAAAAGAATAAACCTCAAGAGTCCATTGCGATTTTAGTCCGTTCACGCAGCCATTTACAAACGGTTATTCCAGCATTAAAAAAAGCGAATTTAGCCTTCCGAGCAATTGATATCGATCCCTTAAACTCACGTCCTGTTATCCAAGATTTATTAGCGCTAACACGTGCATTATTACATCCTGCAGATCGCATTGCTTGGTTATCTATTTTACGTGCGCCATGGTGTGGATTAACATTAAGTGATTTACTATTGCTTTCCAAGCAACATTCTAATACAAGTATGTATGAACAATTACAATCTGCAAGCGTAGTAGCTAGTTTAAGTCCGGATGGGCAACAACGATTAGCGAGAATTTTTCCTATCATTCAGCAGAAAGTAACAGACCGCTATCGTCATTCAACACATAGTTGGGTTGAATCTACTTGGTTATTAATCGGTGGACCTGCTTGCGTTACACAAGCGAGTGATTTAGAAGATGCAGCCGCATTTTTCAGTTTATTAGATACAATGGATCAAAGCGGCAATCAACTGAATATGGATACACTGACGACTAAAGTGAGTCAATTGTACGCCTCTCCTAATAATTTAGCAGATAACTCATTACAAATTATGACGATTCATAATGCGAAAGGATTAGAATTTGATACTGTCATTTTGCCGCATTTAGAACGCCGCTCACCGAATGAAGAAAAACAACTGTTACTCTGGATGGAACGTCCCTTACAAAATACCGAGCATGCTTTATTAATTGCACCAGTACATGCCGTAGGTCATGAAACGGATTCTATTTATGAATACATTAAACGCCAACATACAATTAAAACGGATTATGAACAAGGTCGTTTGCTATATGTTGCAGCCACTCGAGCTAAAAAACAATTACATTTATTTTATTCACTACAAAAAAATGATAGCAACGAAATCATCAAACCAGCAACCAGTAGTTTATTAGGTAAACTGTGGCCCGCGATTGCAACTGTTGTTGTAACCAATACCGCAACAAATATTACCGCAGCTAACGTACAAGCAATGAAATCAACTGATTTAATTAATACAACGCATCTTACTGACCTAATTAATACAACGCATCTCACTGACCTAATTAATACAACGCATCTCACTGACCCAATCAATACAACCCATACAATTAATTCCGTGAATCCGTCAGAAACCTCAAATCCTACGATGCCTCGTTCGATAACAAGATTAGCTATCACATGGAAAAACCCTATCAAAGAACACCAAACAGAAATTAAATATCATAATCAATCATCAGGATTTCAGTTATATGACACTAGCCCTAAATTAATAGGCACAGTCATTCATCAAATACTCCAACAAATAAGTCGTTTAGGTATAACGTGGTGGACAATAAAACCTGAGACAATAAAAAAATCTTATTTAAAAAATAATTTATTGCAATTAGGCATACTACCCGATCGATTAACAGATGCTATTGATAGCGTTATTTTAGCTATCGATAATACCTTATCTGATCCACGAGGACAGTGGATTATACAACCTCATGATGATGCTCGCAGTGAATTTCAGTTAACTGCTTTTATTAATGGAAATATTCATTCCTTAGTCATTGACCGTACTTTTATTGATGAAAATAATTTACGCTGGATTATCGACTATAAAACAACTCGCATGACTGATACTGACTTGACAGATTTCTTACATGCAGAACAAAAAAAATATTCGCAACAAATGTTGCATTATGCTGAAGCAATCAGCAAAATAGACAGTCGAGCTATTCGCTTTGGACTTTATTTTCCATTAGCGAAAGCATGGTGTGAATGGGAATATACCTAAAGATCGTCTGTTTTAGGTATTAACAAAACAATTAAGATAATTAGATAATTTAGTCTGATTACAGCATGCTACATTGTCAGAACATTCAAATAAACTGAGGAATAAAATATGTTTAGTTCTTTTAAAACGCGACCAACAGCAGAACAAGCCGCTGTTTTTGCGCTCTCATTATTTTGGAAACTACCTACAGCGGATGCTCAAGCAGCTGCGCATTCGCATTCGGATTCACATACTAATGAACAGATTGCTTTAGGTGTCATATTTACAGCAGGTTTTGTAATTGCATGTTGTTGTTATCGCCGATATCGAAACGGTTGTCATCGACAAGAAGCGCCTGAGAGGGACGTTGATGAAGAAGATCCTCAACAAACCCTAACAACAAGAACCGTCTGAGAAACACGTTTATGAAGATGCTCGAATGAACCTTTACGTGCTATGGTGGGCACGGAAAAAGAGCAGCCTTGCCCACCCTACACGTTTAAGCGCGATGATGTATGCCTGACATTTCAAAAATGGCTAAAGTCCAGCAATATTTAATCTGACAATTTCCGTTGATATTAAGCAGCCTTAGTCTCGAGATGCACAATTTTCTTTATTCCTGATTTCCTAAGCATATCGTTTAAATATACTTCTCAGTTACAACATCGACAGTCGTGGACGCGAAAATGCTGTCGTTCCTGTTGAAGAGAGTAAATATTCCGAAATGGTGTCAATTGCAGATTCACCTCGATTTTGCAGCAGCGAATAAATCTCTTCTGTGAATCTGTTATTTTTATGTAAACAGATAAGTGCTTGTAACACCTGTTGATATTGTTTACTCGTTTTTTGACCCGGATAGATTTCCCCTATAATAAAACTACGTAGGCCATTCACTAATTTTTCAGTTTTTTTATGCGAATATCTACACCAAGGCAATCTATTATCATCTTCATAAAATAACTCTATTATTCTAATCAGATGGTATTTTTGTTTAAGTGACAATACATAATTTTCATCGTGATGCTTTTCTTTGATATTTTCTATGAATTGTTTTACTTGCTCAGTCATGTAACACTTACTTTTACTATCTTTTACTTCTTCGCAATTTATTAATAATGTATTTAAATCCCTAACTTGCATTGTATTTATCCTTTCTTAAAAAAATGGGTAATCGCTCACAACCGTTCATTATTGTTTCCAGCAATAAGAATGGATATCTTAAGTTGTTGATTTAAAAAATCAATAGCGTAAACACTTTTTAGTTGGTAGTCACATTCACAGAAAAGACGGGCTGAGGCTCGCACTCGGGCTCGTTCACGATTGGGTTAGTGATTTGGACAAAGTCCAATTGCTGCGCAACAGATTATCTTACAAAAAAATCTGCGCTAATTTTAAATTTCTTCTTCAAACCAACAATTTGTTTTTTTGATAAAGGACGTTCGCCATTAAGAAATTTGGATACATTAGATTGTCCACCAAATATGTCCGCCAAATCAGTCTGGTGCAACTGATGAGATTTCATTAAGAATTTCACCATTGCAACGTCACTAATATTAGCCCCAATATCTGGAAAATGTTCATTGTCGTATTGCTCTAAATTTTCACCAATAATTTGCATAGCAATTGATAACGGATGTTTGCTATCTTCTTTCACTTCATCAATTAACTCATCAAGAATTTTTTCAAGTTTACAGTATTCTTTGAAATTAGATGGTTTTTTGAATATAGAAATAGGAAAATTTAATTCATGCTTTGTTTTTTGATCTGTATAATTTATTTTTAAAGCGCGCATATTTATAATTTACCTCTTTGTAACTTAGCTTGGTTATAGGTTTTACTATATTCAGCATGAGTCCATATTTCTCGAATGTAGCAATATTGTGTATTATAATGGATTGCTGTTATTAAACGGTAATTGTTTCCACCAATATTAAAAATTGTATAGCCACTCACATAATCGACACTATTAAATATTTTATTCAATTCATTTAAATTTATAGCTTTTGTATCTAGCATTCTCATATACCATTCTACTAATGGTAGCTCAGCTTGAATATTTTCTTTGCTATACTCACGAATTTTCTTTTTAGAAATAATGCGCAATAGATGCTCGCTTATAGTAATAGTATTTTAATGATAGTATATATCCATTCGATATATTATGTCAAATGGATATAATCATGACACCATTTTTTTAATTCAGAAACAAATCCGTAAACAAAGGTGCATTCGGATTTATTGCATATTGATTAAAATCATGAACCCCATGCGCTTTTAAAACATCTTCATCAATGAAAAAATTTCCTGTCACCATGCGGCTATCACTAATTAAAACTTCATACGCTGCATCTGCCATGATTTTAGGTTTGCGACTCGCTTGTAAAATTTCTTTCGGAAAATTCACTTCAATGGCTGCTGTTGCAATCGTCGTCCGCGGCCACAAAGAATTCACAGCAATACCGGCAGATTTGAATTCCTCTGCCATGCCTAGTGTACACATACTCATGCCATATTTGGACATCGTATAGGCTAAATGATCTTTAAACCACTTTGCTTGCATATTTAATGGCGGCGATAAATTTAAAATATGGGGATTAACAGACTCTTTTAAGTGTGGAATACACGCTTGTGAACATAAAAATGTACCGCGTACATTCACTGCAGAAATTAAATCAAAACGTTTCATGGGTGTCTCTAATGTGTTCGCAATAAAAATAGCGCTCGCATTATTAATTAAAATATCAATACCGCCAAATTTCTTAACCGTTGCAGCAACCGCTTCATATACGGCGACTTCATCACGCACATCTAATTGTAATGGCAGTGCCGCGCCTCCTGCTGCTTCTACTTCTTCAGCAACGGTATAAATCGTTCCTGCTAATGTTGGATGAGGTGCTGCGGATTTTGCCGCAATCACCACGTTAGCACCTTCTGCAGCACAACGTAATGCGATTTCTCTACCGATACCACGACTTGCGCCTGTAATAAAAATAACTTTATTTTTTAACTTATTAATTGGCATGTTAAACATTCCTTATCTTCCTTCATAATCAGGTTGCCGTTTATTGATAAATGCACGCACTGCATTTTTGAAATCCAGCGTATGCATCGACTTCACAAATGAATCTGCTTCTAACTCTAATTGAGCTTCCACTTTATTCTGCCAGGCAGAATTCACTAACTGTTTGGTTCGCGAGAAAGCAAGCGTAGGACCATTCACTAAACGCTCGGCAATTTGCTGGGTTTGATTCGCTAATTGATCCGCAGGGACGACCCAATTCACTAACCCTAATGTTTGCGCTGTTGCTGCAGAAAAATTTTCAGATAAAAATAATAACTCAATGGCTTTTTTCATACCGACTAAACGCGGTAAATTATAACTAATACCACCTGCTGGTGAAGTTGCTAACCGACAAAATCCTAGAGAAAATTGCGTCGCTTCACTTGCTATCACTAAGTCAGCCGCTAACATCACACTCATACCTGTCCCTGTGACTAAACCATGTACCGATGCTAAAACAGGTTTATCTATTTCGCGCAAAGCTAGAATACAAGCATTGAAATGACGAATGAATGACATCGCCTCTGGAGTCGTCATCGTTAATTGTTGTTGGAATTCATGAATATCACTTCCTGCCATGAAAACTTCACCTGCTCCACATAAAATTAAAGCGCGAATAGAGTGGTCATTTCTGACATCTTCAATGAGACGTTCTAACTGATTTGCCATGGCACGATTGAAAGCATTCATTTTGTCAGGGCGATTGAAAGTCAGAATAGCAACGTGATTGTCTTTTGTAACTAAAACTGTATCCGTCAAAATAGATCTCCTAATATCTTATGCGAGGTTTTTTTACATTTATATCGTTACAAAAACTGGCATGACAGTTTTTTAATTTCGCGCCAGCGACTATAAGATCCCACGATAAGCCGCAGGACCACAACAACCATAGGCGAGAGAGCCTAGGTTAACTCCCGCCATGCCTGACGACCCAGAACCACTGGATGATATCCCGTATCGCAATTAAGTCTGGCATTATCCAAGGTTACAAGTGTACTTTGCAACATCTCTCTTACTTCATTTTTTTTATCTGTAAGAAGCAAGGTGATTCGAGAATAATTTGCAGAATATTTATTAAGCATTTCATAGTTGGCAAGCTTTATATATGCGCAACCGTCCTCTCCTAATTTTTCAATCACATAATAGTACTCAAATAATTGAAAATTACCAGCACAGTCTTTGAAAGATTGCCACCAACTCAACGGTTTAGACACTAACTCATTAGACGACGTCGTAGGAATAACACATTCTGCTATACCCGCTTGCGCTTGAGTCTCTGCTAAATGCAGCACATATTCAGCCGCAGTAACACTTTGATTATGCTGCCAAGCTAAACGACTCATTTTCTCAGCAAAAATAGTGCTTTGTACCGCATAAATACCCAAAATAGCAATGATTTGCAAAAAAATTAATGCTGTTATTAATGCTAATCCGGAATGTTTATAGCGCAACATAACGATACTCGGTTTTTTTTATTGGAAAATAATTCAATGATGTCAACTCTAATGTTATAGCAACACCAACAACT
>Ga0207116_10236_pt1 | contig 15267 bp, 14 predicted proteins | sample Alteio_BWMinHeat_44_FD_153550 | JGI IMG/M metagenome (GOLD analysis project Ga0207116, IMG submission 153550) | Enriched cells from forest soil in Barre Woods Harvard Forest LTER site, Petersham, Massachusetts, United States -... | ecosystem: Environmental > Terrestrial > Soil > Temperate forest >... | reverse complement strand
TGGCTCGAGGGAAGGGCGCTAACCTGCACACGAATTGCGGGGTCGGAATCCCGGCCCGTAATCGGATCGGGCCGCAACACCATCAGATACGGTCCGATTTGCAGCGTATCACGATCGGTGAGTGCAACTCGGCCCGCGACTTTCTGTCCGTTGACGAACGTACCGTTGCTGCTCCCAACATCTTCCACGAAGCATTCGTTGTTTTGCTCGACGATCTGCGCATGCTGGCGGCTGACGGCTAGCGATTCCAGATAGACCGCAGCCTCCGGGGTGCGGCCGATCATCGTCGTTCCGCGCCCCACGGAGAACTGGCGCCCGGGGTCAGGGCCTTGCAGGATGACAAGAGTCGGCATGGTGTTGTTGTACCATTGATATTCAACAGCTGCCAGCAATGGATTGCGTCGAATTCAGTTACACTAATCGCCATGTACATTACGCATCATTCAGCGTCTGGGATTGGCGTGAGAATTCGGTGCATTTTCGAATTCAGACGGGTTTGTGCTGAAGGACGCTCTACGGTGCAACCCTCTCATGATCCCTTAATACGGCGGGTGGTAAGGTAATAGGAAGAGCGAGAGGGCGTGGGGGGTGAGAGTCGGTACCCCTTCACTCCCGCGTCTCTCGCTCGTAGCCCTTGGGGGCCGGATCCGTGCGTGTACTGCTCGTCGAAGATTACAAGCCGTTGGTTCGAGCGCTTCGTCAGGGGCTTGAGGAAGAGGGTTTTGCCGTCGATGTCGCTTATGACGGCGAGGAAGGCGACTTCAAGGCCAACTCCGCGCAATACGATGCCATTATTCTCGACATCATGTTGCCGAAGGAAGACGGCATTTCGCTATTGCAACGCTGGCGTCGCAAGGGCATGCAGACCCACGTTCTGATGTTAACCGCGCGCGGCAGCCTGGAAGACAAGGTTCGCGGATTGGACATCGGCGCGGACGACTATCTCACGAAGCCGTTCGAGTTGGAAGAGCTGCTAGCCCGCATGCGCGCGCTGATCCGCCGCGGACACCAGGCCAAGGATCCTGTCTTGCGGGTCCGCGATCTGGAAATCGACACGGCGGCGCGCACTGTTAAACGCGCGGGCCAACCGATTCACCTGACACCCCGGGAATACTCGCTCCTCCATTTCCTGGCGTATCACCGAGGGAAAGTCGTTTCCCGCTCGATGATTTGGGAACACCTGTACGACGAGCATGATGAGAACACGTCGAATGTCGTCGATGTGTATATCCGCTACCTTCGGAACAAGATCGACAAAGGTTTCGAGCCGCCGCTTATCATGACGCGCTGGGGCGAGGGATACCAGTTACGAGGGGACGAGGAGCCATGAGGTCGATCCGGCTATCGCTGGTGGGTTATTTCTTGGTGCTGCTGGCCGTGGCGCTAGCGGCGATGTCGGTATTCGTGGACGAGATTGCCGGCAACACCTTGAAAGACAAGGAAGGCAAGGCAAAGGACATTCTTTGGGAGAAGAAAGACGAACAGATCAAGGTTGAGACGAGCAAACTTGACAAACAGCTCGAAGCTCAAGTCGGTTTCATGGCGTGGACCGCGATCACCCATTTCGAGTCGCATCGACCTCGACCCGGGCAGGCGGAGTGGTTTGGAATGATGGCCCTCGCGACAGGCTTGGAACCGATGGCGCCCATAATGACCGCCGTTCAGCTGTCGGAATCGAAGCAGGGTTTGGTCAACGATCAGTTGCTTGTGCAGGCGTTCGCCAAGATCAAGTTCGACGAGGATCGGCACCCGGAGAATCAGCCGAAGATTGATTATTTCTTGATCGAGGACGATTTCGGGCATGTCTGGCGCTCGGAAGCGCTGAATAAGGGGGGGGGCATTCGCAGACAAACCACCGCGAATTGATACGACGCAAAGCGAGCCGCGCTGGCCGCACGTCTATGACGACACCAAGCTCGAATCAGGCGCCTCCGTGCGGCGCGTGACGATGAAGGCGCCGGTGTGGCGAAACCGGCCGTTTGGTCGTCCGCCGCGATCGACCCCTCCAATCGCCGCGCGTCCTGCGCCGGTCAATCCGCCCATGTACTTTACCGTCCAAGTGGCGTCCACAACGACGGATCTCGATGAAAGAATCGCGGCGCTCCTCGATCAATACAACCAGCAGGTCGGCAAACTGGAAGACGAGTCGAGAGCCACGCTTGCCCAACTGCGTTGGAAGCTTCTTTGGATCGGCTTGGCGACGTTCGGTGCAACGATCGTGGGTGGATTTGGACTCGTCTGGCTCGGCCTGCGGCCACTGGGCCGCTTGACGGATGCCGTCAGCCGCGTTTCGACCAAGGACTTCCGGCTACCGCTTGACAACGGCCGGAGATTGCCGCATGAATTACAGCCCATTGCCGAACGGCTGACGCAAACTCTGGAAATGCTCAAACGCGCGTTTGCCCGTGAGAAACAGGCTGCCGCGGACATCTCGCATGAACTGCGCACGCCCTTGGCCGCATTGATGACCACGCTTGAGGTCGGGCTCAAGAAACCGCGCACGGGCGAAGAATACCGCGAGGTGCTTGAGGATTGCCGGCTGTGCGGACAGCAGATGAGCCGGCTGGTGGAGCGCCTGCTGGCGCTCGCGCGCCTCGACGCCGGGGTGGACACCTTGCGAACGCAGCAAGTGGATGTGGTTGGACTCGCCGAGCACTGCGCGGCGGTCGTCAAGCCGCTCGCCGAAGCGCGCGGTCTGACGCTGCGGGTTCATCGCAACGGTCCGAGCCCGATGCAAACCGACCCGAACAAACTGTCCGAAGTCGTCACGAATTTGCTGCACAACGCCATTCAGTACAACCGCCCCGAAGGCAGCGTCGATTTGACCGTGGAGCGCGAAAACGGTCATCTCAAGCTGGAGGTACGGGACACGGGAATCGGCATTGGCCCTGAAGCCCGCATGCACATCTTCGAAAGGTTCTATCGCGCCGATCCGTCGCGCCACGCCGACGGTTTGAATGCGGGGTTGGGACTCGCCATCGTCAAGGGTTATGTCGATCTGATGGGCGGGACGATTTCCGTCGAGAGTAGTGAAGGCGTCGGCAGCACGTTCCGCGTGGAACTGCCGATCTCTTAGAACACTATAGTCCTCACGCGGAGCGTGGGACTACCATCGGGATTAGGATGTGTGTTGCGAAATAGAAGGGTCCTTCAATGCTGCTGAATGCAGTCCGGGCAAATAACTGGTGTAAGCCGACGGTTGCGTCCTGGCGAAAGGACCCGGACGTTGTACGGATGCTGCGCGTCCAGCGCGATGATGCCGCCGCTTTCGCGGAACTGGTTGAACGGTATCGCGTGCGTGTATTTGGCCATTTTCTCCGTCGTTTGGCCGACCGCCAGGACGCGGAGGACCTCACGCAGGAGGTCTTCCTACGGCTCTATCGCCACCGCAAGCGTTATCAACCACGAGCGCGATTCTCCACGTGGCTCTTCCACATAACTCACAATCTCGCCTGCAACGCGATTCGCTCACGGCAAAAAAGGCGCTTGGTGCGCCTCGACCCCGTTTGCGGGTCGGAAGAACAAGACGCGCCCAAGGCCTTCCGCCGACGCGGCGACCTCTCCCCTTCCCGATCGATGGAGCAGGCGGAATTGGCCGGCGTGGTCCGCGCCGCCGTTTCCGGCCTTGCCCAGCGCCAACGCACCGCCCTCGAACTGCATCAATTTCATGACCGCACTTATGCCGAAGTGGCTGCGGAACTCGACATGAGCGCCAAAGCCGCCAAGAGCCTTCTCTATCGCGCGCGCGGTCAACTCCGCGAGGCGCTCGCCGGAGTCATGGCGGCACACGTGTGAGCTACTTTGCGGTTTGCACAAGCGAAGCCACAATTGATACTTTGCCTCGTGCGTCTCATCGTTCCATTTTTGGCGTTTTTGCGACCGGGGCTCTCTGAAATCCCCCGGCGACGTCTCGCCGTACGCATGGACTTAGTTTGTCTCCGCCGTTAAAACGAATGTGGAGGTGATCGAACCGGCTCTACTCGTTGGAGGCAACCATGCGCAGATTTTCTATATGGTCGATCCTGGGATGCTTATTGATCGGTGTTGGTGGAGCGCGGGCCGCGGAGAAGGACGATGCTCTCGCCATTCTCAATACGGCGATCAAGGCGCATGGTGGAGCAGATAGGTTGGAAAAAGCGACTCAGATGCTTCGCAAAGGTAGCGGGACCGTAACGCTCTTCGACACGGACTCCGCGATCGCCGATGAATTACTAGTGAGTCTTCCGGATCGCCTGCGTTTGACCATTGAGATCGCCGGCCCGGACAAAAAGCAGAAAGTTCGCGCCATCGTAGTGGCGAACAAAGACAAAGGGTGGCAGGAGAACGGGGGCGCGGTTGACGAATTGAGCGAAGCGCGACTTTCGGAGTTGCATGAGGAGGCGCGTGTTCAATACGTCAGCCTGCTGTTTCCGCTGGCGAGAAAAGACGCGGCGTATGATCTTACGCTGCTGAAGGACGTGAAAATCGATGGCCGTGGAGCAGTCGGAGTCAAAGCATCGCTGAAAGGTCATCCCGATATCAGCCTGATCTTCGACAAAGAGAACGCCTTGCTCTCCAAGGTTGCGCTCAAGACCAAGGAAGGCGGTGTTGAAGTCGATAAAGAATACCTCTTCTCGGAACACAAAGAAGTGGACGGTGCGAAGCTCCCGATGCACATCGCAATCAAGTTGAACGGCAAAAAGTACATCGACCTGAAAGTGGATTCCTATAAACTTCTGTCCAAGGTGGACGAAACAGAGTTTGGGAAGCCTTGAAACACAAGATGGGGCATTGATCATCTCCCGCCCCCAGTCGTTCGGACGGTTGCCTCGGGCCCGAGTTCTGCTCGGTAACGCACCTCCGCGAAACTCTGCCCCGCCGATCTGGCGACGTGGATAGAATCCGTGAGTGTCTGTCTAGACTTGAGTCAGCGAACTGCAACTTTCGAGCGCTGCGCCCACGGCGTGGGCCAAATCCTCGGGGCGGTAGGGTTTGTCCACGAACCCCATGACACCCTCGGCTTCGGGGTCAACGACGTACTTGGCCGCATAGCCGCTCGCGAAAAGCACGCGCACGTTGGGATCAAGTCCCTGTAATCTGCGAAACGCATCCTGGCCGGATAGGCGCGGCATAACCAGGTCCATGATGATCAGGCCGATTTTTCCTTTTTCGCGCTCGTAGATTTCGACTGCCTCGAGCCCGTCCTGCGCCAGGAGAACGTTATAACCGTAACCTTGGAGAATCCGTTGGCCGAGGTTGCGGATCATCGGCTCGTCGTCCACCAGCAGAATCGTTTCATTGCCCTGGCGGGCGGGCAGCGTGGCTTGGATCATGGGCTGCGACTTGACGCCCGGGCGCGGCTGCGCGATGAAACGGGGCAGGTAGATGTCAAATCGCGTTCCTGCGCCGACCGTGCTGCTGCAATCGATCCAGCCGCCGTGTTGATTGACGATGCCGAACACCATCGCGAGGCCCAGACCGGTCCCCTTGCCGGGTTCTTTGGTGGTAAAGAACGGCTCGAAGATTCGCGGCAAGACATCGGGCGGAATGCCGGCGCCGGTGTCCGATACCCGCAAGCGAACAAAATCACCAGGATGGGCTTCAAAGCGAGTTCGCACAAAGTCGTCGTCCAAAACGACGTTCTCGGTCTCCAATTGAAGGACGCCGCCCTCCGGCATGGCGTCGCGGGCATTGATGCAAAGGTTCATCAAGACTTGGCTGATCTGGCTTGGGTCCGCCTGCACGGGCCACAGTTTCGTCGCGCGTTGCATTCGCAAATCAATGCGCGGATCGATGGTCCGGCGCAGGAGGCTCGCGGTTTCCTCGACTGCAACGTTGAGGTTGGCCGGTTCCAGGCACAAGGTGGTGCGGCGCGAGAAACCGAGCATTTTGCGCGTCAGGTCCGCTGCCCGGTGCGCGGCTGTCTCGGTTGCTTCCACCAACTTCAGGTTCGGATCGCCGGCGGGCAGGCTGTCCTGAAGCAAACCGACATTGCCCAAGACGACGGTTAGCAAGTTGTTGAAATCGTGCGCCACTCCACCGGCGAGTTGACCCACCGCTTCCATCTTTTGCGATTGCCGCAATTGTGCTTCCAGGGTGCGCTGTTCCGTCACGTCCCAAAGAATGCCGAGCACACCGACGATTTGTTCTTGGGCGTCGCGCACGGGTGTCTTGATCGTGCGGACGGTGCGCGGCGTGCCATGCCACTGATGTTGCTCTTCACGTTCGAGACTTTTCCCTTCGGCCAGGACCCGGCGATCGTCGGATTGAAATCGCCCCGCCGCATCGGCCGCGTGAAGGTCGAGGTCGGTTTTGCCGACCAAAGCGCTCTCGGCGATTCCCAGCACTTGGCAGAAGCGGCGATTCGCCGCGACGTACCGCAATGCCGCGTCCTTGAGGAAGACGCACTGTTCTAGGTTGTCCGTCAGCGAGCGATATTTGGATTCGCTGGCCAACAGCGCCTGCTCCCAACCTTTTCGTTCGGTGACATCAGCAATGACGCCGTCGAGCCGGACTCTGCCACAGGCTTCCCGCGTGGCGCGCACGCTATTGCGCAGCCATCGCGACCTTCCGTCCGGCAGAAGTACGCGGTATTCAAATTCGGCCGCTGGGGACCGTTCCTCCCTGAATCGGCGGGCGCCCGCCTCCAGACCCGGTATGTCCTCGGGATGAAGAATGCTCATCCACGAATCCGGCCAATGGGTGAAGAACTCCGGCGGGCGGCCGGTAAGCTTGGCGACCACGGGTGAGACATAACCGCTCTGAATGCGGCCGGCGGCATCGACCTCCATGCTCCACAAACAATCCGAAACCGAGGCGAGGACGCGGCGCAGCTCCGATTCCACCTTCTTGAGCTGGTTGTGCGTTTCCCTTTGGTCGCGAACGTCCCGTGCGGTAATCAAGCCGAGCGTCTTGGGGCGGACGTGGAGCCGCGTGATTGTGAGATTGAGAGGAATCCATTCGTTTTCCTGCTTCGTTCGCAGGAGAAAACCCTCCTGGGAATGAAAAACGCCGGTAGTGCGAAAGGCATGTCTTAGGAAATTGACTTGTCCGGACGTCTCTGATCGGAACAAGTTTGCCAGTTGCATGCGGAGCAATTCCTGACGCGGGAAACCGCTCAGACGCTGAACGGTCGGGTTCACGTCCAGCAGCTCTTCCGTGTCGGGATCGAACAGAAAAAGCGCGTCGCCGCTCTCTTCGAACAGCGTTTGCACGAGTTCTTCGCGGTTGAACTTGCTCATTCCTCAGCACCGAGGTCGTGGGGGATTGCCATTGGTCACTTGCGCTTCCAAACCGGTCGTCCGCCTTCGCGTGGCCCGGCAGCCTTCAACAGGGGGGCGAGATTGCCGCCGTCGGCGTCCATGATGTAGAGTGAGCCGGTGTCCTCACCGGAATTGGTGTGCTGGAAGATGATGCGTGCGGCGTCGCGCGACCATGAAGCGAGGCTGTTGGAACCTCCCAGCTTGGTCAATTGGCGGTGATTCGATCCATCGGCATTGCAAGCGAATACCTCAATTGAAGCGCCCACAGAGCCTCCATAGGCGAGGCGTTTGCCGTCGGGGGACCAAGCGGGGAAAAGGTAACCGTACCTGTTTTCCGGCGCGCCCAGATCGCGGACGTTCTTGCCGTCGGCATCCATTACTAACAGGCGAAGGCCCGGTTCGCCCTTGGTATACCCCGCATACGCGATGTTCGCGCCGTCCGGCGACCAAGCCGGGTCGGCGCTAAAGCTGGCCGCATCTGTGAGCAGAACCGGATCCGATCCCTCCGCGCTCATCAAGTAGATCGCGCCCTCGTTGACCACATTGGAGACGAAGAGGATGCTTCGACCGTCGGGCGACCATGCAGGGGCGCGGTTGTACTCGCCGCCGGTGGTGAGGCGCTTGAGGTTTTCGCCATCGGCATCGACGACGTAAATGTCCATGCCACCGTCGCGATCCGACGCAAAGGCGATTTTGCGGCCATCGGGCGAGGGGGCGGGAAACAAGTTGCGCCCCTGATTGTCAGTGACGCATGCGGCCTGCCCGCCTGCCGGCCGGAGAATGAAGATGTTGGTGTTCCCGGTGCGGTCGGAGGAATAGAGAATCTCATCATTGCCGGGAAATGGAGCCGACCACAGCGGGTTGTCGAATGTCACTGGTGTTGGATCGTCGGCGTGAAGATCCTGGTTTCCTGGATTCGCCAATCCGATCGACAGTAGTACGAGAGCGGCCACTGCGGCCGTCCCGATGACCAGAATGGGGCCGCGGCGGGACTGCGGTCTCGACTGCTCCAGGGCTAGTGCCAGAGCCCTGCGAAGTTCCTCGACCGCACCATAGCGCTCATCGGGATCGCGTGCCAGTCCCTTGGCTAGGACGTCGTTGACCGCGCGTGGAAGGCGTGGATTGTTTTCCGTGGCGGGAACGTATACCCGGCTCGGCAATCGGCCCGTGAGCATTTCGTAGGCGACGGTCGCCAGAGAAAAAACGTCGCAGCGCTGATCGAGGGATAGGCCGTGCCGCTGTTCCGGCGAGCAATAGTCGACGGTGCCCAAATACTGCGAAAATTCCGGTTGAGCGCGCGCGCTGGCTCGAGGCGAAGCCAGTCCGAAGTCGGTGATCTTGATGCCGCCGTCCGCCGTGCAAAGCACGTTTTCCGGCTTGAGATCAAGGTGCAGGATTCCCCGCTGATGAATGTAAGAAAGGGCTTGGGCAATGGCGTCGAGAATCGGCGCCGCCTGGTGGGCGGGCAGAATCCTCCCTGGCTGCATCTTGCATCGGAGCGTGGCGCCTTCCACGTACTCCATAATCAAATAGTGATGACCGGGAACGTGGCCGCAGTCGTAAATCGTCACCACGTGGGGGTGGGCAAGGGCGGCCATCAACCGCGATTCACGTTCAAAGTGCGATAGGTCGCTGGGCTCACCGGCAATGGGATTGAGGAACTTAACGGCGACGGTGCGCTGAAGATTGATCTGGGTGGCCCGGTGGACCTCACCCATGCCTCCTTCGCCAATCTTGTCGAGCAATTGGTAGCCGGGGATCTGGCGCGGGATTTCCGCTTGGCAGGAATTCTGTCCTTCCACCACAATTACGTCCTCTGTATCGACCGTTGAGGGTCGGCATTTTCAAAGCATGGAAGACCAAATTAACTATACTCCACGGTTTTCGCCGTCGGCGAAAATCCTAGCCGGAAGTGACGTTCACGTGTCACGCGGGATGGAGGACGTAATGCGTTCTTTGCAATGAAAGGCGGGGAATTCAATTTCGCATAGAAGGAGAAAGCGGGCGACGCGATTCGAACGCGCGACCGGAGCGTTGGGAACGCTCTGCTCTACCACTGAGCTACGCCCGCAGGATCATCGCTGATCTTAGCCGTCTCCCACAGGTCTGACAACCAAAGAAGGAGAAGGGTCTACCGGTCGATTTCCCCCATGACAATGTCGATGCTGCCGACGATGGCGGGAATATCGGCGATCAGGCAACCGCGGCAGAGTTCGTCGCAGAGGCTGAGGTTGCAGAAACTCGACGACTTGGCGCGCACGCGCAGCGGCACCGAATCCTTGCTGGGCCGGCCGACGACGTAGAAGCCCATTTGACCGCGCGGGCACTCCGTCTCAACATACGCTTCGCCGGCGGGCAGGTGCTTGGGCAGATCGGCGCGGTGCGTTCCCTGAGCGGTGGGATAGCGCTTCAGCCCCTGCTCGCACAATTTGATGCTCTCGATGACTTCGAGCATGCGGACGTAGAATCGGTGCCAGCAGTCGCCGATGACCGATTCGGGTGGCGCCTCGGGAAACGGCGGAACGATTGCCCTGAAGTCGTAGGCCCCATACCCGCTATAGGGCTCAATCTTACGCAGGTCCCAATCCGGGTCGCCGGACGTGCGGTTGAGGGAGCCGCGCAACATCGGGCCGGAGCAGGCGTGGGATATGGCAAGATGCTTCGGCAGAATTCCAATCTTCGCGGTACGCGACACAAAGATATGGTTGCGCGTGAGCAACGTGTGGTATTCCTCGATCCGCGGCTTGAGGTAGTCGAGGAACTCTTGGAGACGCTGCGTCCAACCGGATGGCAGGTCGTCGTGCACCCCGCCGATGGTGATGTAGCTATAGGTGAGTCTAGCGCCGCACACCTCCTCGAAGAGATCGAGGATCATTTCCCGTTCGCGGAATGCATAAAGGAACGGGCTGAACGTTCCGAGGTCGAGTCCATAGGTGCCCATGCCGACGAGGTGGCTGGCGATGCGATTGAGTTCGGCAATGATGACGCGAATAACCTGAGCCTTTTCTGGAATCTCCATCCCGCACAGTTTTTCAACTGCCAGTGCGTAGCCGAGATTCATGTTCATCGCCGCCAAGTAGTCCATGCGGTCGGTGTACGGTATGAACTGAATGGCGGTGACGTTTTCGCCAATTTTCTCAGCACAGCGGTGAAGGTAGCCCATGTGGGGCACGGCTTCGGATATCACTTCGCCGTCGGTCCGTAGCACCAGGCGCAAGACGCCGTGGGTGCTCGGGTGCTGCGGACCCATGTTGACGAGCATCTCGTCGGTGCGAACGTCGAATTCGACAATCGTGGGGTCGGCGACGGTGGCCATGTGGTCAACCCTTTGTTTCGTAAAAGACCACTCAGGGAAACGAGCGGCTTGGGTATTCAGCGCCCGCGAATCCCATGGTACTCAAGCGGGAATTCATAATCCTTGCGCAGCGGATGCCCAACCCAATCATCGGAAAGCAGAATGCGCGTCAAATCGGGATGCCCCGTGAACCAGACTCCCGTGAGGTCGTAGACTTCACGTTCATGCCAGTTGGCAATGTTGAAAAGCGAAGCGAGCGACGGAACCTCGGGCAGCTCTCCGGCTTTGTCGTCCTTCCAGCGCGGGAGAATCACCTTCACGACAAACCGGTGCTTGTTGCGGAAACTCTGAAAATGATAGACCACTTCCATGTGGGGATCGAATCCCGCCTTGGCCGCCTTCTTCGGGTCCGGTTCAAGGTAATCGACCCCGCTCACGCAGTTGAGCATGTCGAAACCAAGACGCGCGTCGTCCCGAAGATACCGGCATATTTCGACCAGGTCCGTGGGCGTAACCACCACAAACGGGTCTTTCGCCTCGAGGTTCTTGGCCTTGATGCGGTCCCCGAACTTCTGATCGAGTATCGAAATGATCTCAGCGGAGGTCATGCGGGGCCTTTCGTTCGTGTGGCTATCGCGACAGCTAGAATTTTCGCGTCTAAACTGCACCGCCCAACTCCGCCGGCAAGAGCGTGTAACCGGTGCGTGAAGGAATCGGGAGATCGGTTTGCTGGTTTTTCGTGAGGTCTTTCATCCCTCTAACCTTGTCTTGAATTCGCATCAGCCCTTCCAGCAGCGCTTCGGGGCGTGGCGGGCAACCGGGAACGTACACGTCCACTGGCACGACCAGATCGACGCCTTTCACGACGTTGTAGCCGTACTTGTAGTACGGTCCTCCACCACAGGTGCAGGCGCCCATCGCGATGACAAACTTGGGGTCGGGCATCTGGTTATACAGTCGGCGAACGCGGCTCGCCATTTTGTAATTGACGGTGCCCGCGACGATCATTAGATCGGCTTGCCGCGGCGTAGCGCGGAACGCTCCCGCGCCGAAGCGATCGATATCGAAGCGCGATGCCCCAGTGGCCATCATCTCGATCGCGCAACACGCCAGGCCGAACGTCATCGGCCACATGCTCGATTGGCGCGCCCAGTTGATCGCTTGCTCGAGCGAAGTGGTGATGACGCTCTCTTCAAATCGTCCTTCAAGCCATCCCATGAAAGGCCTCCCAAATCGTCCGCCGATTGTTTCGCTCAGTGCTCGTGTCCGGCGCCGACTAGTTCCCGTTCCAACTGAACCGGCGCAGTCTTCGGCGGGGGACCAGTGACGGCCGGTTCTCTTTCGGCCAACGTGGATCGCACCCACGCCAGGTCGCCGCGCTTCCACAAATAGGCAAAGCCAACCAACAGTACGCCGAAAAAGACGAGGATATCCGCGAAGGCAAGGACGGAGAGTTGCCCGGCCGCTTCTTTCTCCTCCGGCGTAGCGCCCGCATCCTTGTTGGGACGATCGAAAACCTGAAGCAGGTCATTTTGGGCAGTAGCCGTTTGACCGGGATTGTCCGTGGCGTCTCGCGTCAGCGCGTTCGCCTGTCCGAACACAACAGCCCAAGGAAAGAAGAACGCCACCTCCACGTCGAAAACGACGAACAGCAAGGCCACGACGTAAAAGCGAAGGTCGAATTGAATCCAGGCGCTGCCGATGGTCGGCTCGCCGCATTCGTAGATGGTGGCCTTTTCGGCATCGGGCTTGGCGGGGCGGATGAGTTTGCCCGCCATCAAGTGAACGAAGATGAACCCCGCGCCGACCGCGACAAAGAGGAGCATATAACCGACCAGCTGCGTCATGGAATGCCTCTCCGCCCGTTTGGGAAGCCTTCACGTGCTTTGAACCGGAACTCCCAGCTTCTGCCTGCCTGCGAAGCCCTTGTTGAGTTCGTGCCAATGTCCCACTTCCTCTTCGCCAAGCCGCCAGCAAAGATAAACCTCGTGGCCGTCGATCCAGCCGGGAAAATCGATGAGGCCGGTAAACGGATCCTTGAGTTCGATCCCCAATTCGACGAGTTCCCTCATGCAGTCGCGCATGCGGTCTTCGTCGCGTTCCATCTCGGTCTGAACGTCCTGAATCTCTTCGCGATGGGCTTCCGAAAGGCCGTTGTTCTCCAACGGTCCCAACCGCCGTACTCGTTCTTGGCGATCGGTTAAGCTGTGGGCGAGCGTGGCGATATCCTGAACAATCGCTTTTACCAACGGCAAGGCCGCGTTGGCCTCGGCGGGCGTAAAAAACTTCTTCCTCTTTCGGGCCTTCCTTTTGCTTGTCATGGCGACCACCTTCCCGGTTGCGGACTCAGGGCGAATTCAACGCTATTTCTTCACGGCGGCCGCAGCGGGCTTCTCCGGCGCCGGCGGGTCCGGCGGTTTGGTCCACACGGGCTCGAACGCCAGCTTGGACGCCGACACCGCCGTCGGGTTCAGCGATGCCTGACCCCACGCCGTTTCAAGCGGCAGCTTGGCATAGTCCACAATGCAGCCGTCCCGGCTATAGCAGCTGATGTCGTACGTGGAACCCATGAAAATGCAATCCACCGGACAGGGATCCACGCATAAAGCACAGAACATGCATTTGGTGTAGTCGATCTTGAAGCCGTTGACGCGGAACCCCTTGCCCACCGGATTCTTGACCTTTTCGATGTAGATGCAATCGATCGGGCACGCGCGGGCGCATTTGTCGCAGCCGATGCAGGTGGTCAGATCAAATCGGTGGAAACCCCGATAACGAGGCTTTACCGGCACCGGAAGCTCGGGGTACTCGAACCGCTGCGTGAACGTGTTCCGTCGATAGGTCTGGAAGAAATACCAGAGCGTTACATACATCCCCTGGCCGACGGTCTTGATGGCCACAAATACGTTGTTTAGCCATGCGATCATGAAAAACTCGCTCGCTCAGCGCCGTTTGCCGTAATTGGATTCTGCTATCAGTAAACTATAAGACCGCATTCCAGTCCGCAAGATGGTCCGGCCACGCCTGAAACCGGTGGGAACGAATTGAGGGCGAAAGTATTGCGTGGCCAAAAGGGATACCCCGTACGCATTTGGCGGGACGATATCGACGACCGGCAATTTCGCGCCCCGGATGCATCACTGCGGATTTATATGCTATGTTTCATTATCCGGTGTTAGCGATTCTATTTTGCACTGGTTGCCCGCGTCCTTCAGCGGTGGTGAGGGCGGCCCATGAACCGTACACGTGGCGAAGCGAACGACCCAGGCCAACCTTCATTGATTGTCCAGCACGGGAGTACTCCGCGCAAATGGCGGCCGCTCAAGGCCGACGTAACCGTGGTTGGACGGGCGCGGACCTGTGACATCGAACTCGCCTCCGAGCAAGTCGCCCCCGTACATTGCATTATCGCACGCACCAGCAATTCCTGGCTCATCCGCGATTGTGGAAGCCCCGTCGGCACTTATGTCAACGGTCAGCTCGTCCATGAGATCGCTCTGACCCACGGCGACGAGATTCAGCTGGGCACCTTTTCATTCACCATCCATCTGCCTGATAGTCCGAGCATGCCCACTCCTCCCTCCGCTGATGCGGCTCAGCCTCCTCCCGCCCAAACGTCTCCGCGTTCGCGCCAAAAACTTGCGAAGCTCGCGCTCAACTTGAGGCGGCGATTGCATAACGCTCAAGCGCGGCTCGCCGCAAAACCGAACGCTTCGGCCCCGCCGCGCGCCGAGCCGGCGCCACCAAACCACACTGCCCAAGCGCAAGCTCGCGATGCCGAATCCGGCGCTCGGCACGATGATGCGGCTCGCCAGTTTGCCGACGAGCGCGAAGCGATCTCCGAGGCCTGCGCCTGCCTTACCGCCCGAGTGGAACGCGCCGAGCGCGATCTTGCTCTGCGCGTGCAGGAAACCGAGATTGAGATCAAGAGAGCATTGGATCAGGTAAAGCAAAAATGCGAGCAAATGCTCCGAGAGGCAAGCGTTAAGCCCGAACCACCCGCTTCCGTGAAAAGCGAGAGCGAGGCGCCGAATCCGGAAACCCCGGCTGCCGAGGACCATGCGCCTCCTCATCCGGAGCCCACGCCCATTCCGACCGAGGAGATCGAGAAACTGCTCCAGCGCGGCAAGGAACTGGACGCCTTCGCGGCTCACCTCAAGCGCGAGCGTCTTGCCATCCGGGAACGCGAAAAGGAATTGGCCGGCGAACGCATCCGACTCACGCAATTGACCCAGACCCTGACCCATGAGCGAGAAAATCGGCGCAAGGATGAAACCGGCGCGCCCCGCAAATCGCCCGCTTCCGCGCGGCAGGCCAACAACCCCACGGCCGCTTCCATCTAGACCGCAGCCATTTCGCTCCACGGCAAGCAGCTGGAACAGCACACCAGCCAAGATTCATTCACTCAAGACGTGACACACAAGCACACCGGCGCATTGCAATTGGGAACCATCCCCAATCCGCTCAAAATGAGCGCAGATTGCTGCCGATGAGCGCCGATTGGCGCACGATCCCGCGTCCCTTTCCGGATTCATTCACCGTTCTTGTCGATTCGTTCACGCCGAAATGGCCTCAGCTGAACCGTCAGCTGCCGTTCCAGCTGCCGCCGCCGGCACGGCAAATGGCTGATTCGGGGAAGCAGCGACGCGTACGTCCCGTCTGCCGGACGGGACCTGGGACGTCCGAAAGATCCCGCTCGGCAAGCGGGACCTACTGGACTCGTAGCACGGC
>Ga0207116_10234_pt1 | contig 15331 bp, 12 predicted proteins | sample Alteio_BWMinHeat_44_FD_153550 | JGI IMG/M metagenome (GOLD analysis project Ga0207116, IMG submission 153550) | Enriched cells from forest soil in Barre Woods Harvard Forest LTER site, Petersham, Massachusetts, United States -... | ecosystem: Environmental > Terrestrial > Soil > Temperate forest >... | reverse complement strand
GCCCATGCTGGCTTTTGGCCTGCCGCGTGCCCCGATGGCGATTGCCGATCTTGTCCATGCTCTTTCGAAGCGCCCTGTTAGCCTCCGTGCCTGACCCCTCCGAGGACGCCATGCTCGTTGTCATGCAAAGCCACGCCACGCCGCAACAGATCGAAGCGGTGGTGGCGACCGTTCGTCAAATGAACCTGACTCCGCATCCGCTTCCCGGATCGACGCGCACCGCCATTGGCATCACTGGAAACCTGAGCGCGGTCGATCCTCGCGCATTGGAACTTCTGCCCGGCGTCATGGAGTTGATCCGCGTCACCAAGCCGTTCAAGCTGGTCGGCCGCGAGATGCACCCCGCGGATACGACCGTCACACTCGCGCAGACGACCATTGGGCCAGGCACTTTCACGCTCATCGCCGGCCCTTGCTCGGTGGAAAACGAGTCGATGATCGCGAAGACTGCGGAATTCCTGATGGAACGTGGGGTCCGGCTCATGCGCGCCGGGGCTTTCAAGCCGCCGAAGCATAGCCAGTCGCTGCGTGCCTGATCCTCGGATGTCATGCGTAGGAGCACCTCATGCGCATGCCAGCCGAGAAAGAGAAAGTAAATCGCGACGCCGAATAGCCAGAGTGCGCCTTCCAAGCGGCGCTTGTGCCAGAATGCAACGCCGCACGCGAGCAAGCAATAGGGAAGGGCGAGTTCGCGAAAGAAGAGCGCCAGGATCCCAATCGCAATCGCGGGATAACGCCGGCCAAGACCAAGCAAGCCGAGAGATAGGGCGATGAGCATGGACGCCCAGAGTTCCTGAGAATAGATGCTGACGGAGTCCCAAGTCCACATCGCAACACCGATGAGGAAGAATCCGCCAACGACCGCTCCCGCCACGCCAAGGTCCCGCGAGTCCACCCGGAAATTGGCGACAAGCGCGGCGAGGGCAATGAGCATGAGAAGTCCCCGTCCCCAGGCATCACTTGGGAGAATGCCCAGCACCCAGGCATACGTCGGCGTGCGGAAGTTGAACGGCGAACCCGTGGGAAAGCGATGGGCGCGCATTTCGCGAAACGCGGCCTCGTGGTAGTTTTCGCCCGCGCGAACGTGCTCCGCAAGCCGGCGGAAGAGGAGGAAATCATCGCCGCTCGCAGGATCATCCTCGGGTACGGCGAGCTTGGGAGGCCTGGTGTCGTACGCAAACGCGGTGAAGAGAAGCATGCCTGTCGCAGCGCATAGCAGCAAACCGACCGCCAACGCTTGCGCGCGGTTCAGGTCCGCGAATCGGCTGCGGTACGGGCCGGTAGGCATCGTCGAATCGTCCTGGGATGCATGGCGTGGGAGTCTCCCAAGGATAGTTCACCCGGCAGCGGGAAGCAAAAACGAGCCGAGGTGGATACCCCTCACATCTCGGCACCCAACTATTTCGGCGTGTGTTGGGCGCCTTGGAATTTCACCTTGCCCTCGAATCGGTCCACAAGGGCCATGATGGCACCGTCCGTTGGTTTGGGTTTAGGGTCGCCTTCGCGCGACTCGACAGGCTCCCAATAGAGGTAGTGCACAGTCAGTTCTTCCTTACCGACCTCAAGCTTCCCCATCACGATGCCGCGAGGATGGACCTTTTCCAGCCGGATGACGACCAACATCTGCGTCTTCCAATCGATGTTCTTTACCTTCAAAGCTTTGGTCACATCGTCCATCACCGTTTGCTCGCCGTCGTCTTTCTTCTTGTATGGACTCGCCGCGACCAATTCGGCCGTGCTGCGGACCACGAATTCCTTGCTCGGTCCCGTCGCGTATGGCCAGGGCGCTTGAGCGAGTGCCGTGACTTGTGGGTCCGCTCCACAGGCAAGCGTCAAGGAAATAAGGACAAGGCCAATGGCCATGGTTGACTCCGGTTTGAGGCGCGGAAGAGGCATCAACAATTCATTTATGCTACTCGAAATTAGAATCCTCTACGCGAACCAAACTAGGATTCGGTCTTGCCTCCTCCATCCGGACCAGCTAGTCTTAGGCGTTCGCAAGAGGGATAAGCCTGTGGGAACATGGAGGTTCCAATGATCAACAACTTGCCAAACCCGTCGTCGCGTGCATCGCTTGTCAATCCGGGCCAAGCTCGGCAGGTGCTCGGGGCGTTGGGGCTGCTCATCGCCCTGTGCGGCAACCGAAGTTGCATCGGCATTATCTTGCAACAAGCCCGATCCGAGATCGCAAGCCTGCTGCACAGCGAAGAACAGGCTGGCCGGCTCGACTCATCTCACGCGGCGTGAAACGATTACATCAGTTCATTTTGATCGGTTCGCTTCTGCCGCTTTCGTGGCTCGGCATGATGCTCGTTCATGAACTCGGGCATGTACTTGGCGCCTGGATTACGGGCGGAACCGTTGACAAGGTGGTCGCTCAGCCCTGGACCATTTCACGCACCGATTTGACGGACAATCCGCACCCCCTCCTCGTCGCCTGGGCAGGGCCTGTCGGCGGCGTTTTGATGCCGCTGGCCGCGCTGGGTCTGGGGCACGTCTGCCGGGTCCCTGGAATCTACCTGTTGCGTTTCTTCGCGGGTTTCTGCCTGATCGCCAACGGCGCATACATCGGCGTCGGCTCATTCGACGCCGTGGGAGATGCCGGCGATTTGGCTCGCCACGGCGCATCCATGTGGCATCTCTGGACGTTCGGCCTCGCGACGGCGCCGGTGGGCGTGTACCTCTGGCACGGACAGGGAAAACACTTTGGAATGGGCAAGGGGGAAGGAAACGTAAACACCGTGGCGACGTACGTCATTTTCTCATTACTCGTCGGCGTGGTTGTCGGCGAGATTATGTTCGGCGGAGAATAGGGCATCCTGTCAATTAGCACGGCATCGGCGCATGCCGTGACTATTTCTTCCGATCCAAGTTCCTCTTCAACTCCGCCGAATCGAATTCCACTTTCGCGCCGTCCTTGGGCACGTCCACCTTGGCCGACCAAAGGATCGCATTGACGACGAGCCGGCGAAAGTTCTCGTCGCCCCAGTTGGCGTGGGTGTGACCCCCGGTGAAGCCGAACGACCGGCCCTTGTCGGCGCGTTCGTAGGCCCACGCCACGGTTTCCTCGCGGCCTTTGTGGGCCTTGGCTTCGTCCGTGCCGCGCGTATCGTCCGGCGGGGTTGCCTTCAGAATCGGCGTGAGGCCCTTTTGCGTCGTATCGAAGCGGATGCAATAGTACCACTCGTCCCGAATCGCGAATGGTTTGACGCCGTGGGTGATCGCGTGCTCGGGCAACTCCTTGAAATCGGCTTTCCAGTGCGGATTGATCGAATAGCCGGTCTCATAGTATCCGCCCAGCCAACTGAAAACGCGCTCGCGGCTCTTCTTGGGATACTCGACCGCATAGTGCAGATTGACGAACCCCGCGCCGTCGTCCATCAGCTTCTGGATCACGTCCGGGCGGTCCTTTTGCAGGACCGGATGGTTGTCCCCGCCGTCCATGTAAAAGACGACGGCCTTAGCATCCTTGAAAGTTGCCTTGGGGTCCTTCGGCCAGTCGTCGCGAGCCATCACGGGATAGACGCCGGGAGTTTGTTCGAGAAGTTTCATAAGGATGGAGCAGCCGGCGAAGAACTCGTGATCGCCGGGCCCGTGGCTCGTGTGCCCCGCGACGAGGACAATCTTGGTCAGCTTGGGATCGGTTGGTTGCTTCTCAAGCGGCACGCCCGATTGGTCGAACGGATCGACCTCGGCCGCGCCAACCCAAGCGCCGGTGAGGCTGCAAAGAGTCACGGCTAGGGCCATTGCTCCAATGTACTTCTTCATCAAGATGCTCCCCTTGGTTCACGTTTAGATTAGCCGCGCCTTCAGTCCTTCGGCTTGCCTTCTTTATTTCGCAGTTCGAGATGCACTCGCGCCACGTCGCCCATATATCCGCGGCTAGGATAGTCCACGGCGGCATTCGTCATATGCTCCCGCGATTTCTTTTTGTCGCCTTCAGCCTCGTAATAGAGACCGAGGTAAAGATGAGCGTAGAAGAATCGCAATCCGCGTTCGTCGTCGGACGCCTTGCCCTCTTCCACGGCCGCGAGCACGTCCTCCGGTTTGGCTTTGCCCGCGAATAAGTCGTACACGCGCATGAGCGGAATGCGTTTGTCCTCGCCGACCTTGAGCAATCCGGCCCTCGCCTTTTCCACGCCGTCCTTACGGGCCATACACATGTAGCGCCAGACTACATTCTCGACGTCCGCGCCGTCCACGTCCTGGTAGGCCTCAAACTGCTTGGCGCCATCCTCGTACCGGCCGACATAATAGTACGAAATGCCGCGTTTCCAGTGTTTCGGCATCTCCTTGGGCGCCTGTTTCAGGTAGGTGTCGAAATCCTCGATCGACTCTTTGATCTTACCGATCCGGAACCGTTCGCTGCCTCGGCGGTCATAGGCCTCCGCCGCCTTCGGGTTGAGCTTGATCGTCTCACTGAAATCGGCGATCGCTTCGGCGTGTTTGTCGAGAGATTCGTACATCTTGCCCCGTACCAGGAAGGATTGGGAATTCTTCGGGTCAAGCTCGATCGCCTTGGTTGCAAGCTGGATCGCCTCTTTCGGTTGTTTCTTCTCCCATGCCACGTTCGCCCTCGCCAATACTTCGTCCGCGGTCTCATCGCCTTGAACGCACGTTGTTAGGCAACAAATCATGGCGCCAGCGAGAACTGCGATCAGGATTGAAGCGTCCACGGCCGGCCCTCCGAGTGTAAATGTGTGTCCAGACTAAACCGCATTGTAACGAGCGAACTCAGAGACTCGATCAAAAAAACCTCGCGAGATTGAATGGAACGGCGGTTTGACCACGGCCGAAGCACGGCCTACACTCCTATAGGCCCGATTCCCTCCGTTTCCACGCGAGCCGCATTCATGTCGGACGACAACATCAAGCTTGACCCGCGCTTTAATATGGCGCCGGCGACCGTCGAGCGCCGGGCGGTGCGCCGCCATTCGTGCGTGCTCCGCATCACCTGCTATCAGATCACTGGGCAAGGGACTGACCCTTGGACGGCAGCCGTGCGCGACATCTCTGAATCGGGCATCGGAATCGTCCATAGCCAACCAATCGAGAATGGCGCGTTCTTGGTTTTGGAGGTGCCGTTTTCAAACGAGAATGTCGCGCGATCCCTCGGCGCGTCGGTGATCCATAGTACGCCGCGTCCTGAAGGTGGATTCGCGATCGGCTGCGTGTTTGATCAAAGGCTCTCGGAAGCGGATCTAAAGTTGCTGCTAGATGACAACCTGCTGGATCTATAACGCCACTCGCGCGACGAGTCGACGAATTCATCTCACCCAATCAGCCACCGAGCTAAGCTGAAGAACATCGCCAGAGCCAAGGTGCTGACCAGGCACCGCGCAATCGGCCCGCCGGCGATCCGCGACGCCCATCTCACGCGGCCCAGAGCGAATGGTACAGCAATGCCAAAAACGGCGGCCGAAAGGACGCCGCCTGCCACAGAGATTCCCAGCGCTAGTGACAACATCGAGTTTCCCTTCCACGCCATCGTCACTCCGCCAACAACCAGCGCGGACACCACGCCCAAGATCGCTGCCGCGAGCACTTCCACGCCGAGTGTATGGAATAGGTCACGCACATTGGGGCGCTGTCCCTGAAGGCGGACTGTGCTTAGCGCGACGGACTGAAGCGTCATGCTTTCCGCCAAAGCCGCGACGAGGGGAACAAATGGCGCTAACACGGCGAGGGCGGTTGGCTTCAGGTGAAAAAACCCGGTGACGAGCGCTACCAATAGACCTCCACAGATCGTGCAAAGCAACCACGGCAACCGGTTCCACATCGAGACAAACGAAACACACGGTTGGCCGGAGGCGATCCGAACGCCGGTCAGCTGAAATACCTCGTCTGCCGCGGCGCCGATCGGAATGGCGCAGGTGGCAGCTGCCGTCCCGATCGCCAGGGGAACGTGCTCGAGCACTGCGGGAAGGAGTTTCCCGGCTTGTGACGTTTCCTCAGTAAGCCTCCTGCGATACTCAGGTGGAACGAACGTATCAAGATAGAACTGTTGATACTCAGCCCTGCGCGCCTCATCCGTGCAACCGCCGACAACATCGAGCCACGCGAGCAACCGAGAACCGTGGTCTTGGTACTCGGTCCCGTCGGGGTAGAAGCTGTGGAAAAAGCCCACAAAATCGACCAGCACTTCTCTGATCAATCCTTGCGGCTCGATGAAGCGCTCGAAATACCGCTTGAGAATCGCGATTAGGTCGAGATCGCGATGGTTGCACGCCGCAATGATGGCCGGGCTGGCGTCGGCTGCAATGCCCGTTGCCTTCTCGAAGTGTTCCCGAAGCACGACCCACTCTGAAATGATTTCGGCGATCTTCACTGGAATCGACCGGCCGGGGCGGTCCTTGGCCGACGCAAGCTCGAGCAGGAGTGTATTCTGGTGAGCGTCCACCCGAAGCAGAACGTCCTGATTGATTTGGCTGCACAGTCGCGCCCAAATGGATTCCGCTTCGTCGCCGAGACCGCGGAGCATCTCGAGCAATTGTCCGAGGTGATTGTCGCGATCCCAAAATTCGTCTTTCTTGCGGGAGAAGGCGTCAAGCGAATTCAGAAGCCACTCCAGGGTCTCCGCGCGGACCGAGCACCCACTATTTAGCAGGCGGCCGAGGAAAACCTCGCTTTGCGGATCGTCGGGTCGAAAGAGGCGGGCGAGGATTACCCGTCGCTGTGTTTCATCGACGAGAAGCTTGAATTGCTCCCAAAAAGAGCGGATGAGCGCGTCGTCGCCCTCGTGCAGACGCCGGACGGCATAAGCCCTTGTCGCGGTCCGAGCAAGGGCATGGCAAAGTGCTAGCACAAACCATTCCCTTGGCAGGTCTGAGAGCGCGAATTGATCGAGTTCGTCGGTGGAGCAGTCGCGAAGGAGCGCGTTGAGCGGCAGGCGTTGGTCGATGGGGCTTAGCTGAAGGCATCGCAGCTCGCGCAACAGCGGGAAGCGAAGCTCCGCCGCATACGGCGGTTCGGGAACGATCCTTTGGAACGTGTCACGAAGGCGAGCCGGTTGGCCGCCGAGAATGGCGCTGATCAATTTCCAATGAGGCTGCCAGGTCGCCGGAGATTGCCCGCGCATTACCGTTGCGGCGCGCTGCTCTAATTCGGTCAAGTTGTCGCGTAGCAGCTCGCCAAATTCCTCACGCAAGCTCGCGTCGGTGAGGCTACCATCGCGGACCAAAGGCCAAATCATGTCGCGGTGGCGTTCCAGGATTGACGGTCCGCACGATGAGCGTTTCAGCGCGATGAGGTCCTCCGCGTTCGCCTTGCCGGATGCCATTAATCGTGACAGTTTGGCCGCGTGCAGCGCGTCCTTGAAAGAAACGAGCGAGGTCGCCGTCTTTCCTTGAAGTCGGTGCACCTTGTCGATGGTTCCCCATTCGCCGCGCGTGGCCAAGTCAATCCACTCGTCAATCGGAAGTTCACCATTCTCCATTAGCTCCGGCGAATACTTGTTGCTGAACGTGTCCAGGGCAAATCCCCGCGTTGTGTAATACTCCTCCTCGAGACCCTGGCTCGGATCGGCCAGATAGGTGCCGACCACTTGGGTGTGCTTGTAGGAGCGCAAGTCGCGGTGCGCGTGCTCGTAGGTGGAAAACGTGAGGTTCTTCGCCAATGCCTGGGGAAGCAGACGGGCGACCGCGTAGAGCAAGAGGGCGGTGAATCCCGGTTCGGCGAGCAGGTAGAAACGTCCCCGCGCCGCGGTCGGCCCGGCTTGCAATGCAAGCAGGCATCCTCGCAGCGCTAGACTCAGAAGCTCCCTGCGCCGCTCCGGCAAACCGGCGAGGCGAGGAGGAAAGATCAACGTGGCCAAATCGGCATCGTCTGAATCCACGGCAGCCTGTAGCAACGCGGTGACTGCCGCGTCGCACACCACCTCGCCGTTCGGCACGCGCTGAAGGGGGGCGACGTCTTTGTCCGTCGCCGGTGGATGATATCCCATCATCCAACCGGTCGACGCCCAAGCGGCCAGCGCCTCTCGCGGATGGAGCGACGAATGAACGAGAATATGCGACACGAAGTTGTTCGGCCGCCCCCGGCCATCGTCCATAAGGGGAACGGAATGCACCAATGCGCTGCGTCCGCCGGGGATTCGCACCAGCGCCAGCCGCCGTGGTGCGGCGGACGCCGAGGCTTGGCCTTCTTTCATGCCCAGCGGCGAACGATAGAACGGATACTCCTGAGCGAACCGGAGGAGCAGTGGATCACGCGTGGACGCGGCCCGGATGGTGAAGCCCGCTTGGCGAAATACGCCTTCGTCGTAGAGACAGTGCGTAACCTGCAACTGGTCGATTCGACTGCCCGGTTTCTCAATCGGCGCTGCCGGTGGCGTCATCAACATTGCGTTTTCCACGAGCTTGCAACCTCCAGCTGAGAAACTGTGCCGTCTCCGTTGACCCGGTCGGGTTGGAAAGGGAAGAACTATAGAATGCAAGTTTGTGAATTGTGTGAAGACTCTATATGGAACTGAGGAGACAGATCGGGAGATTTGGCCAAATTCATTTCATCGATCATCACACACATACGATTTCATCTCTGTGCCCACAACGGCCCTGTTCGGACGCACCAATCGGCGCTCATCGACCGCAATCCGCGCTCATTTGCGGCCTGTGTCGCACTCCCACAGGTGAATTCATTTCAACGAATCGGCGATTCGTTTCAGCATATTGAAACGAATAATGAGCGCCTTTTGCGTCCGATTCGACCGGATGGCCCCGGCCAAGGTTACTCAAGAAGCCCGCTTGAGTGCTGAAGGGTTCGGCTCCACATACACTCTTCTCTCTGTTTTGTAATATCCCTCACTCCCTCCACACATTTCGGGTTTAGGTTTCCTCCTCCAAATTTAGCAAAGTGAAAACTTGGTGACTGTGATCGTTGGGTCGCAGGTTGGTGTGCTGCATTTACGCGGTTTTGCGGCAGAAAACGGCCCTACTGCCGGTACTCCAACCCGTGAATTGCAAACATGGATCGGCATTCTCAACGGGCAGCTGAGAAACGAAGGAATGATGACCGACGATTTCGGGCGACTGAGCGAAAGATGCACGACCGATTTTTCAAGTCGGCCAGCGCGTGTCCTCCATAAATATGTGCCGCGTTCGCGCGGGCAACTTCCGACGTTATTAGCACTGCTTTCACCGTATCCACATTCGCCGAAATTAAACGAGGCGCACGCGAAACCTGATTGAAGTTGATTTGGTCCACCCGCCTGCGAGCTGATACGCCCGGCGATACGGCCGTTTTCTTGGTCGAGATTGTTTCGGCGATGTTCGCCAAACGTTTTTTGGTTGAGCGGTCTGATCGATGAATTGCCGGGGTGGTGACTTCAGCGTCGGGCGGCTCGGATTTCGTGTTTCTTACAGGAGGAGTGCATCGAGACGGGCTTCACGCGAAAGCAGCTGCTAGTGCTCGACTCCTCAGGCAACGAAAAGGAAGCAACGCATGGCCAGTCCACAACAAGAGGAATACCTGCGCCGGGTGGCACAGGAGGAACAGCGCAAACAGCAGAGAGATGTTCAAAGGAGGAAACGAGAGAAAGCAGATTACATTGCCACGCACTGGAAGCTGTGGGCGAAATGCGCCCTCTTCTCCGCAGCGGGCCTCATCGCTGTGTACTACAGCTGGGTTTACCTTTGGCCCCTTCTGTTTCCGTACAAGCCCGAGGCGATGGAGGAGTTGACGATCGAGGAGGTTGCCGCCGAGTTCCGCGACGATCCTGAGGAGGCCGCGAAGAAGTACGAGAAGAATCGCGTCATCGTCGAAGGCAGGTTTGTCAAGATTAAGGACAAGCTTGGCGGCGAGTTCCCGTACTTTCAGCTCCGCGACACGAAGGGTGACGAAGGCTTGGTGCGCTGTGAATTCTTCGACATCGACGAAGCGGGAACGACCGATCCGGGCGAAGGAGTCCGGCTATCAGGGGTGATCCAACGAGACGGTCCGCGCAAGATCAAAATTGTCGGGGCCGCTCCCGAATGATTTCTCGATATGGCTATCGCGGCTACTTCAAACCAACACGCGAACAGGGGATAGTCCTCCGACCGCACCGGGCATTGCGTGGAATTGGGAATTAACTCATCGAGAGTCTGATCAATGTTTGAGTAACGTCTTTAGGCGATCATGCCCAAGAAGACCGGCTGAAGCCGGTGCTCCAAGTTGAAACGGACCCGGGTCATTGAGAAGTTGCGTTTTTCTAGGCAGCAAACGAGCTGGACGGGGAACACCGCGAGCACTATTCCCCGGCCGGCATCGAAGTTCGTTCACCGTCGCCGAGGTGGCGAGGGTGGGTTTCATGTTCCGCACCTTGTTAAAGGAGTTTTTGAAATGTCTCGTGTCCCTCCCCAAAGCCGAAGGCGCGGCTTTACGCTGATCGAACTGCTGGTGGTTATTGCCATCATTGCGGTTTTGATTGGCCTGCTCTTCCCGGCCATACAGGCGGCGCGCGCCGCCGCTGACCGCAACACCTGTTCCAACAACTTGCGGCAGATCACCCTGGCGTTCCACAACTTTGAAGTGTCTCAGAAGGGTTTCCCCCGCGCCGGCGAGCATATCGTCACCGGCGCCTTCACGGACCCGGCTGCACCGGGCGGTTTTGGCCCTTGGCTCGGCAACTCCGGCGCAAACGCTCCGGTGAATCAAGGCGCCCCAGGGTTCTCAGCGAAGAACATTTGGAAGGCCCAGGACCTCCAGTCTCCTATGATGATGATCCTCCCTTACCTCGAACACCAGGGCGACCAAGCATTGTACGATCCACGGTTTCCCTACAACGACTTTCAGGCGCCGGACAATAAAGCGGCGAGTCAGGCCGTTGTGAAAATCTATCGCTGCCCAACAAACAGGATGGCCAATCTCCGCTTTAACAACGGCAACACCGACTCGCTTGGATTCGGGACTTGCGACTACGCGACGCTTCCCTACGTCGAGTCGGCTACCGGACCGGGCGGCACGGTTTACGCACTGATGCCGTCGGCCCTGACCGGCGCCATGTACCCCGGCACCTACTACAACAAGTTCCTCCCGGCTTCGTGGGATTCCGGCACACTCACCAGTCCGATTGCAAGCAAGAAATCAGTTCAGCTGGATACAACGCCAGGCGGCTGGTTCAACACCGTGCAACCTCCTGTCGGCGGCGTGCCCACGCCCACTCCTCTGACCGGCTCCAACTCCCAGGGCGGCATCGGCGGCAATAAGATCGATCCCATGTACGGCCTGCCGAAGATCGCCGATATCACCGATGGCACCTCGAACTCCATCTTGCTGTACGAAGACGTCGGTCGCAACGAGACCATGGACGGACAAGAAATCGCCAGCCTCGGCGGGGCGTTCTACAACAACGAATATCTCGACCCGGTAGCTTCATTTGGCGGCGACACTACGGACTATCGCACGGTAGTCGGCGGTGTTGTGACCTATCCTGCGGCCGCTCCGGCGTTTACCGCCGTCAAGCGCAGCCACTGGAGGTTTGCCGACCCCGATTCCGCATCGGGCATGTTGCAGAGAATCAACAACGCGTCGGGCGGATCGATGGACACCGTTGACCCCAACGTTGACCCGGCCAACCGCTGCTACAAGAAAACCTGGCATTGCCATGATTGCGGCGCCAACAACGAGGCGTTCAGCTTCCACGGCAACGGCGCCCACGTCTCGTTCGCGGACGGACACGTCGTGTTCATGCGTGACGGCGTGACCCAAGAAGTGCTTCGCGCACTCGGCACGCGCTCCAACAAGACCAACGAGGGCACGTTGACCGACATCGACCCCAACTTCTAAGCGTCGCCATCAACTGCCGAATGTTCGTCTCGGCCCGGATTCGAGCGCCCGCTCGAATCCGGGCATTTATCCTCTCCCTTGGCTTGAGACCAATGGAAGTGGAGGACTTCTAACCAATCCGAATACGCTGTGATTTAGCGCCGCGTAACTTTTGAATAGCGTGTTGTTGGAGTACCGCCTTTAGGCGCCGTGCTGTCAAAATACCGCCTCAAGGCGGTACTCCAACCTAAAACTGTCCTTCACATGGACCGGAAACTGATCGCTATCTTGGTTGTCGGCGCGATCGTCATGGGAGTGACGGTATGGCGATTCCACGCGGCCCGGCCTCCCGAACTTGCCAAGGAAGATCGGAAGTTCATGCATTGCTCCAAGTGCGGCCAAGAGATGCCGTACGAAGTCCGGCGTTTCGAGCAGGATTGCGTTTTCTGCAGTGAGAAGGGTCCGCTGGTAGCGACGAAAGAATCGCTTAAGAAGACCGGTTTGCCGCCCTCACCGTTCGTGCAGATGATTCCCGCTCTCTTGATCGAGGTGACATTACTTGCGGGCGCAGTCTACTGGTATGCCTCGCGACGCAAGAAAATCTTGCCCGAGGAAGAAGAACTGATCTTCGAATGCGGCGGTTGCCGCCGAAAGTTGGGCTACAAGGTTTCCAAGATCGGGCAAATGGGTCAGTGTCCGAGGTGTAAGCGTCGTTTCATATTTCCCGAGATGGCGCCCGAGGAAAATGAACCGCCGTCGCCGTGGTGGCGGCAGCCGTTGCAGTGGTGGAAGAAACTCAAGGATTCCGCATAGGAACGGCGCGAAGGGAACGTGTTGGAATCGTCGCCGTTCGCGGAGCGAAAGGCGACACGGTTGGTTCCGCCTTACGCGTATTTTTCTAAGCCCATAGCAGGGAGCACCCGAATGATCGTTTCTCCGATGCCGACTCGGTTTCGCCGAACGGGTTTCACGCTCATCGAATTGCTGACCGTCATGGCGATCATTGGCGTGTTAATCGCCATCAGCATTCCCGCCGTCATGAAAGCGCGCGAGGCTGCGAATCGGACGACGTGCACGAACAACCTCCGCCAAATGGGCGTGGCGTGTATGCGATACCAGGAGCAGCTCGGTCATTTTCCCACGGCGGGAGATGGTGACTACGTAGGACCCAGTTTCTACGCTGTCAATTCACCATATGTCGGCTGGCAGCAAGACGCGGGTTGGGGCTATCAAATCCTTCCGTACCTCGACGAGGAAACGGTCTGGACCGGCGCCGGCGCCGTAAGCCCAACCAACGGAGTCAATGCTCTCAAGACTCCCGTCAAGTTCTTCTTTTGCCCGAGCCGCCGGCAGATCGCAACGACAACCTATACGAACGCGGCGTATCCCTCGCAAACCGCGTACAGCACGCTCAAGGGCAGTGCGTTCACGGTGTTTCAATCGGACTACGCCGCCTGCAACGGCAGCCTTGTTCCTCCGGCCGTCGGCGCCGGCAACGGCATCGTTCTCACGCAGTACACGGGGTCGACCACCTCCCCTGCCCGCAATGTCGTTCAGATCACGGACATTACCGACGGGCTGGCCCACACCCTTCTTCTGGGCGAGAAAGCCGCGAACCCCCACCTTGCCAGCGTCACGATTCTCAATGAAGACGACCAGGGCTATGCGTCCGGATACAGTGGGAACGGCGCCACGACGATGAATCTCAATACCATCCGTTTCGCCAGCGCCACCGTGCTCCCGATACCGGACCCGGCCGTTACCGGGCCGACCGGCGGCGCCTTTGGATCGGCGCATTTCACCTCATGGAACGCCCTTATGGCCGACATCTCCGTTCGACCCATCTCGTACACCATTAACCCCACCGTATTTGTTGGCTTGGGCACGATCAGGGGTCAGGAGTTGATCGACGAGACGCAGCTTCTGAACTAAGCAACTGCCCAGGCATCGTTTCGTGGTGCAGGCGCCTCCCTGCAGGCGAGCCGCCTGCACCACGAAGCGAAATGCCCGAGACAGAACTTACTGCACAAGCCTGAAGCGCCAGCGAAGCTCTTCGCCGGCGCTTCAGGCTTGTATTGCCGAATCCTGTACGGTGATATAGAGAGCCTTCCGCGACGCCTGATGCTTGCCTGCCTCCAGGCCGGGTCCTTACTTGCCATTGGCTAACGAGCAATTACTCAGCAGCAGGTTGCCGTCCGGTTCTTTCCGCGCGCCGAATCGACAGCGTATGGTAACCTCCTGCCCGTCCTTCAGGTCCTTCGTCGTTCCATTGAAGGGCATTTCGATGACCCACTTCGCCTTCTCATCCGGCGGCTCAAAGAATACGAGGGTCGAGTTTTCATCGGTTGGCTTCATTTTGACCGTGCCGGTCAGCAAAACGAATTGTCCTTTGTACTTCTGAGCGGCGCCGGGAGTGTCGTTGGAGTATTCTTCCCACGCTTTGGCCGCCGTCATGCTTGTCTCACTCTTGGTGTTAATCGCGTAGTAGATCCCCGCGCCAATCAAGAGCACGGCGGCCAATGCGGCGCCGGTGATGAGCAGCATTCGACCGCTGATGCGCCGCCCGCCTTCTTTCGATATGGCGGATCGAGTCTCCTCGACATAGGTTTCCTGCGCTTGTTGGCGTTCCCTGAAGCGCATCTCGGCCCAAAGGCGGGCGCGATCGCTCGTTTCTCGTTCCTTTTGTGCGTGTGCGACGCGTGTCAAGATCGGCGATTCCGGGGCCACTGTCGGCGCGCCGCTCGGCGCGGTCGTAGTCTCCAGGGAAAAGTCGGGGGATTCATCCTTTGGTGAAAACAATTCCACCGCCTGATCGGGGCGTGTTTCACCGTCAATCTCCGGCGCCTCGACCGACGCTTCGGACAGGACGGTGATCTCGACCTCGTCCTCCGAGGCCGGTTTTTTCGGTTGTCTTACCTGGGTCGTTAAGGATTTCGTGGCTCTTGGCGTATCGGCCGGAGCATGGACGTCATCAATCGTCCACTCGGCGTTGGTTGCCTTGCTCAACTCAAATGTTTGCGTGGGCGGCGCGGCCACGTGTTCGGCGGTCTTTTGGTGCATTACGGTGATCGTTTCCACCGAGCTCAGTTGAGGGACAGGCGCGCTCGGCGTCGCGGGACTCGTTTTCGCCGCAACTCGAGGCGGCGGGGGGTCGGCCTTCATCGCTTGAAGGACCTGCTCCCGGCCAATCAATGCCGTGAGGTTGGTCCGATCGAGTTGGAGCACGATTGCATAGTCGGCCAAAGCCAGTTCATACTGCTGAGCGGCGGCATGGAGGAGCGCGCGCTGGTTGCAGTAGGCCGCGGTGTATTGCGGATCGAGCAGGACGGCTTGGTTGAGGTCGGAAAGCGCTGCGTCTTGCCGATCGAGGAACTGGTGAACCAGTCCGCGTAGGTAGAACGTGCGCGCGTTGTCGGCATGGAGGCGCAAGGACTCGGACAGGTCCGCGAGCGCCTTCTCATACTCGCCTTGCTTCATGGCATTCGAGCCGCGCACTTGGAAAACGTGAGCGTTGTCCGGCTCGAGTTCCAATACGCGCTCGAAGTCCGCATTGGCCTCGTTGTAGGCGCCTTGCTGCGCGAGCGCGATG